>ENA-OQHI01000611-OQHI01000611.1-human-gut-metagenome-genome-assembly--contig:-NODE-611-length-22007-cov-6.766439_pt1 | contig 22007 bp, 16 predicted proteins | sample MGYA00242561_ERZ504713 | MGnify/ENA primary metagenome ERZ504713 (study PRJEB26092, sample SAMD00036217) | human gut metagenome | host: Homo sapiens | study: EMG produced TPA metagenomics assembly of... | reverse complement strand
CCCTTGTTCACCGCGCCGCAGCTGCAAGTCCAGCCCTCTGCTGCTGCCGGGCGGGGCTTGCCGCACTCCGGGCAGAACTTGCCCGTAACGGTAGCACCACAGCTGCAGGTCCAGCTGTCCGCAGCGGGCTTCGGCTCCGGCTTTTTGCTGCCACATTCCGGGCAGAATTTGCCGGTAACGGTAGCGCCGCAGCTGCACTTCCAGCTGTCTGCCGGGGCGGGTGCGGGGCGGCTGACCTGCTGGGGCGCGTCCACGCTGTCCGGACGGGCCTGCTGGCCCATAGCGAACAGGTTCTGGGCGCTCATGCCGCCCATACCGCCTGCACCGGCTGCCATGCCCATGCCCATAAAGCCGGTCATGGCACCGGCGGTGTTGCCGGCGGCGGTCTTCATGGCGTCGATCTGGCCACCCACCAGACGAGCTGCGGCGGTGGTGGGGTCGGTGGTCATGGCGTTCTCTTCCCACTCGGTGATCTTCTTCTGCTGCTCCTCCGGGATGGACAGGGAGTTGATGTTGAAGGAGAACACTTCAATGCCGCGCTTTTTGCGCCAGACATTGGACAGCTGCTCGTTGAGGGCGTCCGAGATCTCCAGCGTGTGGGCGGGGATCTCGTAATACTGCACCTTGTTGGCAGAAAGAGTAGCCAGCGCAGGCTGCAAAGCGTTCAGCAACTCGCTCTTCAGCCGGGGTGCGATCTCGGATGCGTCATACTGGGTAGAGACGTTGCTGCACACGTTGGTGTAGAACAGCAGCGGGTCGCAAATGCGGCAGGTGAAGCTGCCGTTGCACCGCAGGTTCACCGAGAGCTTGTAGCCCCGCTCCTCGCTGACTACCACACGGAACGGAATGGGGGTGGCAGTGCCGTACAGGATCTCGCCCAGCTCCTTGGTGTTGATGTAGTACACGCGCTGATCCTTGCCGGTGTCGCCTCCGTAAGTAAAGCGCTTGGCCACGGTCAGGAATGTTTCCGCCAGACTGTCGCCGAAGTTGCCGGTAAAAACGCTTGGCTCGGTAGAAGCATCGAAGGTGAACTCGCCCGGCTCAGCGCACACCTCCACCACGCGGCCCTGCTCCACGATGAGCATGCACTGTCCGTCTGCCACGGCGATGCCGCTGCCGTTGGTGATGATGTTGTCCTCGCCGTTGTTGGAACTGCGGCGGGAAGTGCGCTTCTGGCCCTTGACCATCAGCACATCCTTGTCCAGAGAATCGCAGTAGAAAAATTCCTTCCACTGGTCTGCAAGGGTTCCGCCCAGTGCGCCCATACCTGCTTTGATAAGACCCATAGTAATTTCCTCCTGTTATTTGTTTGTTATAAGCGACAACGCTTTGTCATCGCATTGCGTTCGGTTTCGGTCACGGTACAAGGGTTAGATCCGGGGAGTCGTTTTTCCAGTAAGCGGGACGTGTGTCCCGGTCAAACAACTGCTCTCCGGCGCGGTATTTCAGGCTGCAGCCGCTGGGGCTGCCGTCATCGTTCAGCAGAATGGCCCAGAACTCGCACGGCTTGCCGTTCTGATCGGTCAATGTAAAATACAGCTCAGTGCCGTCCTCGATGCGGCCCTGTGTTCCCTCTGCGGTGCCGGTCAGAATGCCGCTCCACCCGTCCCATTCCACGCTCATACAGCAGCTGCCGTCCGGCAGGAAGGTCATCCAGCGGATGCCCTTTGCGGACTCGTCTCCGGCGCGGTAAGTGCCCCACAGCCTGCGGGGGATGGCGGTGTAGCCGATATCGTCCCACGCCTCGATGCGCCTCAGCTCGTACCACACGGTGCTGCCCGCTTCCGGGCCTTCGGCCCGCAGCAGCAGGGAGCCGTCCTCCATCATGGAGATGGTCCAGTTGTTTCTGCCGTCCTCGCTGAGACATTTCAGGTTCCAGCCCTGACTTTTTTCCCCGTCCCAGCCGGTCACAGCGCCGGCGTTCAGCTCTCCGGTGCGGGTCTCGGCAGCGGACTGGATCTGCGGGCTGACGTATTCTTTCCGGGCAAAGGTGACGGTCACCGTGCCGGTGATCTCCGCTTTTTTCAGCTGCAAAGTGTAACTCTCGTTGCGGTCGGCGGGGGCAAAGCGCCCCTCCTCCGACACCACGGTCACGGCCATCCACTCGGTTAGCACCTGCTGCTCCCAGTTTTCCGGCAGGGCTGGAGGTTCTGCCACAGTCTGTTCGGTGCGCCGCCCGTCTGCCCCGGGCTTTTTTTGCGCCGGGCGGTCTTCCGGGGTGGAAGCAGCGGCGGAGACAGAGGCCGGGGCCGCGGCACTTGCCGGGGGTGCGGTCTCTGCCCCGCAGCCTGCCAGCAGCGCCGCCAGCAGAACTGCCGGTATCCAGCGGAACGCTTTGTGTTTCATGGTGGTTCTCCTGTGTTCTCAATAGTCGTGCCGGGGTCAATAATCCGGGCAGCGGATCAGCTGCAGCTGGGTCTTTCCCTCGGCAAAGGGGTTTTGCCCGTCGAGCATGGTCAAGGTCAGGGTCTCGTTGTACAGGTCGTACTTCATCGCCGCCACAAAGGTGATGCCCGGCATCCCGTCCGCCGTCTCGTTGGTGGAGACACCCAGCACCATGCCCTCCGGCACCACGCCCAGATAGTCGGCGTAGCCCTGATAGAAAACGTTGTTGTCCTGCACGCCCATCTGGACGGAACCGCTGCTTTCCACGTCCATCCAGTCGAACTGGTTGTCAGACATGTCGTTGAAGGCACCGGTGACCTCAGAGGGGAGTTCCAGCTCGTTCCACTCTGCCGTCAGGGGAGCCAGCTCCAGCACAGAGCCATCCTCCTGATGCAGAATTACCTCTTTGCCGCTGCGTTCCAGCGCCACGCCCTGATTTGCAATGTAGATGGGGTCCTGACAGACCAGAGCGTTGCCGAACATGAGGCAGTGCAGCACGTCCACGTACTCCACCACGCCGTCCCTGGTCAGCAGATAGACCACCGGGTGGAAGGACGCGCCCAGTTCTCCGATGCACACGTCGATATACTCATTATAAGTGCCAAGGATGGGGTAGGTGCGGTCCTGTTCCAGCCGGATGCCGTAATCCGCGTCCCATGCGGCGGTCTCCGGCGTGCGGCGGAGGGTGATGGTGCCCTGTGTTCCTTCCAGCTGCACCGAAGCGCTGCCGTAGGTGTCGGTCAGCACCGTCTGCGGCTGCGGGTCAGCAGCCTGCAGCGGGATCTCCACATCCAGCTGCCGCCAGCCGCTGCCGGCGGGGGAGCTGCACCCGCCCCGGAGCACCAGCTGGTCCTGCTCCGGCAGCAGCAGACACAGGTCCTCCAGCTGGTTGTTTTCCAGCGTGTTCATCCGCATGCTTGCCAGATTGCCGCCGCTGCGCAGGCCCTCGTAGTAGCCGCCCTGCGCCATGTCCCGGTCAAAGGTCTGCATCGCCTGACGCAGCATCTGCTGCTGCACGGCATCCGGGTCCAGCCCCATGCGCTGCAGCATTTCAGCCACGGAGACCTGCTGGCCGGTGGCAAAATCGAAGCACCAGCCCCGGGAATACCCCGGGTCGGAGCCTCCGTCGTAGCGGAACATCACAAGGCTTACGCAGTCGCCGTACCAGTAGGCGTCCCAGTTGATATAGGTCTCCGGGCGCCACTCGTCCTGCTGCGGCTCGACCTCCGGGCTGTCCTCATACTGCCGGAAGTCTGCCGCATACATGGCGGCAAGCTCCTCGTTGAGATAGGCGGCGTCCGGGCTGTCGCATTCCAGCTGCGGCACATGGACCGTCAGCTTCTGGGTGATGCCGTACTCGTCCCGGACGGTCTTTTCCAGCGTGAACTGCTCGGTGATGCGGTCTTTTTGTGCCGTCTGCACCACCGTACCTGCGGCGCTTTGGGAAGCTGCGCCGGAGCCTGCGGGGGCAGCGGGAGCCGCCGCGCCGCCGCAGCCGGTCAGCCAGAGAGCCGCCGCCAGCACCGCAGCGGCAAGGCGTTTGTGTTTCATGGTCGTTCTCCTGTGTTCTCAGCCGTAGCTGCGGGTCATCTGCAGCTGGGTCTCGCCCTCGGCAAAGGGGTTTTGCCCGGCGATCATGGTCATGGTCAGGTTCTCGTTGTACAGGTCCATCTTGAACGCCGCCACAAATTCGAGCCCCGCATCCGTAGAGATGCCCAGCGCCACGCCCTCGGGCACCACGCCCAGATACGCGGCGTCGCCCCGATAGATGCGGCTGTTGTCCTGCACGCCCAGCTGAACGCTGCCGTCGCTGGTCAGGTCCATCCAGCTCCAGCCGTTTTCGGCTGTGTAGTTGTAGGAGCCGGTGACGGAATAGGGGATCTCCTGCGCGCTCCACTCTGCCGACAGGGGTGCCAGCTCCAGCACAGAGCCATCCGCCCGGCGCAGGTTCACCTCGCTGCCGCAGAGTTCCAGCGCCACGCCGTTGTTGGCAATGTAGATGGGGTCCTGGCAGACCATGGCATCCCCGTACAGCAGGCAGCGCAGCACGTCCACATACTCCACCACGCCGTCTTTGGTCAGCAGATAGATCACCGGATGGAACACCGAGTCGGTCTGCTGCCCGATGCACACGTCCACATATTCATTATAAGAGCCAAGGATGGGGTAGGTGTGCGCCTGTTCCAGCCGGAGGTTGAGTTCCGTGTCCCAAGTGGCGGTTTTTGGTGCAGGGCTCAGGGTGATGGTGCCCTGCGTTCCCTTCAACTGCACCTGCACACCGTCGTAGGTATCGGTCAGCACCGGGGTGTCGGCGGGGGCGGCGGAGGTCAGCGGGATCTCCACATCCAGCTGCTGCCAGCCTTCTTCGCAGCTATACTTACCCCGGAGCACCAGTTGATCCTGCTCCGGCAAAAGCAGACACAGGTTTTCCAGTTCATTGTATTCCAGCGTATCCATCCGCATTTGCGAAAGCTCTCCGCCGAGACGCAGACCCTCGTAATACGCGCCCTGCGCCATCTCCCGGTCAAAGGCCTGCATGGCCTGCCGCTGCACCTGCTGCTGCACGGTGTTCGGGTCCAGACCCATCCGCTGCAGCAGCTCGGCCACGGTGAGCTGCCGACCGGTGGCAAAATCGAAGCACCAGCCGCTGTAACGCCACGGGGCGGTGCCGCCGTAGCGGCTGCGCACCACCAGACTGACGCAATCGCCGTACCAGTAGGCATCCCAGCCCACACCGATCTGCGGGTACTCGCCGCCCGGCAGTTCGGCTTCTTCGTAGGTCTCATACTCCCGGAAATCTGCCGCATAGATGGCGTTCAGTTCATCGTTGATGTAGGCGGCATCCGGGCTGTCGCATTCCAGCTGCGGCACATGGACGGAAATGTACTGCACCGCTTCCTCCCCCCACACGCCCGAAACGTTCTTTTCCAGCGTGTACTGGTCGGTGATGCGGTCTGTCTGGGCGGCCTGCGTCACCGCGCCGGGGGTGCTTCGGCTGTTGTCGGAGCTTTGGTCGGCAGCAGCGCTGGGGCTGCTCTGGGTGCCGCCGCAGCCGGTCAGCAGCAGCGCCGCAGCCAGAGCAAGGCTTACAAGGTGTTGGTATTTCATGGCGGGCTCCTTTTCTATGGTGTGGTTCAGCCGTCTCCTATGCCTTGCCACTTGTCGATGATGTAGGCGGCCCAATAGGTCTTGTCGTTGATATCCACCACAGTGATGCCTACCTTATTCACCACCGGGTCGTCCTCATGAAGCCCCGGCACACCGCCGTAGTCCTTGATCAGTTCATCCACCAACTGCTGGAACTGGGCCTCTGTGGCGGGGTAGAGACGATCCATGCTGTAAAGGTGCTTTCCTTCGTAGTCGAAATCCACGCCTACCCGGTACTGATTGAGCATATGGAAGATGGCCGTGGAGCCGGCACTGTAACCGGCTTCGTTCAGACCTTCCCACATCTTTGCGGCATAGTCGCCCTCCATCCGCAGCCTGAGCCCCTCTTCCGCTGGGAACTCCGGGCTGCCGTTATCCACAAACATCTGCACATCTGCCTGAATGGCGTGTTCCAGACCCTTGCTGTACTCGAACTTGATGTTCTCCACCTTTCGCCGGGCCAGCTCTGCGTTGAAAATGGTCAGGATCTTCTGCCCATCCCGGATCACAGGGATCGGCGGCGAGGGAGGCGTTTCTGTGGCAGAGCCGGAACTTGTGGAGCCGGAGGAGCAGCTATCGTCACAGCCTGCCAGCGCCAGCATCACCGCCGATGCGCCGGAGAGCTTGAGGAAGGTCCGTCGGTCGTATCGTTTCATGGGGGTGCTCCTTTCTATAAAGCCCCGGACACAGGGGGAGTGTGCCCGGGGCAAACAGGGGGTTAAATGGGAATGGTTGTGGTTAAGGGGTTACTTTTTGCCGTTGGCGGCTACTGCGACCCAGTATTTCACACCGCCATACTCGAACAGCTGAATCGCAATCAGACTGGCCGATTTTAGATTGGTCTGATCAGCTTCGTCCAGCATCGACAAGTTATTTACCAGCAGGTCTACGTTTTCCGTGTAAACACATACCGGCATCATACTACCTGAGGAATTCATAGACATGCCAATCGGTCTGCCCGATACATTATAGCCGGCTGCTGCCTTACCAAGCGCTTCCGCGGCTTTCTCGTCAAATGCCATTTCGCCCTTTGCAATCTTCACCACAAGTTCAGCTGCGGGCTTCAGACCGTTCTCCAGTATGAGCGGTTCCTTCACCCCGGCTGCTGCGCGGTATTTGTTGATGGCTTCCAGCACTTTGGCTTCTTCGCCGGTAGTGGGTACTTCGGGCGTGGAAGGGGTGCTGCCGCAGGCGGCCAGTGCCATCATTGCAACGGCTGCGCCGGAGAGGGTAAGGAATTCGCGTCTGTTCAGTTCTTTCATGGGGTGCTCCTTTCAATACAGTATATGATAGATTACGGTTCGGGACTTGCGGGAAGTCCGTGCATCCCTGCCCCGCTTCAGATCGGTGCAAAGTCTACCATTACCGCCACCGTATAGGTCTTGCCCTTAATGGTGGGGCAGTAGAGCCCGATCATCCACTGCTCGGGATGCGGACTCGCCAGTCCATGCCCGACCAGATCCCGCACAAACGCCTTGACCTCGCTCGGATTACTAGGATACAGTTGCTTTAATTGCAGACCGTCATGGGTGTAGTTAGAAACTCCCGCAGTTCCCCGATAGCTTCCGTTTCCATATTTTTCCCTGATTCCCTCTATCATTTCAGACTCACGGCGTTGGTACTCGTGGAATACATCATCAGGCAAGCTCCATTTGCGGTAATCCTCCTCGTCTACTTCAGGTTCATTGTTTTCAAAGGGGCTGGCTGTAAACTTTGCGAGGTCGGCAGCCTCCTGACAGTAGACCAAAGACTTGCAGATCTTAAGGTCGGGATGGGTGATTACTTCGCTGTTGACTTCATACCAGACCTCGTTGATGGCTTTGAACAGGGCCATCTCTTTGCTCTCAGAGGCCGGAGGTGCGGGAGGCACGGAGGGCCCGCCGCCGCAGCCTGCCAGCGAGAGCGCCACAACGGCTGCGCCGGAGAGGGTGAGGAATGCGCGTCGGTTCATCTCTTTCATGGGGTGCTCCTTTCTGTTTGTCCCCTCTGCTTTTTAAGGGGCTCTGGTTTTGGTATTCTCTGCACTTGCAGTCCGCTCCATCTTATGCTATCCTTATGAATAGAATCCGCAGATGCCTGTTGACGCGTTTTGTGCACAGCGACAGGCTTTCTGCACCGGCGCGGGACCTCTTCTGTTTGTACTGTATCATACCCGGGAAAAAATTGCCCCCTCAGAAAAGCCGTTTTTGGGGGGCAATTCCAAAAAAATTTTTGGGGTTTGGGGCTTCCCCCTCAAAAAATCCCCCCAAAAAGCCCAAAATTGGGGGGATTTTGGGGTGGTTTCCCACCAAAACAGGCAGCTGCAGCCCTGCCTGTGCCGGTTTCCCCCCTCTGGCTGCAATGTGCGGAAAGGAGTCATGAAAAATGGAACGAAGGACATTTTTAAAGCTTGCGGCGCTTGTCCCCGGTCTGGCTCTTGCGGGCTGCGGCGGCAGCAAGACCCTGCTTTCTCCCAAGGACCCCACCATGCTCAGCATCTGGCATGTGTACGGCGAACAGGCGGACTCGCCCATGAACCGCCTGCTGACCGAGTTCAACGACACGGTGGGCAGAGAGAAGGGCATCCTGCTCAACGTGACCAACATGACCAACAGTGCCGCCATCGGCGGCCAGCTGCAGGACGCCAAGGCCGGCAAGCCCGGCGCGCTGGACCTGCCGGACCTGTTCTCGGCCCACCCCGCGGACGCCAGCGCTCTGGGCATTGAGAACCTTGTGGACTGGAACGACTGGTTCACCGCCGAGGACATGGCGGCCTATGTGCCCGGCTTTGTGCAGGACGGCATCATTGACGGGAAGCAGGTGGTGTTCCCGGTGTCCAAATCCACACAGCTCATCTTTTTGAACGGCTCCCAGTACGCCCGGTTTGCGGCGGACACCGGGGCGCAGCTTTCCACCCTTGCCACATGGGACGGCTTTTTTGAAATGGCGGGTGCCTACCGGCAGTGGTCGCAGGGTAAGCCCTTCTGCGCGCTGGATTACCCCCTGCGTCTGGTGGAGCTGAACGCGCTGGAGCAGGGCAGCGGCGAGCTATACAAGGGCAGCTGGTACGATCTGACCAACCAGACCTTCCGCGCTTCGTGGATGGAGTTTGCCCGGGCACTGGTGCAGGGCGATATTCTGGTGTCGGACCTGTACTCCAACACGCAGGTGATGACCGGCGAGACGCTGGCAGGCCTTGGCAGCTCTGCGGCCATCCTTTATTACAATGATTTCGTCACCTACCCGGACAACACCACAGAGCTCACCGACCTGCTGCTGGCTCCCCTGCCCCACGCCGCAGGCACCACCACGCCCCTGATGCCGCAGGCCGGTGTGGGTCTGTGCGCCTTCAAGACCACCGACCAGAAGGCCGAAGCCGCCGCCGTGTTCCTGCGCTGGCTCACCGAGCAGCAGCGCAATCTGGAATTTGCCGCCGACACCGGATATATGCCGGTGTCCAGCGCCGCCTTTGATGCCATTGCGGACTATCCGTTTGAGCAGCAGAGCTATCAGCGGCTGTACGACGTCTACAACGAAATGCGCATCCAGAACACCCCCCTGTCCGAACCGGGCATCGTGGGGTACCACGCCAAGGCCAAAACCTTGTACGACAGCCTGCGCCAGCGCCAGAAGGACTATCCCCAGCGCCTTGCGGGCGGCGAAACGCTGGAAGCCCTTGCCGAGGAAACATGGCAGCTGCTGTGTGACAATGCCTGAGCCTGCCGCTCAGCCGGAAAGGAGGGACTTTGATGCACTTTGTTGACCGGCACCGTGAAAAAATCCGCCAAAGCCCCATGAGCAGCCGGCTGCTGTGGGCCTGCCTGCTGCTGGTGGTGCTGCTGGTGTTGACCTTTGGTGCGGCGCTGTTCCTGTTTGCCAGCCTGCACAACACCAAAAAGGACATCAGCCGCAGTCTGCAGATCCAGTTTTCGGTGTTCCAGAACGATATGGAGCGCTATTTTGACCAGCTGGCGGTCATGGGTGTGAACCTGTCCGAGGACATGAGCGCAGAGGTGGACAAGGAGCTTGCCCTGCGGCAGATGTCCTTTGCCCAGCTGAACGACTCCCCCGAGGTGCTGAACGCGCTGGAGGAGAAAATGCTCGAGCCGCTGTGCCGCCGTCTGCGCCAGACCGGCTGTTCCGGCGCTTTTGTGCTGCTGGATGCCACCGTCAACACCCGCATGGAGGGGGCAGAGCATTCCCGCGCCGGGCTGTATGTGCAGAAAAGCGGTGCCGACACCCCCACCGTGCCCCTGCTGCTGTACCGGGGCAGTGCGGAGGTGGGCAAGGCCCGCAGCGTGATGCCCCACCGCAAATGGCGCATGGAGTTCCAGACCGACCAGTTCCCGGACTACGACCGCTGGATGACCCCCGGCAGCACCCCGCTGTACCAGTCTTACACGCTGACCGAGCGGTTCAGCCTCCCCGGCACCTCGGAGGAGGTGCAGCTGTTTTTGCTGCCCCTGCGGGGCCGCGACGGCACCATGTACGGGCTGTGCGGCTTTGAGATCAGCCAGAGCTTTTTCAAGCAGAACTTTGCCCAACCCACCGGCTTTGACCGCCTGATCTGCCTGCTTGCCCCGGCAGACAGCGGGCTGAACGCCAGCGCCGCCCTCAGCAGCGGCACCACCGGCGGCTACTACCATACCCTCCGGAACACGCTGGTGCTGCGCAGCATGGGCGGCGGGCTGACCCAGTTGACCGGCCCCGACAGCGCCTATGCGGGCATCTCCCAGCTGTGCCGCCTGAGCGAGAGCCAGTCCTACCGGCTGGCGGTGTGCATCCCCATGGCAGACTACCGGAGACTGGTCTTTTCCGGCAATCTGCAGATGCTGCTCATCGGCCTGTTCATCGCCTTTTTCGTGGTGTTCTGCTGCATGAACTTCCACCGGCGCATCCTCTCGCCGGCGTTCCGGCAGTTCGAGGAGGACCGGCGAGAATCCCGGCGGCGGATGGACGAGCTGCAGCTGGAACGCCAGCAGATGCAGACTGAGTTGTCCCGGCTGGCGGACGTGTGCCGCAACGAGTCGGTGCCCGATGCCTTTCAGACCTTTGTGGCAGGCATCCCCACCCTGACCAAGACCGAACGTCGCATCTTTGACGGCTACGCCGCCGGGCTGCGCACCCGGGAGATCGTGGAGCAGCTGGACATCAAGGACAGTACCCTGCGCTTCCACAACAAGAACATCTACGAAAAACTGGGTGTAAGCTCCCTCAAGCAGCTGCAGCAGTTCGTGGCGATCCTGAACTCCGGCAGCGGCAGCGCCCCGGACGAAAAGTGACCCAGCAAGCAATGTTTTCGTCTATACAAAAACACTTTTTGCGTTGCAAAATGCTTGTTGGGGAGTGCCCCAACCCCCTTTGTTCTGCATTTTCCAATGCAGGCTGCGCGTCCCGGCGGGACGCTTTTGAGGATGTCAATCGGCACATCCTACGAAAAATCCAGTTCCTTTTTGGCGTAAGGGTCAATAGAAGAATTTGATGGTTCATGGTACAATAGCAGACGTTGCGTGTTGTGCGGTTTGCACACGAACATAGTGAAAAGGAGCTGCTGAACGTGGATACGATCTATCTGCTGCCCGGTGAGGAACGCTGCTATATAAACTAAAGAACGCCGAGGGTTCCTCCCACATGGGAAGGGATTCCTCGGCGTTCTTCATTTCATGCTTTTTGATTGCCCGGTCAACAGTATCACGCGCCTTACGGCAATGCACAGATCACAGCCACTGTTTCAGCACATCGTTCAGCTTATTCAAATCAAGCGGTTTGGCGATATGCTCGTTCATGCCGGTGTTCTTTGCCAGCTGCACGTCCTCGGCAAAGGCATTTGCCGTCATGGCAATGATGGGCACCTTGCCCCGGCTGCCGGCAAGCGCACGGATCGCAGCAGTGGCTTCGTAACCATTCATGATGGGCATCTGGATGTCCATAAAAATGAGATCGTACCACTTTTCTGGCGCTTCCATCACCTTTTCGACTGCAATTTTTCCGTTTTCGGCAATGTCAATGGTCACGCCCGTCATGCCTATGATCTCGGTTGCGATCTCACGGTTCAGCGCATTATCTTCCACAAGAAGGATCCGCTTGCCCGCATAGTTTTCCTTCGCAAAATCTTCCAGATAGTTCCGGGCGTTTTTCTCCTTCTTCCCGGATGTAAACTGTCGCAGAGTTGCCGTCAGACGAGAACGGAACAGCGGTTTTGCCATAAACGCATTCACGCCCACTGCTCTGGCTTCTTCTTCGATCTCGCTGAAATCAAAGGAAGTCAGGATGATGATCGTGACTTCCTCCCCAACGCATTCCCGAATCCTTCTGGCCGTTGCGATGCCGTCCATCTCCGGCATCTTCCAGTCCAGGATCACCGCAAAATAGTCGCGGCCGGTCTTGTGCCGCGCCGCGCAGCGTTCCACGGCTTCCTTGCCGGTCAGGACCCATTCGCCCGCTATGCCGATCTCCTGAAGGGTTGCAACGGTGCTTTCGCAGCAGGTCTTGTCATCGTCCACGACCAGTACCGGCAGATCGAGCAGTTCTTTTTCCTGTTCCTTCTCGTTCTCCTGAAGCTTCAGATAGACCGTGACCGTGATCTTCGTTCCCTTGTTGGGAGCGCTTTCGACCTGAATGTCACCATTCATCAGGTTGACGATGTTTCTTGCAATGGCCATGCCAAGACCGGTGCCCTGCACCTTGGTCGTCCGGTGATCGTCTGCCCGGCTGAACGGCTCGAACATGATCTTCTGGAATTCCGGCGTCATACCGATGCCGTTGTCCTCGATGGAAAACTCGTAGCAGCCAAGCTCCGAGAAGCCGTTCGGTTTTTCCTTGATCGTAAGGGTGATGTTTCCGCCATCCGGGGTGTACTTGACGGCGTTGCTCATCAGGTTCACAAAGACCTGCTGGATGCGCAGGCTGTCGCCGCAGACAGCTTCGTGCTCGATGTGCTCAACATGGACTTCGAGCTGATGTTTGTGCTCGTCGATTGCCGGTTTTGTAAGGGTGAGCAGGTTATCGACCAGCTCCGGCAGGCTGAAATCCTCCTCGGCAAGGCTCATTCGCCCGCTCTCGATTCTGGCCATATCCAGCACTTCATTGATCAGTCCCAACAGATGACGGCTCGATTTTGTGATCTTGCCAAGGCACTCGACCACCCTGTCCTGGCTCTCGATATTCGCACCCGCAATGGCGGTCAAACCAACGATTGCATTCATTGGTGTACGGATATCATGGGACATATTGGAGAGAAATTCTGTCTTGGCGCGGCTTGCGTTTTCTGCCGCCCGGTACGCATCCTTCAGTGCCTTATGGGATTCGATCTCGGCCTTTTTCTCCTGTGACACATCCATAGATGCCAACAGTGCTTTGACCAGCTTTGTGCCATCCCACTCCAGCGGAATGAAGGAAGCGATCTTATAGGTGTTCTCATCCATGGAGCAGTATTCAAATTTGTAGATGTCGTTCTCATCCTGCAAATTCTTTCGGATATTTTCCGGTGAGAACAATGCGTCTATCGCCGCCAATGGCTCCAACGTCTTATACCTTACAGCCACCTGCTCCACAAAATCATGGTAGGTTCCCGTCGGCGCGTATATCATTTCACCTTGCAGATTATAGAACCGATACCGGTCATTCTCCAGATCGCAGACGACAAAGCGATCCAGCAGACGCACCATACTCTTGATCAAAAGATCCATAGATGCGTTATCTGAGGCCATCTGCATCCGCCGTGCCGTCTCTGCTTTGGACTCTGTGATGTCCCGCAGAAAAATCATCGCATATTCGGAATCTTCGATCTCACCGCGCATGACCACGTTGCTGACCCATCGTTCCTCCCCATTCAGAACGATGCGGCACTCCTGACGCAGCTCCGTCTCAAGCCCCTTTAGTTTTTCCGTGATGTAGGCGCGATTGTAGAAATCCGTTACAGACTTTTTGTCCTCTTCAACCACATAGTTATCCACAAGGAATCTGACTAGTCCATCCCATGTGTGGTTCTGCTCAAAGGCCGTCATCAAAGAGGGCTCCACTTTGAAAGTGTCAAAGGTGTTCTTTTCCAGATTTACATAGTATTCGCAGAGGTTTGCGCTGGTAAATGCACGGTGAAATGCCGCTGCCCGCTGCGCCTGCATCCGGCTTCTTTTTTCCGCGTCAATGTTGCTGATGATTCCGGCAATTCGATTGGCCGAACCATCCAGACGGCGTATCACCTCCGCCGATGCCCGGAACCAGTGGTATTGGCCATCCTGCATTTTCAGTCGGTACTCAACATTATACTTCGTAGCATTGGTTTTGTCCGCAATCGCTTCCAAAAGCAGCTGCATTACCCGGTCATAGTCCTCCGGGTGCAGAAGGTTCGACCACGAATCCAGTTTGTTCGGAAAATCCAGAATGTCATGATATCCAAGGATCTGCCGGAACGCATGGCTCCAGTTCACATGAACGATCTCACCGTTTTCATTACACTCAAAATACCATAGTGCAGAATGGATGGATTCATTAACCAGCGCAAGGTTCTCATACGCCCAGTTCATCTGTACTGACATGATCCAGATCGGTGTTCCATCCGTATCGACTGCATCTTTTTTGTAGAGACGCACATAGACGGGAGCCCCATCTGCCGTGAGGATCCGGCCTTCCCCTTCGCCTTGGAGCTGACGAAAGCGTGCATTGTCGAGGAATGCGGCATCTTTCTTATAGAAAAGATTCTTCAGCGAACCCTTTGTCTGTTCCATCAGGGATGCATAGCTGTGGTTCAGATTATGCAGCAACAGATTACTGACCGACAGGATCGACAATTCGGCATCATAGTACCCGGTAATGGTTCCGACACCGCCATTATGATAGATCGTCTCCTGCATGGCCTGAAATGCATTTTTTCCCAGCCTTACCGTATCGGAAGTGTAGATTTCATCTGTAAGTCTTCTATCGAATTTCATTTTCATCCTCGTAGGGTTTTGACCCCGCCGCACGCTTCAATTCTGGTATGTCTTTTATGGTCAACTGGCATACTGATTTGTGATCAAGCTTGTACAGTATAACTAGTATAGTATACTTGCGCAGTGTTTCGTTTTCAAGCGCTAATTGGCATTGGCTGTGTAAAAAAGAGAGGCCAATCTGTGTGAAAATTTACGCAAGTTGATCCCTGTACTTTTCCACGATCCGGCTATCCGTATAGACAGTCGCCCTGCGATGCGGTATACTCGAACCAAATCAACATTTTCAGGAGGAAAATCATGGTGGGAGAAAACAACAAGGTCGTCATTGTTACCGGAGGAAGCTCCGGCATCGGGCGGTGCACGGCATCCGCTCTGAAGGAGAACGGCTGCATCGTCTATGAGTTCAGCCGCAGAAATATCCCTATGGAGGGCGTTACCCATCTGTCTGTCGATGTGACCGATGAAGATGCGGTCAACGCCGCTGTGCAGCAGGTCATCCAAAAAGAGACCAAAATTGATGCGGTGGTCAACTGTGCAGGCTTTGGCATTTCCGGTGCGGTGGAGTTTACGTCCATGGAGCAAGCCAAAGCACAGTTTGATGTGAACTTTTTCGGGACAGTCACTGTGAATAAAGCGGTTCTCCCCTTCCTGCGCCATCAAGGGAAGGGGCATATTGTGAACATCAGCTCTGTTGCTGCCGTAGCGCACATTCCGTTCCAGACCTTCTACTCCGCAAGCAAAGCCGCCGTTTCCTCTTACTCTTATGCTCTGGCAAATGAAGTCAAGCCCTACGGCATCCATGTTACCGTCGTAGAATTGGGTGACATCTGCACCGGATTTACAAAAGCACGTCAGAAAAGCATTCTCGGCGATGATGAATACGGCGGACGTATCTCCCGGAGCGTCAGTCAGATGGAGCACGACGAGCAAAACGGCATGGATCCGGCACGCATTGGACGGTACATCGCCGGTATTGTGGAGAAAAAGAACCCGGCAGTCGTTTATGTTGCCGGTGCACAGTATAAATTCCTGAGCCTGCTGTGCAAGCTCCTGCCCGCCGCAGCACGAGGAAAGATCGTGGGGAAAATATACGGGTAACAGGCGCATTGCTCCGCAAAGCTGCTATATAAACTAAAAAATCCGCCGAGGATGCCTCCCAACAGGGAAAGCTCCTCGGCGACTTTTTTACGTGTCTGTGTTTTCTCGGTGGTGTTCTTTTCCTCTGCAAAAAAACGTTCTACATTTTTCTGTGCCCGAACTAGTTTCTGCATCTCATTCCTTGCCTTGCGGTAGTCCGGGTATTGTCCTCATACTGGTCAACCTCCCTACCAAAAACAGCCCTCCCGGCCGTCATGGTCAGGAGGGCTGTTTTCAGTCGATAAGTTTTACAATTCCAGCCGCATGGAGATCAGTTCTTGAAATCCAGCGTTCCGAGAGCGAAAACCTTTTGGGTTTCTGCCATATTCCACAAATCCTGCCGTCTGGTACATGGAGATTGCTCTTGCGTTCTCCGCCACTACATCCAGCTCCAACTGAGCGTATCCGGCGGTTTTAGCGCAATGGATACAGGCTTCCATCAAGGCTCGCCCGATCCCCAGACCCCAATACTCTTTTAGGATGCTGACGCCAAATTCGGCACGATGCGCCACTTTATACTGCGCTCCGATTGCATCAATTCCAGCAGTTCCTGCCACTTTACCGTCCACAAAGGCGATCAGTTCGATCTCATTCGGACTGGTTGCTTTTTTCTCCAAGTAGCGGCTTTCCTGTTCCGCATCAAAGTGATTTTCATCGGGATAACTCAGCAGATAATCTGTTTCTGCGTGTGTCAAATCAAAGTTTTCAAGCACAGCGCTTCCATCGGATGCCACACCGTTTCGGATGTGGACTGCCCGTCCTTTTGGTGTGATAACCGTTTGATCGTATTGCATTTTTCCTCCTGAATCTCTCAATCCGCTGCGCCTGCTAATTTCAAAAATTTCTTATCCGACTGGATGCCCTGTGTCACGAATTTCCCATCCCGGAACAGTGCATAGGTGGTGACGGGTGCGGGCACACTCTGTGCCGTCTCTTTCTCTGTGACGTGGATGGCTTTGAACGGAATCCCATGTTCCTTTGCGGCCTCCTGCACCTTTGGCACCCAATAATAGGTGTAGGGGCACTGGTCGGTATAGTAGAGGACAAAGCCGTTTTCCTCTACCTTGGGGTGCTTGGCGCAGGCCTTGAATTTTGGCGGCTGGGCACTCTCTGCAAGGGGCAGGCACATGAGGTTGATGCCGCAATCGGAGATGTCCGAAACCTTGAAGCCCTTATGGGTCAAAAACTTGGGATCAGCGAGAAACTCCCGTTTGCGCCCTTCTGCACACAGAATACAAACGCCGTTTTTGCCCTGCGCCTTGGCATCCCGAAGGCATTCTTCCAGCAGTTCGCCAGAATAGCCGTGCCACTTCAGGGAGCCGGAGACCCACAGGCAGTTGATGTACAGATAGCCATCGGCATCAATGGGCACCCATGCGTTTTCCGCCGGGATGTACTCGATAAAGCATTTGCCGCGCTCCGCACTGCGGTAAAAGACAAGCCCCTCCTCAAAGCGCTGCTTGAGCCATTCCTTCTTGGCAAGGCTCTGTTGACCGGACATGGCACAACAGATGTGTTCCTTGTCGATGTTTTCTTTTGTGATTCGGATATACTCCATCTTGTAGTTCCTCCTGCGGCTTACCGCATCCGTCCATCGCCGCCCATCAAGGCGGTCATTTCCTCAATATAGTCCAGCGGGAACGGCGGAGAGCACAGCGGCTTCATGGCAATGCTCATGAGCTTCATGGGGTTGTCGTCTGCCGCCACACGGTTGGAACTGAGCTTTCCGCAGCGTTTGCAGCGGTGGATGATGGCCCACTCGCCGCCCTTGCGTACCCAGACAGCTACCGGCTCCATGATGCCGCCGCAGTCGGAGGCGCGGTCACCGGGTTCTTCGTCCACATGAAGGCTGGACAGGCAGTTGGGGCAATGGTTGCGGTGGTCGCTGCCGGCATTTTGCGGGGTGCAGACCCGTCCGCAGACTTTGCAGGTAAAGGTGTCGTTGCAGGCGTGGGTCTTATAGTAACCTTTTTCAAAGGTCTTGCGTTTATTTTCACGATTCATGGTAATGTCCTCCTGAAGAATTGTGTCTGTTCGTCTTCGGGAGGCGTGGCTTGTGGTATTTGCCAGACCTCCCGGTCAGCCCACAAGCTCCAGTGCAAATGTTGTATGTTTCAAAAAGTTCTCCTTTGATTTTAGCATTTATGGTGTTTTTCTACTTCAATATAAAATTCAAAAATTCCTTTATTTTTCACCCTCCTCGATGTTAAAGGTGCGGAAGAACAGCTTTACATGGGCGTCCAGCTTTGCAGAGGTTTTGGCCTCCGGGCGCAAATGCTGCGGGTGCATTCTTTTTTATTCACCTGACCGGCGTTTCATTTACAAAATTTTGCGCAGTTCCTGCACAAGGTCGTCGATCACGATGGGCTTGGACAAAAAGCCGTTCATGCCGCTTTCCAAGGCGTTGCGGCGGTCCTCGTCAAAGGCGTTGGCGGTCATGGCAAGGATCGGCAGCTTTGCCCGCGCAGGGTCGTCCAGTGCGCGGATCTTCCGGGTGGCGGTATAGCCATCCATGATCGGCATCTGCACGTCCATCAGCACCAGATCGTAGCTGCCCGGCGCGGCGGTACTTACCTTTTCCACCGCTACGGCGCCGTTTTCTGCCGAATCGACAAGGAAGCCGTACTCCCGCAGGATCTCCTGCGCGATCTCGCGGTTCAGCTCGTTGTCCTCCACCAGCAGGATGTGCTTGCCCTTGAAGTCGGCGTTCTTTTCCGGCAAAAGCCTCTGCACCGCATCCGCCGGCTTCTGGCCAAGGGCGCTCATCAGGGTCTCGCGCAGGTCGGACATGAACATGGGCTTGGCGCAGAAGGCGGTCACGCCGGCTGCTTTTGCTTCCACTTCAATATCCGACCAGTCATAGGCGGTCAAGATGATAATAGGCGTATCATCGTGCAGGCTGCGGATCTGGCGGGTGACCTCGATGCCGTTCATATCCGGCAGACGCCAGTCGATGATATAGGCGTGGTAGACATCGCTCATCTCGATAGACTGCCGCGCACGCAGCACCGCTTCCTTGCCGGAAAGGGTCCACTCGGCGCGCATGCCCACCTTGACCAGCATCTTTGTCACGCTGTCGCAGGTGTTGAAGTCGTCATCCACCACCAGTGCCTTCAGGCCCTCCAGCTCGGTGATCTTTTCCACCGGGCGCTGCTCGGTCTGTGCGCGCATGGGCACGCAGACGGTAAACTCGGTGCCCTTGCCCTGCGCTGTCTGCACCTCGATGGTGCCGCCCATCATATCCACGATGTTTTTGGTGATGGCCATGCCAAGGCCGGTGCCCTGAATTCCGCTTACCGTGGAGGTGCGCTCCCGCTCGAAGGGCTCAAAGATCTTTTGGGCAAACTCCTGGCTCATGCCGATGCCGTTATCCTTGATGCGGAACTCGTACTGTCCGCAGCCGCGCACTTTACCGGCAAGCTGCCGCACCCGTACCGAGACCGTGCCGCCCGCCGGGGTAAACTTGATGGCGTTGGACAGCAGGTTCAGCAAGATCTGATTCAGCCGGGTCTTGTCGCAGTAGACGTCTTCGTCGGTCACGTCCATGGCATCCATGTAAAGTTCCAGCTGTTTTGCATAAATTTGCCCGCTGACGATGGTTTTTAAATCGTGCAACACATCCGAAAGGTTAACTTCCACCTCTTCCAGATGAATTTTTCCGCTTTCAATGCGGCTCATATCCAGCACATCGTTGATGAGGGAGAGCAGATGGTTGCTGGATGCAAGGGTCTTGCCAAGATAATCCTTCACCCGGTCTGTATCGTCAATATTGCTGAGCGCCAGCGTGGTAAAGCCGATGATGGCGTTCATGGGGGTGCGGATATCGTGGGACATATTGGAAAGGAAGGTGCTCTTGGCGCGGTTCGCGCTCTCTGCTTTTTCCACGGCGACCTGCAATTTTGCATTCAGTTCCTGCGTATCGCTTGCGGCTTTCCTTGCAGCAGCTTCGGCTTTACGCGCCTTCTGGAGCAGCATCAAAATCGTGAGCAGAACAACTGCAACAGCAATGCTGCTGATCAACATAACTTTAAAGAAGTTATCCTTTATAAAATCGCTCAGGGTAACCTTCCGCGCGGAGCTCTTATACATCGCAAGCGCGCCGGCAAGCATATTAACAGGCATTGCCTTGATCGTTTTGTTCAGGATGGACAGCAGGCTGCGGTTTCCGCTATTGACCGCAAAGCAGGATCTTACAGGGTTTACCAGCGGAACGCTGTAAAAGCTGTATTTCTTGCTGTATTTATTCTCACTGCTGATCCCGGTAACAAAGCAATCTGCCTGTCCGTCTTTGACCAGCCTTGCCGCATCCTCCTGTGTATCGCAGTCCACGATCTCCCACTGCGGGTAATAAAACGCAAGGTACTTTTTCAGGGAGAGTTTGTTTTGGGGAACGGCAATGCGGTTTACATTGTTTTCGTTAAAGTGCTGTTTGTTCGTGACCGCCATCAGGTTGGAGGTCCACGTTGTGTTGGTACAGGCAAAGTGATACTCTTCCGCCAGATTGGGGTTCTGGTCGCAATGGAAGATCATGTCGATCTCGCCCGATTTCAGCGCATCCAGTTCTGCTTCCTTGCTGTCATAGCCGACCAGCTGGAATTCCAGTTCCTGATTGCCCAGACAATCTGCTGCAAACTGAATATAGTCCGTGATTACCCCGGTAAACTCCCCGGTGGCAGGGTCAAAGGTGCTGACGCCGCTGTCGCTCGCCAGAAAGCCCATCCTGATCGCACCGTGCTTTCTGAGCCACGCCTTTTCCTCCCCTGTAAGGATGGGCGTATAATCCATTGAGAAATATCTTTTGTACAGATCCGCCGTATAAAAAGGCACAGCTTCGTCCAACGCGCGCATCGCATCGTCAAGTTCTTCCTTGATATCAGGCCGGTTTTTGTTGATCGCATAGTAGATGCCGGATTCTCCCACACGGGTTATGGTCGAGATGCCACGCTCTGCCCAGAAGGATTCTTCCAGCGAAACAAAGCAGTCGATCTCGTGGTTTGCCAGCTTTTGCTTCACATCCTCGTTGTTGGAGATGTTGACGTGTTCCGTTTTCAGGCCGTATTTTTCTTCCCACTCGGCCAGCATCACTTCCGGCTCTGTTCCCATCAGAACGCCGATCTTTTTGCCGTTCAGCGTCTTGAAGTCGGAGGCGGAGATGTCTGCGCGCGAGAGATCGGCGTAGAGGTAATATTTTTCCACTCCCATCGGCTCGTCTGAAAACAGCATCTCTTGGGTGCGGTCCTCCGTATAAGAGATACCGCCAATAATGTCGATCTCGCCGTTTTTGAGCTTTTCGAAGCAGTCTGACCAGTCGCAGGTCACATACTCGAACTGCCAGCCTGCATAGCCGGACAAGGTCTCCAGCAATTCGTAGCCGTAGCCCTTTCTTGCGCCCTTCTCGTTGACATAGTTGAAGGTGTCCTCAAACGAGCCGACACGAACAACCTTTGCAGAGGCGGTTTCCGCGGCAGCTTTCACAGGGAGCACGGCTGACAGTAGCAACAGTAGGCTCAGCATCACACAGGCGCTTTTCCGTGTCAAGGTCTGCATGGTTTCGCTCATTCCAGAGTTTTTCATTTTATCCAATCTTTCTCCACCCCAGACGGTCTCATTCCGGCTTTATTTTCACTTCACCGATTTCAGGAAGGTGCTTGCAATATCATTCTCGTTCTGCTGTCAGCAGCTTTTTTGAATATCTATCCTATTATGTAGCATAATTGTAACATTATAACAGAAGCGTTTCAAGATTTTTTCTTGTAAAGAGCACCTATTTTCTATGGAACGCTTTTATCCCTTACCGGCAAAAAGCCGTTCCCGCAAAAATACTGCGATGACGATAAAAAAGCGAGCAGCCTTTTTCAGGTCGCCCGCTTATGGAATCTATGGTATTTTACCGCAAGGCAAGAAATGCGTAAAGCATTAAAAGGCGGTATAGGTCTGCCCTGTGCTTTTAATCCAGAATTTTTCCGTCAATGGAGATGGTGACCACCTGCCACGGAATGAACTTTCCGCTGGTCTGAAGCGCCTTTTTCGCCGCCATCTCCAAGCCGCCGCAGCAGGGCACCTCCATGCGGAGGATGGTCACGCTCTGGATATCGTTGCTGCGCAGGATCTCGGTCAGCTTTTCGCTGTAATCCACAGCATCCAGCTTCGGGCAGCCGATAAGGGTCACCTTGCCGCGCATAAACTCCTGATGGAAATTGGCGTAGGCATAGGCCGTGCAGTCCGCTGCAATCAGGAGCTTTGCACCCTCAAAGTAAGGCGCATGGATGGGTGCCAGCTTGATCTGAACCGGCCAGTTGCGCAGGCGGGAGACCGGCTGCACAGGGGCGGCAACTGCACTTTCGGCAGCGGTCTCCGGCTGTTCCAGCATCCGCATCCGGGAGCCGGGGCAGCCGCCCTCGTGGAGGTGCTTCATCTTCTCCTGCAATT
>ENA-OQHI01000607-OQHI01000607.1-human-gut-metagenome-genome-assembly--contig:-NODE-607-length-22059-cov-7.070421_pt1 | contig 22059 bp, 21 predicted proteins | sample MGYA00242561_ERZ504713 | MGnify/ENA primary metagenome ERZ504713 (study PRJEB26092, sample SAMD00036217) | human gut metagenome | host: Homo sapiens | study: EMG produced TPA metagenomics assembly of... | reverse complement strand
ACTTGTGGTATTGGTGAAGAAAAAGATTTAAGTGAATATGATTTGATTTTCTTAGGTGGTGGTGCAGATAAGGAACAGATTAGTTTGATTCCTGATTTATTATCGCGTAAAGAAAATATCAAGAAGGCTATGGACGAAAAAACGTTTGTGCTTTTGATTTGTGGTGGTTATCAATTATTTGGTCAATATTATATAGCTGCCAATAATGAAAAGATTTCCGGTTTACAGTTTTATGATTATTATACAGATACTGGAAAAGCGGGAAGTCGTTGTATTGGAAACATTGTGATTGATACAGATTTAGATGGCCTTCAAACGCGTATTGTTGGTTTTGAAAACCATGGTGGTCAAACATTGAATGTCAAACATCCTTTAGGGAAGGTCGTAAAAGGTTATGGTAATAGTTTTGGCGCTGGCTATGAAGGATTTTACGATGGAAAAATTTTAGGTACTTATTTACATGGTCCATTGCTTCCGAAAAATCCAGAGGTTGCTGATTTTGTCATTTCAAAAGCGCTTCAAAAGAGAAATCCAGATTTCAAATATAGTGATTTGAAGCCTTTAGAAGATAAGTTTGAAAAAATGGCTCGTGAGGCTGTGTTTAAAAAACTAGAAATATAAAAAAAGATGTCAAATGACATCTAAAAACATAGTACTAAGGGGTTTTATTATATTTTGACTCGAACGAATGATTGTGTACTATGTTTTTTAACACTCACTCCTTTCATGGTTTTAGTATATATATTAAATTGACATTATATATGTCAATTTAGTGAGGGCTTATATGAAAAAATTAATATTATCAATTGCGTTGATATTAATGAATCTAACTACGCCTATATCGGCTTATGAGATTGATTCCATACCAGATTATGATGGGGCTGCCTATGTTGAGATTCATGATAATGAACCTGAATTTGATGCGAAGGATATGAATAAGAAAAGCTTTGAATCTTATTCAAATCTGGATGACTTAAATCGTCCGGGTGTTGCGTATGCGAATGTTTCCAAAGATTTAATGCCAACCACGAAGCGTGGTAGTATTGGTATGGTAAAGCCTGTTGGATGGCATACAATTCGTTATAAGGGAATTGATGGTAAGTACTTATATAATCGTTGTCATTTAATTGGATATCAGTTAACAGGTGAAAATGCGAATCGGAAAAATTTAATAACGGGAACGCGTTATTTAAATGTAGAGGGTATGCTACCTTTTGAAAATGAGGTTACGCAATATATAAAGAAGACGAATCATCATGTGCTATATCGGGTAACACCAATATATGAGGGTGATAATCTGATTGCGGATGGTGTCCAGATTGAGGCATATTCTGTAGAAGATAAAGGCCAGGGTATATCGTTTAATGTATTTTGTTATAACGTGCAGCCAGGTATTACGATTGATTATAAAACGGGAGATTCAAGCCGCTCGAAAGAGAATATTATAAAAGAGTATGAGGTTAAGGAAGATACAACGTCTTATATTTTGAATGTGAATACACATAAATTTCATAATCCAACATGTTCGAGTGTTCGATTAATGAAAGATGAAAATAAGATTGAATCACATGATTCTAGAGATGCATTGATTCAGCAGGGGTATGCTCCTTGTAAAAACTGCAATCCATAGGAGATCAAAATGAAAAAAATAGTTACAATGCTTTGTGTATGTGTTTTATCTTTATCATTATTTGGTTGTTCAAAACCAGAAAATAATGTGGAACTAAAAAAGAATGTTTCATGTCAATTATTAGATGTTTTAACAATCACAAATGAATCTGATAATTCTACTTACTATTATTATTTAGCTAGTATTGAGAATAAGGGAAAGAAGCCTTATAATACACAAAATCTATCTTATCGTGTTACGGATGATAATGAGAAAGAAATTAGTGTCATTGATAAATATCAGTCAACACCTACATATGTGATCAATAAAGGTCAAAATACGTATATCTATGGTTATATTGGCTTTCCGAATAATGACCAGAAAAATTTAGGTATTTCTTTCAACAACAAGAAGCAATTTTTGCCTTTTAAAGCTTTCAAGATTCGTAAGGCAAGTGATAAAAATGTAAAAGATTCGAAGGAATTAAAATACACTTTCTTTGAGGATGACACGTTAAAAATGGATGTGGATGCTTCAAAGGCAAAATATGTGTATGAGAATAATGAAACAGTATTAAAAAATGTAAAGATTACATATAAGAATAAAACGGATTCTCGTATTATTGTTCCTTATTTAACTCCAAGTGCAACTCTAGAAGGTATTGATTTAGAGGATAAGGGTGAATTTAAAAGTATGGAAGAAATTCAAAAGCATGATTTTACAACGAATGGTATGGCTCCTAAAACGCAAAGCTTTAAAGCAAGTGTCACAGGATACGTGCTATATTTCTTAGATAAGAAACAAACTGTAAATACCGAAATTGAATTCCATTTTGGCAATGCAGCTCCGGATTTCACAGATAAAAATACAAAGCCATTTATTGTACATATGAATTCAAAAGCGTTTGGAAAATCAAATACATTTAAGATTGGACTTGAATAAAGTCCTTTTCTTTTTAGTTCACATTGTTGTATAATTTTCGCGGTGATTTAAATGAAAGATAAAAAAGGTTTAGTTCTTGAAGGTGGAGGCTTTCGAGGCATGTATACTTGTGGTGTCATTGATGTATTCATGGAAAATGACATTGAATTTGATCATGCGGTTGGTGTAAGTGCTGGTGCCGCTTTTGGATGTAATATTAAGTCAAAACAAATTGGTCGTGCTTTACGCTATAACAAGCGCTTTTGTCAGGATCCAAGATATTCGAGTTTAAAAAGCTTTATTAAAACGGGAAATCTTTACAATAAAGAGTTTGCGTATGGAGTTGTACCTACATTATTAGATCCGTTTGATACTAAGGTATTTAAAGAAAATCCATTGCGTTTTACGCTTGTATGTACAGATATCCATACAGGAAAGCCAGTATATCATGATATTGAAAATGGGGATGCTTTAGATATTGAATGGATTCGTGCTTCGGCATCGATTCCTGTTGTATCAAAGCCAGTAAAACTTGATGGGTATGAATTATTAGATGGTGGTGTCAGTGATTCAATTCCAGTTGAGTGGATGTTGCAGCAGCATCCAACAAAAACAGTTGTGGTTTTAACACGTGATAAAAGCTATCGTAAAGAGCCAATGAAATTTATGGGTGTCATAAAAAGATCTTTAAAAGAATATCCAAAATTGATTGAGGCATTAGAAATGCGGCATAAGCGTTATAATGATACTTTAGAAAAAATTGATCAGTTAGAAAGAGAAGGGAAAATCTATGTAATTCGACCTTCTAAACCGATTGCGTGCGCAATGATTGAAAAGGATCCCAATCATCTTCAAGAAATTTATGATATTGGAAGATGTGATGCATTGAATTGTCTTAAAGATTTAAAAGAATATTTGTGAAGTGCTTCACAATCATAAAAGGGTATTTTCAAAGTTCATAAGTTTTGATAAACTAAAACAAATTTAGGAGATGGTTCAATGAAGTTTTTTAAAAAGCCTGGGCGCATTCTATTAACGATTATGATTATACTCGCAATGATATGTCCGTATCGTGTTCATATGTATAAAACTAAAATTGAAGAAATTCAATCTGGTAAACTTCAAATTGAAGATATGCCATATGCAGCATCGGATCTTCATCCGTATTCTGCATATTTGATGGCAATCCCATATATCATAATCGAAGTGACATTATTATCTTTATATTACGTAAGAACCAGAGATGCATAGACTCTCTGATTTAACTTGAAAACAAAAAAGATGAACAACTATACGTCTCAATGCAAATAAGAAGATCTATAATATAAAGCAGTTATTATCAGATATGCGTTACAATTGTATATAAAGATACAAAACATAATAACTACATGTTTCATTGCACTTTAAATGTAATATGCCTGGTTTATAAAAATAACTTCATTAAACAAAAGCAGATTTGTTAATAATCCTACATTATTTAATAAATCCGCTCTTTTTTATATCTATAAATATTACATAAGGTACATTATGCGAAGTTAGTACTAAAAGAACTCTGATTTTGATGAAATTACCTTGAAACAGACAAACTAATAAGTTCTTATAAAAAACTTTCGAGCTTTATCTTAATCAAAGTAAAAAGTTCTTATACGTATATTACCTGTATATTTCAAGAAAAGTATAAAGTTCTCATTAAGTAGTATATCTTGTATATGTATAGTCTTTTCTAAGTATATTAATCTTCTTAATAAGTATATCTTATATAATTAGACTTAGGTTAATTTATTCAACTTGACATAGTTTATATTATATAAGTTTATATAGTATTAGTTCTTATAGAAAAGCAATACAGTTCTATGCAATCAAACTAAAAGGTTCTTATAGAAAAGTATTGTGTATTCCCTATGCCAAAGTAAAAGGTTCTTATGCCTTGGTGAGCATAAAAAAACAAAGAAACATAGAGTCTCTTTGTTAGTTATCATCTGTAATGTAATCACAGATGTTCTTCGATGCAGGAGTTCTTCTTGTAGCCTTTCTCTTTGGTTTTACAGGCTCCGCATTTAGAATGGCGATCACCTGTTTAGCTACTTCATGTGGCTTCAGACGATGATTGACATCTTCTTCTAAAACCATTCGAGTTGCTTTGCCAATTGAGTCAGAGTCAAACTCTACATAGATTTCACGGACCAAGTCGATGACCTTTGTCATCATCTTGCTCTCATAAACCATATTGCTGATGTTGGATTCAGGCATTTGATATTTGTTCTTCTCTTCCTCAGCAATCGTAAGAATACGTTCATCTTCAAGTTCTTCAGTTCTTGCCTGATTAACAATGTCGATAGCACCTTTCAACTGTTTGAAATGCTTTTTGTTAACACGCACAATGAACTTCTTGTTGATGGTCTCAATCTTCCCTTTGGACTTGCTGTCAATGTATTCCAGCATGATCCATTTGTACAACCAAATCAGCATGTTAATGATACCACCTGAGCACTCATACAAAGTGTCTGAAAGTTCCTTAGACCATTGAATCGGTGTATCCAGCCATTGCCAAGTCAAAAGCATATTCACCAGCATGTTGAAATAATCCTTATCAGTCGTATATGCAGAAGCGTCAATGAAGTCACCTGCTCTACGTGCATTTCTAAGCATTGTAAACAGCTTCTTGTAAGCTTCATCTGTTCCAACTACGCTCAAGGCTACCTTTGTCTTGTTGACGATGCCTAACAGACCTTCATAGCTGTTTTCTCTATTGGAGTTGAAGTCGATAAGTTGGATTTCGTCCATAACGATGGTTCCAATCGAGAACATTTCGATAAGCTGGCAGACTTTTAATTGCTTGTCTGCAAGGCTTTTGCACTTCTTGTTAATCATGACTTCATAGATAGGTTCGGGGTTTCCTAAAGCATTATCAATGGCTTCTCCAATCTGTCTATACAAGGTTGAAAAGTTGCTGTTTGGCATACAACTTACCACCAGATATGTAATCTGTGGAATCGAAGTTCCAGGATCTGGATGGTGCATGATTACCTGTGGGATGTTATCGAACAACTGCTTCAACGAAGATGATTTGCCGCATCCTGAATAGCCTAGCAAGGCAAACCCAGATGGGGCACTATCTTCAATTTTGCCCTTCATTTTGATGAGTTTCTTGTCAGTTGACTCGCCAATAGCATTTGTGTCCCAGACATAGGATTTGCGAAGCATATAGGAGCTTACGATTACATCGTAGTTGATGAATTCAAGCTGTTTTTGGAACGATAAAGGCAGTCTTAGATTTTTCAAGCTAACTACAGTTGCTTTTTGCTCGTTCACAGACATCTTGCTCAAATCGTCAGCATCCAAACTTGGAATAGGTACTGTATATGCGTTCAAAAGGACGTTTCCATCTCTTGGTCTTGGAAGTGCTTCAATGAACGGGTTGTTGTTGAAGTCCCTATTGGATGATTTTACATATTTAGCATCAACAGGACCTACACGAGTACATTCTTCATGGGTGTATTGATTTTGGTCTTTCTCTACATTTGAGTAGTAGTAGACCCAGTTCAGTTCTCTCATAACTGTACCTCCTACATTTTCTGTTTAATCTTTTGAAGGGCTTCTTCAAAGGTCATACTTCCAGTTTCTTCATTTGATTCAGGCTCTGACAAGGCTTCGGGTTCTGGTTCTGCATTTTTCAAAGGAATCAGAGATGGTGCATCATCTGTGTTCAAACGTGCTCCAATAGAGTTTGCCTCTAATACAAGGATGCTTTCTTCTTTACGGTTATGACGGATATTTTTGGCCTTGTCATCATTTGGTGCCGTCTGATTTGCAACTCTAACGGCATCATCCAAGGTTGCCTGCATTCCCATACGTCTTGCACAGCGAATCTCTTGGTCTTCCTGAGCTTTCTCCATTACAAGCTCTTTTTTCTTGGTCTTGTATTCTTCGTAGTTGCGAAGTGACATACCGTTGAATTCATAGTTTCCTGCTCGATTCTCATTCAAGGTTGCTTTTACAAGGCGATTGTCTGCAATGTACCATAAAGAACCTACATTCCTTTCATCAAGACGGCATTTCAAAGGTACTGAGTTTCTTCTCGTCTTGGTGATTTGTTCTGCAAGCCAAGGATCATTTGCAATGTAATACAAGCCATTCCATTCAATACCTTTACGGGTTACACGAGCACGTACTTCTTTACGAATTGAATACTCAAACTGGTCAAGGTTGACAATTGGTCTTGGAGCACCGTATTTAGCACAACCGTAGTCCCATAACTCTAATGGAATGGGATGTACCGACTTCTCTAACATATCCTTTGTCATTGGATACTGGCTCATTGTCATCATGTTGTGAGCAATTGTCTGATTGATTACGAATACCCAGATATCATCCAATGTAAGGACCGCACGCCTATGGTGGTTTGAGTCATATCGTTTGGTAATCAAGCCTTTTCCTTCAAGTAAATCATTCTGCACTGAATGATACTGGTGGAAGAGCTGTTCTACCTGCCCTTTCAGTGACCCCATAGCTGGTGGCACTAGCTCCAGAGTGATGTTCAACTCGTTGCAGATACGTTTGACCTCTTTGGAACGATATTCAGAACCACGGTCACTGCGAAGTCGGTTTGGCAAAACATTGATGTCCCATAAGCCATTTTTTAGCTCCAAGCCGTAACGCCTGCAAAGCTGTTTATTGTCTTCACCAAGGTTCAAAAGACAGTTTGTGAAGCCAAGTACTGAGTTATTCTCCAAAGAAACAGATACTGCCGTAATCATTCGTGAATAGACATCAACCATTGCATGCACGATTGGACGTCCGATTACCTTTGTTGGATCAACTTCACTGACAATGGATACATCCATTTCAACTTCATCCATTTCGAACAAATCTCCAGGACCATGCACATTAAGAAGATTGTCTGAAACAAGCATACGCTCATCGTTTCTGTATTCACGTTTAGATGTTTTGCATACACGGCGTGCTTTAGCTGATGTATGAGTAACAATATAGTTTTCCATTTGGCTTTTTGTTGGACGCTGATCAATTGGAAGCAGTTTGTTCTGAACTACGACACCATCACTAGTCTGTGTTTCTACACGAGTTGTAAAATATTTTGTGAGCATCCAGTCATAAGTCGTTGCATAAGACTTTTCTCTGCCGGATAAATAGTGTTTACAGCAGTCATCAAAGATTTCACGCAGTTCATCTGTTAAGGGAATACCTTGTTCAAACATAGGTGGACGACCTGTTTTTGTAGAATAATGTAGACCACTTTTGCTCTTCTTTCCTGTTTGAGATAATAAGGAGAATGGGTCTAAACCACTCATCAAGTATCTTTTAACAATAAGAAACACGCTTTTTGGTGAAATACCGTATTTATTGCTTAACTCTTTAAGACATGGTTTAGGCTTCTTGGATTCTAAGTAAAAGTAGCACGGTCCGTAGATATCTCCGACTGTTTCAACAATATCTTTGTTACGTAGATAGGTTTCCTTTGATTTTTCCGATAAAGCATCAAAGTCAAACACCTTGTCATGTTTAGATTCGCAAATTGCAATTTCTTTCTTAGCAATGAAATATTGAACTGTCTCAAGATGCCATTCGTTAAGTTCGATTTTTCCTTTGGAATCATTGATGAGAATCGTTACTAAGTAATCTTTATTCATGTAGATTACTCTATGATCAATGTTTAGTTCCATATCATGAAGAATGGAACCTACTTTCAGGTTTAATGTTGTGAGCATACTAAGCTGCCTCCTTTCACTTCGGGTAATACATCCCTGTAAATCTCAAGCAAATACTGGAAATCAAGCGGTTCTGATTCCATATCAACTTGGATTTTTTTTGTTGCAATATAATGTTTCAGCATGGACATTTCATCAAATACACTGGATAAATCGTAGAACATACATACCATACGTATATTCTCTGCTAAAACAATATTCATTTCATCCTTGTAGACGATTTCAAACGGTACATGTCTGAATTTTTCCCAGTAGACCTTTTCGACAGCGAGCTTTTCCTTGGCACGCTTTTTTTTCAACACATTTCTTGATGGTTTCACACTGAACACTTTTTCTTTGCCATCCTTGTATGTAACGTAGAAATCGGATGTCATATACGTATGACGGTTTCGTGGATGTTTCACGTTATAGTCGTCACAGATTTCCAATGTCGTTTCAAGGTCTAAAGGATACTGTTCACGAATATCCTCGATTTCATCATTCCATCTCAGGATATGCCAGTAATAGGCTTCTCCCTGTGAGAGAAGCTCAACAGTGCGTCCTGTTTTCCAGTCCTTTGGGTTAGAGCAAGTCCCAACACTGCTGATTTCTCTTGTCTGGATCCACGGAAGGTAGGAGGCTCCAGAGCCTTTACCCCTACCCTCGTTTATTTTTGTGTCGTTTTTTATTGACAGCACGGCGGATTCTCTTTCTAGTGTTCTTTCTATAACGTCTTGCTCTACGACGTTGTTCATTGCGAACAGTCATCAAAAACATTCCATTTGAAACTTTTCTACGTCGATAACCAATCATATGTACTGGATCAATCTTGGAAAAGAACGAAACATAACGTGGATAATCATCGAATAAAAGCTGAAGAAGTACACGCTGTTCTCTAAAGGTAAAGTAGTCTACACTTTTGGTGTGAATCATCTGTACCACCTTCATTGGCAGTTCTTCCTCATCACCTTTACATCTAAAGGCTTCAACTACTTCGTTGTCTGTCAGATGCTTGTCACGCATAAGTACTTCAAGCTGGTATCTTACGATTTTGTAGAAGATAGAGCCCTTTGAATAGCAAGTTGAAAACATCTTAAATTCAGTATCTCTGTCATATGAGCCTTTGATTGGGATGAATTCCATTCGGTTCATATCCTGAATAAAACTCTGGTCAGGCTGTACATATTCTAAAATACATTTGTGCTTCCAGCATGTAAAAGAACCTGGATACTGGTGCTGAAAGTGATAGACAATGTGTCCAAATCGAGTCATATCTTCTTTCATACATTCTGGACATACGCATAGATGTTCATCATTGTGGTACGGAATGATGTCGTACTGGTCTTTAACATCCTGCTTGTAGATTGAAAGTATACTTTTTGACCAAGTATTGTCTGAAATCAATCCAAGCACTTTCGGGAAATAATCAAGATGACGAACGACTTCCTTTCCATCAATAATACGGTAACTTCTAAGCATATCATTGACGTCTATAAAGCCATTTGCAAGAGCTAGTCGATTCATCCAGCTAACAGGAAGTTCATCAACATCGGGTAAAAATTCTACAGGTAACATATCTTATTCCTCCTTTGTTACTTCTCAGAGACTTTCTCATCCCTGATCACATCTTCATAATAAATCAAGAATAAGAAATTAACCGTATTGCAAAATTCAGTGTTTTTGTATGTACAAGGCTTCTGAAAACTGTTATCATATAGTTGTAAATAGGAAGATGAAGGAACAAATATGCAGATCAAGATTAAAGCTTTGGCCGATATTGAGTTTCTTAGTGCCAAAGTAGACAAAAAACATAATATTATTCACGTACAGGCTAAAAATCTTCTGGACTCTACTGGAAAAGACTGTGATTCTGATGGATGTACAGGCAAATATATAGCTCATGGCTTTGTTGAAACTGTTTATGAGGATTTGAACATTGATGGTTATCGAGTATTTATCCACTTAACAACAAGACGTGCCTTCTGCCCTAAGTGTAATAATGTTGTAAATAGCAAGCCTGCATGTCTTACAAGAGACTTTGTTCCAGACGAGAATGAAGAAAGCTGGTCTGGAAACCATAGAACAACAAATAGATTCCTTGACTGGATTGAATATCTGGTTTTCAAATATGGCGTTGATGCAACCAGTGAAATGACGGGAATCAAAACTAGAAGGCTATATTATATTCGTCAGGCTTATCGTGACAGAAATACGGATATGCACATGGGCGAACGCTCCTTAGTAATTGCCAAGTCTAGACACAATAACAAGAATTTTTATCTGGTCATTGATACGATGTACGATTCAGAGTTGCTTGACTATTTCAATTCGCCTAAATTGGCTTTAAATTACGTTCTCGTTCTGAAACGGAACAATCCTGCAATTCGTAAGGTAACTGTACCTGCGGGTTTTAAATACGTGGATGTATTAGCTCGTGTATTTGGTCAAGATAATGTGCAGTATGATTTCCGTTCCTTGCAGTCAATGATTACTACAGGCTGTTTCAATGCGTACAGAGAGCAAAGAAATTCGGATGATGAATCATCTATAGAAACCGAAGAGCATCTTTTCAGAACCCCAAGAACTCAGTTGACACATGATGAGCAGATTCAGCTTGATAATCTTCTTAGAACATCCCCTGTTTTCCATGATTACTATTATTTACAGCGTGATTACTGGTATTCACTGGATGAAAAGGTTGTTTTAAAGGCTAGAATCAAGAATGCTGATATTATTGATGAAATCATGAAAGATAAGAATCGCATCAGTAATCGTGATAAGGACAAATCAATTGATGATATTGCGTATGAGCTTGGATGCAATCTGGATTTAAACGAACGTAAAGAATATATTCTATATAAGATGAACAAGTCTTGCAAAAAGTATGAAGAAAGTCAATATGATGAAACAGTAGAAGTTGATGTAGATCAGGAGGATGCTTATGAATAGATTTAATCTTGGTGATACTGTCTTTTTCATAGCCAACGGATATCATATTCGAGAAGCTACGGTTATTCGAATCGGTTCAGGTTTCTGCACCATAAAGTTCAATGACAATGAAACTCCAGCAGGAACCAGAGTCAGAGAATCCAAGTTATTCAAAACTAAGCAGGAAGCTGAAGTTGTAGTTGAAAAAACACATAACACACTGTTATACTAGGCTTTGTTGGATTTGTTAGCCACCTTTTAGAGGTGAGAATATGAAAGAACAATTACAACTGAAGAATCACCTAAAGGAAGTTCGCACAGAAGCAAATCTTTCTCAAGCTCAACTTGCAGAAATGGCGGGTGTATCAAGAAACACGATTAGTTCTATTGAAACAGGACAGTTTAATCCAACTGCAAAATTGGCTCTAATTCTTTGTATTGCATTGGACAAAAAATTTGAGGAACTATTCTATTTTTAGGAGGTCATTATGGAAAATATTATAATGTTGATTTTGGGAGTGTTCATATCTGTTGTGGGAATTATAAATATCAAAGGCAATATCAGCACAATTCATTCTTACAATAGGCGAAGAGTAAAAGAAGAAGATATACCAAAGTATGGAAAAGTTGTTGGAACAGGAACACTGATTATAGGAATATCTCTTGTATTAGGTTTTATTGTTTCGTTTTGGAGCGAAGAAATTATGGGATATATCATTCTGACAGCGATTATTATCGGATTAGGTTTAATTCTTTATGGTCAATTCAAATATAATAAAGGTATTTTTTGAGTAGTAGATACAAAAATATTAGACAGAAAAACATCGTAGCAATACGGTGTTTTTTGTTACTGTTTTCATGAAACTAAGCGTTACGTTTATAAAAATAATCTGTTCTCGTAATCTTAAACTAAGCGTTGCGTTTACGAAAAAGATTTGTTTTCACTTCATGAAACTAAGAACTTCCAAAGTTTACTTCGTTTGTTTGTGAAAGCATAAAAAAACAAAGAGACTCAATGTTTCTTTGTTCTTAGGCGTCCGAGATGTAATCACAGATGTTCTTAGATGCAGGTACTTTCGATGAAGGTCTTCTCTTTTTACAACTTGGACAAACCATCCTCACGGAAACCTCCAAAACACTCCCAATAGTTAAATAGAAGACATAAAAAAAACGGGTAAATTGATGAGGTTTACCCGTTACTAGTTTTGTCTTATACATCGACAAACTGGAATCTGTCTATTTCATCCTATCTATCATATTCTTTATTTTCAGTTCTATCTGATTAATTACTTTGATGAAATCTTCGTCTGATTTTCCTGTCGGATCATCCAATCCCCAGTTATCATCAAATGTTCTTCCAATGAACGGGCATCCAACATTACATCCCATAGAAATAGCAATATCTGGCTCTGGTATATCCGAAATCAGCTTTGAATACTGTTCTTTATCCATATCAATGCCATACATTTCTTTCATAATACGAACTGCATCATGATTTATTTGTGGCTTCGTTTCCGTTCCAGCAGAATAACTTTCAAATACGTCGGATGCAAAATGCTTTCCCAATGCTTCTGCAACCTGACTTCTGCATGAATTATGGACACAAATGAACGCTACTTTCTTCATACCTATCCCCTAACTTTCTTTAATGCTTTTATCACATCATCCTTACTTAATACTTTCCCCATTGAGACTACTTTATTATCAATAACCAGAGCAGGTGTACTCATAACTCCCATTGCCGCAATCTGACCAAAATCTGTAACATGGTCAATCTCATCCGTCATGCCAAGCTCACTAAGCGCTTCCTTCACATTCTTCTCCAATGCATTGCATTTATTACAACCGCCACCAAGAACTTTCACATTTGCTCCTGATGAAAGAGTTTCCTTTGCTGCCTCAACGCTTTCTTCATTGCAATTTCCACCACAGCAACAACCTGATTGTTCCTTAACCATTTCCTTTTCGTCCTTTTTCTTTCCAAATAATCTCATAATTTCAATCTCCTTTTTTCTTTTTCTAAACCAGTAGATACTGAATTGCATTAAAGAAATATCCAACAATAATTATTCCAACTGAACATATTACAATAAAAATTCCTAGTAACTTCGGTTTCACTGCCTTTCTAAGCATAATCATTGACGGTAACGAAAGTGTAGTCACACCCATCATAAAACTTAAGATTGTTCAAAGCTGTGCCCCTTTTGCAAGTAATGCTTCTGCTACTGGTATCGTACCAAAAATATCTGCATACATAGGAATGCCGACCAACGTTGCCAGAATTACACCAAATGGATTGTCACTGCCAAGAATCTTTTCTACCCAGCTCTCTGGAATCCAATTGTGAATAACAGCTCCTATTCCGACACCAATCAAAATATATGGAAATACTTTCTTAAAGGTGTCTATAACCTGTTGTTTTGCAAAAGAAAGTCTTTCTTTTTGCGTTGGTTCATCCATATCAATATCGATCGCATTCGCTTTTCGAATAAATGCTTCCACTTCATTCTCCAAATGAAGCTTTTCAATAATTGTTCCACCTATTACCGCAATAACAAGCCCTACAATCACATATATGATAGCAACTTTGGATCCAAAGATACTCATCAGCAAAACCAGACTTCCTAAATCTACCATTGGAGAAGAAATCAGAAAAGAAAATGTCACACCTAATGGAAGTCCTGCACTGGTAAATCCAATAAACAGTGGAATGGACGAGCAAGAACAGAATGGTGTCACCGTACCAAGTAATGCTGCAATACAGTTTGCCCAGATTCCATGAAAACGCCCCATAATCTTCTTACTTCGTTCTGGTGGAAAGTAGCTTTGAATATAGGAAATCATAAAAATCAGGATACAAAGCAATATCGTTATCTTCAAAACATCATATAGGAAAAACTGTACACTTCCACCCATTCTACTTGAAGTATCCAAGCCAATTTTCTCAAGAAGATTTCCAATTAATGTACTCATCCATTTCATTCCCAAAATCTGATTTTGAATAAACTCCCAAATCATTATTGACAGCACCCACTTTCCTCTTTACAGCAGGATAATCCTTCAATAAAAGTTTTAAAGGCATTCAAGGTCTCACAATTCAATGAATAATGATGCCATCTACCCTCTTTCCAATCATTCACCAGCCCACATTCATTTAAGATTTTCATATGATGAGAAAGTGTAGGCTGTGTAATCTCAAAAGCCTCCAATAGTTTACAACCACATTTTTCTCCGTCGGAGAGCATTTGGATAATCTGCAATCTATTACTATCTCCCAATGCTTTACAAATAAGTGCTACATCTATTGTATTCATATTGTCCTCCTTTACATAGATAATTGTCTATGTTTCTATTATGCATTATGCATAGATGATTGTCAATGTTTATTTTTATGGTTTACAAAATTCCCATCACCCTTTATTAGAAGTGTATGCTCATGATTTCAGGAACAACAAGAGCCAAAAGAAAACACCTGCCGCTTCTGACAGATGTTCCACTATAAACTATCTATTTTTCATCAAGACAAATCCCGATTTATTGATTTATTTTAACACAAAATATAAGTGGTTTGTAGAGAGGAAATATATCGTGTTTAATTTTCATACAAAAAATTTGTAACACCATCATATTACCAATAAAAACTTGTAAAAACCTATATTGCTTTATAACACCACCGTAATACTGTGAAAAACTGAATGAAACCGAACTAAGGCAAAACCTAATCATAAACAAATCATCAGATATTGTTGATAACTTGGAAAAGATTCGAGATAATCAATACTCATTATATGAAGTCTTGAAAGATGTGAACCGAACTATTAAGACACTTTCTGAAGAAGCTCGAAAATTGAACGATACTTCCAAACTGACTCAGTATTATACCGAAACAGCTGCAAAGGCTGCTGAAGCTCCGAAAATTGTGTATGCTTATACTAGAGTAATCGGATAAAACACGATATAACACATTAGGATTCCTTAAATGGAGTCCTTTTTTTTATACCCTTCTCCTTTCTCGATTTCTCTCACAACGTCCTCGAAAACCAACAACGACAAATTGCACACTTTGGAAATAATGTTTTCATAGGATTAGCTATAAAAGTAACATCCGTCTTACAAGACCGCTCTCAAACCAATCGAGAAATAGTTTAGCTTTTCCAAGAAAACAAAAAAGACTTGCCTGATATCGTTCCTATCAAACAAGTCATAGCCTTTATTGTTCTGCAATCTTTTTTCGTAAGCTGTCATTTGTGGTTTTTAAAACTTGCTCGGCCATATTTCCGCCGTTGTTGGTAATATCCTCAATGATTTCATTACTTGAATAGTCTATGGAATACATGTAAACGGTGTCGTCTGTTTTATAAATATAGTAAGTAAAATCAATATCCATATCTGGCGTCAATAGATAAATGTTATTACCTTGTAATGAAAGTGTACATGGAATTGATTCCTCATCACTCTGTCTTTCGTAATTGAAAGTTGAATAGGTTGCTTCATTTGTATCTTTATCAATACTTAAACAATCAACAAGTGTATATCCTTTTGCGTTGATTCTTTGTTCTCCATAGTAGTCTGTAGAAGTTGCGGTTTCCTCCTGAATCTTATCTATACTTGGAATATTCAAATCCTTCATTTGATATGGTAGAGGATCAAAATCATATTCTTCATAATCGATATCAAATTCTTCCTGGAAATCATCAATTATTGTACAGCAGCTTTGGATTGCTTCATTTAAAAGTGGAACATTATCATATGTAATGCCATCTTTATTGATTGATATTGAGCCAGTTGCGTCTTCTCCATATGTGTAGTTTCCATTCTCAAATTCGTAGTAATTATATTGGATATCATACTTTGTATATTTCTTATTCGTTGAATTAATAGTTATTGTCTTTTGATATTCTTTTGTATTTTCAATTACATCTGTTGTATATGTATAGGATATATATTCTTTATCATTTTGGTTTTGCAAAGCAAATATGGTAGTAGTTGTTTCATTGTCGTTTTCTACGATATAGCGGGCAGCCATATTTTGATGCTTTTTGCCTTCGTCTGAACTTATACCAATATTCCAGTTGTTTTTTAAGTACGCATTATCTTTGGATTTGGATTGAACAGCATCAATGGTAGCTTCCCAAAAATCTTGCTTTTCATCTTGGTGACAAGCTGTTAAAGATATAGCGCAAAATAAGCAGAGAATATATTTGAATAATTTCATGATTAAAGCCTTCTTTCTTTATCAAACAATTTTGGATGATAAATATCTTGAATTAGTGTATTTAAATACAAGCAAAAGAACATCTATATATTTATGTTTCTAATTCATGGATACTATAGTTCTTAAATAGATGAAAATCAAGAATATAAAAAGCCAAACCTGATAAAGATTTGGATTAAAAGACTTGCCTGATATCGTTCCTATCAAACAAGTCATAGCCAAATAAAAACATCATCCCACTTTATAGAATTCAGGATTGTTAAAATCACCGTATTTCCATCCACCATCTTCCCATACAAACGAGCAGGTAATGTCTGTTTGATTAGTGGAATTGTCAAGCTCGCAATAGTTGTTAAGTCTTACCCAGAATTCATCGTCCGTTTCCTTAATGATTTCTCCTACTGTATATTTACATCCGATTCCGTTAATACATATAGCAGAATATGCTTCATACAGATGACCATCAACAATAATAAAAGGTAGCTTTGTCAATGGACTTAAGTTGTATGGCTTATCGTAGCAGATTGGATATCTTCTAGAAAACTTCTAGTAATAAACATTTTCGATATCATTATACGATTGGACTTGTGAATCATCGACTTCATAATAAATTCCATCATCATTCTTAATATAATTTTCAAAGTTTGATGACGAAGTAAAATGTGTTCCACAAATATACGACATACGTTCTGCATAAAATGTATTTACAGTTTCATCAGCAAAAGCAAACAATTCATCATCTGTAAACATACTCGAAATCCCCGTAGCAACAGGTGTTTCTTGAACCTGACTTGTCTGAGCTTCCTGTTCTTGCGATGCTTCTTCCGTAGTTTCCTTTACTTCTTTAGCTTTCTTTTCTACCTCTTTTTTCTTTGATTTGGATTTGCTTCGCTCCTTCTGAGAAATCTTCTCATCAGCCTTCTTGTCTTTATTCTTTTCAGAAGCAGCACATCCAGACAACATCAAAGAAGTTATCAAGATAGCTGTCATCAACCTATTTCTTTTCATATTCTCACCATTTCCCTGCTTCTAGTATATCATCCATAATGAAAACAAACAAAATCCCGTTAAACCCAAACAATTTCCCGTCTATTAATGAGTTTACGCTGGCGTAAAACCTAAAAACAAACATTTTCCCTGCTCTTTCCCTTAACTTCCTATTCATTTACACACTTTGCATAGTAATGTTTTGCTCTGGATATAGATTCGAAGGCTACGAGAAGGTCTTTCAGAAGAGTTGACGTGAATTTTGATTGTATTGCAAGGATTTTGTTTGTGTTTATCCATAGAAATGACGAGAAATTGTTTGGATTCGAATTGTGGTTCAATGTAACAGTAAGGAGGTATTTGTGATGAGATGAAAAACATGAAGAAATTTATAACATTATGTGGTTTCTTAATCTTAGGATCAATTGCCTGTGGTGATGTAGATATTGTAAAAGCTGAGGCTATCAATAATCAGGCAACTGATACGTCTGGTTATACGATTACAATCCCATCTGATGTTGATATAGATAAAGAGAGTGGTAAAGGTTCATTTGCAGTAACTGGTAAAATGGATGCACAGACTAAATTAGATGTAACGGTCAATTCTCAAAATGGCTACAAGCTGAAATGTGGTAGTAAATCCATTGATTATACTTTGGCTAAGCAATCATTTCGTGTTGACAATATAAAGTCATCAAATATGAAATGTTTTAATGAGAATTTTGATGCAACTTTAAGTTATACTGACATGAATTTTAGTGGAAGTTATAGAGATAAATTGACGTTTAATATTGAAAGCAACGTATACATATATAAACTTGATTTGAATTCCATTTTAGACGGTGTAAACAATTATTCTGTTCATGATTATGGTACAGCTGATATTTATATCAACGGTAAAAAAGTTGCAGATGATGTTAGTGACTGGATGGGTACCGTCCATTATGGAGATTCCTATGAGATAAACGACATCAAAGGAACAACAGGTCATCATTACAGTGGGGCTTCTGATGGAGAGAATAATCTAAACAACTTTCCATTAAAAGGTAAAATCGGAATCGACACGAAACATGTTGAAAACAGTAAAGGTATATTGTATTCAAGCATTTTTCTTAAGTTTGATACAAATAAATTAACAGTTAATTACCATGCAGATGGCGCCCAGACATGGCATCATTTTGATAACATTACTTATGATGTAAGTGGAAAAGATATTGCTGCTTCTGAAACGCATTTATTTGGAAGTAAATATTCTGAAAAAGCTGGATTAGGTGATGTTATTCGCCTCACAAAAAAGGCTATACCGCTAAATCACACGTATGGAGTATTGGAAAAAATGGAAATAAGGAGATAAGAGACAATATAGGATTAGCTAAATCGCAGGATGTTGCTGATTACTGTGGGGTATTAGATGATTTTAAAAAAAATGATGTTACTATAGATTTATATACAATTTGGGAACCTTTGCTCAACACTATTACATATGATGCTAACGGCGGAACTCTTTCTACAACTAAAACACAACAGTTTTATACAGGCTCATCGTATAAAACACCAGAAAATTCAAAATCTTTTAGTGGTACTAACACTGATGATTGCGAAGACTTAGGATATTATAATTATACATTTGGAAATAAATTAACAATATCAACAAAAATAAGATTTAATTCCTCAGATGATACCCTGCCTCAAAAATTACAAGAGTTTTTTTGTAATTATGAATGGGGTGGTTTTGGCTTAGGCTTAGGAGAGGATGCTAGACCGTATTTCTCTGTATTTAGAGAAAATAAAGATGATTATGATATATTACACTCTAAAACCAAAATAAAACCAAATGAAACTTATTGGATAACAGGTGTTTATGATGGTCCTAATAATACAATGAGTATTTATATTAACGGCGAGAAAACAAATACAATTCAATTATCTGCGACTGACAACCCAAACATAAAAGTAAGTCCTTTAGGATTATCGCTAGGTGGAAATCCTATAGTAGGAGATTATTATAGTAATTTAACCAAAGGTGACATATGGAAATGTGGTTTATGGCAAAATGCTTTAAGTGATGAAGAAGTCATGAAAATGTATAAAACAGATACTTTGGCAGAAGGTAGTTTTATATCTCGAGATTATTCAGCACCTAAAAAGACTTATTATCTCTTTGATGGATGGTATACTCAACCAACAGGTGGTAATAAAGTCACAACAGGTACAATTATCAATTCTTCAATGACATTATATGCACATTACAAACCAATTCTTTCATTTATAAATTATGATTCAAATGATGGTAATGGTGTTATGCAAAGTGAAACTATCCTCAGTACAGATAAGACTAATCTATCAAAAAACATTTTCACTAAAGATGGATACACTTTTAAAGGATGGCTTGCAAGTCGTAAATATAAAAGCAATGTAGAATATTTGTATGTAAATCCAAACGGAGGCGGTGGATGGTTCGAAAAAGGAGCACAACCATCTGGATGGAGTAAATTATATTTACTTTCAGATGAAGAACCAATCTACTTAATATCGGCTTATGATGGCCTTACTCTTACTTTTCACGCACAATGGGAGAAAGCTTATTCAGCTGGTACTGTTTTAAACATTGAAGGAACTGAATATACAGTTATTGAACAAAAGGAAAATAACAAATATTTGGTTATGATGAACAAGAGTATTGGAAATTTGAGAATTCTTCAATCTGGTTCTCGTTCTGACGGTCAGAATGTTAATACATATGAAGGTAGCACAATTGATGAGCATTTAGAAAATGATTGGTATAATGGCTTACCTTCATCATTAAAAGCAGCTATACTGCCAATAAATATTAAACAAGCCTCATATGCAACAAAGAACGATTCAAATTTAAAACAAGAAGCAGGCCCTAATGGTCAAATATACAATGAAATCAACCGTCATGTATATTTACCTAGTGTAGATGATATTGGAAAAGTTGTAGATTTAAAAAACCTAGATAAAGTAAAATCTTTCCTAAATGAAACATCAATTTGGACTAGGGATAGTTTTCAAAGTATTGCATTTTATATGGAATATTTAGACGCTTATTCTGGTAGTTTAGATTATAACAGTGTAGGATATTTTTACGGTGTACGACCTGCATTTGTTATTGATTTATCCAAAATAGAGGCAACGGTAGTCGATACAGTCAACTACTAATAACACAACACAGAATCTCATTATAGAGGTTCTGTTTTTTTCATGTCTGTCTCCTATCAGTTCCCTATTAGTTTTCCCGTTTTGACACGTTTGCACTGTTTTGGTTTTGCTTAGGTGATTATTACTTTGGTTAAAAAAGTCATTTCTGACTGATTGGATTTCTTATAGGGGTCGTTAAGTTCTTGTAAAACGGAAAATAAGCGTAAAAAAAAAGACCAACAATGGAAGTTGTTAGTTTTGGAGAGACACTATTGTTTTCATGAAACTAAGCGTTACGTTAAGAAACTAAGCGTTACGTTTACGAAAATATCTTGTTTCTAGTTTCTTAAACTAAGCGTTACGTTTAGAAAAAAGATTTGTTCTATCTTCATGAAACTAAGAATTACGTTTACTTATTCGTGCTCAATAAAGCATAAAAGAACAAAGAAACATTTAGTCTCTTTGTTCTTAGGTATTCGAGATGTAATCACAGATGCTCTTAGATGCAGGTGCTTTTGATGAAGGCCTTCTCTTTTTACGAGTTGGACTTCCAGTGATGATAGCAACTACCTCTTTTGCAACTTCAGTTGGCTTCATAAGATGGTATTCATCTTCTGCCAAGATTTGTCGTACATATCGTGTAATATCGTCTGATGTTACATCTGTATAGATTTGATGGACTTTGCCAATCACGATGTTGATCATCTTGCTTTCGTAAGCCAAGTTCTCAACATTTGTTTCTGGCATCTCGTATTTGTTCTTGTCACTTTCGGCAAGCATCAGAATCTGTTCATCTTCCATTTCTTCAACCTTTGCCTGATTGACCATGTCGATAGCTCCTTTCAGCTGACCAAAGTGTTTCTTGCTGACTGACTTGATGAACTTTTCGTTAATGATTACGATTGTACCCTTTGACCGATTGTCCAGATATTCAATCATGATCCATTTGTACAGCCAGATGAGCATATTGATGATTCCACCTGTACATTCATACAGAGTATCTGAAAGCTCTTGTGCCTGTTCTTTCGTAATCGGTTTATCAAGCCACTGCCAAGTCAAAAGCTACTCAACAGGAAGTTGAAATACTCCTAATATCCGAGAAATCCGAGATCAGCGTGGCATTTACCAAGATGACCTTACCGCTGCTATCGGATTCAGAACCAAAACTGTCGGCAGGATAGAACGTGGGGACAGCACCCCATCTGCCGAGTTTATACTACGGATTTCTAAATACTTTAATTTATTGGTGGAAGATGTCTTCCATGTAGAAGATTGAGCTGGGTAAATGCCAGCTCTTTTTATGTTTGAATCGTCAACCTTCAATTCGATTATGTTTTCATATCCAAACACATTTTTTCATCCAATGCAATGTTATATTAAATGAAAAAATCATTTGATATCATAACAAAAGTTATATTATTCTCTTCTTATATGTGCATATAATCCCAACTATAATGATAGTTATGTAATAAAGAATAGTACGAGCATTTTTAATTTTATCAGCTATCATAATTCTGTATGCCTCCTTCTTCCAT
>ENA-OQHI01000600-OQHI01000600.1-human-gut-metagenome-genome-assembly--contig:-NODE-600-length-22221-cov-9.464686_pt1 | contig 22221 bp, 18 predicted proteins | sample MGYA00242561_ERZ504713 | MGnify/ENA primary metagenome ERZ504713 (study PRJEB26092, sample SAMD00036217) | human gut metagenome | host: Homo sapiens | study: EMG produced TPA metagenomics assembly of... | reverse complement strand
AAGAATTGTCTATGATTCTCTTCACTCAATTCAACACTTACCCATTGACCAAATGTAGGACTTCCCTTACGAATATCTACCGCAACATCAATAACCGTTCCCTTTGTACAAGAAACCAATTTACTTTGTGCATAAGGCGGATTCTGCCAGTGTAAACCACGAAGCGTACCCTTCTGTGCACTAAAAGACATATTGTCCTGTACAAAATCTACCGTAATACCCATCTTTTCATATTTAGGCTTAGAATAAGTCTCCGTAAAATATCCTCTGTGATCACCAAATACATCCGTATCAATAATCAATACACCAGGAATTTTTGTTTCAGTAACCTTCATCACAATACCTCCAATTATTTAATATATTTACGATCCATGATCTTCTTTAAATAAGCACCATACTGATTCTTCTTATAAATTTCATATGTAGAAGCCAATTCTTCATCACCAATCCAACCATTGTCATACGCAATCTCTTCTAAACAAGCAATCTTACGATGCTGGTGCTCCTCAATTGTCTTCACAAAGTTAGTCGCATCCACTAAAGATTCATGTGTACCCGTATCTAACCAAGTAAAGCCATCACCCAATAATGTAACGTTCAATTCACCATTCTCTAAATAAATACGGTTCAAATCTGTGATTTCCAATTCACCACGCGCACTTGGCTTTAAATTCTTCGCATATTCAACGACCTTATTATCATAGAAATATAAACCAGTAACCGCATAATTTGATTTAGGATGTTCAGGCTTCTCCTCTAAACTAATAGCTTTTCCTTCAGAATCAAATTCAACAACACCAAATCTTTCAGGATCCTCTACATAATAACCAAATACAGTTGCTCCCACTTCATTTTCAGCAGCCGTACGCAAACGCTTAGTCAAACCATGACCATGGAAAATATTATCACCCAAGATCATTGCACAACTATCATTTCCAATAAACTCTTCACCCAAGATAAATGCTTGAGCTAAACCATCCGGACTAGGTTGAACCTTATAAGAAAGCTCAATCCCAAATTGATGTCCATCCCCTAACAACTCTTGAAAACGAGGTGTATCATCTGGAGTTGAAATAATTAAAATCTCACGAATCCCTGCCTGCATTAAAATAGACATAGGATAATAAATCATAGGCTTGTCATAAATAGGAAGCAATTGCTTACTTGTAACCTTAGTCAAAGGATACAAACGCGTACCACTACCACCAGCTAAAATAATACCTTTCATATTAAGTTCCTCCATAATATTACATATAAACAATAAACCCTTACGTAACGTAAGGGTCAAGAGCTTTTTATCGTTTAATTACCTTTTTAATTTTTTCAGTCGCCTTATAAGAACGACTATTCTTTATAGAATTCAATTCATTTTTATAAATTAAATTCTTTTCATTTACCTCACAAAGTACTTCTGTTATTAAATGCATATTTTGATAACTTTCATAAATAGTAAATGAAATATTTAATGAATCTATATTTTTCTTATTTAAATCAATATGAATTTGCGGATCAAATTCAAGAAGAAATATTTTATTTTCAACCTGAACTCCATTAAAAACATGAAAAGGAAGTAATGTATCATTCGCCTTAATTTTTAAATTTTCAATTACCCAATGCCCATTTGTATCTGGATCAAAGCGCATATATGTTACATCCTTTAAATCAGAAATCTCATAAACAATTTCATCCCCATTATTCTGTACATTCTTATCTATATACAGCTTGTCATTTTCATTTAATCCATTTCCCTTATCTATATATATCTCCGTATGTAAATCCATATTATAACTACATAAACCTGAATAACCAGGAAGATAGGCTTTTCCTAATTTTTTATCAAAATCATAATCGTTATTTAAAAACTTCTTAACAATTTCATCATATAACCTTTTTGAAGAATATGAATCACAATTCTTATGAAAATAAGACATCATATTCTTTCTTTTATCTTTTTCAAAATCACATGCCCTTAATGCATTCATCAACTCTTTTTGATTGCGAACCAAAGTACCCGGCATTAAAAGACTAGGATCTTCTACGACAAAACCTCTGTCTTTTTTATATTTTTCTAAGTCAGGACACGAAAATACAATTGGTCTATCTAACAATAAATAATCCACATAAACAGAAGAATAGTCTGTGATTAAAACATCAAATGCATTCATAATATGATAAATCGTTAATAACTGTTCATTCATAGTACTTGTATCTAAAAGAATCATTCTCTTAGGAATTTCAAAATTATTCTTCTTGTAATATTCCTGATCTGCAAAATGGAATTTCGCCACAATATACGCATTATTTTCAGCTAAAAACGCATCTAATGCTTGCACATCATAATCATCATAGTTAAAGATATTGTCTTCAAACTGTTTCCCTTCATCTTTCAAGCCTTTACGCATAGTTGGTAAGTAAAATATAAATTTAGAATTTAAGTCCACATTCAACAGCTTCTTAAGATTCTCTTTTCCATTTTCTGTATATAATAAATCATTTCTTGGGAATCCAGTCACCTTCACTTTATTTGGATCGACACTCAACATCCCACTCATATTTAACTGACACGTTCTTGAGGTAGCCGTAATAATATCACTCTGTGCTGTAATTACTTTTAGATTCATAAAATCTGTATTGGGACTCGCACTATCAAAATATCCAATTAATTTTAAAGGAAATCCATGCCAAGCAGAAACATGAATTTGATTTTTCCTTTTTGCGTACGCAAATTCAAACGAAGAAGTAATAAAACAATCTGCTTGTTCAATCATTTCATTCGCCTCATCCGTGCCAAATAGAGCACAGCGAATGCCTTTTTCTTGCATTCTGCGGCACATATTTTCATCACGAACGCACCAAAATGTATCTACATTTTCATTATTCTTTAAATATTCCCAAAACCCTCTCGAATTATCCGCAAAATCAGGAGCAGATTCGAACACAAATAATTTCTTTTCCATTTTTCTATCCTTTATGGCCAATAAATAAGCCAGCCTGTTTCGTTACAACTATTTTATCATTTTTATTTAATATAGATTCAATATATTCTTTAAACTCAGCTAGTCTAGGACCCAATATCTCATTCTGATTGCCATGACAAGACATAATATAATCGATCAACGGCTTCGATTCTGTAATCTCTAATGAATCAGGATACTCTAATCTTTGCACATTTGAAAAGTAATGTTTTAATATCTCTTCCCCATTTTCTAAACCAAAAATATTATACAAGCTATGATTTGAAAGATTGATACGAGAATCAAAGTTCTGTACGAGCTCAGTGATTTCTTTCATATGCTCTTTTCCATATGTACTGCAATAAAAAACACCATTCGGCTTTAACACTCTATCTATTTCCTTTAATCCCTGATTTAAATCATTCAAATAAAATAATACATGATTGGCAATAATCGTATCAAAATACGCATCCTTAAAAGGAATCTTTTCCGCATTGACCACAATACAGTTAAAGTTTGAACCCAACTTATTTCGCACCTCATCCACCATACCATCACTAATATCCGATAAGAAGATTTCACGATTCCTTAAATCAATCTTATTTTCCTGCCACAACTTTCCATTACCACATCCTAGTTCCAACAAACGATTCACCTTAGAAAAATCAATCTTCTCAAACAACCAGTTAAACCAACCCTGCTTATTTGTAGAATATTTTTCATGAAGACAAATACGATCATTTAAGTTCTTCGCATTCTTATACTGCTCAATAATATTCGTCTCTTCATTCGACAATTGCACCAAAGAAAGAATCATATTCCAAGATAAATCGGGAGCCTGACTCGCTCTTTTTAAAGCATCCTTTAAAGATAGTAAATGGCTCATTTTATCTTCAATCAAATCAATCTGTAAGTCAAAGCTTTCCTTTAAATCCGTATTGTCCATAACCATCGGAAAGATTTCTTCAATACTAAATCCCAAATGCTTCAACGATAAAATCTTTTGTAGCTTCAACAAATCCAAATCACTATATTGTCGATATCCATTCTCCATAACAAAAGAGGGTTTTAATAACCCTATTTTGTCATAATATCGAATCGTTCTTTCACTCACATTCGCTAATTTTGCGAACTGTCCTGTCTTATAGTAGTTCATAATTATTCAAATCTAAAAGGTGCTAAATTAATATTCCAGTTTCGATTGTAGTATGGATCTCCATTCTTCAAAATCTCTGGCCATTTAGCTTGGAATTTCTTCTTTTCCGCTTCAAAACGAGCCTCTTTTTCAGGCGTATCTTCATAACCTCTTGATTTTGACTCATAATGATGCCATAACGCAAACGCATTGTAGACAATCAAATAACCTTTTTCACGGAATTTTAAGCATAAATCTACATCGTTACATGCCACTTCAAATTGTTCATCAAAACCATTCACTTCATTAAATACAGATTTTTTTACCATCATACAAGCTGCCGTAACTGCACTATAGTTACAATTTATTCTTGGACGCATTAAAATTCCTGGATCATCCTTATCAATATCCGTAAAGACATGTCCAGCATAGCCTCCAAAGCCAACAACTACACCGGCATGCTGCACTGTATCATCCTCATATAATAACTTAGCCCCTACAGCCCCTACTTCTTTACGTAAGCAGCAACCTAACATTTCTGCGATGGCCGTTGGTTCAATGACCTCTGTATCATTATTTAACAATAATACATAATCTCCTTTTGTATATTTCATACCAAAGTTATTGATTTTTGAATAGTTAAATTCACCCTGATATGTAACAACCTTTACATTGTCATGTTCCTTTTGAAGCATATCATAATATTCAAAAATATCTTTATCTGTACTATTGTTTTCTACAATCACGATTTCAAAGTTTTTATATGTATTCACATTATACAAAGAATCCACACAAGTCTTTAATGTATCTTTTAAATTATAGTTTGGAATCAAAATCGAAACCAATGGATTAGGCTCTGTACTATATGTCGTATGATAGAAACCATAGTATGGTTTGGGCATCAGTTCCACCTTAACATCCTTTAAGCCAATACGCTTGTAGTGCGACTCAATGGCTCTTTGTCCCGCAGTATAACAATATAGTTTACTTTCTGGATCCATCGCCGTTGATTGTGGATGCATTCTCCAGTGATATAAAACACGAGGAATATGATAAACAGCATTGGCCTTTTCAATACATCTAAAAATATAGTCATAGTCCTGACTTCCATCATATTCACTTCTATAGCCACCCACTTCATCATAAATATGACGATTCACAAAGAAAATATGAGTAATATAGTTTTGCGAACGCAATAAGTCTTCACTATAGTCTGGCTTAAAGTTTGGTTCTGTAAACACCTTATATTTATCATTCAACTTATCTTCATCCGTATATAGCGTATCATATCTATATTCCTGCAAGGCTTTCACAACTTCATAGAAACAATCCAGTTCCAATACATCATCATGATCATATACAGCTAAATAGTCACCATCTGCCATTTCTAAAGCCTTATTTGTGTTACCTGAAATGCCATAGTTTTGATCCAACTTTTTGAATTTGATCTTATCGCCATATGCCCCATAATGTGCCTTTACATATTTCTCTACCGCATCCGTTGTGCTTCCATCCGCAATACATAATTCCCAATTGGAATAACTTTGATTGACAACTGTATCAATCATTTCCTTTAAGTATTCTTCTTTTGTGTTAAATGTCGCAACTACAATACTTAATTTTGGATTATACGCAAATTGCTCTTTAGATTGTCTAGCTAATTCTTCTGGTTTTACTCTTTGTCTTAAGAACCAATTTTGGTATTCGTATCCCACTAAATTTGGTCCTTGTTTCACTCTTTCCACAAAACGCTTCACACCATTTTGTTTCAAATAATTCATCGCATTATGAATACTTTGTGCATTCATATGTGTCAAGTACGATTTAAACAAACCAAGAGCTGTATAATTGTTCTCTTCAATTTCAACCTTTCTCTGTTCCTTATCCGTACTAAATAATAAATAATATGTCTTCTCTGGATTACCATCAAATTTCACCTGGAATCCACAATTTTTATTTTCTGCCTTGACTAAATGATAACGCACAAGATCCGGTCTAGGCATTGGACGCTTTTTATACTCCAATGACTTTCCATTTTCATCTAAAACATCAATTAATACAGGTTCTCCATTTTCAGAATATACCCACCCTTGTACAGTAATTGAATTCTTATCAAGGTCTTTGGCAACACTATCCATACTATATTCAATAGCTGTCGTATTGCGAATCTTATCCATTTTCTTTTTATTTAAAACTAAGATTTGTTCACTTTCATGACCATCCGTAACTCGCAATTCAAAAGAATCTACAATATCCGTATCACAAATCACCTTGATACGAAATCCCACTAAATCAGATTTTAATTCCACATGCTGTTCTTTAAATACATCTTGACGATGCGATTTGATTATATCCACTGCAGCTTCTTTATTATTAATTTTAGCCGAATATGTCAGAGGAAGATCATCCTTTGAATAACACCATCCAATAATCGCAATATATCTTGCATTTTCAATGTCTTTATATATGACTTTATCTATTGTGTAAAAAAAGTTTCTTTTCATAATAGCCTCCAAAACAGTTCTATATTAACACATATTTTTTAACGTAACCACAATATCCATGATTCTTCCCTTGATGGTTTTAAAGTATTTATAGTAAGAATCAAAGTTTTGCAGGAACAGTTTAAACACTTTACCATGCTCAATATAATCCATATGATGTATAAAAAATAATCTATATTGTATGTAGCTTGGATAGTTGTTTTTTAAATCTACATCCAATTCTTCCAGTCGATTTAATGTTTGAACACAATTGAAAGCCGTATTCAAACGTGCCTCTATCGTATTTGTCGCATTCAAATGCTCTTTTCCCTTTAGAGTGACATTTCCTTTTAAGCCAATCGTATTCTTCGAATGGATACGATATTGAAAGAGAGGCACATTTAAAAAATACATTCCATTTTCTTCACTCGCCAACAAATTAATAAACCAATCATGATAGAAATCTTCTGCATAGCATCTTTGAAATTTATCATTCATCGATTGTCGAACACAAAGTGCACATCCCTGAAAGCTATTTTCCACAACTAATCTTTCAAAAGGAACCTTTACCAATGCATTATCTTTTACCTTACACTTATACATGTTCTTATTGGAATACTTTCGATTCATATCAATCTGTTTTTCATTACCCAACTCATCTATTAAATCATATGTACTGGCTAATACTTTGATTTCTGGATGATTTTGCATAATCTCAATCATCGTTTGTACCTTATTAGGCTTCCAAATATCGTCCTGATCACATAAAAAGATGTAGTCTCCCTTACAGTAAGAAAGTGCTTTTTTAAAATTTAACTTATAGCCCAAATTCTTTTCATTTTGATACAAATAAATCTTATCACACAGAAGCTCTTGAATAATTTTTACTGTATCATCACTCGATTGATCATCACAAATCACGATTTCATCAACTGGCATTGTTTGATTCAATATAGATAAAAGCTGTTCTTTAATAAATTCTTGACCATTATACGTGGCGATTGCGACTGAAATCATAAAAACCTCCAAAAAAAAGGTATTTTAAAAATACCTTTACAATTCTTCTGCAAATCCTTTTTCTAATTTTTTGAAAACGGCATAGCCAATGACTAAAATAACCAAAGCCAATAAGGCAACAGCACCTAATGGTTTTAATGGTGGCCATACATGATACATAAAAATATCACGGTAGGAAGTAACTAAAATCGTCAATGGATTCATACGAATGATTTGACCTAAAACACCAGCTCCATCTAATAAAGATAAATCATAGATAACAGGAGTGGCATACATTCCCATGGTTAGTAAAAAGGATACAATATACTCTAAGTCTTGAATATAGGCATTTAATGAACTTAACAATAAAATAATGCCTAAAATCAAAATAGATTGAATCAATGCAACTACAGGAAGCATTAGAATTTGAATAGAAATTCCATATCCAAATGCGAAACAGAAAATAAATATAATGATACAAGAAATAAAGAAGTTAACCAATCCACTTAACACCTGTGAAATCAATAAGATTTCTCTAGGAAAATACACCTTCTTAATAATTCCTGCATTCGCTTTAATCGAAGTCGTTCCTGTGCTTACAGTTGTTAAAAAGAATGTCCAAGGAATCAAACCCGTAATCAAATAAACTAAATAGTTATCTCCTCCAGCTCCACGCATTAAATAGGGGAACACAATCCAATATACAACCACCTGCAACAAGGGATTAATAAATGACCAAAGAATACCTAGAAAAGAGCCTTTATATTTTCCACGAATATCTTTTTTTACATTTGTCTTCAATAATTCACGATAATCATAAATATCTTTAAATATATGCATCTTTTCACCACCTACTCTAAAGTAAACTGTATACTTTTATCGGCCAAAATATTTCCATCCGGTTCTGAACATTGAATATCAATCTTATGATTTCCTAAATCTAAATCATTTAAATCTAAATTGACCTGCCAACCAATTGTATCCGGATCCATGTCACCCGCATAGGCTTCTTGATAGGCTTCAAAAACATCCTGACGATTCTTTCGCTTAATTCCACTGATTTCATTACCATCTAAGAAAAACTTAAATACAGCTTGATCATGATCACTGATTTGCCAACCTTGACTTACTAACGTTCCCTTATCCTTTTGAATTGTCGCAAAATCCTTTGGTGCATCAATAAAAACAGCTCCTTTAAAGTGGTGTTTTCCTTCGGCAATCGCCTTTTTCTTTTCTTCCTTATGATCAATGGCTACCTGCTTTAAGTATTCATCAATGACATAGATAGGATCTCCATCTAATCGAAGTTCACCCTTATAAATCCATACCGCACGATCACATAAGTCTTTTACCACATCCAAGCTATGTGTGACAATTACGATCGTTTTATCCGATTCCTTTAATTCCTTTAGCTTACGATAACACTTTTCTTGGAAATGTTGGTCACCTACAGCTAGAATCTCATCAATCAATAAAATCTCTGCATCTACATTGATCGCAACAGAAAAGGCTAAACGCATATACATACCTGAAGAATAGGTACGTACAGGATGATCAATGAATTCACCCAATTCACTAAAATCAATAATATCCTGCATACGTGCATCAATTTCTTTTCTTGTTAAGCCAAAAATGGATGCATTAAAATAAATGTTTTCTCTACCCGTAAAATCCTGATGGAAGCCAGCTCCAAGCTCAAGTAAGGATGTTAGCTTTCCATTCGTTTCAATTGTACCTTCATTCGGAAATATAATTTTGGTCATCAACTTCAATAAAGTTGACTTTCCGGAACCATTCGTACCAATCAAGGCAACAGTTTCACCTTTTTTTATATCCATATTAATATTCTTTAACACCTCATGAATTTCAACATGACTTGTCTTCCAGAACAATAATTTATCTTTTAAAGTATGCGCCTTATCATAATCCACCTTAAATTGTTTATACATATTACGCACTTCAATCGCATTTTGTGTATCCATCTCAACACCTCAATTCAATTTATTCTAGCATAATTCGAAATATATTTACATACCCACATTATTTTAGGCAATACAACAAATCCATAATTCTAGCTCGATAGGTCTTTAGCTTCTTATAATACACATATCGATTTTGGCCTAATAAGCCAAAGAATTTTTTATTTTTTAAATACGAAACATGATGCTCCATAAAGGATTCAATCGCATTAAATTTCTTTTCATTCTGCATATAATAATCCATACAATTTGATTTTAAAACATCCAAAACATACAACGCATCCCGCGCCTTTTGGTAACGTTCTTCAAACTGATATGCACGATTGACATGCTGCGTTGCGCTTTGGTTTAAAGTTGATACGCCTATTGAATTATCATTATGAATGCGATATTGAAATTCTGACTTATTGTAAAAATACATTCCACCATCAATAGAAGCATACAAACTGATAATCCAATCATGTGGTAAACGATCATCAAAGTGATGTACCACAAAATCCCTTGTCTGTTTATCCATTACTAGAGCACAGCCTTGAAAATAATTACCATAAATAAACTCATCCGTCAAAACTGACACTAAATCATTCTTTGCAACCTCTTTATTATAAAGATTGTTGTTGGAATACCCTTTATTTAAAGTTGTTAAAATCATTTGATCTTGACCATCTATATAGGTAAAAGAACTCGCAAGTACATGTATGTTTTTATGGCTTTCCATAATATGCATCATATCCTTTACCTTATCTTTTTCCCATATATCATCTTGATCACATAAGAAGACATAATCTCCATTGCACTTTTCCATGGCCTGTTTAAAATTTAATTTATAACCTAGATTCTGAAAATTTTGAACCAATGTCACATCATACTTCTTTAATAATTCAACCGTATGATCGGTAGAGCCATCATCACAAACTATGATTTCATCGACAGGCAAGCTTTGATGGATGATTGATTCTATTTGTTTTTCAATATACTTCTCTCCATTAAATGTTGTCATCGCAACCGAAATCATAATTTCACCACCTATTTGTATAACATCTTTAAAATCATATAATTCTCAATATAAATAACACGCTTATAGACGCGCATGAACCATAATAAAATTGGATTCAATGTGTAATAATCCTTAAAATATGTATAAAAGCTATCCAACGTAATTTTACGCTTTTGCACCTCAGAACCAAAAGATTTATTAATACTTATCGAATGATTATGAATATAAGTCTCATCAATCAATAACTTTGTCTTTAATTTTCTATCCTTAAAATACTTGCCTATACAAGACTCTTCAAAGAATAAAAAAATATTTTCATCATATAATTTATCAGGCAGTACCTCTTCTTTTATCATAAAAAAGGAACCCTGCACACAATCTACTTCCACAACACCTTTTTCTAAATAGTCCTTAGAATACCACATAGGTCTTAATTTCTTATTTAAAACTTTGGATGAAAACAAGAAATAGTCCTTTAATGTAGGAACCATCCAAGCCTCTGGTAACTGTCTAGTTTTATCAGGCTGTAATGTCAAAGGAGCTACAATAGCCGTATCTAAGTCAAAGGCATGTACCATTTTTAAAACTACACTCTCTTCAAATTCAACATCTGGATTCGCAATTAAGATATAATCGACTTTCCCTTTTAAATACTCAATACCCACATTATTACCATAGCCATAGCCGCCATTTTTACTTGATTGAATGACATGGACCTTTTCGGATTCTAAGGCTTGTAGTTGGTGAAATGAATCATCAGTAGAATAATTATCAACCACCACAATCAGATCTATGGATTTCATTTCTTTTACACGCAAGACAAAGTCTGTAGTGGTTTTATAATCATTGTAGTTTAATACAACACACCCAATCATGCATCGGCTCCAAAGAAATGATCTTCTAACATCAAGCACCAACAATGATATACAGGCAAGTGCAATTCTTGAATTCTATATGTTTCGGTTTCTGGCACCTTAACACAAACATTGGAAACCATATTTAATTCGCCACCTAATTTACCTGTTAAGCCTAGTACCTTAATTCCTAGTGCTCTAGCTACTACGGTTGCACTCATTACATTCTGACTGTTTCCTGAAGTTGATATGCCTAAAAAAACATCGTTCTTTTTTCCAAAACCATATAATTGTTGGGCAAAGACACCTAAGCCATCTACATCATTGATGTAAGCCGTTGTCAAAGCTTCATGCGCTACTAAAGGAATGGCCATCAATGGTCTTTCTAAATTCTTGGATAGATTTTCACCACGAACAGGATCAATCTCAATTAATCTTTCCTTTAATTCATTCGGAATGGGTCGAGGTGTTTTAAATCGTTTCATCAATTCTCCAGCAATATGCTCCGCATCTGCTGCCGAGCCCCCATTTCCAGCAATCAATAGCTTTCCTCCATTTGTATAACATTCTTCTAATAATTCATATCCAGAAATAATATCTTCTTTGCATATTTCTAATACAGGATATCGGTCAATCAATAAATCAATATGTTTCTCTAATCTTTTTTCTAACATAATCACAATATCCTTTCTACAATGTCATACAATGATTCTTCTTCCGTAACTCTCGCAGTTTTACATCCTGCATTTTCTCCTGCAAGAATGTCATTGTCACTATCTCCAATCATCCATGACTGGCTTAAATCAATATTAAAATCTGTAGAAGCCTGAATCAACATACCAGGCTTGGGTTTTCTACAATCACAATCTATCTTTAATTCTACAATCTCACCTTCATAGCCTTTATGAGGATGATGTGGACAATAATAAATGCCATCCAAATACGCTCCATCTTGTCCAAGCAATGTTTCCATCTTATTATGAATCTCGTTTAATTCTAGTCTTGTCACTTCTCCACGCGCAATAACAGGCTGATTGGTTACGACAATAGCTAAATAACCAGAATCATTAATTTTCTTAATGGCATTTGAAACATTCGGTAACAGTTCAAATTGATCAATATCTCTTAAGAAACCAACATACTTGTTGATTGTACCATCCCGATCTAAAAAGATAGCCTTTTGTTTCTGTGACAAGTTTTTTGCCTGTACCCGACCTTCTTTAAAATCATCACATACCGCATAATATCTTTCTGGTGTTCCCATATCCTTTACATATTCTGGGCTGTCATAACAATACATCTTTCCAGTGCCAGCTAAAGGTTTTAATAATTGGCGGTCTAAATCAATTTTCTGGGTATGGATTGTTTGATTCAACACTTCTTTATTCATCACATGTAAACCTGCATTGACACGATTCTTGTAATATGTAGGTCTTACATCTTCTTTAGCGAGCCATTGTTCAACTTGACAAGAGGCATTTGAAACAATTAACCCACTATCATAAGGATGACTATTCGGATGTGTAAATAATGTCACTAACCCATTGTGTTGTTTATGGTAAGCTACAAAACGATTGAAGTCTACGTCAAACATCGCATCTGCATTTAATAATAGAAAATCATCACTTAATTGATCTTTAATTTTAAATAAAGCTCCTGCATTTCCCAATGGTTCTTTTTCAAAATAGTATTCGATATGTACACCAAATTTAGAACCATCCCCAAAATAATCCATAATAATATTTCCTAAATGAGAAACAGTTAAAATCAAATCCGTAAAGCCTTGTTTTCTTAAACATTCAATTTCATGTTCCAATACAGGCTTTCCTTCAATCAAAATCATTGGTTTTGGAATATCCGAGGCAACACTAGTAATTCGCGTTCCCTTACCTCCAGCCATAATCACAGCCTTCATTATGCTTCCTCCAATGGTGAATAATCTTCAGGACCATAATAGATTACCTGAGTTCCTGCATCCTCAAACTTAAACGGAATATACATTAAGTCTTTCATGGCTTTTTTGACTTCAATTTGTTTTTCTGGCTGCACATAGAAAACTAAGAAGCCTCCACCACCAGCGCCTAATAGCTTTCCACCTAATGCTCCTGCACAAATTCCTTTTTCATACAGCTCATCAATATGGTTTGTAGATACCGATTTTCCTGTTTGTCTTTTTAACTTCCAGGTTACATCTAATAATCTTCCAAAATCATCAAGATCCTTTGATGTGTCAGTTAATATGGATTCTGCTTCATCCACAAGATTCAACATTTCTTTTAATTGTTTTTTCTTGCTGGCATCGTCTAATTGATTAGCTTTTTGTACATCACTCGAAAAACGTGTAAAGCCTGTAAAAAACATCATTAGATTATTATTTAACTGTCTTTTTCTTTTGGGTGAAATGATAATAGGACGTACAGAGTAGCCATCCGCATTAAAATCAATACGATTGAATCCACCAAATGAAGCTGCAATCTGATCTTGCCAGCCTCCTGCTTCATCGCATAGAACTCTTTCTAAATAAATAGCTTCATCGGCTAATTTTTTCTTATCTGCATATTTGCCTTTTAAGGCATAGAATGCATTTAACATACCTACCGCAAAAGAAGAGCTTGTACCAAGTCCACTACGAGCAGGTAAATCCGCTTCATAAGTCAAACGAATTTCGTGCATATCCAACATCTTCATCGCATTACGTATAGCCGGATGTTCAATATCATCAATACGAGTGACTCTTTCTGTTTTTGAATAACTTAGTTCTGTAGAGTAATCAAAAAATCTTGGTAGATGTCTTACATTGACATAACAGTATTTATCAAATGTAGTAGAAAGGACAGAACCTCCATTTTCTTTAAAGAAAGCTTCCATGTCGGTTCCACCACCAAAAAATGACATTCGAAATGGTGTTTTTGTGATTATCATGTTCTCACCTCATATAATCGATCATATAATTCAATCGTTTTATCCCAGCTAAAATATTTTTCTACAAATTTTTTACTCTCAATCGATTTCTTTTCCAGCTTTTGTGGATCATCAATTAAATCTAAAATGTTCTGTTTAATTTCTTCATCTGTTTGTGCAAGAAGTAAAGTATTCCCATCTTCATCGATACCTTCTGCACCAATATCCGTTGTGATTACAGGCAATCCTAAACCACACGCTAATAAAACCTTTAATTTAATACCCGCTCCTAATGTCAATGGGAATACGGCCATTTCATTTTTAAGGATTTCATCCTCAATCTTGTCCACAAAGCCAGTAATATGAATGTTCTCGCATTCAAAGCTTTGCAGTTCATTACTAGGATGGGCTCCAATTATTGTTAATTGAATATCATCTCGATGCATCGACTTAAAGATTTGAATCAAGCGCATAGCCGCCAAATGATTTTCTTCACGTGCCATTTGTCCAATGAAGCAAATCGATTTAGGCTGCTTTTCAATATTGGATTTCTTCTCGAAATCCACTCCATAATATGGATTCATTAATTCTACATTATTTAAATCATAATATTCATGAAGCAATCTTTCATCCTTGGAATTGACCGCAATCACATGATCCGCTTTCTGACAATACGCTTTTTCGTATTTTGAAGCCTGTTTTAACTGCCACATCCAAAATAATTTTTTAAATCCTGTCGCATCCTTTGACTTTCTTAAAAAGGATTGTCTTGTGACATCATGCTCTACAATATTAAATATCATATTCGGATACTTTTCTTTGATCCAAATATATTGTGCCATTGCCGTATATTCACAATGAATAGCTTCAATGTTTCTTTCTTCAATAATCTTAAGAAACTGCTTTTTAAATTCTTTGGAACTACGTGCCGAAAACATCAATGGCATATTTAAGTGTAGTAAGCCTTGTTTGATACGATCCGCATTGGAGATAGGAATGAAATAACTATTTTCAGAATCGTATTCTTCGGCAATGATTTTTTCTTCTAAAGGCATTGTTATGAATGATAAAACATAAACATCATGTTTTTTTCGTAATGTTTCTACTGTCTTTCCCATGCATACACCACCTGCATGATTTGTATGTAGGCTGGGTACATAGGGTGAAATATGCAATATATTCATAGTTACCTCCAATCAAAAAAAATGTGATTAAACACATTTTTATAAATCTAAAACTTTATCCAAAACTTCATAAAAACGTTTTTTCGTAAAATAAGTATTGTACAATGTCTGAATATTTTTTCTTCTTTGAAGCTGCACATCCATACCTTCTTGGCATACCTGTTTGGCAACTTGCTTTATGTTGTCTTCCGTTATATTAAAACCAATATCCCATTCTGTACAAAATTCTTTTGTGTCTCCCTGAATCGTATTAATAATAGGAAGACCTGCACACATATAATCCAATGATTTCATTGTTAGTCCAACCACAACGCTTGATTTCATCACGTTAAAGCCGTAATTACATTGATCAAAGATTTCTTGTTTGCGTTTAAAATCAAAGATTTGTTTGTGGTCAATCACATTGACACCCACACACAAAACATCTTGTATAAATTGTTCCTTCTTTTCTCCGTCCCCTATAATGTGCAACACACACTTCTTTTGTTGACTACATTCCCTTAAAAAAGAAGTAATCATAGGTATGTCTATAATATTATTGATAGATCCTAAATAACAGAATTGTAGCTCATCTTGCTCTAAATCTGGATTCATAGGCATGCAATCTTTATCAATCGACCAATATAAAACATTCCCGCAATGCACATATTGTTTAAATAATTCACATTCACAGAACACATAATCTCCACTTGATAAATACTTATCGCGACGATTTTTCCAAATTTTAAAAGGCAACATCCATTCATATCGTTCAATAGGCATGGATTCTGGCCATAAATCAATAATATCAAAGGCTACTTTGACATTGTGATGTTTCTTTTTATATTTTGCCATCTCTTTTACTAATGAGTTACATGGAACAATGCAATGGATTAAATCAGGTTGAATATCTTCCATGGCTTGTCTTGCTTTTTTCGCAAATTCCATATGTGACAAAATTCTATCCACTGAAAGATTTTTATGGTATTCACGAACTGGAATCACAGCATCTGCATCGGCATTATATACCGCTTTTTTTCTATGCGAAAAATTTGAAGTCATCCCCTTTACTTCATACCCCCTTGAAGTATAGTAATTCTTCAATAACTGCACACGATCCAAACATGTATCAAACGCATATACCAATACAACAACCATGATTAACTCCCTAACTTATGTATGTTTTTCAAGAATAAGACCTTACAACTATCCCCTAGTTATTATCTTTATTGTGGATACTTCCTGTACCCCCTTCGACAACTCCATCGTGTCTTAACACGGAAGAAATTGTCATTAAAAAACATTTCACATCAAATGAAAAACTTAAATTTTTACAATACTCACCGTCCAATTTAGCCTTTACATCTAATTCTAATTCATCACGTCCATTGACCTGTGCCCAACCAGTTAACCCTGGAAGTACATCATTGGCCCCATATTGATCTCTAAGTTTTACTAAATCATATTGATTCCATAGAGCTGGTCTTGGTCCCACGACTGCCATTTCCCCTTTAAATATATTAAACAATTGTGGAAGCTCATCTAAAGACGTTTTTCTTAAAAATTTACCAACACTTGTTATGTATTGATCTGGATTTTCTAATAAATGCGTAGGCATATCTTTTGGCGTATCGATACGCATTGTTCTAAACTTTAAAATATTAAAATAAGATTTATGAATCCCCACACGCTTCTGTTTAAAGAAAACAGGTCCAGGAGATGTCACCTTAATTAAAATCATTAACACAATCAAAAGTGGAGATAAAATTATGATTCCCGCTAAACTCATCAAAAAATCAAGTGTTCGCTTCCCATATTTTGAATACATAAATACACTCCCCTATAATAGTAGAGATTGACCCCTACCTCGAAAAGTATACCATATTCAAAACTATGAAACAAAAAAAGTTCATGTATTATAAATAAACATCATGAATTTTACCTTTATATAAAGATTAAAAACAAATTATGTTAAATTATCAAAAAACAAAGAGCCTCGTCCTTGCCTGCATGTTTGATTTGGATCAAAATAAGAATCAATGCGATTCCAAGTAATATATGTCCAATACCGGCAATGTCTGAAATTGCAGCTGAAACAACATGCATTTGTGTTACCTGCACAATTCCTCTCACTACTAACATCATAACTGTCATATTTAAGCCTATATGATAAAGAATCAAATAGTGCGTATGTACAACAGATAGTGTAGTCCATGCACTATACAAGTAAAACATTATATAATAGAATAATTCGCAAACTTTTTCATTTAAAAAGCACCTTTCTTGATAAACTACCTATCAAGAAAGATGCCTAAATAAACGCAATTATTTTAAATATACATAAAACGATCATTAAGATACCAATCCATTTTATGAATTTAAATGTAACCTTTAGTCCAATATAAATTAAAGCTATTGAAATCACAAAACCAATTAAGTCTGACATTTTCAAACCTCCAATTTCCCATTTATTCTAATTGATTTTTATCTTTATTTCAAGCTATAATGAAAGTTACCAACATACGAGGAGTGATACACATGCGAACACCAGATTTAAACTGGCTAAAAGACTCAAGAGTCTTTCAAGTTAACCGACTACAGGCCTATAGTGACCATATATATACAATTGGAAAGGATAAACAACCAAGCTCATTTTCATTGAATGGAACATGGAAATTCAATATGAGTAAAAACTATGATTCCACCTTTAAATTCTTTTATAATACAGAATTTAACGATTCAAACTGGGACGACATCCAAGTACCAGGACACATCCAGCTGCAAGGTTTTGATCAACCCCACTACACCGATGTAACCTACCCTTGGGATGGTAAGGATTATGTAAAACCGGGACAAGTCGATATGGATCGAAACAAAGTCTTTCAATATCGAAAAAGCTTTGATCTTCCACAAGACTTCATCAATGACCGATTGATTCTTTCCTTTGAAGGCGTAGAATCTAACATCTACATCTGGCTTAATGGAAAGTTCATTGGCTACAGCGAAGATTCCTTTACACCCAGTCGTTTTGACATTACTAAATATGTCCAGGAAAAAGACAACATCTTATGCGTACGCATCTTTGAAAAATGCACAGGCACATGGCTAGAAGACCAGGATATGTGGCGCTTTAGCGGTATCTTTAGAGATGTCATGATCTATCGACAGCCTAGCCTTCATATACTCGATTTGAAAATGGACACAAACATTGATCTAGACACAAAGAAAAGTATTCTTACATGTACTTGTAAGCTAACAAATGGTCAAGCACATACACTGCAGGCCAAGCTCTATGATCCACAAGGAAATATTGTATGGAATGGAAATATGCAGGATCAATTTGAAATCCCTGTTGAAAACACAAGTCTTTGGAGTAGTGAATTTCCAAATTTATATCAATTGGAATTGGTTTTATACGATACTCAAAATGAAATTTTAGAAACCATACACGAACAAATCGGCTTTCGTAAATTCAGTCTTGAATATGGCATTATGAAATTAAATGGCAAACGCATTGTCTTCCATGGCATCAACCGCCATGAATGGGATCCAAAAAATGGAAGATGCCTTTCTTTAGAACAAATGGAACAAGATATCCATATTTTGAAATCATTAAACATCAATGCCGTAAGAACATCTCATTATCCAAACCATTCCTATTGGTATAAGCTATGCGACCAATACGGTATCTATGTGATTGATGAAATGAATTTAGAAACACATGGAGCCAATGAAATCATCCCACAAAACAAGCCTGAATGGACCGATTGTCTATTAGACAGAGCACGAAGCATGTATGAAAGAGATAAAAACCATCCATGTATTTTAATGTGGTCACTAGGCAATGAAGCTGGCAGCGGATCTAACTTTATGATTCTACACGACTACTTCAAAGAACAAGATCCATCAAGACTCGTGCATTATGAAGGTATTACACAGGATCGCACATTTGAAAATGCTTCGGATATCGAATCAAGAATGTACGCCAGTCCTGAAAGTGTAAAAGCCTATCTAGAAGCACATCCCATCAAACCATTCATGTTGTGTGAATATATGCACGCAATGGGAAACAGCCTAGGGGGAATGGAAGAATATACCAATTTAGAAGATGAATATGAACAATACCAAGGCGGCTTTGTATGGGACTATGTAGACCAGGCAATCGAAAAAGAAGGTAACTATTATTATGGCCAAGACTTTGATGATTATCCAAACGACGCTAACTTCTGTGGCGACGGTATATTACTAGCCAATCGCCAAGAAACAGGAAAAAGCCAAGAGTTAAAACAACTCTATCGCTATGTCGATATGGAAATCCATTTTGATTCGGTTACGATCAAAAATAAAAACCTGTTCTACGATTTAAGCAAAGATACCTTTGTGTTTGAATTAAAAAGAAATGGTTTAGTCATTCAATCCGGTATCTTTAATACAAGTGTAGAGCCGGGTACCACAAAAACGATGCCCGTACAATTTAAACAAATCAATACACCTGGCTACTATACAAAAACAATTTATTATAAAACACCATTTGGCATTCAATCCTTTGACCAACAAGTATTCGAAGTCAAAGAAGATGAACCCAATACGCAGGCTATGCTCGTGGTTGAAGGACAAAATACCATTGGCGTACAATTTATCGATACTGAATATCTATTTGACAAAAGAAAAGGCTTAGTATCTATTTTAGTAAATAACGAAGAAATCCTAAAAGAAGCTCCTAGACCTATTTTCTATCGTGCTTTAACGGATAATGATCGTGGTGCTAAACAAAACTTTGCCCCATGGCTGAATGCCAGTCTATTCCAATATGTAACTGATTTTAAAATGGTTCGCAATTCAAAATGCGCCCAATTTATGTATACCATGCAACTTGAATCGATTGAAGAACCTTGTAAGCTTGTCTATACAATCTACAACAATCAAAATATTCAAATCCAGATGCATATGGATAAAAACTCAAAACGAACAACACTCCCATTATTCGGTATAGAATTTGCGTTAAAAGAAGAATTCTCAAACTTTGCGTACTTTGGCAAAGGCGAAAAAGATACATACATCGATCGAAACCACGCCTTAACCGACTTCTACTTTGAGGATGTTAAAACAAACTACATTCCATATTTAAAGCCACAAGAACATGGCAATCATGTGGAATGCAAATGGTGTGGTCTATCCAATCCAACAATTGGATTCAATGTAAAGGCAGAAAATATGGAATGCCAAGCCAGCAAGTATTCCTTTATGCATCTTTATACAGCTAAACATACATTTGAACTGCCACAAACACACACAACCTATTTGCGTATAGCTAAGCAACAAATGGGCGTAGGCGGAATCAATAGTTGGGGAGCAAAGGTACAACCACAATATTTGATTGATCAATCTAAAAACTTAGATTTTACTTGTACGTTATACATCAACAAGAAATAAAACAAGCTTTCACTCCAAAGCTTGTTTTTATTTATCATTACTCATTTAATTCATACTCAATACTTCCAGAACCATTTGAAATCTGAACATGAGCCATAGCGCCATTTACGACATACATATGCGGATAGGTATGTCCAATATCCATCTTAAATACAACATCTATTTCAGGTAAAGCCTTTTTAAAAGCCTCTTCATACCCAATTAAATCCGAAACATTCTTAAACAATACACGACCCACCAATATAGCCTTTGTGTATTTAAAATAACCCATATACTTCATCTTTAATAAAGCACGATATACATCACAGGAATTCATTGAAAAAATATCAAAGAACCAAATAATGCCATCCGATTGATAACGAGAATTAAATTCTTCTACATAATCGTAAGGCGTTCCTGCCATATCATTGATACTCTCAAAACATCCTCCAAGTAATCTTCCCTCTACATCACAACTGCCAATATATTCTGTTTTCGTATTTAAAATAGGTGCTCCATCATTATAAAAATTTACATCCTGATGTTTAAAGCTAGAATGAAGTACAGGATTTTCACCCTTCAAAAAATTCAAGCATAAATTTGAATATTCATTGATTCCATACACATCAAAGCTTCCGGCATTAAACCCATAAATTGTAGCTATATCACACTTACAAGTCACGGGAAACAATAGATTTGTAGGATCGCTTGCCCCTAGATACCACTTTGGATGTTTTTCAATCCAATCAAAATCAATATATGGCAATGTTTCAAACTGAAAATCACCACCCGCAGCTAACCATACTGCACCAATACTCGAATCATTCACCAAAGAATTCAATTCATGAACACGCATTGCTCCATCACAACTCGGCTCACTATCATTACGAACACTACTACTTTCTACAACATTAAACCCAAAAGATTTAATATAATCTATAGACTCTTCAAAGCTGTCTAACTTATGTCCGACACCACTTGACATAGCACACACACCAATCGTATTATTTTTCTCATTTAAAAACTTAGGATATTTCATAATTAAAAACCTCCATATCCATTATAAAGGAAAAACGACAAGACACAAAGTCCTGCCGCTTTCCTTAAGTTTAAGATAGAAAGGAAGTTTCATGTATTAGCTCTCAATACATATTTATTATAACCAATCTAACTTCATTTGTCTTTGTACTTTTTAGTTAAATTGAATTTATTTGAAAAAAAAAGAGTAGGCTGCCAATGTCATTAAGTTAAGAAATGACGGCTTTGAGGAGAACACAAAAAATGTGCTCCTCTTTTTTTGTGGAAAATTTGAATTTTTTTGTTGACATACAGGTTGAAATGTGTGGC
>ENA-OQHI01000589-OQHI01000589.1-human-gut-metagenome-genome-assembly--contig:-NODE-589-length-22616-cov-5.651937_pt1 | contig 22616 bp, 23 predicted proteins | sample MGYA00242561_ERZ504713 | MGnify/ENA primary metagenome ERZ504713 (study PRJEB26092, sample SAMD00036217) | human gut metagenome | host: Homo sapiens | study: EMG produced TPA metagenomics assembly of... | reverse complement strand
CAGATTGATGATGAAATCAGCTATCTCAAATTAGATACGAAAGTGAGGCGAGAATTTATGCTTATGGAAGCACGTTTGTTAGATGAAAGACGTGAAGGCATTGCTGAAGGCGAAGCAAATGCCAACATTGCTACTGCTAAACGTATGCTGGCTAAGGGCTGCTATTCTCTCGAGGTTATCGCTGAGCTTACAAATTTATCTCTCGCTGATGTGGAGAAGCTAAAGGAAGAAGCTTAAACACTCTAATACTGATTTCACCAAGCAGATTGACGATGAAATCAGCTATCTGAAACTCGATACGAAAGTGAGGCGAGAATTTATGCTTATGGAAGCACGTTTATTAGATGAAAGGCGTGAAGGTAAAGCTGAGGGCATTGCTGAAGGCAAGGAAATCGGACTTGCTGAAGGCGAAGCAAATGCCAACATTGCTACTGCTAAACGTATGCTGACTAAGGGATGCTATTCTCTCGAGGTTATCGCTGAGCTTACAAATTTGTCTCTCGCTGATGTGGAGAAGCTGAAGGAAGAAGCTTAAGCACGTAAAGCAAGCCTAATATCAAAATAAAAAATTAAACACAAAGCACTAAAACCCATGTCCCGCCGAAATCGGCAAGACATGGGTTTTCTGTATTCTCAGAGCACGCTTTAGCAACAGCGTGCGCTATTTTATTATCTTCTGCAGTACGCCTGCATCCGCAAGCTTCTTATTTACTCCTTCTGATACAAATCATAATAACGCCCTTTGCGCGCCAACAGCTCCTCATGGCTGCCGCATTCCGCAACAGCGCCCTCGTCAAGCACCACAATCTTGTCTGCATGACGGATAGTGGAAAGACGGTGCGCAATAATCAGCGTGGTGCGTCCTACCGCCAGCTCGTCGAGCTCCTTTTGTATCTGCTGCTCCGTAATATTGTCGAGCGCACTTGTAGCCTCATCCAACACTACTACCGGAGGATTTTTGAGGAAGACACGCGCAATCGCCAAGCGCTGCTTCTGGCCGCCGCTCAGCTTCACGCCGCGCTCACCCACCTCGGTATCGTAGCCTGCAGGTAACTTTTGAATAAACTCATCGGCCGCCGCAGCCTTCGCTGCCGCCTGCACCTCGTCCGCTGTCGCCTCCGGTTTAGCATAGGCTATGTTGTAGCGCACGCTGTCGCCGAAGAGAAAGACATCCTGCTGCACCAGGCCGATTTGCCTGCGCAGCGACTCCTGTGTAAATTCACGGATATCGCAGCCGTCCAGCAAGATTCTGCCGCTCTGAGGCTCGTAAAAGCGCAGCAAAAGGCTGGCAATGGTTGTTTTGCCTGCTCCCGTAGCGCCCACAAAGGCCACGGTTTCACCTGCTGCCACATTCAGCGAAAGATTGCGGATAACAGGTCTGCCATCCGCATAGGCAAAGCTGACGTTATCAAAGGTGATGTTCCCCTTGCAGGGCGGGCAAATTTTAGCATCCGGTGCATCAATAATCTCGGGCTTTTCCTGCAGCAGCTCATAAAAACGCTTGAAGCCTGCCATGCCGCGCTGATATACCTGAATGAAGCCTAAAAGCTGCATCAGCGGCTTCATAAACAGGCCCACGTAGAGGAAGAAGGCCACTAGCTCACCGAAGCTCATCAGTCCCTGATTTATCAGCAGGCCGCCCACTACTAATATCGCCACATTGATAAAGTTGCTGAAGAAAATCATACTGCCGACGAAATAAGATGTTATTTTGAAGGATTTTTTGCACACTTTCAGATAGGCATCCGCCTTTTCCATAAACTGCGCCATATCGCTGCGCTCGCCCGCGAAGGCTTTGATCAGACGCACGCCGTTAATGCTTTCCGCAGCCTTGCCAGTTACCTCGCCCATCGCCACACGATTAGCGAAGAAGGCCTTTTTCATGCGCAGATTGACGAAAACGGTATGCACTGCCTTCACCAAAAGCAGGAAGGCGATCAGGCTGCCCAACATGGGATTCATGTAAATCAGAATAACCATCGTTCCGCCCATCGTCAGACCACAAACGATAAGATCAATCGGCGCATTGCCTGCGAAGCCGTTAATTTCGCTCAGGTCGCTGGTGAGACGAGACAGCAGCTGGCCGCTTTTGTTTTTATCGTAAAAGCCGAAGGACAGCTTCTGCAGATGGCGGAACAAATCATGGCGCATATCGCGTTCCATGGAATAGCTCATGGACTGCGCCCAGTAGATAATGCCAAAATGCATGCCGAAGTTTAGCAGATACATGGCAAGGAGTGCTGCCGAGCATTTCAGCAGCAACGGCAAATTATGTAACGGCAGCTGCTGTTCCAGCATCAGCTTCACTACATAGGGAAAGAACAGCTCGAGCAACGCACGCAGCAGCGAGCCAATTACGAGAAAGAGCAGGATGCCCTTATATGGTTTATAATAGCTGAGAAATGTTTTGAACATAAAATTTCCTATCCTCTATTCATATGTATTTTAAAGCGCGCACAACAGCTTTTGCCGATGTGCCTGGCGTAAAACGCTGCCGTAGCATGTTAAACTTTCTTTTATGTTGATACAGTCTACACTATATAGCAGGTATAAAGTCAATAGGATGTGTTCTTAAATACTATCATAAAGCGAGTTATTTGCCAACTGCTATAATGCAAACTCTTCACTAAAAAACTGCCTTTCCTAAAATCGGAAGGCAGTTTTTCATGTTATTTTAGCCTTATTCAGCAAGCAGCTTGCCAGCCTCAGCCAGCTTTGCCATTGCTTCGTCATCGGGAGCGCCCAGTGCCAGTACGCCTTCAGCGACAAGCTCTGCGCCTGCAGCCTTTACGCGTGCTTCCCAGTCCTGCATATAGGTGCCGCCCCAGCCATAGGAGCCGAACAGAGCAACCTTCTTGCCAGCAAGCTTGTCTTCAAGTTCAGTGAAGAACGGCTCAAATTCACATTCCTCAAGCACCTCTGCGCCCATTGCCGGGCAGCCCAGTGCCAATGCGTCATAGCCTGCAGCCTCGTCAGCGCTGATCTCGCTGACATTTTTTACAACAGCCTCCGCACCGGCAGCGTTAATTGCTTCGGCAATAGCGTCAGCCATCATTTGTGTGTTACCGGTACCGGTCCAAAAAATTACAGGAATTTGTTTCATAGTTCAATTGCCTCCTTATAATGTAGCCACAGCTACCTTGAGCGACATGCCTGCCGCCAGTTTTTGCAATATAATATCACGAAAACGCTCATAGGCCGCAAAGATGCTGCGTGCCTTGGGCACATCGCCATAAACCTTCCAATAGCCGCTGTACTTGCAGTCCGTTCCCTTGTTGAGCACAAAGCCCAGAATATCCTCAAGCGGATAGCCGAGGAAGACACCGATTTCATGTGGAAAGGTCTTCTGTGTATTCAGCCGCTGCTCAAGCCTATACAGGTAATCTTCTGCAGAAGCTCCGGCTTCATAGCCTGCGGCAATAAGATACGCCTGATAGCCGGGATTACGCAGTGCCTGCGCCAGCTGCTCCTCATTATAGACCAAAATGAGCACACGCTTAGTACATGCGCACAGACGACGGAAGACTATTCCCCGCTCTGCGAACTGAGCGTTGTACTGTACAAGCAGCGCGTCTATTTCTTCAGCATCGTCAGGCATCAGCGAAAGTAGATTCGCTGGTTTTATGCCTGCCAATACAGGCGCGCAGTTATACGCCAAGAGCTCGTCGAACGACGTAAATCCAAACAGCTTCATAGATTTCATCCTTTCGGTTAGGTATTGCTAACTTCATGCTTATTGTAGCATGATTTATTGTAGTTAGCAATATGTAACACGAAAAGTTTTCATGAAAACGCTTTGAAAATTTTTTGACACTGCTTATTTCTGGTAATAACCCTGGATTTGCTCCAGCAGGAAATCAGCACCCTTTTCGCCCATAAACGGCAGGTGTGTTGCCACTACGCCATTCATAAACGGTGCACTGATGAGCACCTTCATGTTGCTTGCATCTGCCTGCGTGAGCGCCACATCGTCCGCAAAAAGCAGCGTGTCGCGCAGCTCACGGATTTTCTGCAGCCATTCGCCCTCCTCGGCGTAGGCTTCTACATCTGCCGCCGGTTCGGTGATGGCCTTCAGGCTGTGCGCACACATTTTGTGCGTCACGCTGATGCCTGCCTGTTCCAGAAAAGCACCCACACCCTGCACCAAGTCATAATCGCCCTTAACAGCGGCCTGTCTTGGCTTACTGCCGCCCATCATGGCAAACATGCTGAGCATGGACATGCCCTTTTCCTTCATTTTGATGCGCATCAGCACCATGGGCTCAGGAGCCTTACCAACTGCTGCGCCTACCTGCTCCAAAAAGCTTACGGTGCCGCTGTAGCCGTAGGGAACGGCATAAACATACGGCGTACCGAACTTTTCTTCAAGATATTTGGCAGCGTCAAGGCCTTCGTTGCCCAGCACAATATTTACCTGTGCCTTGCCCATAGCCTGCAGCTCGTCTACGCTGGTGTCGCAGCAAAGGCAGGCATTGCAGCGCAGGTCCAGCGCTTCATTCAGCAGGCTCTTTACCTCCCAGATGTCGCTAGCCATGCGGTAGCGCCACGCAGAGGCACCGATGATGTTGTACACGCCCGCCTCCTGCACTACATTCTTCTGTGGCAGGTTGCGCACGAGCAGCTTGTAGGTTTCGGCCAGGCCGACGCTGTAATCACCGCGGAAGCCGCCCTGCTCGAAGGCCACAAGCTTAGCCTTGACCTCGTTTTGCATATAACGGCACACGCCCTTGATATCGGTGCCGATGACGGCAGTTACGGAAGAGGCTACGACGAAGATAACCTTCGGCGCATAGCTTTTATCCAGTTCGATAATTGCTTCCTCTAAGCGTGTTACGTCGCCCATGACAACATCATCCTCGCTCATATGCGTGGTGAAGAGGCGGTTTTGAAAGCGCAGGCCCAAGCCTCCGTATAAGCCCATGCTGTAGTGCGTGGTGCCGGCGGGGCCGTATTCCAGCACGATGGCGCCCTGTACGGCCAAAAGGCTCCAGATGATTCCCATTCTGTCCGACGGTGTCGATAAAAATCTTACTAAGCTCACAGGCCGGCCTCCTCTCTGAATTTCTTTGCGTCGGCTACAGCCTTCGCCACTGCCTGCAGCATGAAGCTGCTGCATTCAAAGCCCAGCATTTTGCCTGCCGGGTCACTGTGCAGCAGGGCAATGCCCTTGCGGCGCAGGCGGTCACCGAACTCATGGCCCATATAGAACCACGGATGCAGTACGTCGTAAACATATTGCAGCGGTGCGATATTTGCCGCCTTGCAGATGTACGGGTCGGTTTGCGCCAGAATGCTTTTGATATCCGCAAAATTAGCCTCACTCAGCTTATTGCTCTGAATCAGCTGCGGCACCAGGCCCAGGCTGCACAGATAGCTGTTGAGCTCGAAGCAGTCATACTGCGTATTGCCGTAGATATAGGGCACGCCCTTGACGTCAGGCAACACCTGCTGCTCCAATTCCTTGCATTCCTCAAACTTAGCGCCAATCTCCGCAGGCAGCGGCAGCTCCAGATAATTAAACAGATGCTGATAGGTCTGCAGGATTTTTTCCGGCGCTGCGAAGCGGTTGAAGTAAACGTAAGGAATGCCGTACTGCTCCTGCATAGTCTGCGCCAACGGCAGCGCGATATCATGCACGACGATGTTCACCTTCGCTGCGGGAGCACGGCGGATTTCCTCGGCAGTGCAGCCGCTGGGCAGCTGTACGCCCAGTTTGACGCCTGCTGCCTGCAAAAATGCGTGCAGCTCCGTGTCGGCAAAGTTGCCCATACGCTGGCCTAAAACGTTGACGCCGCCGTCACATTCCTGCTTTTGCATCATGGTGGCGCAGGCAGTGATGGCGCGCTCCAGACCGGGGAAGTGATCCTCGCACTTAAAGTGCTCGGTGTGCACCGCCATTACCGGAATACTGTACTGCTTGGTCAGCTCTGCGGCAATGGCGTCGAAATCATCGCCGATTACCTCAATTACACAGGTGGTGACGAGCATCACGCATTTCGGCTGATATTCCGCCACTATTTCTTTGAAGGCCTTATGCATGCTTTCTGTGCTGCCGAAGGTTACATCATGGCTGTCGAGTACAACGGAAACGCAGCGTCCCGCAATACCGCCGTAGCGCTCGTTTATGGTGAGGCTTTTGGTGTAATAGCTGCATTCGTCCGTGCCTACGATTACCAGCAGACAATCCTTGATACCGCCTGCCACCATCGCCGCACCCATCAGCGGACAGTGGGTGCCGGGGAACAGCGCTGTTGTGAGCTGGGGCACATCCTTGATTGTCTGCACCTTGCTCAGGCGGTTCAGGCGGCCTAAGATTTCGTTGCCGTCCATGCCTGCAGCCTGCGGCGGCATACCCATTTTCTCAGCCATTTTGCGCATTTCGTCCTTCTTGTCACCCTTCATGGCCTGCATCATGCTCATCATCTTGCCCATGTCGGGCATAGCGCTTTTGTCGCCGTTTTTCTGCTTAGCCTTGATGGCTTCGATGGCGCTTTTGGGCATGCCCATTTTTTCAGCCATCTTCCACATTGCATCTTCCTTTAAGCCCATGTACTGCCTCCTATTCTTCTTCGTCCTCGCTCATAGCCAGCACACGCTCGGCTAATTCGTTGTATACCTGTACCATTGGGGAATCCTTGACAAATTCGCTGACGGTGCCGCCCTGATTTTCGGCGATTTGGATATCGCCGCTGCGCGGTACGTACTGCACAACCTCGGTGCCGATTTCTGCGGCAGCCTTGGCTACCAGCTCCTGCTCATTCTCAATGTTTTTGGCGTTGAGGATGATGCCCTTCAAGCGTGCGTAACCGCGACGGCCAAAGTTTTTGATGGCCTGGGCGATGTTGCTTGCCGCGTAGAGGGCCATCATTTCGCCTGAGGATACGATGAATACCTCGCGCGCGTAGCCTCCGCGAATGGGCATGGCAAAACCGCCGCAGACTACGTCGCCTAAGACGTCGTAGATGACGATGTCAGGCTTGTAGGTTTCAAAGGCTTCCAGCTCGGCCAGCTTTTCGAAGGCGGAAATGATGCCGCGGCCTGCACAGCCGATGCCGGGGGCGGGGCCGCCGGCTTCTACGCACAGAACGCCGCCGAAGCCTTCAAATACAATGTCCTCTAATTTCAAGGCTTCGCCTTTTGCTTTCAGTTGCTCTAATACTGTGGGGATGCGTTTTCCTTCCATGAGGTTTTTGGTGCTGTCGCTTTTGGGGTCGCAGCCTACTTGCATTACTTTGTAGCCTTTTAATGCGAGGGCTGCGGATAAATTTGAGGTGGTGGTGGATTTGCCGATGCCGCCTTTACCGTAGATTGCTATTTTTCTCATGTTTTTCTCCTTATGGGTTATAGTTATTGAGGGTTATTATTGATGTTCAATGCGAAGTACAGCGTGCTTCCGTTACGCTTGCGTGCTATGATACTTTTTGCCCGGGGCGGCAAAAGTATCCAAAAAACGCCCTTAACGGCTGCTTCGCCGGATTCCGGCGACTAGATTCGCAAAATTTTTCACGTCGCTGATTTTTGCATGACGTTCATCCGCAGTATGCGTCAACACTCCAGCGAAAAATTTCTGTGCCTGTCCGTTGCTTGCGCAGTTCGCTTGACATCGATGTGCTTGCGGGCCCGTCGTCCGTTCCGGTCTGCGCAGCGCCGAGGATGGTGTGCTAAACGTACTAGCTAAGAATGACGTGCTTTTTTGTTCAATGCGAAGTATAGCCTGCTTCCCTTACTCTTGCGTGCTATAACATTATGCCTAATTTTGGCGTACAAGCCTTTTATCTATATTCAATTACAAAGGGGAAGCCTTGGACAAAGTAGCAGCGTACTTTTTGGCCGGCGTCATTTTTGGCAGCACTGAAGCGCCATTTGTAAAAGGCGCTGAGGGCGTTGTTATCCAGAGTGCTGTTGCCGCTGGAGCGCACTACTACGGCGCTTTCTACGCGCCCATCAGTTCCTATAACGCCACGCACGACAACGCGCCCGCCGATTCCCGCATCACGCAGTGCCTGCGGATAAACTGGAGCCGCAGTTGAGGCTACGCGCGGAGGCACCTTGGGACTGCGCGCAATGCCGGGGCCTGCACCGTCGCCAATGCCGCTGCCGTGTCCCGCACCGTGACCGCCACCGCTTCCACTTCCGCTGCCGGGACCAATACCGCTGCCGCTGCCTGTGCCATGGCCGGTTCCGTGACCGCCGCCGCTGCCACTGCCGCTACCTTTTTTTGCACCTGCAGGCACATGCTTCACTACATGCTTCACAACCTGCTTATGCTCTATCTTGCCGTCAGGCAAAGTAATCGTTTCTTCTTCCACGACTTCCTCCACCTGCTCCTCGCCATCGTCGGCAGCATCAGCGACAGCTTCATCGGCGCCACCTCCTCCGCCGCCGGCATCAAAGAACACAACGGTGTCAGCATCCGCAACCGGCGGCTGCATAGCAAAGACGCCGGAAAACGCCAGTGCGACGAACAATATAAAATGTATTATCAGTGAACCGCAAAAGCCAAAGCGCTGACGTGCCTTCGCCTGCAGCTTTTCTATCTGCTTCATCGTTACTTACCGCCATCCGTCGCCAGGCCGAAGCGTGCTACGCCTGCACCCTTCAGCTTATCTACCAGCTTAATCACCTCGCCGTACTCCAGCGCCTTTTCCGCACGGATGACAACAGCGAAGTTTTTGTTCTTCTTCTGCTCCAGTCCTGCCTGCAGCGCCAAGGCCTCCGCATCAGTTTGGGCATCGCCCAGATAAATGCTGCCGTCGGCCTTCATCGTCACGGCGAAGGTTGTCGTGGTATCCGTAGCCGCATTTTTAGCCTGCGGCAGCTTCACCGGAATCGTTTTCAGGTCAATCATATACATCGTGCTCAACATAAAAAAGACCAGCAGGAAGAACATAATATCAATCATCGGGATAATCATCAGCGGCGGCGTTTTCCTGTTACGCACATCTAGCAGCTTCATGATCTTCCTCTCCTTGTTTCAGCCTCCAGCAGTGCGCTGAAGCACTGCTCCATATCCGTAATCATGTTGTCCATACGGTGAGCGAAATAGGAATGTGCGCACAGTGAAAGAATAGCCACGCACAAGCCCGTCGCCGTTGCAATCAGCGCTTCACCGATGCCGCCGGTAATCGCCATCGGCGCACCCGCTTCTACGTTGAAAATGCTGAAGGCACCGATCATGCCCACGATAGTGCCCAGCAGTCCCAGAAGCGGGGACATCGTTACGATAATGCCCAGGTAATCCAGCTTATCGCGCAGCGTCGCCATAAAAATACCGGCACGGCTTTCGAGGAAGGCGCTCTTTTCTGCCTTACCGCCTGCAATTGCCGCCACATCAGCAAGCATCTGCGCGCACTGACCGCTTCCCTTGTGCGCCAGCTCCGTCGCCACAGCAAAATCACCGCTGCGCACGGCGGCGCAATAGCGGGAGGCAAAGACAGCGCCGCTGTCCACGCTCTTATAATATATAAACCGCTCAATGGCGATTGCTATCACAGTTATAGAACAGGCGAGCAGCGGCCACATAACCAGTCCGCCCTTCTGAAAGTACATTATTAAATCTGTTATTGCCTGCATATTTTCCTCACAAATCTACAAATGCTGTCGTACTTTTACAGGAGGTGCATACTGCTCCCCAAAGTACAGAAAGGAGCAGTATGCTGATATTATGGAATCAAAACTCTAATTAAAAGGTCATCTCTGCGCCGACACGCCAGGTGCGGCCGTCGATAGTATAGCTATGATTTTCATCATAGGGTAAGGTCTTGTCAAAGATATTGTCTACACCGGCATAAACATGCAGGTTTTTAGTAATTTGCTTGTCTGCAACAAAGTTAAACGTGTTAAAGGTATAGGTATTAACATTGCTGGAAACCTTGTACAGATAATCTACATACCACTTAGACCACAAAGTTGCGGTAAACGGCAATTCTGCATTATCAGTATAACTTAATTGGACAACACCGTTTTGTCTTGCTCTGTTATTCAGACGAGCATTAGTGGTTTTATCCTTAGCATCCGTGTAGTTATAAGTAGCCTTAACATTCCAATTATCATTGAAATTGTAACCAACCTCTGCTTCTGCACCACTGATTTCCGCTTCGCCTACATTGTAGTATTTGCTCTTGACAACCATGCCGACACCGGGAACATAGCCACGGTAGAACATATCGGAATCAATAAGATTATCTATTTCATTATGATAATAACCTAATTTGCCGGACCATTTACCTTGCTCTGCTTCAAAACCGATGTCGAAATTAGTTGCTTTCTCAGGTTTTAAATCAGGATTACCTAATACCTGAACATTCATCATGCCCATGCGTTTATCCATGGTAGAGTACAATTCATATACTGTCGGCGCACGGAAGCTCTTGCCATAGTTGACCTTAAAGCGGCTATTATCGCTGAAGCTATAGGTAGTACCGATTTTAGGAGATGTATGACTGCCGAAGGCATTGTGATGGTCAAAACGCACAGCAGGAATAAGCAGCCATTTATCAGTAATTTTCCATTCATCCTGCAGATAAGCAGCATAAGTATCTACATCCTTTTCAGAACCTGCTTTAGTGATACCTGCAAAGGTTTCGCTATATTTGTTATCACCGCCACCGCCGAAACGTGTACCACGCATATTGGTCGTAGTCCATTCAGCACCATAAGTCATAGTGTTTTTATCATTCAGCTTCATGCTGTTTTTGCCTTCAAACACCAAAGTATCATACGAGGTATGGTCAAAATCGGTAATAGCATTATTTTCATTTGTTACATTGCTTTTCTTCAATGTATTGTAATATACGCAGATTATAATCGTTTTTATTATCTTTGCCATAATAGGTCAAAGCATAATCGGAACGGTTGTTGTCATAATTATAAACACCTTTGTCAGTGCCTTCACTGCTATTACTGGTGAACTGTTCACGCATAAAATTCAAATCTAAAGCAAGACCACGGTTAGCATCAAAGGCATAATCAAAACCAAGATTTAAGAAACGGCGAGGTCCATACATATTGGAGCTGCTAATATCATAACCTTTGGTTTTATTGTAATAGCCGCTAACCTCTTTACGGACATCTTCAATACCGCCGCTGGCTTTTACACTTACTTTGCCTTGACGACCGGAAGAATAATAGAAGTTTGTACCCATTTCTTTAGTGCCGGTATGAGCACCGATACTTGCATGCTCTTGGTTGGCTTTCTTTGTAATGATGTTAATAACACCACCCATAGCATCGCTGCCATACAAAGCAGAACCATTGCCACGAATAACTTCAATGCGTTCTACATCTGCAAGATTGATACGGCTCAGCTCATAGGCATTCATTGTAGAACCGGTGTTTTCGGCAGCCATACGACGACCGTCAACCAAAATCAACGTATGCTTGCTTTCCATACCGCGAACCATAACCACATTGCCGGTCATACCAACCTCTTGTACATTAATGTTGGTTGCAAAACGCAAGGCATCGCGCACGTTATAAGCAGCAGTATTCTTGATATCCTCTTGGGTAATAACCTCAACGCTTTGCGGAACCTCTTTTTTCTCCAGCTGTGTTTTGGTAGCGGTCACAACATAATCCGCACCGCTGTATTCATCGTAATTATCTGCCTCAGCAGCAAATGCCATATGGCCGACTGCACTGACAACGCAGGCAGTGAGTAAGGCTATTTTCTTTTTGTTTAAATTTCTCATAATGCACCTCTTTTTTCTACTTGTTTTTTTATGGTATATTTCACACCCGCTAGGTCAGCAACTGCTAACTAACGGATAAAAAAAAATATCGGAAGAATTTATTTTCTGTCGAACCACACGACAAAATCACCCGCAGGCTTTTCGCCCTTCTGTTTGCGCTCAAGCGGTGTGATTACGGCAACCTTGAGCTCAGGACGCAAAGCTTCCAGCTTTTGCGCTGTTCCCAGATGCGCATCGGAATGGAAGCAGCCATTGATATGCAAAATCTGCATATTCTGATGTGCGTCGGCAAACGCAGCAATGCTCTCGGCCATCTTGTCATCCTTCAGGCATTGCGCCGCATACACGGCAGCTAGGCGCTGCGGCGGCATTTTCATCGGAGCTGCCGGGGAGCTCATCTGTGCATAGAATTTATCCTTATACGCGCCCTCGGGAGCATAGGTATGCTTGGGCAGCCATTGCTGATACTGCGCCTCCACGCCCTCCGTCGAAGCGTTGTTTTTCGCTACGTGCGCTGCCAAAAAGCGCGGTACGTTAGCGGCAATAACGGGCATTTTCTTTTCTTTGGCAAAATTTACCAGCGGAGCATAATCCGTACGATAATTAGGCCAGGAACGGCTTGCAGCGAGAAAATTTTCTTCGCTCAGAGTATCTGCCAGAAAGTTATTTAACTTACTTTGGTTATCTGCCTCAAACATTTCCATGGATAAGGCCAGTTTCGCGCCTTTTGCTTTATACATTGCCTCCAAAAGCTCTAATTCATATTGGTGTATTTCACTTTGGTCATGATATTCACCAAAGAAGACTACATCATACTTTTGCAGCTTGCTTGCCAGCTGCGCTGCTGTTAAATTTTTACCGCTCTGCGCATCGCTGAACTGCGCCGCACCTGCGGCACCTGCGCCCAGGCACAGCATTGCCATGCTAAGAGCGATTGTTTTCATGAATTTATTCATCTTAATCATGCTCCTCTACACTATACGGAAAGCACACGGGGTACTGCGTCCCGTTGGCCTCGACACGCATGATCACGGCCTTCACATCGTAAAGCTCTTCAATCACAGACTGCGTGAACACCTCGTCCGTAGGCCCGTCTGCCATGATTGTGCCCTTTTTCAGCGCAATCAATCGCTCACTGTAGCGCGCCGCATGGTTCAAGTCGTGCAGCACCATGATAACCGTCAGCCCCATTTCATTATGCAATCGCACAACCAGCTCCATCAGCTCCAGCTGATGATGCACGTCAAGATAGGTCGTAGGCTCATCGAGCAGCAAAAGCTTCGGCTTCTGCGCCAGCGCCATGGCCAGCCACGCGCGTTGACGTTCACCACCGCTCAGTGTATGCACAAGGCGCGTACGCAGCGGTCCCAGCTCGGTAAACTCCAGCGCCTCTTCAATCGCCAGGCGGTCCTCCTGATTGAGGCCGTCGAAGAACCTGCGATACGGCATGCGTCCGTAGCACACCAGCTCCTCCACCGTCGTGCCGCCTGGAGCATTCGCGCTTTGCGCCATCACCGCCAGCGTGCGCGCCACCTCTTCCGTGGACATTTTGTTAATGTCCTTGCTGTCGAGATAAACTGCACCGCTCGCAGGCTCCAATAAACGACATAACGCCTTCAGCAGCGTTGATTTGCCGCTGCCGTTCGGCCCGATAATCGTCACAATCTCCGGCTTGGCTATATCCAGCGTCAGGTCCCTGATTATCGTGTGCTCGCCGTAGCGCAGGGTAATTTTTTGTGTATGTAATGTCGGGATATTCATAGCTTAACGCATCCTCCGTTTCAGCAGATACAAGAAGAACGGACCGCCGATGAAGGACATGAAGATGCCCACGGGAATTTCCAGCGGACTGAAAAGCGTTCTTGCCGCCGTATCAGCCAATGTTACCACCGCACCGCCGGCAATCGCCGCACAGGGCAGCAGGTATTCGTGGTCGCTACCGATTAACAGGCGCATGATGTGCGGCACGATGAGGCCCACAAAGCCCAGCATGCCTGCCACGCTTACGGAAACCGCCGCCAGCAGCGCGGAAAGAAAGATTAAAATTGTACGCATGCGCATCACGCGTACGCCCAAGCTCTTGGCCAGCTCATCGCCCAGCTGCAGAGCGTTCAGCGAACGTGCGCAAAGAATCGTGCCGATAATGCCAATGGCGCTGTAGGGCAAAAGCATTTCCACATGCCCCCAGCTGCGCCCCTGAAAGCCGCCAGCCATCCACATAACCGTGCCTTGGATTCTGTCGCTGTAAAACACGTTCAGCGCCGCCATACCGCCGCCGAAGAAGGTGGCAACCGCCACGCCTGCCAGAATCATGCGCAAGGGGTTGATGCCCTTTTCCCACGCCAGGAAAAAGACGATGCCTGTGGAAAGCACGGCGCCGACGAAGGCTGCCAGCGGCACCATGGCAGATTGTTCCGGAAAAAGCAGCATTATCACCATCGCAAACAGGCCCGCACCGGCGCTCACACCGATGATACCGGGGTCTGCCAGCGGGTTGTGCAGCACCCCCTGCAGGTTACAGCCTGCCAGCGCCAGGTTAGCACCTACAAGCACGGTAACAATCGTGCGGGGAAGGCGGATGAGGTTCACAATGCGGTCGGTGTCAGCATCTGCCTCGCCCAGCAACGCTGCCCATGTTTCGCTCACGGAAAGGCTCACTGTACCGCTGCCAATGCTCACGAAAATGCCTACGACGAGCAGGATACACAAGCCGCAAAAGACCGCTATACGCATTTTTTCTTTTGTTTTGGCATCATTACTCATTACTTGGCCTCTCCATACATATATTCTTTCATAATCTTCATCGCGTCGATAGTGTGCGTGCCGGGGTTAACGGTAAACAGGCTAGGCGGCAGCTGGTACACACGGTTATTCTTCACGGCGTTCACGTCATGCCAGATGGCGTTGTCACGCATATTGGCGCGCAGCTTTTCCAGAATTTCCTTGCTGCCGCCCATGGTAATCAGCATCACGATGTCGGGGTTTTCCTTGGCTACGAATTCCATGCTCAGCGGAATATAGCTGCTGTCCTTCACGTTTTCGGCCTTGTCTGCAATGTTTACGGCGCCCAAACGCTCTGCTAGGTCACCGCCGAAGCTCTTTTTGGTGGACATGTTGAAGCTGTCAGGCGAGCCGAAGATAATCAGCACCTTCGGTCCCCTGCCCTTCTGTACGTCCTGCGTCAGTGCGGCATATTCCTTTTCTATCTGCGCACGCTTGGCGGCAGCTTCCTTTTCTTTGCCGGCAAAACGGCCGAAGTCGTCTATGCTTTTCAGCACGTCCTCATAGGAGTTTATCATGTTCAGGTAAAGCGGCACGCCGGCCATCTCCAGAGGCTTGCGCAGCATTACGTGGAAGGGTACGTTCGTGCCTACAACCAGGTCAGGCTTCAGGCTCATGATTTTTTCCAGATTCGGCGCATGAATCATGCCTACTTCGGGGATATCCTTAATGCTTTCCTTGATGTCATCGGGATATGAAGTGCTGGTAGGTCTGCCGACGGCCTTGCCGCCGATGGAGGCGAAGATTTCCAGATTGGAGGCATTGAGAAAGACGATTCTTTTGGGCTCCGCAGGTATGTGTACCTTTGCGCCGGTGCTGTCGGTTACGCTGACGGCGGCGTTGGCTGCGAGCTTGTGCTGGCCTCTTGCCAGCAGAAAGTAGCCTGCCAGGGCTATGATTACAACAAATACGAGTAAGATATATTTTTTCATACACAACTCCCTTTACAATATTAGCTAGTGCTATCTTTAAAATTAAATTAGCCTAGTCTAACTTTACTATGACATTATCTTATAAGATGGGGGTTTTGTCAAGTTAAAATTAGCGTAGGCTAATTTGGTGAATCAGTTTTCAGTATGAAATTCCAGTGAGATGTCCATTTTCAGCACTTCTTTTGCCTGCATATCGCTATGCAAGCGCAGCTCTTTAACTTTGCAACCGTCGCGTTCTACCTGCCGCAGCCAACGCAGCAGGGAATAAAAATCACCGACAGCACTTATTTTCACTGTCTGCAGCTGCAGACCATGTTGCAAAGGCATAGGCTGGCCCTCCAGTTGCATGCTACTCAGTTGAATGCTTTGCGCTTGTGCCTGCTTTTGCAGGCGCTGCAGGATGTTGTTTAAGTTCAGATTATGCTCTACCTGCTGCTCTAATTTCTTTTGCTTCTCCAACAATGTAATCTGATATGTCTTATAATCACTGTGTTCATTAGCAAAACGAATCTGCCGCGACAGCTCTGTTTGCAGCTTGTTCGTCTCTTCCAGTACCAGTTTACGTTCATTCCACAGCGTCCAAGCATTAACTGACAAAGCAATCGCAATTAAAATTGCTGCGCCGGCAAGTATATTAATTGTCGCTTCCCTATGCTTCATTGCTTGCCCTCCTTCATCTGCAGCTGCAGTTTATAAACAAGAACGTTACCCTGCTGCTGCGATTGCAGAAGCTCTACTCTGCTGTAATTTCCACATTTTTGCAGCTGCTCCACAAAACTTTCCAAGGCTAAATTATCCACCGCCTGTCCTTGCAGCACTAAAGGTTTTTTACTGCCGTTGTATTCTAGCAGTGTCAGCCAACAGCCGGGCATCATCTGGCGGCAGATGCGTTCCAACTCACCAACGGCCTCTTTCGATGGTTTAGACACTGCAGCCAACAGCTTTTCCAAACGCTGACAGTTACGCTCACCAGCCTCGCTTTCCTGCATACGCTGCCTCCACACCGTATTCTGCCCTAATTGCTGCTCTACCTCCAGCAAATCGCGCTGCGCCAGATAACAGCCTCCCCAAGCACTAGCATAAGCCAAAATCGCTAACCATAAAGTTGCACAGCCTGCTTTTGTCAGATAACGGCCAAAAGTGGCCGCTATCCCCTGTAAGCGCCTCTGTTTCTGCCTGTATATTGATGGAAGAGACTTCCCGCCAAACCATTTATCTGCTGCTTCATCAATCGTTTTACTGCCTAACAAAATCCCCTGCAGCTTAAGCATTAAACTTCTGCACAGCTGCTCCAGTTCAGCACGCGACGCATTCTGTAAGGCTGCAAACATCACCTGATATTGCTGTTCATCTGCTTCACCGATAACATGTGCTTCAAAGCTGTAAGTATAGTCTTCATGCATCCAAGGAACGCTCTGCTGTACCTCCCATTGCAGTGCAGCCTGCAGTTCACGCCGCCGCATTAAAGGCAAAAGCAGCTGTTCGGAGTACATCGTCGCTGTTGCAGGCAACAGCAAAACGGCTGCTCCTTCCTCCACCTCACGCTTTAAAAGCAGTTCACGTAAATTATCGGCAAGTCTTTGCTTATTTGTCAGGCACTCTTCATCCAGCTGCTCCTGCCAGCTGCGTTCTCCATTCTGCCAATACGCCACCTGCCCCGTTTGTAGTGACAACAGCAAAAGCGCCTGCTTACGGCGCCAACGGCAGCGCAAAGCGCACAATACAGGCTCAAATAGTTCTTCAACACTAATACTTTTACCATACTTCATCATAAGAACATCCTCCAATACCATGTAATGATTTCTTTACCACAAAAATACGCAGCAACCGCTGCTGCGCACAAAAACGGTCCGAATGGAATTGCCTGTTTCAGCTTCCCACGCCTGCACAGCAACAATAATGCCCCTACAACGCCACCGCTGACAAAGGCGAGCAGCAAACACAATAGTCCCTGATCTAAGCCAAGCCAGATACCCAATGCCGGCGCCAGCTTTACGTCACCCTCGCCCATACCTCCGCGGCTGGCAAAATACAGCAGCAGCATAATTGCCAGCGTTACACCTGCACCATAAAGAGCATTTAATAGCTGATGCTCATAAAATGCACGTACAACACCTGCTGCAATTAAAAATAACGTTACCTTGTCATAAAGCAGCATGAACTTCAAATCGGTATAAGTGTGATAAAGCAGCCCAAGAACAAAAATAACGGAAAACATGATTACCTCCTTAAATTTTTCCAGAAAAAAGCAAAAAGGACTCCCATATTGTAATTTGTACTACAATACAGGAGTCCTAAAACTCTTCACTGCATATTTACTTTTTCTGCTTCCAGATAAAGCCAATGCGCTTAGCCAAAGAGCTGAAAGTCTTTAATTGCCTCTTACCAGTTCAGGTCCTCAACCTCTTGACGGCCTTTGCCGGTCAAAGCATCCATCATGATGCGTTGCTCGATTTGAGCAGCCAGCTTCTTGGTGAACTTAACAGTATCCGGGTTAACGGACATGCTGTCGATACCGCTCTTAATGAGGAACTCGCAGAACTCAGGATATACGCTAGGAGCCTGACCGCAGATAGAAACGGTCTTGCCATCCTTATGAGCAACCTCGATCAGGTGACGAATTGCACGGCGTACAGCCAGGTTACGTTCGTCATAGATATGGGAAACAGTATCGTTATCACGGTCGCAGCCCAGAACCAGCATGGTCAGGTCATTGGAACCGATGGAGTAGCCATCGACAAACTTGTTGAACTGGTCAGCCAGGATGATGTTGGACGGAATCTCAGCCATCAGCCAAACCTTGAAGTCTTTACCACGGGACAGACCGCAGTCAGCCATAATCTTTGTAACCTTTTCGCATTCCTCTACGTTACGGCAGAACGGAATCATAACGTTCAGGTTCTTCAGGCCGAACTCTTCGCGAACCTTGCGAACAGCCATGCATTCGAGCTTGAATGCTTCGATATATTTAGGATCATAGTAACGGGAAGCACCGCGCCAGCCCAGCAGAGCGGAAGGCTCGTTAGGCTCGAATTCGTCGCCGCCCTTCAGGTCGCGGTATTCGCTGGACTTGAAGTCGGAGAAGCGCATGGTTACCGGTCTCGGAGCCATAGCCTGGCAAACTTGGCGGATGCCTTCAGCCAGTTGGTCTACAACCTTTTCCGGTTGACCGATTTTAATCAGATACAGCGGATGTTCATGGATATAGGTAGTCCAGATGAACTCTTCGCGCATCAGGCCGATGCCATCGCAAGGCAGAGTAGCATATTTTTCAGCCAGCTCAGGATCGCCCAGGTTCATATAAATCTTGGTGCCGGTCGGCGGGAAGTATTCAGCAGCAGCAACTACTTGTTGTGCCGGTTGTTCAGCCTTCGGCTCTTCGATAATGCCTTCGTAAACTACACCATGAGTAGCATCAATGGTTACGTCAATGCCATCGGGAATGGTGGTGGTAGCAGCTTCGCCACGGCTCTTGGTACCTACGATACAGGGAATGCCCAGCTCGCGGGATACGATAGAAGCATGGCAGGTCATTCCGCCGCTATCGGTTACGATTGCTTTCGCTTTCTTCATAGCCGGTACCCAGTCAGGAGCGGTCATTTCGGTTACGAGGATTTCGCCTTCCTTGAATTCGTCGATATGGGACGGATCCAAAATTACATGTACGCGGCCTGCTACATTACCAGGGCTGGCAGGCAAGCCTTTAACGATAACTTTGCGATCAGTAGTCACTTTCTTCTCCTCTTTCGGTGCACCATTTTCTTTGTTACGACGGCTCCATACGGTTTCAGGACGGGCTTGCAGGATGTAAACCTTGTTATCGCGCTCGTCAACGCCCCATTCCATGTCCATGTAGCAGCCATAGTGTGCTTCAATTTTCTTAGCGCATTCAGCCAATTGTTTGATTTGCTCATCAGTCAGCTTCTGCTCGTTTTGCTCATCCAGCGGTACAACAACCTCTTCGCAGTCGCCGTCAGCTTTGCGGATCAGCTTAATGTCCTGCGCGTTAACGTTCTTTTCAACAATCTCGCAGGTAGCTTTATTTACAGTATAGTTATCCGGAGTTACGGTGCCTTGAACAACATATTCGCCCAAGCCCCATGCGCCTTCGATGAGGATGTTCTTGTCGTCGCCGGTAGCAACGTTAACAGTGAACATAACGCCTGCAGCCTTGGAGAATACCATCATCTGTACTGCAGCGCTCAGTGCTACATCCAGATGATCAAAGCCTTGTTTTTCACGGTAGTAAACCGCACGGTCGGTAAAGCAGGAAGCATAGCATTCCTTAACCTTAGCAACGATGGTTTCTGCACCCTTTACGTTCAGGTAGGTGTCCTGCTGGCCTGCAAAGCTTGCATCCGGCAGATCCTCTGCGGTAGCGCTGCTGCGAACAGCAACGAACGGATCAGCCTGGCCAACCTTTTCACCCAGCTCTTTGTAAGCTTGGGCAATCAGATCCTGCAGATCCTGCGGCATTTCTTCGTCCATAATTGCCTGGCGGACCTTAGCGCAAACCTCGCGCAGCTGAGCGCTGTTGTCTACGTCCAGACCGGCAATTAAAGCTTTGATCTTTTCGTACAGACCGGTCTTTTCAAAGAAGTATCTGTAAGCGCAGGCAGTAGTTGCGAAGCCATACGGTACAGGTACGTCAACATGAGAAGTCAGCTCGCCCAAGGAAGAAGACTTACCACCGGCGATTGCTACGTCTTTTCTCTCCAGCTGGTCAAACCACAGCAGGAATGCTTTTTCTTTCTCCATAATAATTTGCTCCTTTTAAAATACTATACTTTTTTCTGGGGAAATCCTTAATATAGTGTATACTATATCACATTTAAAGGGCATATTCAAGCGATTTCTGCAGTTTTTTTTAGATTTTTTGTAGAAAATTCACCGGCATGCTATAATACAGATAAAAGTGAGGTGCGTGCCATGAATTTTATCGACAGCTTTTGCAGTAACATAAAAAAGGTAATGGCCCTTACAGCTTTAATGCTCCTTTTAACGCTCGTTATTCTGATTTTTACGCATACATCATTAGGCTATTTTCTTGTGCTGCTGCCTATAACACTGCTGATTATTTACCTTTTACATAAGATGAAAGAGCTGGATGAACAAGAAAGCTTCTTCCACAGCGTAGTTTTAGCCGTTCTGGCTTTTATTTTAGTTCTCTTTGAACTGCCGAAGGAGGGAGTATTGCTTGCTGCCGTTGTCTATGCCGCAAAGCTTTTGTACAAATACAATAGGATGCTGCATCCGCAGGAGGAAGAACAGCAGCAATACAATAAAGCAAATAATATAGAAGCAGACAGCGCCGATGATTACGTTCCCCTTATCACCTATGACGACACCTGCCCCGACGATGGCGAGGACTATGGCCCTGAAGGCAGCGTTATCTGGGGTCCGCGTACTATCGAAGAAAAGATCTATATCAACGGCAAATGGTACATCAACGAAAACAGCGAGGAATGGGAAGAAAACGAAGGCTGCTGAGCCATTAAATAATTTATGCAGACGCTCATATGCATGGGCGTCTTTTTTTGCGCACAAAAAAGCGGTCCTACCAAAGTAAGACCGCTAATTAGCAATTGGTGGAGACGAGGAGAATCGAACTCCTGACCCCCTGCTTGCAAGGCAGGTGCTCTCCCAGCTGAGCTACGCCCCCAATAGGCTTCGCGCGCATTTGCGTCGGAAACAAGTAAGATTTTACAGGAAAGCGACGCATTTGTCAAGCATTTTTTATTTGGTAATCAGCTCAACCAGCTTCAAAGTCATCAGGCAGGATTTTTCCACGGCAACCATCGGCATAAACTCGCAGTTGGAGTGGAAGTTGAGTGCGCCGGTGAAATAGTTCGGCGTAGGGATGCCCTTGGTGGAAATAAAGGAACCATCGGTGCCGCCGCGCATAGCGATATCCTTCGGCTCGATATCCAGCTCCTTCATTGCTTCGAAAATGTACTCAACGCATTTTCTGTTATCATCAGTCAGAGCATCGGCAATGTTGCCGTAAACGTCGGTGATGTTCAGCTCAATGCCAGCCTTCGGGTTCTTGGCCTGTACATATTCCACAGCATGACGGATGAACTCCTTGCGTGCTTCATACATCTTTTTGTTATGGTCGCGGATTTTGATATCCAGAGTTGCTTCCGCAGCGTTGGATTTAATAGCCTGCACCCAGATAAAGCCTTCGGTGCCCTCGGTGTGCTCCGGAGTCTGCATTCTGTCGAAGCAGTTGATGATATCTACGGCAACCAGCGCCGGGTTGACCAGAGTATTCTTGGCGGACATCGGATGTGCGGTTATACCCTTGATTTTAATGTGTGCGCTGCCTGCGTTAAAGGTTTGGTATACAACCTCGCCCAGCTCGCAGCAGTCAATTGTATAAGCAAATTCAACTGGGAACTTGCTGAAATCCATCTTCTTGGAACCGCAAAGGCCAACCTCTTCATCCGGAACAAAGGCTACATAAATTTCGCCGTGCGGACGGTTTTCCTTAATGATGGTTTCCAGTGCTACCATCAGGTTGGCAACAGCAGCCTTATTATCTGCGCCCAGTACAGAGGTACCGTCGGTGGTGATAAGGTCACTGCCGATATATTTGTTCAGCTCGGGATGCTCGCTTACCTTAATGTAGATTTGCTTTTCAGCGTTCAGCAGTACATCGCCGCCCTGATAGTTTTTCACAATCTGCGGATGCACCTCGGGAGAAAGGTTTACGTCAACGGTATCCATATGCGCAACCCAGCCTACATTCGGCACGGGAGCGTGGCCTGCAGGCAGGTTAGCCGGCAGACGTCCGGTCAGCACGCAGAATTCGCTGATTTCCAGGTCCACCAGACCAAGCTCAGCCAAATCCTCCTTCAGCAGCTTTGCCATATCCCATTGGCCAGGAGTACTGGGAACAACAGCACAGCCCTCCTTACTTTGGGATGGTACGGCAGCGTAACGTAAAAAGCGTTCAGTCAAACGTTCTTGCAAAGACATTTTCAAAGACCTTCTTTCATAAATACATATAACACCCTTCCGTCTGCTCGCTATGCTCGCAGCCACCTCCCCTTAGAGGGGAGGCAAGGTGAATTAACTAAGGCTCCCCTTAGGGGGACATGGTGAATTGCCCGTAGGGCAAGAGAGTGCGCCCTGGTGAAGTGGTAAACTTATTTTAGACACAGAGGGGGTATTTTTTGTACAGATAATATATAATGGAATACACCAATAT
>ENA-OQHI01000587-OQHI01000587.1-human-gut-metagenome-genome-assembly--contig:-NODE-587-length-22646-cov-4.966193_pt1 | contig 22646 bp, 20 predicted proteins | sample MGYA00242561_ERZ504713 | MGnify/ENA primary metagenome ERZ504713 (study PRJEB26092, sample SAMD00036217) | human gut metagenome | host: Homo sapiens | study: EMG produced TPA metagenomics assembly of... | reverse complement strand
ATTCTACACTATAGTTAGCGTGTTGTCTCTCTTCTTTTTGCAGTGTTGCACTTCAAATTATAATCTGCCCAGCTCCCTTTACACAAGGAAGCCAAAATAAAATTCCACAGTGTTATAAAATTTGTTTTCAAAAGTTGGCTATGATAAGCCTTTCCCACCGCTTGCGCGGCAACGGTGCGTCGAATACAAACTGCGAGTCAATAAACTTGTGCTAAACCGCGGGCGGACATCCGCCCATACCATATACATTTTACTTATTACTTCAAACGAAGCCAGCAAAAATATTCGGAGTCGAATTATGCCGGGATTTTTATGTGATCTGCATATCCACTCGTGTCTGTCGCCCTGCGGCGACGAGGAGATGACTCCCTATAACCTTGTCAACATGGCAAAGGTCATGGGGCTGGATATCCTTGCGCTGACCGACCACAACTCCTCGCTCAACTGCCCCGCCGCGGCGCGTGCGGCAGAAGAGGCGGGAATAGCTTTCGTGCCCGGCATGGAACTGACAACTTCAGAGGAAGTCCACGTCGTGTGCCTGTTTCCGGATGTCGATTCCGCGCTCGCGTTTTCGGGCTACGTTGCCGAGCGCCTGCCGAAGATTAAAAATCGGCTCGATATTTTCGGCGAACAGCTGATAATGGATGACAGGGACGGTATTCTCGGGCGCGAGGAGAATCTGCTGAGCACGGCGAGCTTTATTTCAATCGGCGAGGTTTTCCCGCTCGTCTCCGGCTTCGGCGGGGTCTGCTATCCCGCTCATGTTGACCGCCCGTCGTTCAGCGTGGTTGCAAACCTCGGCTCGTTCGACGAAAGCTGGGGATTCGCAAACGCCGAGATGTCCGCTTTCGCTCAGGCGGACAGGCTCATTGAAGAGCATCCGCTGCTCCGAAAAATGAGGCTTCTGCGCGCATCCGACGCGCACTGCCTCGAAAATGTCGGCTCGGCAAGCACCGAGCTTGAGCTCCCCTGCGCATCGCCGCAGGCGGTCATTGATCTGTTGAAAGGTAATTACTACCTGCAGGGTATGTAATTGGTATATAGTTTATCGATATTTTTTTCCTTAAACTGTAGCAATTTTCAGACCCGCATGATATAATTACTCTCAATGTGAAAAGGAAACTCCTTTTTGCCTATCTGTTATTTTTCTCAAACCTAAGGAGGGGAAGGCTACAAATGCTCAAAAAAATCAGTAAGATACCTTTTTCCGGCACCCCGGAACAGGAAGAGAAGCTCAATGCCGTTATCGCAGAATGCAACGGCGACAAGAGCCTGCTGATGCACGTCATGCAGGAGGCTCAGCTCATCTACGGTTATCTTCCGTTCGAGGTACAGGCTATGATAGCCGAGGGAATGGATGTTCCGCTCGAGAAGGTATACGGCGTATCGACTTTCTACGCCCAGTTCGCTCTGAGCCCCAAGGGCAGATACAACATCTCCGTATGTCTCGGAACCGCCTGCTATGTCAAAGGCTCGCAGGCTATCCTCGACAAGATAAGCGAGAGACTCGGTATCGGCCCCGGCGAGTGCAGTGACGACGCGTGCTTCTCCATCGAAGCCTGCCGCTGCATCGGCGCGTGCGGACTCGCTCCCGTCATGACGATCAACGACGATGTCTACGGCAGACTCACTCCCGATCAGATAGACGGCATTCTCGACAAATACCTGGACGCTTAACGCCATGCGCGAGCTGTCACTCAACATTCTCGATATAGCCCAGAACTCCATATCAGCCGGGGCGTCGCTGATAACAATAGATGTCAGCGAAAGCAGAGAAGAGCATCTTCTCACGCTCACGGTTTCCGACAACGGCTGCGGCATGGACGAAGAACAGCTTCAAAATGTCTGCGATCCGTTTTTCACCACGCGCACAACACGCAAGGTCGGCATGGGCATACCGCTGTTCCGCCTCGCGGCAGAGCAGACCGGCGGCAGTTTTGAGATAACATCAAAAAAAGGCGTCGGCACCTCCACAAAAGCCGTATTTCATTCGGACAGCATAGACTTCACTCCTCTCGGGGACATGACCTCGACGGTAACGGTGCTCATATCAATGAACACCGACAGGGATTTTATCTACCGCCGCTCGGCCGACGAAAAAGAATTCGTGCTCGACACGCGGGAAATTAAAAATATCCTCGACGGCGTGCCGCTCGACAATCCGGATGTTGTGCAGTGGATGAAAGAATATATCGACGAGAACACAGCGCTACTTTAAAAAACCATATGACGGCGCCCGGCGCCGGGAAAGGAATAACCATGAAATCACTTGCTGAACTTAACGCAATAAGAGATAAGGCAAAGGCCAATATGAATATCCGCGAAGACAACGAATACACAACCCGCGTGCTCGTCGGCATGGCTACCTGCGGCATCGCGGCAGGCGCAAAGCCCGTGCTCACCGCACTCGTTGACGAGATTGCACGCCGCAATCTCAGCCATGTCACCGTCTCGCAGACCGGCTGCATCGGCATGTGCCAGTATGAGCCGATAGTCGAGGTTCTCGAACCCGGCAAAGAAAAGGTCACCTATGTCAAGGTAACGCCCGAAATGGTCGCGCGCATCGTCAGCGATCATCTCGTCAACGGCAACCCCGTCGGCGAATTCACGGTCGGCGCTATCGCCAAATAACAAGGAGGAAAATCAATGTATCGTTCACACGTTCTTGTCTGCGGCGGTACCGGCTGTACTTCTTCTCACAGTGCAGAAATAATTGCCGAGTTTGAAAAGGAGATCGCCGAAAAAGGTCTCGCAGACGAAATCAAGGTCATCAGGACAGGCTGCTTCGGTCTGTGCGCCCTGGGTCCGATAGTCGTTGTTTATCCCGAAGGCGCGTTCTACAGCCAGATAAAGGTTGAGGACGTTCCGGAGATAGTTGACGAGCACCTCATCAAGGGCAGAATAGTCAAGCATCTGCTCTACGATGATACCGTCGCCGGCGACACCGTCAAGAGCCTCAACGAGACTCAGTTCTATAAAAAGCAGAAGAGAGTCGCGCTGCGCAACTGCGGCGTTATCGACCCCGAAAATATCAATGAATACATAGCCATGGATGGCTATCAGGCTCTTGCAAAATGCCTGACCGAATACACCCCGGACGAGGTCATCCAGATAGTCAAGGATTCCGGTCTGCGCGGCAGAGGCGGCGGCGGATTCCCGACAGGTCTGAAATGGAGCTTCACCCGCAAGAATCAGGCGGATCAGAAATATGTCGTCTGCAACGCCGACGAGGGCGACCCGGGCGCATTCATGGATCGCTCCGTGCTCGAGGGCGACCCGCACTGCATCGTTGAAGCTATGGCGATATGCGGCTACGCCACCGGCGCGACCGAGGGCTATATCTATGTCCGCGCGGAGTACCCGATAGCGGTCAAGAGACTTCAGATAGCAATAGACGAAGCGCGCGAGCTCGGACTGCTCGGCAAGAACATCTTCGACAGCGGCTTCGACTTCGATCTTCATATAAGACTCGGTGCAGGCGCATTCGTCTGCGGCGAGGAGACCGCGCTCATGACCTCCATCGAGGGCAACCGCGGCGAGCCCCGTCCGAGACCTCCGTTCCCGGCGGAAAAGGGTCTTTTCGGAAAGCCCACTACCGAGAACAACGTTGAGACATTTGCAAACATCCCGCAGATAATCCTGCACGGCGCGGAGAGCTTTGCCTCCATGGGCACCGAGCGCTCCAAGGGCACCAAGGTCTTTGCACTCGGCGGCAACATCAAGCACACCGGCCTCGTTGAGATCCCCATGGGCACGACCCTGCGCGAAATTGTCGAGGACATCGGCGGCGGCATCCCCAACGGCAGAAAGTTCAAGGCGGCTCAGACCGGCGGACCCTCCGGCGGATGCATCCCCGCGAGCCTCATGGACACCGAGATAGACTACGACAACCTCACCGCCATCGGCTGCATGATGGGTTCGGGCGGACTTATCGTCATGGACGACAGCAACTGCATGGTCGATATAGCCAAGTTCTTCCTTGACTTCACCGTTGACGAGTCCTGCGGAAAGTGCTCCCCCTGCCGTATCGGCACGAGAAGAATGCAGGAGATACTCGAAAAGATCATCGCCGGCAAGGCGACGCTCGAGGATCTGGACAAGCTCGAAGAGCTCGCCCATTACATCAAAGAAAACTCCCTTTGCGGACTCGGTCAGACGGCTCCCAACCCCGTCCTTGCGACCCTCAAGTTCTTCCGCGATGAGTATATAGCGCATATAGTCGACAAGAAGTGTCCCGCAGGCGTATGTAAGGCGCTGCTGAGCTTCAAGATCGACAAGGATCTGTGCATCGGCTGCGGTCTCTGCGCCAGAAACTGCCCCGTCTCGGCTATCGGCAAGACCGACTATGTCGCAGAGGGTCACAAGCTGCCGTCGTACACTATCGACACGGCGAAGTGCATCAAGTGCGGCGTCTGCATGGAGAACTGCAAGCGCGCCAAGGCAATCAGCAAAGGTTAAGGAAGGAGGGTCAACACAGCATGGAAATGGTAAACATAAAAATAAACAACATGCCCCTGAGCGTACCCAAGGGCATATCCATACTTGAGGCGGCGCGTATGGCCGGCATTGAGATCCCGACCCTCTGCTACCTCAAGAAGATAAACGAGATCGGCGCATGCCGCATCTGCATGGTCGAGGTCAAGGGCGCGCGTTCGCTCGTGACCGCCTGCGTCTACCCCGTAAACGAGGGCATGGAGATATTCACAAACACCGAGCGCGTCCGCAAGAGCCGCAAGATGACCCTTGAGCTCATTCTTTCGACGCATGACAGAAAGTGTCTCTCGTGCGTCCGCAGCGGAACCTGTGAGCTTCAGCAGCTCTGCAAGGAGTTCGGCGTTGACGACGAGGGGCGTTTTGACGGCGCAAATCCCGTTCACGAATACGACGATTCCGCTATTCATATGATAAGAGACAACGGCAAGTGCATTCTCTGCCGCCGCTGCGTCGCAGCATGTCAGGCTCAGCACATCTCCGTTATCGGCGCAAACGCCCGCGGATTTGACACCCACATCGGCTCGGCGTTCGAGAGACCGCTCGATTCCGTGGCGTGTGTCTCCTGCGGCCAGTGCATTGTCAACTGCCCGACCGGCGCTATATATGAGAAGGACGACACCGCAAAGGTTCTCGAGGCTATCAACGATCCCGAGAAGTTCGTCGTTGTTCACACCGCGCCCTCTATCCGCGTAACTCTCGGCGAGTGCTTCGGAATGCACATCGGCACCAATGTTCAGGGCAAGATGGTCGCGGCGCTCAGACGCCTCGGCTTCGACAAGGTCTTTGACACCGACTTCGGCGCAGACCTCACGATTGTCGAAGAGGCAAACGAGTTCCTCGGCAGAGTCCAGAACGGCGGCGTGCTCCCGATGATAACCTCCTGCTCGCCCGGATGGATAAAATACTGCGAGCATTACTATCCCGATATGCTCGATCACCTCTCGACCTGCAAATCGCCCCAGCAGATGTCCGGCGCGATAATCAAGACCTGGTATGCCGAGAAGATGGGCATCGACCCGAAGGATATCGTCGTTGTCGGCATCATGCCCTGCACGGCGAAGAAGTTCGAGACAAAGCGCGACGATCAGGCGGCGTCCGGCTATCCGGATGTTGACTACTCGCTGACCACGAGAGAGCTCGGCAGAATGATCGAGAGCGCGGGAATATACTTCAAGCACCTGCCCGACGAGGAATTTGACAATCCTCTGGGCGACTCCACCGGCGCGGCCGTTATCTTCGGCGCAACCGGCGGCGTTATGGAAGCGGCGCTGAGAACTGCCGTTGAGAAGCTCTCCGGCGAGGAGCTCAAGAGCCTCGACTTCACCGAGGTTCGCGGCACCGACGGAATAAAGGAAGCTTCCTACACCGTCAACGGCATGGAAGTCAAGGTCTGCGTAGTCAGCGGACTTGCAAACGCCAACACGATTATGGAGAAGGTCAAGAACGGCACTGCCGACTATCACTTCATCGAGATCATGGGCTGCCCCGGCGGCTGCGTCAACGGCGGCGGTCAGCCGATCCAGCACGCTGTCGTGCGCAACTTCGTCGACCTCAGAGCGCGCAGAGCCGCCGCTCTCTACGAGGCGGACAAAGATATGCCCCTGCGCAAGTCGCATGAGAGCGAGGCAGTCAAGCGTCTCTATGACGAGTTCCTCGGCGAGCCCGGCAGCCACAAGGCTCACGAAGTGCTCCACACCTCGTATGTTGCGAGACCGAAATATAAATAAGCACAAACAAAGAATCAATCCCGCTCTGCAAAGGTGGGATTGATTCTTTAACTTTTTTAAAAATCAAAACACGATTGACTTTTTTACTCTTTCTGTTAAAATATAATTGTAGCGCAGAAGTATTGTCATTTATCCGCCTCAAGGAAATTGAAAGGATGTGGAGTGATGAAAAAAAACAAAAAAGCTTTTGTTGTGATTTTCGAGGTGCTTCTTTGGCCGCTGTTCCTGCAGGCGATAATATACTGCGTCTGCGAGCTTTTCCGCCCTGTATTTAACTTCTTTTTTACACATATGCACGATTTCTATTATGACTGCATAAGGATTTCAGAGTATGGAATGTTTTACTTTTACGCGTTTCGCTTCATATGAGCGGTCGCCTTTGTCAGCCTGTTCTTCTTCTATCTTTCAAGGAGAGCTCAAATTCGTAAATTCCGTTCTTTCTTCACCGTCTTTGTCTTGTCGGCGATACCGATGATTTTGATGCGAATCACCATGCAATATGATTGGGTAATACACCCTGTATTCACTTCTCCTCATCAGGATTTACTGCCGTTTTTAACCTTCTTGTTCCGTTTTCTGTATGTTATAATTCCGCTTTGGTCATTAGCAAACATCATTTTCTCCGTAAGGAGAATAACGGCAAAGATTCAACCGTAAACACTGTAAAAACTATAGCAAAACCCGCCTCAGACTTATATCTGCGGCGGGTTTGCTTTGGTGGGTTTGATTTATATATTCTTTATCTCGTCAAAAATCTCTTTCGTGATTCGTCTGTCTTTGTAATAGAACTCGCGGTCGTGCTCGTTTATCTCCCTCGCGACGCGGCAGGGATTGCCGTAAGCCACGACATTCGCCGGAATATCTTTCGTAACGACGCTGCCCGCGCCGATAACGCTGTTGTCCCCTATCGTCACGCCGGGCATTATCAGAGCCCCCGCGCCTATCCAGCAGTTTCTGCCGATATGCACGGGCATATTGAACTGATACGCCTTTTCGCGCAGCTCGGGCAGAATCGGATGCCCCGCGGTCGCGACGGTGACATTCGGGCCTATCATCGTGTGCGAGCCGATGTAGATATGCGAGTCGTCCACGGCGGTGAAATTGAAATTAGCGTATACACTGTCGCCCAGATGCATATGCGCCCCGCCCCAGTTCGCGTGGAACGGCGGTTCGAGATAGCAGTTCTCGCCTTTTTTCGGCAAACATCTCTTTCATCAGCGCCTGCCGTCTCTTCTGCTCAGTCGGGCGCGTGAAATTGAACTCGTAGAGCAGATCGAGCTTTTTGAGCTGCTCGTCGAATATCGACTCCTCGTTCGGATAATAGAGCTCGCCAGTGTGCATTCTTTCATTCCCATGGTCTTTCTCATTTTCTGTTTTTCTCCGCTTTGATTATACTTTATGCGCCCGTTTTTTCAGCCTTTTTTGAGCAAATGCGCGCATGTTCTGCGACATTCGGGCTTTTTTGTTGACTTTGTGTGCTTCAAATATTATACTTTATAATAGACTTATATAGGAGATTTTTGTTTTAAGTCGGAAGGTGAAGAAAAAATGGATAAATTCATGCCAAAGACCATCGAACAGCTCAACGCCGAATTTGAGGCGCGCATGGAAAAGGCCAAGCAGGATGAGCTGAACGCGGCGGCGGAAAAGGCGGCGGCAGAGATAAAAGCCGCCGAAGAAGCACGAAAAGCCGAGGAAGCCCGCGCAGCAGCCGAAGCAAAAGCGGCTGAGGAAGCGAGACGCGTTGAAGAGCGCAGCTATGACAGCGCGATAGACAACTCGGTTATCTCCGCAAACGAGCTCGAACCGGTAGAGGACGACTTTGAAGAGACTTATTCTGGTGAGGAAGAGGTTTCTGTCGAAGAGTCAGAGCCCGAAGTTAAAGAAGTGCCTGTTGAAAAGCAGAAGAATGAATACGGCGAACCCGATCCTCACGGATATTTCGGCGCGCCGATAGACAAGAGCCGACCGCGCAAGACTCTCTCCGATGAGACAGCTTCCAAGGTCGAGCCGAAGTTCGACTTCGAGCGCACCTCGGACTACTCGGGTGCGATGCTCCAAAACGGCTTCAAGCCGCAGAAAGATAAATTCAAGGGCGCGAGGATATTCACGACTGTTCTCATCGTCATAATAGCCGTTGTGTCGCTCGTCACCGCGCTTCTCTGCGTTGCGGCGGCGCACCCCGACAAATTCCTGCTCGACCGCGGACTCGCCGTGTGCAGCGAAAATGTTGCAGGCTCGAATATAAAGAGCGGCTCGCTGTGCCTCACACGCAGGGCATCCGCTGCATCCGCAGACGAAGTTGCGCTGTACAAGCTCGGCGGCAAATACGAATTTGCGTTCGGTTCGTCCGTGCCCGAGGGTGCTTCAATAGTCGCGCTCGCCACGCACTGCGTGCCGTTTATCGGCAAGTTCATCTCGAGCGTTACGAACATGTGGATCGTCTACGCCTGCTCGGCTCTCGCGGCGATACTCATCATCCTGATAATCAGGCTCGCGGCGTTCAGCGCGCCGGAGGAGAGCGTCACCGACGGAGTCAAGAGCAAGAAGAGCCGCAAATAACAAAAAAATCAAGAGCCGCACGGTTGATCCTGCGGCTTTTGCATTTGGAGGAAACCCAATGTCAATAGAAAGAGTCAGAGAATATTTCAGAAAGCTCGGAATCGAGGACCGAGTGATGGAGATAGACGAGTCGAGCGCGACCGTCGCCCTCGCAGCAAAAGCTCTCGGCTGCGAAGAGGGAAGGATAGCAAAGACTATATCATTTTCGCTTGACGGCGAGCCGATACTCATCGTCGCGGCGGGCGACACGAAGATAGACAACGCAAAATACAAGTCCCGCTTCGGCAAAAAGGCAAAGATGCTCTCGCACGAAGAAGCGGCGCAGCTTATCGGCCACGCGGTCGGCGGAGTGTGCCCGTTTGCCGTGAACGACGGAGTGAAGATATATCTCGACGAGTCACTCAAGAGATTCGACACGGTATACCCCGCCTGCGGCAGCAGCAACAGCATGATAGAGCTGACTCCCGCCGAGCTCGAGGAATACTCCAAGCCCGAAAGCTGGGTCGATGTCTGCAAGCCGATGGCATAAAAACCGGGGCGGCGAAGAAAAATTTTTCCAAACCGCCTCCGAACACTTGACAAACCGCAAAAAAAATCTTATAATCACATAGCAAACCAATGGGGGCGTAGCTCAGCTGGGAGAGCGTACGGTTCGCATCCGTAAGGTCGAGAGTTCGATCCTCTTCGTCTCCACCAGTAACACGAATACTGCTTTTGCAGTGTTCGTGTTATTTTTTTAGAAGAGGATCGAACAGGACGGTTCTGCAAAGCAGAATTCCGAGCGTCCGGTGGACGGTCGGAAAGTCCGCGTGCGTGTCGGCGCACGGCAGTGCGCCGAGCGATCCTCTTCGTCTCCACCAGTAACACGAATACTGCTTTTGCGGTGTTCGTGTTATTTTTATACCCACGCCCGATTTCCTAATCTTCGTTTAATCTTTACACGCTATGATAAAATCTGTATAATTATACCGGAGGGTGATCCAATGCGTATTCTGCTTGCCGAGGACGAGAAGAGTCTCAACAGGATAATCACAAAGCAGCTCAAGGCTGCCGGCTACAGCGTAGACAGCTGTTTTGACGGCGGCGAGGCATATGATCTGATAACATCGACCGACTATGACGCGGCGGTGTTCGATGTCATGATGCCGATAATGAACGGGTTCGAGCTTGTCAAAAAGATAAGGGCGTACGGCATCGACACGCCGGTGCTGTTCCTGACGGCGCGCGACAGCATCGAAGACAGGGTCACGGGGCTCGACATCGGTGCCGACGACTATCTGATAAAGCCGTTTTCGTTCGACGAGCTCTCGGCGAGACTGCGCGTCATGACGCGCAAAAAATACGGAGAAAAGACGGGTATAATTTCCGTCGGCGACCTGACAGTCGACACGGCAGCGAGGCGCGTTGAACGCGCGGGCAGAGAGATATCGCTCTCGGCAAAGGAATATGAGCTGCTGCAATATCTTGTGATGAACAAGGGCGTTGTACTCAGCCGCGAGAAAATTGAGGATCACATTTGGAACTACGACTACGAGGGCGGCACGAATGTTGTCGATGTATATATCAGGTATCTGCGCAAGAAGATAGACGAGGGCGAGGATATCAAACTCATTCACACCGTGAGGGGTGCAGGCTATGTCATCAAATAAAAAAACAAGACCCGCGCGCCGCCGCTCTTCGTTCAAGCTGCGGATAACGGTGTGGATAACGCTGCTCATCGCCGTTGTGAGCTCCCTTGGCATCGGAGGAATACTGATAACAGGCTCGCAGATTGCCGATTCGCGCCTGCAGAATGAGCTGATAAGCACGGTCGAGCGCAATGTTGACGAGATAGAATACAAGAACGGCATTCTCGAAATCGAGAACGATTTTGCCTTCTTCGTCGATGAGGTCTACTGCAATGTCTTTGACTCAAGCGGCAGATATATCGACGGCGAGTCCCCCGCCGCGCTGATAAACAGCGAGAATCGCAAGAACGGCGTGGTCGGAACATTCGAGACAGACGGAAACAAATATTATTATTACGACACCCGTCTCGATTTCAACAAATACGAATACGAAATCGACGCCTTTTCCGGGAAGATAATCAAATATGAGGCGGACACCGCGATGTCCGGGCTCAGCGACCCCGTCTACAAAAGCACCGAGTTCAAGGACGGAATAAACAGCGAAAAGGCGATTGATATCGCGCTCGAGCACGCGGGTCTGACCCGCGACGAAGTCAGCTCGCTGAGCGTTGAACTGCCAGCAAACGCGGACAGGACGGTTTTCAAAGTTGAATTCATATGCAGTAACTCGACCTATCCCCCGGTCTGGGTACGCGGATTCATCAACGCCGACGCCGCCAAGAGCGCGTTCGACGCAATAACCATGACGGTCATATACATTCTCCCGGCGTTTATTATTATCGCCGCCGTCGGGGCGTATTTGATATCGCGCAAAACGATGAAGCCGGTTGAGAATATCTGCCGCTCGGCGCACGAGATAACTGACGGAACCGACCTCTCAAAGCGCATAGAGATGGAGAAAAGCGCGGGCGAAATATACACGCTTGCCGAGACCTTCAACGACATGCTCGCAAGGCTCCAGACCTCGTTCGAAAATGAAAAGCAGTTCACCTCCGACGCCTCGCACGAGCTGCGCACACCGCTCGCCGTGATAAAGGCGGAATGCGAATACGCGCTGTCCGACAACGCAAGCGAAGAAGATATGCTCGAGGCGCTCTCGTCGATAGACGAGCAGACGGACAAGATGACGAAGCTCGTCACGGCTCTGCTGACGCTCTCGCGCACCGAGCAGGGCGACAAGCGCTACAAGCTCGAGGACACCGACTTGAGCGAACTCGTCAAAAAAACATGCGCCGATTTTGTCCCCGCGAAGAACATCACGCTCACTGCGAACATCGAAGACAATATTATAATCCCCGCACAGGCGCAGCTGATATCGCTGATGCTCGAAAATCTGCTCTCGAACGCCGTCAAATACGGCAGAGACGGCGGGCACATTGAAGTCAGGCTCAAGAAAGACAACGGCATCGTGCTCTCGGTGAAGGATGACGGAATAGGGATAAAAGAAGAGGATCTGCCGAAGATATGGGGCAGATTCTACCGCGCGGACGAATCCCGCAGCCGCGAAAGCGGATTCGGCTTGGGTCTCTCGCTCGTCAGCCAGATAGCGGCACTCCACGGCGGAAAAGTCTCCGCATCCTCCGTTTACGGCGAGGGAAGCGAGTTCACCGTGACCTTTTGACGGCGGTATAACAGCATAAATAAATGAACCGGTTGCAGTAGATTTTTCTGCGGCCGGTTTTGTTGTTTTATATTGTTTGACATCGGGGATGGACAAATCCCAATTTATCAACATCACAGCACACTGTTTTACGGACTTCAAACTTTCCGAAAAATTTTTGCGCTCTAATCTTTCTTTAATTTTCGCGGGTTATTATATGGGTGTACTAAGGGACACGATCCCGATAAGAAAGGACAGATACTATGTTTGCAAGTATTTTCAAATCCATCGGAGTCGCGCTCATGTCAGTCATTATGGCTATCTTCTCTGCGTTCGCTCCACCGCAGGATAAGCCCGACACGGGCTCGGGCAACTCCGGACAGATCCAGCAGGAAGTGAAGATAAGCCTTGACGCCGCGATAGACATTGCAGTCGCCGATGCGGGCGTTGCAAGAGCCGACGCGAAGTTCACCGAAGCGAAGCTCGACAGCGACGATCTTGTCGCCCACTACGATATCGAGTTCATCGCCGGGGCGAACGAATACGACTACGAGATAGCGGTAACGGACGGCAGCATTCTTAAAAAAGAAGTCGAGCCCGCTGACCCCTCGAAGCCCTCAAAGCCCCAGCCCGATGTCTCAGGCTATATCAGCATCGACGAGGCGAAGGCAATAGCCCTCAAGAAAGTTTCTCTTGACGCATCAAAGGTCACTTTCAAGAAAGCTGAGCTTGACGCGGACGACCGCACCCCGCACTATGATATAGAATTTGTCTCGGGCGGATATGAATATGAGTTCGAGATAGACGCAAAGAGCGGAAAGATTCTCGAGTTCGACCGCGAGCGCGTGGATAAGAAGCCCTCAGTTGACACATCAAAGTTCATCTCCGTTGAGGAGGCAAAGGCCGCCGCGCTCAAGAGAGCTTCTCTCGACGCTTCAAAGGTCACATTCACCAAAGCTGAGCTTGATATTGACGACCGCACCCCGCACTATGATATCGAGTTCGTTTCCGGCGGATATGAGTATGAAGTCGAGGTCAACGCGAAGAACGGCAGAATAATCGACTTCGACCGCGAGCTTGACGATTCAAAGCCCGCCGACCCCTCGAAGTATGTCTCCGCGGACGCCGCGAAGAAAGCCGCACTCGACCATGCGGGTCTCACCGAGGCTCAGGTCACGGAGCTCGAAACCGAGCTTGACACTGACTCGCTCACCGCGCACTACGATGTTGAATTCAAATGCGGCGGATTCGAGTATGAGTACAAGATAAACGCAAAGAGCGGAAAAGTTATCTCGTTCGAAAAAGAGAGAGACTAACAGATTTTTATTCAGTCCCGGATGTTAAGTCCGGGGCTGTTTTTATTTGTAAACTTTTTTCGTTTTTCCTTGACTTAAAGCCGACTTCAGGTTCTATAATAAAGTCAAATCAAAGGAGGAATTATCATGAGAAAAGATTTCGGCGCAAAGCCATTCACCTATCCGCAGCCGGTGCTTATCCTCGGTTCCTACGACAAGGATGGCAACCCCGACGCTATGAACGCCGCATGGGGCGGCATCAGCGGCGGCAATGAAATATCCATGTGCATAAGCGCGGGCCACAAGTCCACGAAGAATATCCTCGAGAGAAAGGCATTCACCGTGAGCATGGCTGACCTCGAACACACGGCGGCGTGCGACTATGTCGGTCTTGTCTCCGCAGGTAATACGCCCGATAAATTCGAAAAGGCGGGTTTCCACGCCGTCAAATCGAAATTTGTTGACGCGCCGCTGATTGAAGAGCTGCCCATCGCCGCAGAGTGCAGGCTCAAGAGCTATGATGCAAACACCGGGCGCATGGTCGGCGAAATAGTCAACGTCTGCGTTGACGAGCGCGTGCTCGACGAGAACGGAAACGTCGATATTTCAAAGGCGCAACCGATAACCTTCGACCCGTTCAACAACACCTATGTTGTCCTCGGCGAGGCAGTCGCAAAGGCGTTCAGCGCCGGCAACTCGCTCAAATAAAAATATACGCAAAACGCCCCGCACGTTTCCGTGCGGGACATTTTGTTTTTCGGATGTAACTTTTAATATTTTATCGTGAAGTCGTTTATTGTTGTCATGCCGACTTTCACCCTCGTGTTCGAGCCGAGCAGATGCGCCGTCAGTTCAATAATAACGGGATAGTCATAGTGGGCATAGACCATGTTGCCGGTGGACTTGTCGAACCGAGCTGAGATAGTGCCGTTGTAATAGGTGAATTTCTGGTCGGTGAGCGAGAGGCCGGGATAGTCGAAGTTTACCACATCGGCGGTGAGCACGCCGAACGCTGCGGCATAGCCTTTTTCGCCGGAGGGATTGACCTCGGTGCCGAAAGTCAGGGTTATCTGATATTCGCTGCCCTTGTCCTCTATCTTTGCGCTCTTGACATCGGATACTGTAAGCTTGCTGACCCAATCCTTGCCGCCGACGGGGAACACTGCTTTGATATCCTCTTTGCTCGTCATGACGAGGGCTTTATCGTCGCGCTTCATGAAAGTTTTCATCGCGCTCTTGCCTATTGCGTCTATCGCCTTGGGCAACTCGGTCTTGTCGGCGTTGTTCTTCGTCTCGGTGTAGTTGCGGGTGACGGACTTTGCCTGATATTTTACCCTGTTCGCGCCGGCGTTGAAATAGGCGATTATCTCGGCCTTAGTCCAGTCTTTTGCATTCTTCGAGGGCGCGGCGGTTACCTGATTCGAAGCGGTCTCGCCGGGCTTTGCGGGGTCGGCTGACTGAGTCTCGTCCGTCTCGCCCTCCTGCGCGGTGCTGTCCTCGGGAAGGGCGGTTGTGTCTTCAATAATCTGTCCGTCCGCGCTCGTCTGCGCTTCGCCGGTGGTGTCTGCATTTGTTTTTGTGTCGTCCTTTTTGCACGCGCACAGCAGCGACACAAGCAGAACAAGAATCGCCATAACGGCGGCTATCGATCTTTTCATGGATTTTCCTCCTCAGAATTCATATTCACCCGCTCCGACGGTCTGTTTTCTTCCGTCGGGCAGAATTATATCCGCTTGGCAGTTCGACGGGACGGATATTTTATATTTGTATCCCCCGTCAGTTTTGTCCCAGCGCACGAATATTTTTCCGTATACGCTGTCATAGCTCGCCTCGGCGAACTCAAAATGTCCGCCCGGACGCGGGGATATTTTGAATTTGTTCTCCCCCGTGACATTTATTCCGCACATCGTGCCGAACAGCCACTCGCACACCGCGCCCTTTGAATAGTGATTGAGAGATGCTATACCGCCCTGTGCCGCAGTGCCCTCCCACGACTCCCAGACGGTGTTCGCGCCGTTTTTGGGCATGAACAGCCAGCCGGGCATCTGCTCGTTTTCAAGCAGGCGGTAGGCGTATTCAATATCTATATCCGCCAGAACGCTCAGTATCAGCGGAGTTGAGAGGAATCCCGTGCCGAGCCTCCACGAGTAGTTGTCGAGGGCTTTTATGAGCCGCTTTTTCGCATATTCCGTCTGCTTTTCGTCGAGCAGACCGATATAAAGCGGGCGCACAAGCTTCGCCTGGCGGTCGGTGTCTATTGAAAACTTCTTCGTTGTGACGAGCGCGCTGTAGCCCTTTCTCGCCCTCGCCGCATTCTTTTCGTAGAGCCTTCTGTCGTCGTCTTTGCCCAAAATGCGGGCGATATCCGCCATCGCTTCGAGCATGAACACTATGTACGCAGTCGTCTCCTCCGGGTTAGGGTTGACAAAATCCGTAAATTTAAGAGCCTTGACATCGGCGGGTTCCGCCCATTCGCCGTAGGACTGGCGGTAGTTTGAAATATTGCGGAAATTTTTGAGCCCCACTCCCGTCGGCAGGGCGGTCGGATACCACTTGCCGAGAGTCTTTATTTTATATTCGGCAAAGGCGCGCATGTTTGGATAGAAGCGTTCGAGAATTTTTCTGTCGCCGTACTGCTTATAGAGCCTGTACGGGATGAACACGCCCGCATCCGACCAGCCGGCCGAGCCGTCCATGAAGGTCATATAGAAGTCCACGCCGCCACGCGGGGATATCTGGCGGAAGTTTCCGTTTTTGAGCTGCTCGTCGCACATATCGCGCACGTACTTTTCCGCAAACGGGGCGTAGTCGAAAAGATAGCTCGCGGTTTTGCAGAATATCTGTGCGTCGCCCGACCAGCCGTGGCGCTCTCGGGTCGGGCAGTCGGTGGGCAGGTCGGTCGAGTTGCCTTTTGCCGACCACTTTGTCACCTCGACGAATTTGTTCAGCAGCTCGTTTGAGCTGTTGAAGAATCCCGTCTCTTCCATGTCCGAATAGACGGCTATGGCGGTAAAGTTCTCCGGAGCGATATCTATATCCGTGTCGACGCTGACATACTGAAAACCGAATATCGCGAACTTCGTCTTGTAATGATTTTTGCCCTCTTTGCAGATATACTCAACTCTCTGCAGAGGCGTTGTCTTATGCTTGTTCTTGCACTGTATGTTTTCGAGCGTCAGTTCGCCGTCACGCAGCAGCTCGCCGAACTCGAGAATAATTTTCTGTCCCTTGCGGGCGGTTACCTCAAACTCGGCATAGCCCGCTATATTCTGCCCGAAGTCGAGCAGCTTTTTCCCGCTCGGAGTGACGGACAGAGTGGGCTTGAAGCGCTCCTTTTCGGCTATCGGGAAATTATTCGACGCGCTCGGCAAAACCTTGCAGACGGTCTCTTTAGCATGATTTTTATATGACGGGATATTATTTGCGTTGACCCGCTCGCCGTCCTTGTTGTCCGCAAAGCGTATGGCGCCGTCGCTGCTCCAGAGCCACGATCCGTCGGATATGACGGTCTGCGCCGTGCCGTCTGTATATTTTATCTCGAGCTGAGCGAGCAGTTTTGTCTCGGTGCCATACTGATTTTTGAGCCCCCACGCGCCGACGCTGCCCCTGTACCAGCCGTCGGCAAGCTCGGCGCAGAGCACGTTGCTCCCCTCATGCAAAAGTGCTGTCACATCGTAGGTCTGATACTGTATGCGCTTTCTGTATTCCGTGATGCCGGGCGCGAGCGGCATTGAAAAATCAACGCCGTTAATCCCGGCTGAATAAAGTCCGCAGGCGGTCATATAGAGCCGCGCAGATAAAATCGGCTTTTTGCACTCGAACTCTTTTTTGAAGCAGTCGACCGGATAACGCTGTTTTCTGTTTACATTATAGTTTCCTGTTATCCACTTCGCGCTCCAATCTGAGGCGTTTCTGAGCCCGATCTCGAAGAATGCCGGCTCGCCCCACTCGCCCTCAAGCCCGTTTTCGTCCCAGAGCTTCACTTTCCAGTTCACTCTCAGGCGCGACGGAGTGTCAAGCGGATACGGAATAAAACTCATCTGTGAAGATTCGACCTTGCCGCTGTCCCATAGAATATTGCCGCGCGTGTCGGAAGCGACTATTCTGTATGCGCTCTGAGCTTTTCCGCCCGCGCAGTTCCACATGAAGCGCGGGTTTTTAATATCTATCCCCAGCGGATTTTTGAGATACTCTGTTTTAAGCTTTACGGCTTTCATTCTTTCACCTCTTTCGCACTCATAACTGCAAAGATTTCCCGCTCCATAAACGGAGTCCAGATTTCACGATACCCCGCCTTTGTCGGGTGTATCTTATCCGCCATATACAAATTCATATCGGCACTCAAGGCGGCGTTCAAATTATCGTCGTTCCACATATCGATAACGGATATGCCCCATTTCTCCTGCGCCGCTTTTAAAGTATCGACCATGGACTGATAGCGCTCGCTGTCGTAGCGCGGACTTGTATAAAATATTACGGAGCAATTCCATTTTTCTTTTGCATAGCAGATTATGTATTCTATCGCCCCGGTTACGGTCTTTGTGTCGAAGTCATTGAGATTTTTCGACTCTATTATTTTTCCGAGCTCTTTCTTCTGAGACGCGTCGTTGGTCGAGAGCTGGCAGACTAAAAGATCGGCTTTTTCCGCATCGAGCTTTTTGAGACGCGACACATATGAATCAATGCCGGATTCAACGAGGGTCGTGCCGGAGACTGCGCTTTTTATCATCTCGCAGCCGTCGCGCTTTTCAATATAGTCGGCAAACGAAACCCCGCCGGATGCCGAGCCGTAGGTCACGGAAGAGCCGAGGAATATAACGGTCTTGCCTTTTATCGGGTTATCGGCATTTTCGGGTGTATTATCAAGCGAATACTTTTCGCCGTTGCCCTCGAGCGAAGCGGTTTTTACATCGTGGAGCTTCACAAACGGTCCCCAGCTCCACTGATAGCCGCAGAACGCGAGCCACGCGGCAATGACGGCGGCTGCAATCAGAATGATTATCAGAAGTTTCTTCTTCATTTTATTCTGTCGTCTCCCCGTTTCTCTGCTTTATCTCCTCCTGCTCCTTGGCGATATTCTTTTCTACATTCAAAAACAGCAGAAGTATCGCAAGGACTATGCCGGTTATCGTCTCAAGCCCTACGAAAGTAAATGTTATCGCGCTCTTGACGCTCGCCGACTGCACGGCGATGAGCTGGCCCGCCGCATTTGTATAGGGCGCGGCATAGCCGGACTTCGAGAGAATGAGATTGAATATACCCGTACAGATTCCGACGCTCGCGACAGCGATCGTGTTATATATAGACATCGCGATGCCGTCGCACCTGAAGCCGTTTTTCCACTCGACATGGTCGAGCACGTCCGCGAACAGAGCCATGAACACATATGAGCACGGCAGACCGCCGATATTCTTGATAAACTGGCCGATAAGCACTATTACCATATTCGTCGGCGCGAGCCAGCATATAGCCGAGCCGACAGCATAGAAGATAAAGCCGATTGCCGTTAAGTTGCGCTTGCCGAATTTTTTCGCGAGCGGCCATACGGCAAAAATGCCGATGCCCATCGGGATGCCGCCGATAACGGAGAGCATGGTCTGGGTCTTGCCGTCGTTATATGTACCGAGGACATAGTTCGAGAAATAAACGAGCGAGATGTTTTTGATAGTCGAGCCGACGGTGAAAATAAGAAAATATATGAAAATTATTATCATATATTTATCGCTGAAAATCGCCTTGAGCTGAGTTACCATTGCAACGCTCTCTTTTTTCTGCTCGCCGCCTTCGAGTGTGATGCGCTCCTTGGTGAAATAATACTCCATAAGCGTCAGCGGCAGCGCGATGCACGAGAGAATACTCATCGTAACTATCCACTTTGATTTGTCAACGCCGAGCTGCGGCATGATGAGCATGGGGAAGATGAGCGCGACGATTATGCCGCTCATCATGATAGTCGATATCTGATTGAAAACCGAGAGAACTCCGCGCTGCTCGGTATTTCTCGTCGAGAGCGGAACCATAAGATTGTGGCTCATGTTATAAATTGTATAAGCGAACGAATAAAACAGATTATACGAGAGCATGACCCATATCACCTGCACCGTCCGGTTACCCGAGGGGACTGTGAAGAGCAATATGCCTGTCACGGCGACAAGCGGCGCGGAGAGCAACAGCCAGGGGCGCGCCTTGCCCTGTTTTGTGCGCGTGCGGTCGATGATATAGCCCATGACTATATTTGTTATAGCGTCGATTATCTTCGACACTATCGGGAACACCGCTAGGAACGCGCCGCCCCACACGGTGGTGAGGTTTAGGACATCGGTATAATAGACATTGAGGTAGGTCGCGAGCACGGCGTTTAAAAGCAGCGCGCCGGACGGGCCGAGCAGATAGCCCAGCCACTTCTCCTTCGCCGTAACATCGGGCGAGGTCAGGCGCGAATCAAGCGCCCGCTTTTCAAAAAATTTTGCTTTTGCCATCACGAGAACTCCTTCATTTATTTTATCTTATGGATATAAAAATATATTTGCAGCTGCCTTTGCCACAGCTTTATGCGCTTGCGGTGCTTTTTATATGATTTGAGCCGTAAACCGACCCCGTAGGATCGGCGCGGCTAAAATGTTAAAAGGCTGAATGAATTTCTTATATAGTTGTCGCTGCGGTTTCGGCGTGTCCTCGGATTCCGTCTGAAGCTTTCCGTAACGCGCCGTTTTCCGCAGGCGATAAAATCATTGGAGACAGAAAGGTTAAGGTCTCCTTGACAATTGAAAGATTTCATATTACACTACTATTATATCTACACCGTGTCGGATTAACAATCATCAGTTTTGTTAATCGCTGTTATGAAACCGACAAAATCATCTGAAAGTGGCGGGATAATATGAACATCAAAAATAACCAGCGCACGAGACTTTCAAAAATATTGCTCAAAAACGCGCTGATGGATCTTCTGGGCGAGAAAGGCTCGGTAGCAAAAATATCTGTAAGAGAATTATGCGAGCGCGCCGACCTCAACCGCTCGACCTTTTATGCGCACTACTCCGAGCCGAAAGAGCTGCTCGAAGAGGTCGAAAACGAGCTGCTCGACGCGACTCAGGATCACTTAAAGAAAATAGGCGCGGAAAACGACCTCGGCGCGCACAGATATCTGCTTTCATTTCTAATGTATATCAAAGAAAATGACAAGCCGTTCCGCACGCTGCTTGTCGACTCGGTTGACCCCGCGTTCCGTTCAAAATTCATGCAGCAGTCGATAATTCAGTTTATTGAGAACCTGAACATCGTTTTTCCGAAGGAGCAGGAGCAATATATCTACTCATATATTCTCAACGGCAGCACGGGCGTTATTATCCAATGGATACGCTCGGACTACTGCATTGACGAAAATGAGCTTGTTGATCTGCTGTTTTCGATAAATCAGAGCGCGCTTGTCAATCTCGACATAAAGCCGCGCATATAGTTGAAAGCCTACCAAGCAAGTGGTATAATTGTGAAAACTCGCGCAATAATGCGCAAAATGCAAGGAGACGACAAAAATGAGAGAGAGCAAGATCACGAGGGACGAAGCGTTTGAGCTTCTGAAAAAATACAACAAAGACCCGTTTCATATCCGCCACGCGCTGACTGTCGAGGGCGTTATGCGCTGGTACGCGAAGGAGCTCGGCTATGCGGACGAGGAGGAATATTGGGGCATAGTCGGTCTGCTGCATGACATCGACTTCGAGCTCTATCCGGAGGAGCACTGCAAGAAGGCTCCCGAGCTGCTCAAGGCGGGCGGAGTCGGCGACGACATGATATATTCAATTTGCTCCCACGGCTACGGCATCTGCGTAGATATCGAGCCTGTTCACGAGATGGAAAAGGTGCTCTTCGCGGCGGACGAGCTGACAGGGCTTATCTGGTCGGCGGCGCTGATGCGCCCGTCAAAGAGCGTGATGGACATGGAGGTCTCAAGCCTCAAAAAGAAGTTCAAAGACAAAAAATTCGCCGCGGGCTGCTCGCGCGACGTTATCCGCACGGGTGCAGAGAAGCTCGGCTGGGAGCTTGAAAAGCTCTTCGGACAGACGATACTCGCCATGCGCTCATGCGAGAGCGATGTCAACAGCTTTATGGGGACTTACCAGGCATAAAATGAGCAAAAGACTGCCGCAGAATAAATCTGCGACAGTCTTTTTTATTTGCGTTTTATATTCAGTCCAGTGCGGGCTCGGGAGCGAGCGGAGCTTCCGTTGCCGGCTCGGTCACGGGATCTACCGGCTCCGACGGGATCGGATTTATCGGCTCGTCGGACGGTTTCTCTGTCGGTTTCTCCGTGGGCTTTTCCGTAGGCTTCTCCGTGGGCTTTTCCGTCTGCCTCTCGGTAGGCTTTTCTGTCGGTTTCTCCGTAGGCTCGACTACGGACACATTTATGAGCATCTTTCCGCTCGCCGTTTCCCCGTCGGAGTCGGTGACGGTGACTTCCACGGTGTACATTCCGCTGACCTTCGGGGTATATGACATGCTTTTTTCCGATTTTTCCGCCACGAGGGCACCGTTTAAAAATATCTTTATTTTATAAGAAGTATATTTTCCCGTTCCGCCGGAGACGAGCGCCGACGCGTGTATCTGCGGCGCGGCGGTGCCGTTGTTCGACACCTGCGCCGCCGCAACGGCTGCGAGGGTCGGATTCTTGACGGTCACGGTGCATGAAGCGGTCTTGTTTCCGTCCTCGGTCTTTACGGTTATCACGGCAGTACCCTTCGCCTTTGCCGTGACGCGCCCGGAGCTTGAGACAGACGCTATATTGCTATTGCTGCTCGACCATGTGACCTTCTGATTCGCCGCGTTGCGCGGAGCGACAGTCGCCCGGAGCTGCCTCGAATCGCCGACCGTCAGGCTGAGCGAGGACGAGTTCAGGGTAACGCCCGTGACATGGTCGATATATACCGTCACCTTGCAGACCGCCACGCGGTTGCCGTCCTTTGTGGTAACTCTGATATTTGTTGTACCCTCTTTTTTCGCCGCGACTATGCCGCCCGCGACCTCCGCTATCGACGGATCGTCGCTCGACCAGGTGTAGTCCTTGTCATATGCGTCGGCGGGGATAACAGTAGCGGTGAGCACTTTCGTCTGACCGACTCTGAGTTTAGTCTCCGTCGCGCTGAGCCTGACGCCCGTCACGCTCTTGTATTTTTTCTTGCTGTAAAATGTCCTTGTGCCGTTCTTGTTCTTTATCGTCAGAACGCCGTTGCTGACGGATATTCCGTAGCTGTCCCAGTCGCTCTTTCTGTCCGCATATCCGCCGCCGGTCGATGACTTCGTATAGGTGCTGAGAGTTGCGATGTCGAAATTCGTCGCCTTT
>ENA-OQHI01000553-OQHI01000553.1-human-gut-metagenome-genome-assembly--contig:-NODE-553-length-23419-cov-7.338103_pt1 | contig 23419 bp, 18 predicted proteins | sample MGYA00242561_ERZ504713 | MGnify/ENA primary metagenome ERZ504713 (study PRJEB26092, sample SAMD00036217) | human gut metagenome | host: Homo sapiens | study: EMG produced TPA metagenomics assembly of... | reverse complement strand
GCCAGCAGAGGACCAAAGTCGGTCATAGCGCCTACGCCCAAGAAGATCAGCGGCGGGAATACTTCGTGGTGAATACCGTACATGATAACGGACATAACACCAGGTTCTTCGAAACCGTTTTTAGGAATGTTAGCCAGAATACAACCGAATGCGATTGGGGACAGCAGTAAAGGCTCGAAACCTTTAGCAATAGCCATATAAAGCAGAAGCAGACCAACGCAGATCATGATTACATGACCGCCTGTCAGTGCAGAGAAGCCGGAGTCTGCCCATACAGAAGACAAAGCAACAAAAAATGCCTCAAACATGTGAATTTTTCCTCCTTGTTTCCCTTAATTGGGATGTTATAAGTGCAAATAAGCTCCACAATAATGCTACAACACTTTCATTTTAACTGTATCACCACAGTCTCCCCTAGTCTACCTGTGGTCTGCTTGGCGAAGCAAGCAGAACATCAGAAAATGTCATTTCTTCTTATGAAGCTGCTTAAAGCAGCAGCACTGCTTTGAAACCTTTTTTACAGCTAAATCTTATTTAGCCTTGGTAGGATCAACTACCTGGATTAAACTCATCAACATGCCTAATCCGATTAGAACTCCAAAGACAATGGTCATGTTGATTATGGCAATCAGCCATGGATTTGTTGTTACAGGACCCACTGTTTATCACCTCTTCCTAAGATAATTAAAGGGGAACTAAGTTCTATAAGCAAGATGCTTATCTTACTTTAATAAGTATAAAGTTATATTTTTTTATCTTCTGTTGCACAGGCCACACTGTTTTCCGTCAAACAGTTACTTTATTTACATAATCGTTTCACTTTAACTTCTATACTATTTCAAAAGTTCATTAATCGTTTTTGTTGCCTGTGCAACAGATTGTCATTTTGAGTTTGCTAAAATAAATACTGCAAAGCAACAATTTAATATCCTCTCAGTTTTCAATTTGTCTTTAGAGAGATTGGGAGAATGCTGAAACGACTGCGAATTTAGTTTTGGCAATAAAAAATAACCAGCTGCGAACTGGTTATTTTTTTGCTTTCAAACAGTCACAGCCTAATGACTGTACGTCTATTTAAAGCTAAACAAAAGCAAAACCCATCCGCTAAAAACCGGACGGGCTTTACTTTTTTAGGGAGAGTTATCACAATAACTGCTTATTTAGCAACAGGGCCAATCATAGCCAGCATAGTACCTGCAGCAACTGCAGTACCGATAACGCCTGCTACGTTAGGACCCATAGCATGCATTAATAAGAAGTTTGCCGGGTTAGCCTTTTGACCGACAATCTGAGATACACGGGCAGCCATAGGAACTGCGGATACACCAGCGGAACCAATCAACGGGTTGGTCTTGCCACCGTCTACCATGCACATAATCTTACCGAATATTACACCGCCCCAGGTGCCTGCAGCAAAAGCAACCAAACCTAAGCAGATAATCAGGATAGTCTGATAGTTCAGGAAGGCTTCGGCACTCATGGTAAGACCGGTACCGGTAGCCAGCATGATGGTTACAGTGTTCATCAAAGCATTTTGTGCAGTATCGGACAGACGATCCAGGCAGCCTGCTTCTTTGAACAGGTTACCAAGCATCAGCATACCGATCAAAGCTGTTACCGGCGGCAGCAGCAGAGAAATAACGATAGTGCACATAATCGGGAAAACGACCTTTTCAAATTTACTTACCGGACGCAGCTGCTCCATAACAATCTTACGTTCTCTTTTGGTAGTAAACAGCTTCATTACAGGCGGCTGAATCAGCGGTACCAGGGACATGTAGGAATAAGCTGCAACGGCAATAGCACCCAAAAGATGCGGAGCCATTTTAGCTGCCAGATAAATAGCTGTCGGGCCGTCAGCACCGCCGATAATACCGATAGCGGATGCTTCCTGTACAGTAAAGCCCAAAGCCATAGCGCCCATCAAAGATACAAATACGCCAATCTGAGCAGCAGCACCTAAAAGCAAGGTCTTAGGATTGGCAATCAGCGGACCGAAGTCGGTCATTGCGCCAACGCCCAGGAAAATCAACGGCGGGAATACTTCATGGTGAATACCGTACATAATAACGGACATAACACCCGGCTGTTCGAAACCGTTTTTAGGAATGTTAGCCAGGATACAGCCAAAGGCAATTGGTGACAACAGCAAAGGCTCGAAACCTTTGCCTATAGCCATATAAAGCAGAACCAAACCAACGCCAATCATAATTACGTTGCCACTTGTCAGAGCAGAAAAACCTGAGTCTGCCCAAACAGAAGCCAAAGCGACGATAAATGCCTCAAACATAGAATAATCCTCCTCTTGGCCCATATCGGGAAAATAAGTGCATTTTTTAATAGATCAGACAGGGAAAAAGTGCATCATTTGCTTCAATGCTTATTTCTAGTAGGGTCAACCAACTGAATCATACTCATAAGTACACCTAAAGCAATGAGCACACCAAAAACGATTGTCATGTTGATAATAGAAATCAGCCACGGATTAGTTGTTACGGAACCCATATAAATCACCCCTTCCAAATAAATTTAAATATAATATTTACCGCAATATGCTTCCGGATATTTGACTTCAAACACCCCTTTTTGCCTTGCTGAATTAAGTATAAAAATAATTCTGCTGTTATTCCGTTGCTTATGTCACACATAATAATCGGACGGTCTTAGTTTACTTACAGATTATATTCGTTTTAAATTTGTTATTATTATTAAAATTTAAAAAGCATTTTTGTTATTGAAAAGGATTAGTTTACTTATGTAACTTTAAAAAGCAAGCTCAAAGAGCTTGCTTTTCAAGTCAGAATAACCATTAACTTCTATGCTATTATTTATGTATAAAATTAAAAATATGTATTTTACTGTCTAACACCAGCTATTGAAAATTAAAAACGCCGCTCGTTTGAACGGCGTTTTTTAGCAGCATTACAGCTGTTCGGTTACATTGTCTTCGGGAGTCCCCTTCTTTTTGCGGCTGAAGAAGCGTTCAACAACTACAAAGAGTACAGGAATCAGGAAGATACCAAAGAGAGTAGCGATGGTCATACCACCAACTACGGCGTTACCCATGGATACACGCGCACCGGCACCCGGGCCGGTAGCAATAGCCAGAGGCAGACAGCCTAAGATGAAGGCGAAGGATGTCATCAGGATAGGACGCAGACGGACATGAGCAGCCTCAACAGCCGCATGTACAACATCCATGCCCTGCTCCATATTCATCTTCGCATATTCGACAATCAGAATAGCGTTCTTTGCTGCCAGACCAATCAGCGTAATCAGACCTATCTGCATATAAACGTCATTCTGCAAGCCGCGTGCATACTGTACCAGGAAGCAGCCGAAAACTGCGGAAGGTACGGACAGCAGTACAGCCAGAGGAATAGTCCAGCTTTCATACAGAGCTGCCAGACAAAGGAATACGAAAATCAGGGAGATAATGAAAATCTGAGTGGAACGGCTGCCGGCTTCAATCTCATCAAGGCTCTGACCGGTCCATTCGTAAGTGTAGGTATTAGGCAGAACCTGCTTAGCAACCTCTTCAATAGCAGCCATAGCCTGACCGGAGGAATAACCGCTGGCAGGGTCGCCGGAAATCTTAATCGCACTGGCACCGTTAAAGCGTGTCATAACAACAGAGCTGTTCTTAGGAGTAGGCTTTACAAGTGTATTCAGCGGAATAGACTTGCCGTCATTGCTGCGTACAAAGAAGTAACGCATATCCTCTACACCGGTACGATATTTTTCATCAGCCTGCATAACAACCTTCCAAGTACGACCGAAGTTATTGATATCGTTGATTTCGTTACCGCCTAAGAACGCCTGCAATGCGGAATAAACAGTAGATACAGGAACGTTCATGGATTGTGCCTTATCACGGTCAACCTCAAACTGATACATAGGAGTATTGGTGTTCAAGGTAGTGTACAGCATACCGATTTCCGGACGCTTGCGACAAGCAGCCAAAAATTCGTTAGCACGCTCACCCATAGTGTTAACGTCCTCACCGCCAAGGTTCATGAGATAAAGGCTCAGAGTACCGGTACTGGAAGCACCTGGCAGAGAAGGCGGCTGGAAGGCCATAACGGTTGCATCAGGAATCTGTGCGCCCATGCCGAAAATCATCGGAATAACATCCTGTACACTGTTGCTGCGCTTGCTGTAGTCCTCCATAGTAACTACGGCCAAGCCGGCGTTAGCCTTCTGGCCCATGGACAGGATATCAATACCGCTAACCTCCATAACGTTTTTAACGCCGGGAAGCTTTCTCATCTTTTGTGCAAGGCCTGCCATAATCTGCTGCGTACGGTTACTGGAAGCACCCTCAGGCAAAGCGATGGATACAGCAGTCATGCCCTGGTCCTCGTTCGGTACAAAGCCTGTCGGCGTTGCCTTGGCCAGGAAACCGATGCAGATAACAACAACAACAAGACAGGTCAGAATCAGTTTAGATTTACGGATGCAGCCTTCAACGTTTTTCACGTATTTAGCCAACGTTCTTGCAAACCAATCGTCAAATGCTTTTACAGCCTTGCCGATAAAGCCCTTCGGCGCCTCCTCCTTCTTGACCAGAATCAAGGAGCAGAGTGCAGGAGTCAGGGACAAAGCTACGATAGCAGAAAGCATCATGGATACAGAAATCGTAATCGCAAACTGCTTGTACAATTCACCGACAGTACCGCCGGTGAAGGCTACAGGAATAAATACCGCAGACAGTACGAAGGCAATAGCCACAACAGGGCCGGAAACCTCGTTCATAGCACGGTAGGTTGCCTCCTTAGGAGACATACCGTTTTCCTGAATATGATGTTCAACCGCTTCTACTACAACGATAGCGTCGTCGACAACAAGGCCGATAGCCAGAATCATCGCAAAGGCAGTCAAAGTGTTGATGGTAAAACCTAAAATTACAAAGGAAGCAAAGGTACCAACCAAGGATACCGGTACAGCCAGAATAGGAATCAAGGTTGCACGCCAGCTGCCAAGGAACATAAATACTACCAGAATAACCAGAATCAAGGCTTCAACGAAGGTATGCGCAACCTTCTCCAGAGATTCGGTAATAAACTGGGTGTTATCCTGAATAACGACCAGCTTCATATCATCAGGGAAACGGCTTTCTGCGTCCTTTAATACCTCGCGGATATTCTTAACAGTTTCGATAGCATTCGCATCGGAGGTCAAGGATACCGGGAATACAACGGAATCACCGCCGTTCAGCTTGCTGACGATAAGGTCATTACGCGGCCCTTCTTTAATAGTTGCGATATCCTTCAGCTTCAGGTTATCGCCATTATTGGAACGGATAATTACGTTACCGAATTCCTCTGGCGTATTCAGACGACCTTGAGCACTTGCGGAATAGGTACGCTCCTGCTTGTCAACGGTAGGACGGTTACCGATAGAACCAACCGCTGCCTGAATGTTTTGCGTTTTGATAGCGTTGGAAACATCGGTTACGGTTACGCCCAGCTGCGCCATTTTTTCAGGGTTCAGCCAGATGCGGACTGCATATTCCGGACCATATTCGCCAACTGTAGATACGCCCTTAACACGCTTTACGGCATCCAGGAAGTTCGCATCCGCATATGTTCTTAAGAACATTGCATCATAGGTATTTTTAGGAGAATACAAACCGAAGTACATAATGGTCTCGGCAGATTCTTTTGCAGTAGTAACACCATAACCGGAAACCTCGCTTGGCAGAGAGCTGGTTGCCTGGGATACACGGTTCTGAACCTCTACAGAAGCGATATCTGCGTTTTTCTCCAGGTTGAACTCAACATTGAGCTTGTACTCACCACTGGAGGTACTTACAGAGGACATATTCAGCATATTTTCTACGCCGCTGACCTTCTGCTCAATGGTTTGTGCTACAGCCTTTTCAACGATATCGGCACTAGCACCTACATAGTTGGTATTTACGCTGATACGCGGTTTGGTAATGTTAGGATATTGGGCGATAGGCAGGCTAAAGCCGGCAATCGCACCCAATAAGGTAATAATAATCGCCAGTACTATCGCAAATACAGGGCGATCAATAAAGAAACGAGCCATCTAGCCAACCTCCTTATTGCTTCTTGCCGGCGGTAGCACTGTTGTCAACAGTAGTATCCAGATCAGCCTCAGTCATCGGCTGCGGGTTAACCTGAGCACCCTGTCTAATCTTACCGGTGCCTTCAACTACGATTGTCTCATCGCCGGTCAGACCGCTTTCAACCATGTAGAAACGGCCAACAGAAGGACCAAGAGTTACTTCCTTCATGGTAACCTTGTTATCGCTGCCAACAACATAAACAAATTTCTTGTACATCAATTCAACAACTGCACGCATAGGAATCAAGAGAGCATCCTTTTTGGTGCCTGCGGTTGCCTGCACGTGAGCAAACATGCCCGGCAGCAGACGATGTGCAGGGTTTCTGAACAAAGCCTTAACAGTCATAGTACCGGTGTTATCATTGATACCACGGTTAACCTCTGCTACAGTGCCTTTTAAATCGTAGGTACTGCCATCGCTCAAAACAACAGTCAGGTTGTCAAGAGAAGCAGCGCCACTGTTATCATGAGCACCGGAAAGCTTCAGATATTCCGGCTCAGCAATGCTGAACTGTACAAATACCGGGTCAGTATTGCTTATTTTGGCCAGAGTAGTCTGACCTGCGGTTACATAGTTACCAACCTCCAGCGCGGTAGTATCAATGCGTCCGCTGAACGGAGCAGAAACGCTGGTATCGGTCATGTTAATCTGCGCATTTTCCAGAATTGCTTCCTGCGCATTTACAGAAGCCTGTGCCTGGTCACGCTGCATAATAGCGTTATCCAGAACCTGCTTGGAAATTGCATTCTGTGCATACAGAGTGCTGTAACGCTCAGCATTCAGAGCTGCGTTAGCCAAAGCCGCACGGGCATTAGCCAGGCCTGCCTGCGCGTTAAGCACGTTGGCCTGATAAGTACGCTGGTCAATAGCATACAAGGTCTGGCCTGCACTTACATTGTCACCGCCCTTGAAATACTTGGCTGTAATCTGACCGCTTACCTGAGCTTTCAGCTCCATTTCCTGCTGAGCCTGTACAAAGCCTGTATAATCATATACCAGAGGGGTGTCACGCTTAATAACCTTCATGGTTTTAACCAAAGCTGCCTTATTGCCGCCCTGCTGCTGTTTTTGACCACAGCCTGCAACGCTCAGTACAAAGGTTGCCGCCAGCGCCGCAGCCATTGCTTTTCTCGCACGGCCGGAGCGAATAAAACTTAACATAAAAAAACCTCCTTCACCTTCACTCTGAAACTACTCAATATATATAATGACAAATGATACTGCTATATTGTCGATAGCACCTTTACCTGAAAATATTCCTGCTCCAGTTTCAGAATACTACTATTATAATGGACATTTTTCAGAAAAGCAAACGGCATTTAAACAGTTTTCGCCGTTTTTTCTTGCGTTTTCTTCAATTAGCTTCGTCTCACAAATTTTACTGACTGGCCAGTCAGCTTTTGCTGTTCAACAGCTCTTTTTTCAGCAAAAATTTATGCAGATTGCCCATGGCAAAACCCGATACCTGGTCTACGCCATCAATACGCTGCATCAAGAACAGGTTATCTCCTTCAATATACCATTCATCCGGCAGTCTGTCCTTATATACAACCTTCTTATTGGTATTCAGCAGATTAAGCAGCGGCAGCAAATCCTTATCCTTGACATTAAGCACTTCATCCAGGCTGATTTTTTCGGCAGTCTTTGGATTTACGTTCAGCTGATGGTGGATAAAGCTGTTTTTACCGCTAATCAGCTGCAGGCTCAGAATCTGCTCATCGGCACGCATAACCTTAACCGCCATATCTGCCTCACCCTTGTAAAAATGCTCCAGATATTCTTTGCACTCATCCTGCAGCAGCTTATTCATTTTATTTTGCAGCTCTACGTCCTTACCGGCAAAAACCGGAAAGGTCGCTTCACCGCCGGGAACTACCATCTTACGCACCAATATAGTGCCGGCAGCAAAATCCTTGCCATCATTTACGGTATTATCCTTAGGCGTAGGCGCGAGCGTCATAATAGTCAGGGAAAACTGTTTCCATTCCTTAGTTTTCTTGTCCTGCTTCCAGATAGCGCCCACATCTGCCAGAGGCTGCTTTTTCTGCACCAGCTGCTGACAGCCCAACAATTCATCAGCGCCGTCATTATCTACATCGTGTGCCACCAGCGAATGCAAACCGCCATACTCCAGCTTACCGTCTTCAACCTCACTGCCTGCTGCCGGTGTCAAATCCGACTTATTGCCGTCGATTAAAGCTACATGCATTTTACCGTCCTTGGCAAAAGCTTGCGTCACCAGTCCCATGCTTTCGGCAGCGCCAAAGACCTCACGCACATTTTTCTTATTGGCAAAGGAAAGCACACGGTATTCACTTGGCGCATGCCAATCTCCTTGAGCAGCACTCACCAGCAGCTGCTGTCTGGCGCTTTTGCCCGCCCACAGCTTAATAGGCTGCAGCTGGCAATTATATCCTCCCTTAATAGAAGGTGCATGAGCCGTCAAAAGCTTCTTGTCCTTATCCTTAATCATAACAAGCAGATCATTGGCGTAGCCGTTAGGCAGCCTATCACCCCACAGCTCAGCAGTAACAGTCTGCTCTGCAGTCAGCTGCAGCGGCACCTGCGCCAGCAGCGTGTCAGCGGCTGCAGCAATAGTGCTGCAGAAAAGTACGCTGCTGCAGGCCAGGCCTTGCACCATCCATTTTATCTTCACGTCTTCACGTCCTTTCTTCAAACGTACTATTATATTATAGCATTTTTTTGTTATAAGTAGCTGTTAAAACACAGATTTTTTACATAAAGGTACCACAAACATCGTCAAATTCTGTTGCATTTCGTACAAAAAGGCTTTTTCTTATTTCTCAAAACGATTTTTTCATTAATATTACTGCTTTTTATTGTTAAATAGTGTAGAATAAAAGCGGTATTTTATGATTTTTTAGGAGAAGGGAAGGATTTATTAATGAAGAAAATTGTTGCTCTTCTGCTCAGCCTTTGCCTATTAGTATTAGCTGCAGGCTGTGGCGGTAACGATTCAAAAAAAGACACACCCAAAGAAAAGACTAAGGTAAGCCTTGGCATGCTGCGCCTGACAAGCAGCGCTCCTTTATTTATCGCTATGGATAAGGGCTTCTTTGCTGAAGAAGGTATTGAAATCGAACCACAATGGTTTGATGCCGCTCATCCGATTGCCGTATCCACTGCTTCCTCTAAGGTTGACGTTGGTGCTACCGGCATTACGGCCAGCCTTTATAACATGGCAGCCAACGGACAAAAGCTTGGCATTGTTGCGGATAAAGGACGTGAACAAAAAGGCTATTCCTCTTCTGCACTGCTTGTGACCACCGACAACTACAACGCCGGCGTAAAAAGCCTGAAGGATTTGAAGGGCAAGCGTATCGGTATTACACAAAAGGGCTCTACCTTCCATTATATGCTTGGCAGAATGCTGGAAACCCAGGGCATGAGCCTCAATGATGTGGAAATTGTTCCCCTGAGCAAGCTCAGTGCTGTTATGGCTGCTCTGGAAAGCAAGCAGATTGATGGCTGTATCTTAAACGAGCCTAACATCACCAAGGTGCAAAAAGCAGGCTACGGCAAACTGGTCATACAGGTTGGCGACGTTATTCCTTACCAGACCTCTGCTATCTTCTACTCACCTGACTTTATGAAGAATAAGGATGCGGCTGTACGCTTCATGCGTGCTTACAACAAAGCCTGCAACTATTACTACGAAGCTGCAGTAGAAAAGAAGGATGCCAAAAAGTTGGAAGAGGTTGTTAATATTGTGGCCAAATACGTTAAGGCTCCGGCTGAAGACATTAAAGCAGGCCTGCCCTATATTGACAAGGACGGCAAGCTGCTTGTCAGCGATATTGCAACCCAGATTAAATGGTACACCGACAACAAGATGATTTCCGGCACACTGGATGCGAAGGATGTTGCCAACACCAGCTTTCTGGATGAAGCAATGAAGAAATAAACTATTGTATTAAAGCAAGACTGGCGTAAATGTAACAGCTGCAAAATGCGTTGACGATGCTTTAGCACCAAAACGCTGCGACTGATATATTAGCGCCAGTCTTTTTGGAGGATGGTAGAAAATGAAATTAGAAATCGCAAATATCTGCAAGGATTTCACCACCACCAGCGGTAAGCTGCTGCCTGTTTTGCAGGATATTAAACTCAGCATTAATAAGGAAGAATTTGTAGCATTGGTAGGACCGTCAGGCTGTGGTAAATCAACCTTGCTCAATATAACTGCCGGGCTTTTGGAGCCCACAAGCGGTAACGTAAAATTTACTGATGTCGCTGCAGGCTATGAGCCTCGCATGAGTATCGTCTTTCAGGAAACAGGCCTCTTCCCCTGGCGTAATGTACATGATAATATCGCCTTCGGGTTGGAAACAGCAGGCATGAAAGCAGACGAAATGGAAGCACGTATTAAGCATTACATTGAGCTTGTAGGCTTAAAGGGCTTTGAAAAATCCTTCCCGCACCAATTAAGCGGCGGTATGCGTCAGCGCGTTGGCATTGCCCGTGCTTTAGCTATCGAGCCTGACCTGCTGCTGATGGATGAGCCGTTTTCTGCCTTGGATGCGCAAACACGCACCATCATGCAGGAGGAGCTGGTAACGCTGTGGGAAAAGACGCGCCTGACCACGCTCTATGTTACACATAATATTCAGGAGGCAGTCATGCTTGCTGACAGAGTTGTACTGCTTTCGCGTCGCCCCGGAAAGGTCAGCAAAATACTGCAGATTGCTATTCCGCGTGCAGACCGCTCTAAGCCTGAGCACACAGACGAAATTGCGGAATTTGTCCGTATCATCTGGGAGCATATCAGCAAGGATGCGCGTGCTGCCTTAATGGAGGTGGAAGACAATGCCTGAAAAGAAAACTGCTGCGAGCGCAACTAACGAATATATCGTACGCAACCGCATGACGCATTGGCAAAAGACCTATCCGCATTGGGTAAGCGTTGCTTCCATCATCATCCTGCTGCTCTTTTGGGAGGCTATATGCCGCTCTGGCCTGGTTTCTTCTTTGTTTTTGCCGGCACCGAGCCAGATTATCAGCGCCCTGCTTACCATGCTTGCTGACGGCGAAATCGGCGTAAGCCTGGCAGCCAGCATGTACCGTATTCTAATCGGTTTTGCTGTCGGCAGCCTTATCGGCCTTGCAGTCGGTCTTGTTACCGGTACCTCGGCACTGGCAGATAAAATCGGTAATCCTGTTGTCAACGCTCTTTATCCTATCCCTAAAATCGCTTTGCTGCCGTTGTTTATTCTTTGGCTGGGAATCGGCGAGCTTTCGAAGGTAACGATTATTGCGCTCGGCGTCTTCTTTCCGGTAGCAATGAACACCTACAGCGGTGTCAAAAATGTTGATACACTGCTTATCAAGGTCGCAGTCAGCTTTAACGCCAGCTGGTGGAAAACGATGAAAAGTGTTGTTCTGCCTAACGCCTTACCTATGATTTTCGCAGGTCTGCGCCTTGCTGCCGGCACATCTCTGTTGCTGCTGGTAGCTGCAGAAATGATTGCCGCCCAGGTCGGCATCGGCGCCCTCATCCTGCATTACGGCGATTTGATGATTACCGACCGCTTGATGGCCGGAGTTATTGTATTATCCTTGCTCGGCCTGCTCTTTAACCTGTTCCTGCAATGGTTGGAGCGAAAGACTATCCCCTGGAAGAACTGAGAAAAGCACAAAAGCACTGTCTGCTCACTGATATTCTTATATCAGATAGAGCTGACAGTGCTTTTTCTTTTTCTGCTAAAATCTTACTACAGCTTCTTAAAGTACTGTTACGCTTATACACAAATACTGCTTTCTGCCGAGCTATTACTGCAGGCTTGCCGAAGCCTCTTTTAAAACTGCTGTCACAGTCTCCGGCGGCAGCTCGCCTATCTTCTTGATCAGTTCAGGCTGCTTGGGATGTTCGGCAATAACCTTCTCCATCAACACCATGTCCAGCCAATGGCCGTGCTTGAAGCCTGTATTATTGAAGGTACCAATAATTTTATAGCCACACGCCTCATGCATTTTGACGCTGTGCTCATTGCTGGCAGTAATGCAGGCATAGGTCACAACTATTCCCTGCAGGCGCAGTAAAGCTTCCAGCGCCGTGTACATCACCTTGCCCAATCCGTGTCCCTGACCCTCAGGTGCCAGATAAATCGTTACCGCGGCACCCCACTGATAGGCAGCACGCTGCATATAAGGATGGGCATAAACATAACCCAACAGTCTGCCATCATGCTCACAAACTATATAAGTATAGTGCGCAGAAATATTTTTGATTCTCTCTGTAAATTCTTCTATAGACGGCTCCTCATATTCAAATGACACATCGCTGAGCGTCCTGTCATTGCTAATAACAAAGGGCGCGTAAATTTCCAGCAGCTTTTCTGCATCGTCAGGCTTCGCAAGGCGAAGCGTATACTTCATCGACATTTTATCGCTCCACCTTTACTTCAAACATTCTGCTCCACGGCAGCGTAAATTTATATTCTTCGGCAGTGTTGCCCATATACGGCTTGCTTACCTTGTTGATTTCCCGAGTAATATATGCTTCCGCCGCAGTACGCTGCTCCTCATTCAGTCCGCTGTTGGGCCAATAGTTAGGCCAGATAAGCTGCTGATAGGTTTGCATGCGCACATTCGCCTGATATGCCCAATCATCAAGATAACGCACATTAAGCAGATTTTCTCTTGCTTCCGGCGTTAACTGCTTATACAGCAGTCCCTGCGCCAGAGCAAAGCCCAAGCTGTTGCCCGCGGTATTCCAACCGCCGTAGGATGCCAGTCTGTAGGCAAGCTGTTTGTCAAACAAGGTTTTTACCAAAGCATTGTCCGCACCATTACCAAAGCGGATATCTGCCACAGTCACAGGATGATTATGCTTAAGAATGCGTTCAACCTTATTGACGAAATTTACGGTAGCAGGCAATGCCTTATAGCTGTTGCTTGCATCGGATGCCTCATGCGTCACACCATCGGCAGGAGTGTTGACTGCCAAAACCAAATCCGCATTTTTGCGCGAATATACTGGGAAGGCACCTGCCGCGTAGATATGCTGCTTAGCGCTCACGGCCACAGTATCATCCTCGTAGGTAGGCACAGTTTTACCGCCCTTGCCTGCAGCATAGGTTACATTTACCAAAGGCAGCTCATACTGCAGACGGTTGGCAGCACGGCTCAAAAGCAGCAGGCCAAGCTGATCTGCGCCAGCGAAGAAACGGATTTTCTCCTTCGGCAGCTCATTTACCAGAATATCCATCTCGCGTGCTTCCCTATGTGCCTGAGAATAGGCTGCAGTATCATCACGTCCGATAAGCATATAGTCAAAATCGCCGCTTTCCACACCATGCAACAAAAGCTCTGTGGCGCGGATATTGTTGTTGCGGCGTGTAAACATATCAGCAAGTATTTCCCGGGGAATGCTGCTGCGCAGTTCCGCCAGCTCCTTGACCTCTTTACGCTTAATCTGCTTAAGCTCCAGCTTGTCCTCCAGCTCTCCCAAACGGAAAATCTTAGGACCCCATTCCTTATAATATGCAGGCTCTGTCGGCGCACTGCTGGCCTTAGGCGAACGCATAATAGTGGTAAAAACATAAACCTTCTGCCCACCATGCTGCTTTTTCAGCTCTACCAAGCGTTCGGCACGCTGCTGCAGAAGCTCCGGCGAGATTTCATGCGTACGCGACGCTACCAGGCCGCCATAAAGCAAAGCATCGGAAGAAGCAACAATGGCTACCGATTCACCGGCCTTAGCCTCCAGCCAGTTAAAAAGCTTTTCCGGCTGCCCTGCTGACTGAGCATCGGCAATATATTCGGCCGGCGGCAGCTGTACATCCCAGCCTGCAGCCTGCATCGTCTGCACTGTGTAATCAAGGCACACCGGTCTGTTGTCCATGGGTATATATAACAGAGTGCCCTTAGCGGCAAATGCTGTATGAGTAGTCAACAGTAAAGCGCAAAGCAAAACACTTCGCAAAACCTTCATCATTTTTATCACTACCTTTAACTCTTTCTAAGCAGAGATATTCCTCGCCTTAATAGAATTTCTACAGCAATCAATAAAATTCCTGCGTTGACTTATAATTTCTTCTTGCATCTCTCGGTTATAATAAAAGCTCATCGCAAAACAAAAGCTCCCTGCTTCAAGGTATACCTTGAAACAGAGAGCAAAGCTACGTTATAAAATTAGCTTAAGCGTTAGCAAATCTGCTTAAGAAATCCTGGGTACGTTTATTCTTCGGATGCGTAAACAGCTCCTGCGGCTCGCCTTCCTCAGCAATTACGCCTTGGTCGATAAAGATAACACGGTTAGAAACGTCACGGGCAAAAGCCATCTCATGCGTTACGATAACCATCGTCAGGCCTTCCTTAGCCAGGTCGCGGATAACGCGCAGAACCTCGCCAACCATTTCCGGGTCCAATGCGCTTGTCGGCTCGTCCATCAAAAGAACCTCCGGCTCCAGCGCCAGCGCACGTGCGATTGCCACACGCTGCTTCTGACCGCCGCTCAGCTGGTGCGGTTTGGCATTTACATAAGTATCCATACCAACATGCTTCAGATATTTCAGTGCAGTTGTGCGAGCTTCCTCCTTGCTTTTGCCAAGGACCTTAACCTGACCGACCATGCAGTTTTCCAGTACAGTCATATTATTAAACAGGTTGAAGGATTGGAATACCATGCCTACCTTAGTACGATACATAGTGAGCTTTTTGAAAGCTTCGTTTACATCCGTACCACGGTAATCAATAGTGCCGGCAGTCGGATGCTCCAAATAGTTCACGCAGCGGATAAGCGTAGACTTGCCGCTGCCGGAAGGACCGATGATGCAGACAACATCACCGCGACGGACATCAAAGCTGATGCCCTTTAAAATTTCACGCTCGCCAAAGCTTTTCTTTAAATCATGGACTGATAACAAAAGTTCCTTTTCCATAGCTTAGTACCGTCCTTTCGGCTTCTTAGTAGGCAGAGGGATATCACCGCAAGGATCCATCATCGGGTCATAGGTAACCAGCTGATAATCCTTAGGGCCATCCATCTTGCTTTCCAACCAGCGCAGCAGGCGGGAAGCGGTAAAGGTCATAATAAAGTAAATTACGCAGGTAATGAAGAAAATTTCAAAGTATTTGTAGTACACGCCTGCAGCAGACTTGGAAGCAAAATACAGCTCTGTTACGGAGATAACGTTCAATACAGAGGTATCCTTGATATTGATAATCAGGTTGTTGCCCAGCTGCGGCATAACGTTGCGCAGAGCCTGCGGCAGAATAACGCAGCGCATAGTCTGGATATGGTCCATACCGATAGCAATTGCTGCTTCCTTTTGTCCCGGGTCAACAGATTCAATACCGCCACGCACAGTTTCTGCCATGTATGCACCGGTATTGATAGAAACAACCAAAAAGCCGGCAAACAGCGGTGACATATCGATATCAAACAGGCTCATTGCACCGTAATAAACAACCATAGCCTGTACAATCATAGGTGTACCGCGAAATACCTCTACGTAAGCGTCTAATAAGCGCTGCAAACAGCGCACCAAAGTTCTCTTAACCTTGCTGTCATTATCCTCCAAAGGAATTGTTTGGATAACACCGACAATAAGGCCGATAATACAACCGATAAATGTGCCTACTACTGCCAGCAGCAGAGTAACGACCGCGCCCTTCAGCAGGACAGAGCCATATTGCTGCAGCAGGTAAACTACCCAGCCAAAAAATGTTTCCGGCATTACATACACCACCTTAATTTAATACAAAAAGAGGCGACAAGCGCCGCCCCTTGCAAATGGCGTAACTCGTTATTACAACGCAGCTATTCCATTTCTATACAGCTTATTTTGCCAAAGGCTGTTTCTTAATAGCTTCATCCATAATTTTATTGAAGTCAGCCTCGGTCATACCGCCCAGAACCTTGTTCATAGCGTCTGCCAGTTCCTTGTTGCCTTTTTTAATAGCAATGCCGATTTCAACATCTTCTTTAGAAGTTTTGAAGCCTTGACCTTCAGGGAAGGTTACCATGGTCAGATCAGGGTTAGCAAAAGCAGCAGCCTTAGCAGTCGGGATATCGGTTACGATCAGGTTGCATTTGCCGGATTTCAGCGCAACAATCATGCCGGGAACGTTGTCGATAGCAGGCAGCTTTTTAACGTCCGGAACCTGGTCAATCTGGTCATACCAGATGGTATTCAGCTGAGAGGTAGCAATAGAGCCTTTGAGGTCGGCAACGCTCTTAGCCTGAGCTTGCGGAGAATCCTTTTTAACCAGTGCTACTACAGTTGCATAGTAGTAAGGTTTGGTGAAGTCAACGGACTCTTTACGTTTGGAGGTAATGGACATACCGGCGATAGCAGCATCAATCTTGCCGCTTACTACTGCAGGAGCCAGGCCATCCCATTCAATTTTGTGGATTTCCAGGTCAGCGCCCATAGAATCAGCTAATTTTTTAGCAATCATAACGTCATAGCCGTAAGCATATTCGTTAGAGCCGGCGATTTTAACAGCACCGCCGTCAGCAGACGGTTGGGACCAGTTGTACGGAGCGTATGCGCATTCCATACCAACCTTCAATACCTTTTTGCCGCTGTCAGCTTTTTTATCGCCGCCGCCACAGCCGGCGGTAACAGCCATTGCTACAACCATTGCACTGCACAGAGCAGCTTTCAAAAATTTCTTCAAGTTCATCAAAAACACACCTTTCATTGTGAAATTATCTACTAAGTTACGTAATACTTTACTATATTACTGTCAAAAAAGCAAGAGCTCAAACACAGATATAATGTATACATGAGCGCTGCTACATAAAAGCCGTACTATCTCCCGCAAGAAACAGTACGGCTTGAAATACTTAAGCTTATTTTTTCAGTCCGTTAATAATACGTTCCATAGCTTCGATGGTATTTTCACGGCTGCCGAAAGCAGTCAGGCGGAAGAAGCCTTCGCCCATTTTGCCGAAGCCTGCGCCAGGAGTACCTACAACCTGCAGTTTTTCCAGCAGGAAGTCAAAGAATTCCCAGGAGCTCATGCCGTTCGGGCATTGCAGCCAGATGTACGGAGAATGTACGCCGCCATAATATTTAATGCCAACCTTATCAAAGCCTTCCATGATAATACGTGCATTTTTCTGATAGTAAGCAATGCTTTCGCGGCATTGTTTAATGCCTTCTTCGCTGAATACAGCCTCTGCACCGCGTTGGATAATGTAAGGAACACCGTTGAACTTAGTAGTCTGACGACGCAGCCACATTTTGTTCAGTTCCATTTCCTTGCCGCTTTCGGTTTTACGAACCAGTGCATGAGGAACAACGGTATAACCGCAACGGGTACCGGTAAATCCGGCAGTCTTGGACAAAGAGCACAGCTCAATAGCGCATTTTTTAGCATCTTCGATAACGAAAATGCTGCGCGGAATTGCCGGATCGGTTACATATGCTTCATAAGCAGCATCATACAGAATAACAGCATCGTTTTTCAGTGCATAAGCAACCCATTGCTCCAGCTGCTCTTTGGTATAAGCAGAGCCGGTCGGGTTGTTCGGAGAGCACAGATAAATTACGTCAGCCTTAACATTTTCGTCCGGCATTGGCAGGAAATCATTTTCCGGCTTGCCTTCCATATAAATAATGTGACGGCCGCACATAATGTTGGTATCCAGATATACAGGGTATACCGGATCAGGAATCATGATAGTGTTTGCATTGCTGAAAATATCGGTGATATTAGCGCAATCGCTCTTTGCACCGTCGCTGATGAAAATTTCATCGCTTTCCAGGGTAACGCCGAAGGAAGCATAATATTTTACCAGTGCTGCATGCAGAAAATCATAGCCCTGCTCAGGACCATAGCCACGGAAAGTTTCCTGTACGCCCATTTCTGCTACGGCTTTCGCCATTGCATCAACAACACATTTTGCCAGCGGCAGGGTAACGTCGCCAATACCCAGGCGGATAATCTTTTTGTCTGGATGTGCCTCAGCATACGCGCTTACCTTGTGCGCAATATCAGCAAAAAGAAAGCTCTCTTTTAAGTTGCAATAGTTTTCGTTTACAAATGCCATTGAATAACCCCCATTATTAAATCATTTTAAATTTATAGCAAACGCCTGAAAAATTACTAGCTGCAAGCATTGCGATACCTGCAGCCAGTAGTTCAAGCAATTTGTTTACTCGTTAATAACACTCTCAGGAATATCAATTACGCCGTCAAATACTGCGACTGCGTTACCCTCCAAGGTAACATGGTCATTCAGCTCATGCGTAACCTTGAGCAGGCCGCCCTTGCAATGTACATTGAGCGGTTCGCCCTTCTTGCCTGCTTTGTTCAGCATAATGCAGGCTACAGTAACAGCGCTCGCACCGGTGCCGCAGGCCCAGGTTTCGCCGCTGCCACGCTCCCAAACACGGAACTTGACAGTGTTCTTGTCCAGAACCTGTACAAACTCAGTGTTCACGCCTTCCGGGAACAGCTTATGATGTTCAAATTGCGGTCCCAACTCTTCCAGGTTCAGGCTGTCCACATCATCCACAAAGGTAACAAAGTGCGGATTGCCCATAGAAATTGCCGTACCGTTATAGAAAACCTTCTCTTTGGTTACATCATCATGATTATCATTCAGAACAATTGCCTGGTCAACGAAAATATAATGATCGCAGTTCATCGGAATTTCGGTAGCACGGAAAACAGGCTTGCCCATATCTACCTTCGCACCTACAACCTCACCGTTTTCGACAACCATTTCAATTTCCTTTACACCGGAAAGTGTTTCCAGCGTAATAGTAGTTTTATCGGTCAGACCTTTGTCATGCACAAATTTAGCTACGCAGCGCACGCCGTTACCGCACATCTTGCCTTCGCTGCGGTCAGCGTTGAACATACGCATTTTGAAATCAGCAACGTCAGATTTGCAAACGCAGATAAGACCGTCACTGCCAATACCAAAGCGTCTATGACTTACATATTCGGAAATAGCGCCCGGGTTCGGCAGCATCTCCTTGGTGCAGTCTACATAGACATAATCATTACCAGCACCATGCATTTTTGTAAATTCTATTTTCATGGCCCTTCCTCCTTTGAATCCTCTATACTCATTATAACAAAAATATACTGAAATTCCAACCGGATAAACAATAAAGTTAGCTTTAGCACACAAAAAAGCCGGCACATTTGCGTACCGGCATATTACAATGAACAGTATTTCCTTTTCATCAGCAATATATTCACTTACAACAGCATTTTACAGCAAAAATTGCGCCTTAAATTATTTATGCAAATCTTTTAGACGGTCTGCACCACATCAGCGCAGCAAAAATCAGCACAGCGGTCAAACCCATGCTTACAGGATAAACATACATTAAGGTACGGAAATCATGATACACCGGGAAAACAAAGGCAACCCATAAAAATCGTACACCACAGACACCTAAAATCGTAAGCAGTGACGGTAAAAACGATATGCCGAAGCCACGCAGATAACCGGACATAACATCATACGAAAGGCTGAAAATGTAGGCACAGAATACAATAGAAGCCCTGATATAACCAAGCCTGATAACCTCGCTGTCGTCGTTGATGAGCGCAATAAGCCTGTCACCAAAGAGAAATACGATAAGCATACAAAAGCCCGTACAGATAACATCCTCCAGCAGGCACAAGCGTAAAATCTTGCGACAACGTGCCATCTGTCTGGCGCCATAATTCTGCCCGACAAAGGTTGTGCACGCCTGTGTAAAGGAGCTGAAAATACTGAACGCTACCATCTCCAGAATCAGTGAAGCGCTGGAGGCAGCAATTACCTCTGTTCCCAGGCTGTTGATAGCCCCCTGAATAACAACATTCGCCAAGCTGAAAACTGCGCCTTGGATGCCTGCAGGCAAGCCGATGCTTACAATTTCTTTCAGCGTAGGCATATCAATGTGCAGCTTACTCCATTCCAACTTAATTATAGAATCTGTTTTCAGCAATAAGCGAAGCAGAATCAAAGCAGAAACCGCGTTAGCCAACACTGTAGCAATCGCTACACCGGTAACATCCAGCTTGCATACGCAGACAAAGAATAAATCCAGCACAATATTAACCAGGCTGGCTGCAATAAGCGCCATCAACGGTTTTTGCGTTTCACCGATACTGCGGAAAATAGCCGCTTCAAAATTGTAGAGCAAAATAATCGGCATACCTAAAAAATATATTCTGAGGTACATCACAGCTGATGGTAAAACTTCTGCCGGAATTTCCAACAAATCTAAAATCGGCACAACAGCAAACTGTGCAAAAACAGCTACCGCAATACCGATAATCAGCGAAAGGAGTACAGCAGTATGCACTGCCTTCTTTACGCCTTCCGTATCACGTCTGCCGATAGACTGCGCAATAACAACATTGGAGCCTAAGGCCAGGCCTAAGAAAAGAAAAATAATCATACCGATAATCGGCAAATCTGTTCCTACGGCAGCCATTGCTGCTGTTCTGTCACCATTAGCAAAGTTTCCGGCAATTACTACATCTGTAGCGGTAAAAAACTGCTCTAGGATAGCTGTTGCAGCTACCGGCATAGAAAATTTAAATATTTTATCCCATAAGGAACCATTAAGCATGTCCATACTTGTCCGCATATCTTCAATACCTTCTCTTTCTTTTAGCTAGTGATAGATATTATAATACTAAATTTAGGCAATAGCAAATTGATATTGTCTATGCCCGGTTATAGTTATAAGGCATAATATAACGCTTATGATAAGCAATGCTTAACATACAAAAAGCCGATACATTTCTGTATCAGCTTTTCGTTCATAAAATATTTCATTTAAGCAGTCTGTTTACGCATATAAGTACGCATAACCAGCAATGTTACAAATAATAAGCACAGCGTAATAGGCAAAGCAATCAGCGCCAAGGAGCTTTCCGTAAAGTACGCAATACCGCCGGCAATCAGATAACCGGCAACAGACACGGAAGCTGCAGTCAAAGCATATGGCAGCTGTGTGGAAACGTGGTTAACGTGGTCGGAATGCGCACCTGCGGATGCCATAATCGTTGTATCGCTGATAGGCGAGCAGTGGTCACCGCATACCGCACCGCTCAGGCAGGCAGCAATAGAGATAATCAGCATTTCATAGGTATCGCCGGAACCGAAAACGTTGCACACAACAGGAATCAGAATAGAGAAGGTACCCCAGCTGGTACCTGTAGAGAACGCAAGGAACATAGCAACAACAAAGATAATTGTCGGCAGGAACATTTTCAAGATACCAGCAGAGTTTGCAACAAGATCATGCACATAGAACTTTGCACCCAAAAGACCGGTCATACCGGACAGAGTCCAAGCCATGGTCAGAATCATAATCGGCGCAACCATTGCTCTAAAGCCTGCAGGAATACACTCAGTAAATTCCTTAAAGGTCATTACGTTGCGCACCATGTAGAAGCAGAAGGTAAAGAAGAAGGTTGCCATGCTGCCGAGTACCAGGCCTTTAGGAGCGTCAGCACCTGCAAAAGCATCAACAAAGCTTTCGCCTGTGAAGAAGCCACCGCTATAAATCATACCGATAATACAGCAGATAATAAGTACAATTACAGGCAGTACAAGGTCAATAACCGCACCGTTAGGCTTATCGGTATTGTCATCATCATCACCATACGGACGAGCAGCAGTAGTAAACAGGTCACCCTTATTTGCGTTATCCTCATGAACCTTCATGCTGCCGAAATCAAATTTCATGATGGTCAAAAGAAGCATCATAGATAAGGTAGTAATTGCGTAGAAGTTATAAGGAATAGTCTGCAGGAACATGTTAAAGCCGTTAATATCAGAGCCTTTAGGTACTGATGAGGTTACAGCTGCAGCCCAGCTGGAAACCGGCGCAATAATACAAATCGGCGCAGCAGTTGCGTCAATAAGATATGCCAGCTTTGCACGGCTAACCTGATGTCTGTCGGTAACAGGACGCATTACGGAACCAACCGTCAGACAGTTGAAATAGTCATCGACAAAAATAAGTACACCCAGTGCAATAGTAGCGAGCTGCGCACCAACGCGGGTCTTGATATTTTTAGAAGCCCACTGACCGAAAGCAGCACTGCCGCCAACCTTGTTCATAAGAGCTACCATGATACCAAGAATAACCAAAAATACCATAATACCAACGTTACCGCTATCCGACAGCTTGGTAATCATGCCGCCGTTTTCATTGTAAAGCATAGTATTTAAACCAAGCTCAAGATTACCATTAGAATATAACAGTGCACCGATTGCGATACCTACGAACAAAGAAGAATATACTTCCTTAGTAATCAAGGCCAAAGCAATTGCGATAACCGGAGGCAGCAAAGCGCCGATAGTCGAATATACGGCAGGCTTATAGGTTTCAGGATCAACAGTGTTAGGATGCTGTCCGCTTATATAAAATAGGCCAGCCATGATAACAAGCAGTATCGCCAAAAATAAGTAATTGTTTTTTCTCATCTAATTAATCACTCCATAATTTTTTTCTAAAAAGTCCGAAAAAATTATATCATGATTACGTAACTAAAAGCAAGTGTATTATAAAAAATCGCTGACAAATTGTTAAAAATTATACATTGTTGTGTAAATAAGTGCAAAACAGGGCACTTTAACACTGGTTTATATTGCTTTAATGTCTATTCACAGTTGACAAATTTCGAGGCTTACAGAGCAGGCGCATATATTCTTTATTAGCGCATCCAAGAAGCGAATCTGCAGACCGATGCTGATTGGATGTCACACATAGAACACTGGTAAATTGAGCGAGAGGTATATCGTGTAGGGAATAGCAATTTTAGCAAATGAGCATTTGGAACCATAGAAACAAGGGTACGTAACAAAATGTTACTCTCTGACAAATTTTACCGCAGTTTCGTCCTGCTTCCATGCGAAATTTGCGTTGTGCCCTTTGGGCACAGGAAAATTGCTGCTGACTGAAACGATATGCTCCTCGCGAATAGAGAAAGTATGGTAGAAAGCCTGAAACATGCTTACGCGTCGCTTTGCTCCTTCAAGCATGGCTATCTATCCCTCCAAAAATACTCCCTGAAATTCTCTACACCAGTACTTCGTTTAAAAGTTACCGCTGCCAACTTTACTGCATAATCGTAGATTCTATCCTCAATCGACAAGCTGATTACATCAGCTCGTCGATACGCCTCGCCACAAGCGCGCCTATGCGTCGCAAAGCTCCTTTAGGCACGGTGGCTGGGCAGCCAGCCAGCTGCTGGTCATAAGATGGCTGCAGGCAAAAAAAAAGAACTCACACATTGTGTGAGTTCTTTTTTTCTAACCGGCAGCTATCTATCCTCCCAGGCCGCTTCCAGCCAAGTACTTTCGACGTATAAGGGCTTAACTAC
>ENA-OQHI01000540-OQHI01000540.1-human-gut-metagenome-genome-assembly--contig:-NODE-540-length-23821-cov-8.176508_pt1 | contig 23821 bp, 13 predicted proteins | sample MGYA00242561_ERZ504713 | MGnify/ENA primary metagenome ERZ504713 (study PRJEB26092, sample SAMD00036217) | human gut metagenome | host: Homo sapiens | study: EMG produced TPA metagenomics assembly of... | reverse complement strand
GTACTGGATTGGTCATCAGCTTTCAGTCAGGCGGGGAGCCGAATAATGTCTGCCGCAGATAGCAGGAAGACAGAGAAAAGAATCAGCCCGGATTTCTGTTCGTGAGTGATGCACTGAAATTTTTGCACGGTGCATCGCTAAAATTTCGTTGACAAATCTTCCATAACGTGTTAACCTAATACCAGTTTCAAAAAGAAAATGCGTAGATGAGGAATAGTACACAAGAGAACGGAGCACAGAGAGTTGCTGGCCGGTGAGAAGCAGCGGAAGGGATTTGTGGAACTCGCCTCGGAGCATCTGCCTGAAATCTTTATATATTATATAAGAGAGTAGACGCAGACGGTGTCCGCCGTTATCCGGAGAGGATATAAGGATGTATATACATTCCGTATCTGTCAAGTGTGTGAATTTTTATTCATGAAATAAGAGTGGTACCGCGTAGGACAGCAGTTGTCTTTCGTCTCTTGCAGAATCTGCAGAGTCGGAAGATTTTTTTATGTCTTTATATCAAAAACAGAAACCAAAGAGAAATTTTAATGGAAACAGAAAGTGGAGGAAAACAAAATGATGACACCATCCAAGTACAAACGTCAGTATTACATGCCGCCGGTGAAATGTATGAAATGGGCGGAGAAAGAATATGTGGATAAGGCCCCGATCTGGTGCTCTGTAGACCTTCGTGACGGAAATCAGGCACTTGTGATCCCGATGAGCCTGGAGCAGAAAGTGGAATTTTTCAAGCTTCTTGTAAAGATTGGTTTTAAAGAGATCGAGGTTGGATTTCCGGCTGCTTCTGAGACAGAGTATGAGTTTCTCCGTACGCTGATCGAGCAGGATCTGATCCCGAAGGATGTAACGATCCAGGTGCTGACTCAGGCAAGAGAGCATATTATCCGTAAGACTTTTGAAGCTGTTAAAGGCGCCCCAAAAGCGATCGTTCATGTATACAATTCCACATCCGTATCTCAGAGAGAGCAGGTATTCAAAAAATCAAAAGAGGAGATTCTGAAGATCGCAGTAGATGGCGCTGCACTTCTGAAAAAGCTGGCTGATGAGACAGAAGGCAATTTTCAGTTTGAGTACAGCCCGGAGAGCTTTACGGGAACAGAGCCGGAGTATGCACTGGAGGTGTGCAATGCGGTTCTGGATGTATGGCAGCCCACTGCAGATAACAAAGCAATCATCAACCTGCCTGTTACGGTTGAGCATTCTATGCCGCATGTGTATGCAAGTCAGGTGGAATACATGTGTGATAATCTGAAATACCGTGAAAACGTGATCGTTTCTCTTCATCCGCACAATGATCGTGGATGTGGCGTTGCAGACTCCGAGATGGGTCTTCTTGCAGGTGCTGACCGAATTGAGGGAACTTTGTTCGGAAATGGTGAGCGTACCGGTAATGTGGATATTGTAACGCTTGGTATGAATATGTATTCCCAGGGTGTGGACCCGAAGATCGATTTTTCTGATATGCCGCATATTTGTGAGGTTTATGAGAAATGTACCGGAATGCAGATCTATGAAAGAAGTCCGTACAGTGGAGCTCTTGTATTTGCTGCATTTTCCGGATCGCATCAGGATGCCATCGCAAAGGGTATGCACTGGAGAGAGAACGGAGATCTGGAGCACTGGACTGTTCCGTATCTGCCGATCGATCCGACAGATGTGGGAAGAAACTACGACGCAGATGTTATCCGTATCAACAGCCAGTCCGGAAAGGGCGGTGTAGGCTATATACTGGAGACAAAGTTTGGCCTGAACCTTCCTCCGAAAATGCGCGAGGCTATGGGCTATGCAGCCAAAGCAGTGTCCGATCACAAGCACAAAGAGCTTCATCCGGACGAGATCTTCAGTCTGTTCAAATCTACCTTCGAAAATGTGGTTGAACCATACAGCATCAATGAGGTTCATTTCCAGCAGAAGGAAGACGGCATCGTAACACGGGTTATTTCTACATTCCGTGGAAAAACCATCGTTACAGAGGCTTCCGGAAATGGTCGTCTGGATGCGGTAAGCAATGCACTGAAGAAAGCTTACGAACTGAAATACACACTGGAGACTTATCAGGAGCATGCTCTGGAGCAGAGTTCTTCCTCCAAGGCTATCGCTTATGTGGGAATCCGTAAACCGGATGGAACGCTTGCCTGGGGAGCGGGTGTTGATCAGGATATCATCCGTGCCTCTATTGATGCACTGGTAACTGCGATCAACAATCGATAAGCATCCGGTTCCGGATAGGTTTACAAAAAAATGAGAAGCTGCCATAAAACGCAGCTTCTTTTTTTGCCGTGCAGATGCTATAATAGTGCGGAATGTGAAAATAACAGTGAGTAAGAGGGATATTATGAAAAATAAGAAAAAAAACAGGAGCTCATACAGCCTGTCTGCAGAGCTGAAAAACGCTCTGAAATATATGTTGATATGGGGAATGATCCTGATCTTTTCCGCATATCTGCTTAGTGATTCGGAGATCCTCGGAAATGTAAAGCAGCAGGCAAGACCGGATACCTGGTCTATGATCGGTGTGGGAGGAAGCTTTGAAGAGGAGTTTACCTGCAAAACGAACCGTCTGTCCGGTGTGGAGCTTTTTCTTTCTACAGAGAGTGCATCGGTTGCTGGAACGTTTCAGGTAACGCTGTATCAGAATGAAAGGGAAATCCAGAGCTGGCAGGCCAGCAGACTGACCATATCGTCGGGGGATACCACGTATTTCCGGCTTGACCAGAAGCTTACGGAATGTAAGGGGCAGAAATTCCGGATCGTTTTAGATGGCGCAAAAGGGGATACCGGAGTGGCAGCAGGGTTGGTGAGCCAGAAGGATGATACACAGACACTTGCCTATCGGATCATTTCCAGGCCATTTCCAAAATCACTGGTGTTTCTGGTGATTGGAGCGGCGGCAGCTGTGATGCTGGTGATCTTTGCATTCCTGAAACGCAGACGGCTCCGGGCAGAAGTGGTGTTTGCCGTTGTTTATATTTTTATGAGTATCTGTACGCTGGCGGCGGTTCCGGCCTTTAATTCGCCGGATGAGTATAGCCATTATCTGAGAAGCTATGAGGTTTCCAGAGGATATCTGACGTCGGAAGGCAACGGAGGAAACGACTTATTCTCATATGGAAGGACGTTTAACAGTGGTCTGGTTCCGGAATTTTCCGCCAAGGATCATGTATCATTATGGGATATCGGAGAGAATGCAGATCAGCGTATCGACCGGGAAAAAACACAGTTTTACGGATTTGGAAATACAGCTTTGTATGCACCTACTTCGTATCTTCCCCAGGCAGTAGGGATCCGCATTGCAGATCTGTTTACGGACCGGCCGATGGTTCTTGCCTATGCGGGAAGGATCGCCAATATGCTTATGTTTGGACTGTTCTTTTTCTTTGCCATTCGTCTGACGCCTGTTGGGAAAAATTTCCTCGTACTTCTGGGACTGGTACCTGTGAATATCCAGTCAGCAAATTCCATGTCAGCAGATGCCCTGGCCCTGGCTCTGACAGTTGCTCTGGCTGCCTTTGTACTGGCTATGCGATATAAACAAAAAGAAGTGATGAGTAGAAGACAGCTGATATGGATGTACGTGCTGACCGGATTCCTGTGCCTTTGCAAAGTGGTTTACATGCCGTTTTGCCTGCTCCTGTTCCTGATTCCGAAAGAACGGTTTAAAAGCAGGAAAAATTACTGGTTTCATGTGGTCTGTGCAGGAGCTGTGATCCTGATCTTAAGTTTCGGCTGGCTGGCCATTGCGTCCCGATATCTCTGTGAGTCACAGCCAGGTGTGGATACAGCTGCACAGCTTGTGGGGATCCTGAAGGATCCGGCTGCCTTTGTCCTGACTTTTGTGCGGAGCCTGGATAATTTTGGTGTGACCTATCTTACAGAAATGATAGGAAGTAATCTTGGATGGCTGAACATTCCTGTCTGTGCCCTGCTGGCAATAGGATATCTTCTGATCCTGGTCCTTCAGGTTTCCGGGAATGATGATATATCGGGAATCCGTCTGGATCTTCCGGCAAAGGGCATTCTGGGAGGAGTCAGTCTCCTGGTATTTGCGCTGATCTTTGTAACGTTATATGGACAGTGGACAGCCTATGGCTACGATAAGATCCTGGGCGTGCAGGGACGATATTTTCTGCCACTTCTTTTTCCACTGATTCTTGCGCTGAAGCCCAAACGGTTTGCCGAAGGAGCCGGGGAAACACCATGGGGAATGTTTCTGGGAGCCTGGAGTATCGATCTGTGTGTTTATGCGACACTTTTCGTGCAGGCATTGTGCCGTTTTGCATAAGGTGTCGGATCTGGTCGAGCAAAAATCCTTGACTGGCTGAAAACAAAATATTATAATCAAATCTGTAAATAACAGAAGAAAAAACTGTTCTGAAAAAGGATAAACAGGCAGATAGAAGTACGATTTCCGGAAAGTGGGTGTACAACATTGGACGGAGATGGAGACGCTATCTGCCTTTTTTTCTGAAATGAAATACGGCATGAGTGTGGATAACTCTGCGGTTTTATGTGGATTTTATGTGGAATACATGTGGATAAGGTGTGGATAAAACACAAATACCGCCGTTGAAGCGTTAAATACGGGAAAAAGCTTGACATATTCAATATTATTAAATATAATTTTCCCATACATTACAAAAATGTTACAAACATGTAAAGGAAATCGTAATGATCCGTATTTATCCGGAAAGCGATGATAATGGGGGCTGTGATATCGCATCGGAGGATTATGGGCTGTTACAGAAAATGAAACGCAAGGAATGAGATTATGAAAGTTGAGAAAGATTTACGCGAGGCTGACGGAGTGCAGGATGAACGTAGAAATGGAAAAACCGGAGGAAATTCCGCGCGCAGTTTTGCAGTGCTGACATTATGTGCAGTTTTGGCGATGGTTATTTCTCTGGGGACAAGGACATTTGCAGAAAGTGAGGGAGGCAGGGTTTATGCAGCCTCAGATGGAGGAGAGGGCTCTCCCTATGAAGAGGTTGCTGTTCCTACCGGGATCGCAGGTGTGGTTTCAGGAGTTACGGATACACCATTATCCGGAAGCACGGTTACAAGGATCGGAAGCTCCTGTGAGCAGGTGATTGTAGGCCAGAGAGTACAGAAAGTAACCAATACTGCTGCAGATCTTAATGTAAGCTCCTCTATGGAAAACAAAGTAAATGAACTTGATGCAAGGTCGATCACACTGGCAGAAAATCCCACACTGATGTCAGATGAAGACTATGATACACTTCTGAGGATCGTGGAGGCAGAAGCAGGAAGTGAAGATATCAAGGGCCGTGTTCTGGTGGCTAACGTCATCATGAACCGTGTAAAAAGCGAAGATTTTCCGAATACGGTGACAGAGGTTGTCTGGGATAACAGTGACGGCGTTCCGCAGTTTTCACCGACCTATGATGGCAGGATCAATGAAGTTGCAGTTTCCGATGAAACAAGGGAAGCGGTCAAGCAGGCGCTGAAGGGTACGGATTATTCTGAAGGTGCACTGTTCTTTATCCAGAAATCTGCAGCAGAGGAACATAATGTGAAATGGTTTGAAAAGGACCTGAAGAGGCTCTTTAAATACGGGGTCCATGAATTTTATACATATAAATAGGAAGAACTGATGCAGTACAGAAGGAACCAACCGCCGGCAGAAACAGACCGGCGGTTTCTTTTTATCCGAAAGCTGTGAATATCTGTCTGATCATAGGGTGGGATTGGGCAAGACAGATTCTTTTTTAAAAGTGGTGGCATTTTCCATAATTCCATGCTATAATGTGATAACGTTGAAAAGAAAACGAATATCTTACAATAGAAAGGCGGAACACCAATGCAGGTATTGTACAAGAGCACCAGAGGAAAAGAGCAGGCAGTTACAGCGTCTATGGCCATACTTAAGGGCCTTTCTGAGGACGGCGGACTGTTCGTGCCTGAAAGCATTCCACAGCTGGATGTACCAATGGACAAGCTGGCACAGATGACCTACCAGGAGACAGCATATGAGGTAATGAGCCGTTTCCTTACAGATTTTACCGAGGATGAGCTTAAGAACTGTATCAACAAAGCATACGACAGCAAATTTGATACAGAAAAGATCGCGCCTCTTCATGAAGCGGATGGGGCATATTTCCTGGAACTGTTCCATGGCGCGACCATTGCATTTAAGGATATGGCACTTTCCATTCTTCCGCATCTGATGACAACTGCAGCGAAGAAGAATAATGTTAAGAATGAGATCGTGATCCTTACCGCAACATCAGGAGATACCGGTAAGGCTGCCATGGCAGGCTTTGCAGATGTGCCGGGAACGAAGATCATTGTATTTTATCCGAAGCATGGTGTCAGCCCGATCCAGGAGAAACAGATGGTAACTCAGAAGGGTGCCAACACTTATGTGGTAGGTATTACCGGTAACTTTGATGATGCCCAGACTGCAGTTAAGAAGATGTTCAATGATCATGAGCTGGCAGCAGAGCTGGATCAGGCCGGCTTCCAGTTTTCTTCTGCAAACTCTATTAACATCGGTCGTCTTGTTCCTCAGATCGTATATTATGTATATGCCTACGCATCACTGGTACGCGACGGCAGGATCAAAGACGGACAGGAGATCAATGTGGTAGTTCCTACCGGAAACTTCGGAAATATCCTTGCTGCATACTATGCGAAACAGATGGGACTTCCGATCCACAAGCTGATCTGTGCATCGAATGAGAACCGTGTTCTTTATGATTTCTTCCGCACAGGAACCTATGACAGAAAGAGAGATTTCATCCTTACGACATCTCCTTCCATGGATATCCTGATCTCCAGCAATCTGGAAAGACTGATCTATCGTCTTACCGGAGAAAATGCTGAAAAATGTGCAGAGCTTATGAAATCCTTAAGTGAGGGCGGCGAATATACCATTACTGACGATATGAAAGCACAGCTTGTTGATTTTTATGGTAATTTCTGCAGTGAAGATGAGACTGCACAGGCCATCAGTGATATCTACAAAAACAGCAATTATGTGATCGATACGCATACTGCAGTTGCAGCCGGCGTATATAAGAAGTATGTAAGTGAGACAGCGGATCATCTTCCGACAGTGATCGCCTCTACTGCAAGTCCGTATAAATTCACAAGAAGTGTTATGGAAGCACTTGGTGAGGAGCATAAAGATCTGGATGATTTTGGCCTTGTAGATGCATTAAGTGCGCTTTCCGGAGTACCTGTTCCACGTGCAGTTGAAGAAATCCGTACTGCTCCGGTTCTTCATGACAGGGTGGTAGATGCAGTGGATATGCCGGCAGCAGTAAAGGATATCCTTAAGATCAAATAATAATTGATAATAAAATCAGTAAGAAAATGTATTTTCTGTTGAAAAAGCACAAATACTGGTTTATAATAAAAACAACGAAAACCGAATCCTGGAATGTTCGATCCCCCTTTTCTTTTTGAACCTACATTGACATTTTGGGAATCCAAAATCGCAGGTTGGATGTCAGACCTCACGTCGTGGTAGGCAGAAGACACTGTTGAGGATACCCACCTAGCATCTGCTAGGCGTCAAAAATAAGGGAACGGCATCCCGGGATTAATCGGTTAAAGACATAGAGCCGGTTAGTGGCTCTTTTTTCATATATGGGAGGAATTACAGCATGAGTGTTTCTGAAAGGAAATTTGGGACACTTCCTACAGGGGAAGAAGTAAAAATCTATCATCTTGAGAATAAAAAAGGTGCCTATGCTGAAGTGCTTCAGTATGGTGCGATCCTGGTGAAGATATGTGTTCCGGATAAGAAGGGAGATCTGAAGGATGTGGTCCTTGGATATGACGATATCCGGGGATATGAGATTAATGGATGCTTTTTCGGTGCGATCATTGGAAGAAGTGGAAACCGTATCGAGAATTCCAGATTTTTTATTGATGATAAAGAAGTGGTTCTTGCAGAGAATGAGAATCATAACAATCTTCACAGCGGTCCGGATGGTTTTGAGAAAAAGCTGTGGGAAGTAAAAGAAATTTCCCAGGAGAAGAACAGCGTGGATTTCTTCCGCATCAGTCCGGATGGAGAGAACGGATTTCCGGGAGAATTTTCCATTGTTGTGAAATATGAATTCACAGAGGAAAACGAACTGAAGATTTTTTACAGAGGACGCTCTGATGCAGCTACCGTTGCCAATATGACCAACCATTCTTATTTTAATCTGAACGGAGAAGGCAGCGGAGATGTGCTTGACCAGGAAGTATGTATTCATGCGAAGTATTTTACTCCGGTAAAAGACAGCCAGTCCATTCCTACCGGTGAATATGCACCGGTGGCGGGAACGCCGATGGATTTCAATGTTTCCAAACCGATCGGCAGAGACATTGAGGCGGACTTTGAACAGCTGAAGTTTACAGGCGGTTATGACCATAACTATGTAACCGATAATTATGCAAAGGGCAATGTCCGTTCGATCGCTACTGCATACTGCAGGGAATCCGGTATCGGTATGGAGGTTTCCTCCGATTGCCCGTGTGTGCAGTTCTATGCAGGCAATTTTGTTAAGGATGAGAAGGGAAAGAACGGTCATATTTATCATGAACGTTATGGATTCTGCCTGGAGACACAGGTGGAGCCAAATGCAGTCAATGTAGAGGATTTCCATTCTCCGATCCTGCTTCCCGGTGAAGAGTACAGCTCCGAAACGGTTTACCGTTTTTTTGTGAAATAACAGATAAACAGAAATAAAAGAGGTGCGAGAAGGCAATGCAGATACGTGTGGCAGAAGAGAGAGATGCAGCAACACTTTTAGAGATTTATTCCTACTACGTAGAAAAAACTGCGATCACATTTGAATACGAAACACCTTCCATAGAAGAGTTTACGCAGCGAATCCATGATATAAAGGTGAAATATCCGTATATTGTGGCAGAAGAGAACGGAGAGATCCTGGGATATGCCTATGGTTCGGCGTTTCACCCGAGGGCTGCTTATGGCTGGTGTGCGGAGATGTCTGTTTATGTGAGACATGACCGGCGGGGCAGCGGTGCAGGAGGCAGACTCTATCGAGCCTTGGAGAGTCTTCTTGCAGAGATGGGAATTCTGAACCTGAACGCCTGCATTGCAGTTGCACCAAAAGATGATGAATACCTGACCAGTGCCAGTGTGGATTTTCATAAGCATTTCGGCTATAAGCGTGTGGGAGAGTTCCACAGATGCGGCTATAAGTTTAACCGCTGGTATAATATGGTATGGATGGAAAAGATGATAGGCGAACATAAGAGCCTGCAGCCGGAAGTAAAGCTTTTTCCGGAAATCCAGGATAAGATCGGATTTGAACGTTTTTCCTGGTGAAAAAAGAAACCTGAGGGAGGTCAGCATGGACGAGGAAAAGAAAAATATAATCCAGCTCATGCTGGGATTTGTGCGCAGGGCAAACGGAGATCATGTCAGTGCATATGCGGCCCAGGCAGCGTATTTTCTGATCATGTCTTTTATCCCGTTTATACTGTTTCTTACAACGCTGATCCGTTATACACCGTTAAGCTATAATGTTGTCAGGGATGCCATCATCGGGTTTGTGCCCGGAAATCTGCAGACCTTTGTGCTGAGCATTGTGGTAGAAGTATACAAAAGAAGTACAGCCATCGTGCCGTTGTCTGCGTTGATGGCGCTCTGGGCGTCCGGAAAGGGAATGCAGGCGATCACCAATGGCTTAAATACCATTTATCATGTAAAGGAAACCCGAAACTGGCTGATGACCCGAATCTATTCGGTTTTTTATATGCTGTTGTTTGTGCTGGCGATCATTGTCACTCTTCTGGTCCTGGTTCTTGGTAATCGAATCCAAGTAGCTGCACAGAGAACCATTCCGATTCTCGGGAGACTGCTGGCCAAGGTTATAGGGGCCAGGACATTGCTTGTATTTGCCGTGCTGTTTGCAGTGTTTCTGGTCCTTTATAAAGTGCTTCCAAACCGAAAGGCAACCTTTAAAAGCCAGCTTCCGGGTGCATTTATGATCGCAGTGGCATGGATGATATTTTCCTATGGATTTTCCCTGTATTTTGAATTTTTTCCGAGTTTTGGAAATATGTACGGAAGTCTGACTGCGCTGATCATGGTAATGCTGTGGCTGTATGTGTGTATGAACCTGCTTCTTTACGGGGCGGAGATCAATGCCTACTTCGAAAATGAATTCCGAAAGGCCCAGAGATCTGTAAAAACACTTCTTTCCAAGAAAGAAAATGAAAAAAACAGTTCCAAAGAATCCTGACTTTGCGCTTGACAGAAGGCAGACCTTGTGGCATAGTATTAAAAGACAGAAAAGCTGTGAAGGTGTTTATAGAGGATCATTTTCTCACAGAGAAGGGAAGTCACCGGCTGTAAGCTTCCCCGGGTTCAGATGGTTCTTGAATTTCCCACCGGAGCTTCCTCTCTGAAGTAGCAGTAGGAGATGACGTAAGCTGCGCGTTAAGCAGACAAGAGGTGCCCGTGATCTTTTCATGGGAAACTGGGTGGTACCGCGGATATTCCGTCCCTTTTATAAGGGACGGTTTTTTTATTGCCCATATCTGGATCTTCGGGGTGGGCGGCGGATCATTTGATCATTTTAATTAAAGGAGAAATAGACCATGGATATGAAAGAAAGACTTCAGGAACTGGCTGAAAATGCCAGAAAACGGATCGAGGAATCCGAGGGCCTGGATAAGCTGAATGATGTGCGTGTTGCATATCTTGGAAAAAAAGGTGAGCTTACTGCAATCTTAAAAGGTATGAAGGATGTTGCTCCGGAAGAGCGTCCGAAGGTTGGACAGCTTGTCAATGAGACAAGAGCTAAGATCGAAGAACTTCTGGAAGCCTCCAAAAAGGATTTCGAGGAGAAGGTCCGTGAGGAAAAAATGAAGGCAGAAGTGATCGATGTAACACTTCCTGCAAAGAAAGCGAAGATCGGTCATCGCCATCCGAATACTATCGCTCTGGAAGAAGTTGAGCGTATTTTCATCGGAATGGGCTATGAGGTTGTGGAAGGTCCGGAGGTTGAGTATGCGGACTACAACTTTACAAAGCTGAATATTCCGGAGGATCATCCGGCAAGAGATGAGCAGGATACATTCTTTATCAATGATTCCATTCTGCTCCGTTCCCAGACATCACCGGTGCAGGCACGTGAGATGGAAAAAGGCAAGCTTCCGATCCGTATGATCGCACCTGGCCGTGTATTCCGTTCTGACGAGGTAGATGCAACACATTCACCTTCCTTCCACCAGATCGAGGGCCTTGTTATTGATAAGAATGTTACGTTTGCAGATCTTAAGGGAACCCTTCAGGAGTTTGCAAAAGAGCTGTTCGGACCGGAGACAAAGACCAAATTCCGTCCGCATCATTTCCCGTTCACAGAGCCGAGCGCTGAGGTTGATGTTTCCTGCTTCAAATGCGGCGGAAAAGGCTGCCGTTTCTGTAAAGGTTCCGGCTGGATCGAAATCCTTGGCTGTGGTATGGTTCATCCGAATGTTCTCCGTATGTGCGGGATCGATCCGGATGAGTATACAGGATTTGCCTTTGGTGTAGGTCTGGAGCGTATCGCACTTCTGAAATATGAGATCGATGATATGCGTCTTCTCTATGAGAACGACAGCAGATTCCTGAAACAGTTCTAAAACAGTGAACACGGATCATGAGTATCCGTCTGACAGTAAATATAGAAAAAAGAAGGGACAACCAAAATGAATACTTCATTATCTTGGATTAAAACATATGTGCCGGATCTGGATGTAACGGCACAGGAATATACAGATGCCATGACCTTAACAGGCACAAAGGTAGAGGGCTTTACAGAGCTGGATGCCGATCTCGATAAGATCGTGATCGGCCAGATCGATAAGATCGAGAAGCATCCGGATGCAGATAAGCTGATCATCTGCCAGGTAAATATCGGAACTGGGAGTGTGCAGATTGTAACAGGCGCTCCAAATGTAAAAGAAGGAGATAAGGTTCCGGTTGTTCTTGATGGCGGACGTGTTGCAGGTGGCCATGATGGAAAAATGACTCCCGGAGGGATCAAGATCAAAAAAGGCAAACTCCGTGGCGTTGAGTCCTTTGGTATGATGTGCTCTATCGAGGAACTTGGAAGCACCAGAGAAATGTATCCGGAAGCACCGGAATACGGAATCTATATTTTTCCTGAGGACGCAGTTGTGGGTGAGAGCGCTGTTAAGGCACTTGGCCTTGACGATGTGGTATTTGAGTATGAGATCACTTCCAACCGTGTAGATTGCTACGGTGTTCTTGGAATCGCAAGAGAGGCAGCAGCAACCTTCCAGAAGAAATTCTGTCCGCCGATTGTAGAGGTTAAGGAAAATGATGAGAAAGCTTCCGATTATGTAAAGGTTACTGTAGAGGATCCGGAGCTTTGCCCGCGTTACTGTGCAAGAGTTGTAAAAAATGTCAAGATCGGTCCGTCCCCGAAGTGGATGCAGAGATGTCTGGCTTCCAATGGAATCCGCCCGATCAACAACTTGGTTGATATCACAAACTATGTAATGGAAGAGTTTGGACAGCCAATGCATGCATATGATCTGGATACCATCGCAAATCAGGAGATCGTTGTACGCCGTGCAGGAAAAGATGAGAAATTCGTCACACTGGATGGCCAGGAGCGTATCATGGATGAGAACGTTCTGATGATCTGTGACGGTGAGAAGGCTGTCGGCATCGCAGGTATCATGGGTGGAGAGAATTCCATGATCACAGACGATGTAAAAACGGTTCTTTTTGAGGCGGCGTGCTTCGATGGAACCAGCATCCGTCTTTCTTCCAAGAGGATCGGACTTCGTACAGATGCATCCGGTAAATTTGAGAAGGGTCTTGACCCGAACAATGCACAGGCTGCAATTGACCGTGCATGCCAGCTGATGGAAGAGCTTGGTGCAGGTGAGGTTGTAGGCGGAATGGTTGATGTCTGCAGCGAGACAAGAGAGCCATCCAGAGTAAAATTTGAGCCTGAGAAGATCAACAAACTTCTTGGAACCAGCCTTACAAAAGAAGAGATGATCGATTATCTTGGACGTGTAGAACTGGCTTATGATGAAAAAACAGACGAGATCGTTGCACCGACATTCCGTCAGGATATCCACTGTAATGCAGATGTTGCAGAGGAGGTTGCAAGATTCTATGGCTATGATAAGATCCCGATGACACTTCCTACAGGAGAGGCTACTACAGGTAAGCTGCCATTTAAGCTTCGTATCCAGGAGGTTGCAAGAGATATCGCAGAATACTGCGGATTCTCAGAGGGAATGTCCTATTCTTTCGAAAGCCCGAAGGTATTTGACAAGCTTTGTATTCCTGAGGACAGTGATCTTCGTAAAGTCATCACCATCAGCAATCCTCTTGGAGAGGACTACAGTATCATGCGTACAAGCACACTGAACGGTATGCTGGCATCCCTTTCCACAAACTATAACAGACGTAATAAAGATGTTCGTCTTTACGAGCTTGGAAATATCTATCTTCCGAAGTCCCTTCCGGTTACAGAGCTTCCGGATGAGCGTACCATGTTTACACTTGGAATGTACGGAAAAGGCGATTTCTTTGATATGAAGGGTGTATGCGAGGAGTTCTTCGAGAAGATCGGAATGAAGAAAAAGGTTACCTACGATCCAAACAGCGGAAAACCATTCCTTCATCCGGGAAGACAGGCTAACATGATCTATGAGGGTAAGGTAGTTGGATACTTAGGTGAGGTTCATCCGGCTGTTGCAGATAATTACTCTATCGGAGAAAAAGCATATATCGCAGTGATCGACATTCTGGATGTTCTGGAATTTGCTGGTTTCAACCACAAATATACAGGAATTGCCAAATATCCGGCTGTAACTCGTGACCTGAGCCTTGTAGTTCCCCATGCAGTTCTCGCAGGACAGATCGAGGAGATTTTTGATCAGAGAGGCGGAAATATTCTTGAGAGTTATCAGCTGTTCGATATCTACGAGGGCGCACAGATTGAGAAAGGTTTCAAATCCATGGCTTATTCTCTGGTATTCCGTGCCCATGACAAGACTCTTGGTGAAAACGAGATCTCCGCAGCAATGAAAAAGATCATGAATGGTCTTAACGGACTTGGAATCGAGCTGAGAAGCTGATGCTGATCTACATTGTAAGACATGGCCTGACTGAGTGGAATAAATTAAAAAAGCTTCAGGGTGCAGCGGATGTACCTCTTGCGAAGGAAGGGATCCTTCTTGCAGAAAAAACCGGAGAAGCTCTCCGTAATGTGAAGTTTGATATCTGTTTTACAAGTCCGCTCTCAAGGGCAAAACAGACAGCAGAATATGTTCTGGGGAAACGTGACGTTCCGATTATACCGGATAAACGGATCCAGGAGATCGATTTTGGTGTGTTGGAGGGTGATCAAGTAAGAGATGCAGATGGCAATTATATCGATCCGCAGATCGAGACTTTTTTCCGTGCTCCGGTAAATTTTAAACGACCGGAAAAGGGAGAGGATATTTTTGATGTGATCGCCAGGACAAAGGATTTCTGGGATGAAATAACATCAGATCCGACTCTTGCGGATAAAACAATTCTTGTTGCCTCTCATGGATGTGCAGTCCGTGCTCTTCTTCAGAATGTAGATCCTGATCCGGAGAATTTTTGGAGAGGCTCCGTGCCGCCAAACTGCTGTGTTAATCTTGTGGAAGTAAAGAATGGAAAGACAACGCTTCTGGAAGAAGATAGAGTTTATGCATAGAAAATAATGAGAAACGCAGAATAACTGTAATGGCTGTTCTGCGTTTCTTTTTTGCTTGTTTTTATTGGTGGAATTTCACAGGTTATGATTGACTAATTGAGATAAAATGAGATAAAATATATAAAAGCAATGAATGATTCAGAAAAATAAAAGTTAAACTTTACTAATTGTATAAAGATGCAGAATTGTGTTGGAATTATATGAAATCATTTAACCAAGTGCGGATTGCGAATATCCGCCTGCGGATAGAGGATAATTACTGATAGTGATGTGATATATGGAATGGGGTGAGTATATGCAGTCATTAAATGAGACAAAAGCAGGGGAAAGCTACACGATCAAGTGGATGACCGGAATGCCGGAGACTATGGAACAGATCAGGCAATATGATGTCAGTGAAGGAAAGACCGTACAGATCATAAGCAGGATACTTGGCGGAGTGATCGTAGGTGTTTGCGGACGCAGGATCCTGATCAGCGATGATGCAGCCTGCCGTATAAAAGTATAAATAAAAGTATAAAATAGAAAAAAGACGAAAGGACAATTCTTTTGGCGAGGGAATTGTCCTTTCTGGTTGTTTTAGGGAAGATGTTATGATAGTATGGGAACAAAAGAGTAACTTTTTTCAAAAATAAAGACAGGGGAGGCATATTATGGGAAAAAAGTTTATGAATACAGTGCTGTTTCTGGCAGTAACAGTGGCCGCGGCAACCCTGACTGCTTATGTTGGAAAAGGCTCCGGGAATGTGTTGCTTTATAACTTTACATTTCTGGGACTTATGCTGATCATATACGCAGTGGGGCTTTTTGCAGGTTTATATCGGATGGATAACCTGTCAAGAGCACTGAAGCATGGCGCTGGTGAGATCACAGAAGTGTTTCAGCTTCCGGGAAGAGCCAGAAAAGAAGAGATTGGGCAGCTGCGAGGGATTTTTGGTGACCGCTATCTCGACAAAAAGATGGATGACTTTGTTGACAGCATCAGCAGAACGGAAGAAGGGATCGCTGAAGTAGAGGATTTTGTGAATATTGAGGATGTAGATGTACATATCCACAAGAGACTCCTTGAGATGGCTCCGGACATTTTTACAAGCCTTGGTATCCTTGGAACATTTATCGGTCTTGTGTGGGGACTTAAGAATTTCCAGCCCACAGATTATGAAGTGATGACAAGCTCGGTATCCGCTCTTGTAGATGGCATCAAAGTTGCGTTTCTGACTTCCATTTATGGAGTTGCACTTTCTGTTGTGTACACATTTGGGATGAAAAGCGGATATTCTGCGATGTCCCAGGCGATGCAGGATTTTCTGGATCGTTTTCACGCACTGGTGCTTCCTACTGCGGAGAATGAGTCCTGGAATCTCCTTGTTTCCAGCCAGAAGACACAGACAGAAGCCATGAAACAGATGGCGGAACAGTTTTCTGTGCAGATGGCAGATAGCTTTGAGAAAGTGATCACACCTACTTTTCAGAAGATGAATGATTCTCTGGACGTTCTTACCGCATCTGTGACAAAAGGGCAGCAGGATGCGATCCGGGAGATCCTGGATACGTTTTTAAGCGAGATGCATGGTTCCTTTCAGATGCAGTTTGAAGATTTTAATGATGCTCTGGCAGAACTTAAGAAGGTGCAGAAGGAGAATACAGAATATACATCAGAATTGTACAAGACCATGAGCAGTCAGCTGAGTGAAACTTTTACGAAGCAGGAACGTGCCATGAAGGATGCCATTAAGGAAATCGATGAGATGCAGAGCAGTTATATGAAGACTGCAGACCGTATTATCCGGGATAATCAGATGATCCAGCAGCTGCAGAAACAGGATTACGAAAAGTTTGCCCGGCATATGCATGAAAATGAAAAAGAATCCGCAGATCTCTGGAAAAACTGCAATGCATCTATGCGCCAGTATGTGGACAGTGCTGCAGAAGGGATGAAAGCAGTTGCGGATTCCAATAGGATCAGCGAGGAGCTTCTTCGTGAAGATAAGAAGATGATCGAAGATTTTGAAGCCAGAGTGAAGGAATTTACCGAGAGCCAGAAGATGGTCAATAGTGTTCTGGATGAGGTACGCAGGCTTCTTTCTGAAATCAAGACGGCAAAAAATAACCGTGATATCCATCTGATCGCCGGACAGCCCTGGGGCTATGGAAGCAATGCCGGTATCCAGGAACTTAAGGATAAGCTGACGGGTCTGGAGGATCTTCTGGAAGGACAGGGTGCAAGACAGGAAGCGCTGCTGGATGAGATCGAGCGCAGTATCCGTGAGGCAACGAAGGCAGCACAGAAAAGCCGTTTTGGTTTATTTAAATAAGAGAGGAATTGTCAATGCGCAAAAAAAGAAAGCCGGAGGAGCATGGGTTTAATGTCTGGCGTTCTTATTCGGATATGATGGCAGGAGTTTTGCTGCTTTTTGTTCTGATCATGTGTGTGACACTTTTTCAGGCACAGAAGAGCTATCAGGACAGTCTGAAGGAACGGGATGAAAAAATCGCTCTTCAGGAAAAATATACAGAAGAGCTTCTGGAAAAACAGAATGCGCTGGATGAGCAGGCAGGAACATTAAAAAGCCAGGATGAGCAGATCAAGTCCAAGGACAAGCAGATCAAATCTCAGGATGAAGAATTGTCTTCTCTGGCGGAGAAGCTTGCCAAACAGCAGGAAACGCTTGAGGCGCAGCAGGAAAAGCTGGCCTCTCAGAAAAAGAAGCTTTCCAGCCAACAGGATACATTGAAAGAGCAGCAGTCTGCGCTGGATGAAAAAACAGAGCTTCTGGAAGAGCAACAGGAGAAGATTGACAAGATCATCGGCGTGAAAGCTGAGGTTGTGGAAGCTTTGCAGAAGGAATTTGAAAAAAAGAACCTCAATGTGGATATTGATCCACAGACAGGTGCGCTGACGCTGAATGCCAATGTTATGTTTGATTATGATCAGGCAGAGCTTACCGATTCCGGTAAGATGACATTGTCTATGGTGCTGCCGACATATTGTAAGGTGTTGCTGGATGATTCCTATAAGAAATATCTTGGCGAGATCATTATTGATGGTTATACGGATACAGACGGAGATTACAGTTATAACCTGGAGCTGTCACAGAAGAGGTCTCTGGCGGTAGCGCAGTATCTTTTGGATATTAAGAGTGATTTTCTGAAGGATTCACAGGTTCAGGAACTGAAGGATTGTCTGACAGTGAATGGGCATTCCATGTCAGATCCGGTTCTGGATGCAGATGGAAATGTAGATAAGGATGCGTCCAGACGTGTAGAGGTAAAATTCCGTTTGAAGGATGAAGAGATGATCCAGGAACTGAATAAGATCATGCAGGGAGATTCTGCAGAGTCCGACAGTACTGCTCAGAAAAAAGAAAAGAATCAGAAAGAAAATCAGGATAATAAGCAGTAATAAAATATGGCTGCTTTATATTTTATTAGGGAGGATTGGGTATGAAAAGAAAACTGGCATTGATGCTGACAATGACGCTTCTGGCTGGCAGCCTGGATTCGGGAATGCTGGTCAGTGCAGCTGATTTTTCAGCAGAAGAGAGTGTGGAACAGGCAGTGGAAGAGGAACCGCAGCCAACTGAGGAAAACGGTGCTGAGGAGGAGCTGCCATCTGATGAGGCAGCTGCTTCTGAGACAGAGCAGGTTGATGATCCCGGAGAAGATGGATCAGAAATGATAGAGTCCGATGTGAATGAAGCGGATATTTCTACGGAACTGGAAACAGATCCGGAATTGGAAGAGGAACCGGAGCTGGAAGAGGAACCGGAAAGTCTGGCAGAAGATCCTGGATCTGCGGAAGTGGAAGAAGCTCAGCTTGAGGATGGCAGTGAAGATGCATTATCTGGAGGTGCGGATAATGCAGGATTTGAATGGAACGGACTGCGATGTATTTCTAACGAAAAAGGTGAGGTTACGATCAAAGCGGTCATTAACGATGACCATTATGATAAGAATAACAATAAGATAAAAAGTGACAGATGCGCTTATGTGAATGGAAACATTCCATCTTCGATCAATGGCAAGCCGGTTGTCCGAATCGATACCGGAGCATTTTCAGACTGTATTAATATGACAAGTCTGAATATTCCGGATTCTGTAAAAGAGATCGGACGAGGAGCTTTTTCCGGTTGTACATCCCTTTCTTCCATCCGCATTCCGGATAATGGGGTGGTGGTAGAAGCAGGTGCATTCGAGCAATGTACAAGTCTTACCCGTATCCATATCCCTGCATCGATGGTCACACATGGTTATGTGGGTGAGAGTCCGGCGTATCCGGGAATTTTTGCGGGAGATGCAGGTCTGACGACGGTCACCTTTGGAAAAGGGATCACAAAGATTGCCAAAGGCTTGTTTTTGCAGTGTTCCGGTGTGAGAAAGATCGTTGTTCCGGATACTGTAAAAAATATCGAGGCATATGCGTTTCGGAGTTGTTCTGCACTTACGGAAGTGATTCTTCCGGAAGGCCTGGAAAATATTTATAATGGAGCGTTTTCCTACAGTAAGAGTTTGACTTCCATGAAGCTTCCATCTACGCTGAAATTTCTGGATGTAGGAGCTTTCGGAGATTGTACAGGTCTTACGACGATCAACATCCCACCAAAAATGAAGACCCATGATACCACAGCGGCGAACCGGCAGTGGCCAGGTCCCTTTTATGGCTGTAAAAATCTGAAAAATGTGACTTTGGACAACGGAATGGAGGAAGTTCCAAGAGGGATTTTTTATGCACCCTCCGGTGATATAGGGCTGGAGGAAATTGTGATTCCGGATAGTGTGAAATGGATCGGGTACAGTGCGTTTTTTGGCTGTAAAAATCTGAAAAAGGTGACTCTTTCCAAAAAGCTGGAGGGTATTGATTCAGAAGCTTTTCAGAACTGCAAAAATATGAAATTATCAGAACGCGACCTTCCGAAAACGCTGAAAACGATCCGTGATAATGTTTTTGCTAACTGTACAAGCCTGGAAAATGTTGTACTTCCAGATTCCCTGGAGTATCTTGGGATAAGTGTGTTCTATAACTGCCAGAGTCTGACAGAAGTAAATATTCCGGCTGGTGTGGAGACAAATGGAGCTACAGGAAATTACTATGATATGGGCGGCCCTTTTGCAGATTGCGTGAATCTGAAAAAGGTAACCTTTGGAAAAGGAATCAAGAAAATTGCACAGGGACTGTTTTACCGATGTACGGGAATCGAATCCATAGAGATTCCTTCAACGGTTACAGAAGTTGATTATATCGCATTCGGAAGATGTGTAAATCTGCAGAAAGTTGTGATCAACAGCGGACTTAAAGTTTTGTGGAAAGAGGCGTTTTACAAGTGTGAGAAGTTGGAAAACCTTACATTACCTTCCTCTGTGGAGGATATCAAGGAGTATGTTTTTAAGGATTGTAAATCACTGAAATGGGTTATGATCCCGCCAAGTGTAAAAACAATGGCGTGGTATAATGATATCACATATTTGAATGAAGATACGATTTTTGTTAATGTTTCATCTGACTTTGCAATAAAAGGTTCTACAGGTTCTTTTGCGGAAGCTTACGCAAAAAAATTCTCCATACCGTTCGTTTCAGTGGGAAACACAGAGAAAACAACTTTTAAGATCACGTTTGATAAAAATGCGAAGGATGCGAAGCTTGCGTCAAAAGATAAAACAAAAACTGTAAAAAATGGAAGTGTCTATGGTAAACTTCCGACTCCGACCAGGAAGAATTACTATTTTCTTGGCTGGTATACGACTCCTAAGGATGGGGGTAAGAAGGTTACCGCAAAAACAAAATTTAATCTGAAACGGAATCAGAATCTGTATGCCCACTGGGCAAAAGCAGATCTGAGGAAGGCAAAGATCACAGTGAAAAACTGTACTTGGAATGGAAAGCCACAGAAACCAAAGGTTACCGTGAAGTTTTACGGACAGACCTTAAAAGAAAAAACACACTATACGGTTTCTTATCCTTCCGGGAAAAATATTGAGCCGGGTAAAGTTACTGTCACGATTAAAGGTAAAGGGGTTTTTGCGAAATCTAAGAGCAAAAACGGAAGCTTTACCATTGCGAAGGCAAAGCAGACGATCAAGGCAGTGAATGAGATCTATGCAGCAACAGAGAATGGAAAAACAAAGAATTTAAGTGTTTCAGCGAAAGAGAATGCCAGGATCAGCCTGTCCAGTAATTTTTCCGGTATTGCTGTGGTGAAGGGGAAAAAGCAGGTTACACTGAAAAAACCGGGAGCTGCCACGATCACGGTCCATGCGGCTGAGACAAAGCATTATAAAGCTGCATCCGGAAAAATGAAGGTTATTTTCCAGGGGCGGCAGAATATCAGACTGGTTTCCAAAGCCTTGAAGAGTAGTGGCCTGAACCGCTATACGATATCCAGTGATAATTTTAATCAGCCGATCAGGATTTCTGTCCTTGGAGGAGCAAAATATTCCTGCGCAGTATCAAATTCCGGAAAAACAGCGGCATGGTATGAAAGCGGCAAAGGTCTGATGGTGAGAGGTCAGGGCAAAGTTGTTGTGACGGTTACTACGAAGACAAGTGCAGATCAGGTATACCTGGCTTCTAAGAGAATATTTACGATCAATCTGACGGGAAAAGTCCAGAATAGTGATTGGGTATTTAAACAGGATAGTGATGGAAAAGTGATCCTGATGAAATATACCGGAAAGGCTGTGAATGTTACAGTTCCTACAACGATCACGATCGGAATGAAAACAGTTCGGGTAAAAGGACTTGGGGACAGCGTTTTTGAAGGACAGAAGATACAGAAGGTTGTAATCGCAGAAGAGGGTGTTCTTACTATTGGTAAAAAGGCATTTAAGAACTGCACTGTACTGAAATCGGTTTCTCTTAACCGTAAGACCGTATCTATTGGTGCGGAGGCTTTTTCCGGCTGTAAATCGTTGACTTCTATTGATCTGCCGGATGGTCTGAAAGAGATTTCCGCAAGTCTGATGAAGGGGTGCAGCTCGCTTTCAGGTTCTGTCTATATTTCGAAAAATGCCAAGAAGATCGGTAGCAGTGCATTTGATGGCTGTGCTAAGATCCGTACGGTAATGGTGTATTCCAATGTGACCAGTGTTGAGGCAAATGCATTCAGAGGCTGCAATAATATTAATAAGGTTTATTATGCGGGGCCGAAATATAAATGGGCTCAGATTAAAATCGCAGGTGGCAATGAGAAGCTGACAGCGAATGTGGTCTTTAATGCAGGTGGTGGTGTTGATTCCAGCGTGGATACGAAGCTTTCAACGGATGATCTTTTCAGAAAGTATCCGGAGTTTCTGAACAATGCCGGTTTTGACAAGGTTACAGGTGATCTTCAGGGTGAGATGTTTGATGCGTTAAGTGCGGATACCAGTGCTACTTCGGGCTTTGGCACTTCAACATATTGGGCTACGGTTAAATCCAATATGCTGAACGGATTTGCGTATTCGATGTGTAATCTGTTTAATAAGGTGTATGGGACGGATTTTTCAGATGATAAACTGAAACAGAGTCTGGCTATGGAGCTTATTGTGGAAACTGCGGAGAGTTCTATGCTGACGTATGGTAACGATACTTTGGCAGAGGCTTATGATATCATTCATAATACAAAGGATCTTTCGGATCATTTCTTTGAAAATGGTGACACGAAATATCAGCTGGCTATGAAGCTGGAGGGTGTGACGCAGTATAGCAGAACTGAGCTTAATGATATGCTTGATTGGTTTTACAAGAAAAACGATAAAGGGGTTTCCAGGTGGGATACCATTGATAAAACTTTTAACAGTGCAGATGCTATTATGAGTGCAGGAGATTATCTGATGAATTTTCTGACGTTGGTTACGGTTGGAAGGGATTGCCTTGACAGACTGAGTTATCGGCTGCAGGAGGATTCTTCTTTGAAGAGGGGAATTGATCTTTTGAAACAGTATTATGACCAGCCGCTTAAGACATTGATGGTGGATTATGCGTCAGACAGGTGTATGAAGAAAGTGAAGAAGATGTTGACGAAGTCATTGACGAAGGTTCTGGATACAGTATGGACTCATAAGGGGTATACTGGCAGCTGTTATGTTGAGCTCGCGGAGCTGATCTTTAACGTTACCGGTACAATGATCCCTGGACCGACGATCGAGGGTTATAAGCAGGCATGGGTTTCGGTGTCAAATACGATGACTTTGAGAAATTCTGCTATGCAGCTTCGGAATGAGATCATTCAGGCGAAGAATAATGGTGGAGCTTCGAATCAGCAGATCGGGGATTATCAGCTACTGATGAGGACTTATCTGACTTGCCTGAAGAAGTCCGGGGGATATGTGGCGTCAGTTGTGAGGAATCCGTATGTTATGCAGGGGCATTTGGCTCGTTATGATAGTGCGTTGAATTATGAAGCTTATATTTCGGGATGTAAGTCTAATGCAGTGTATGGGAAGTGATTGAGGTTTAACTGGATCAATTAAGTCCTTTGCGGGGCTGCGAAAAGCGATAAGCTGTGGAGCAGTTATTCGGTTATGAGCAAGTAGCGAAGTGGATTGTGAATATCCGCTTGACATTTGTTCTTTTTGCTCTGGTGTCTGGCAGTGTTGTATTTGCTGGGCACCGGGGCTTTTTTGTTGGAGGTATAGAGGGACGCTAGAGGAAGGTGGAATTGGTCTGTGGGGGATGCAGTCGGGGGTGGAGGTTTTTGTGGTGTGGATGGAGAGGGGGACGCCAGAGGAAGGTGGCAGCAGCCCGGCCCGATGCCACCTTCCTCTGGCTGACGCTTCCAACCGACAGGAAAAAAACGGAGCATGGGACGGAAGCGGACTGGGCGTCCTGTCCTGAAATGTCAGACTGGTACAGAATATTCCTATAAGTATCGAAGAATACAGAAACGGGATCGGCCCAGCGTACCACCATAAGTACCGAAGAATACAGAAACCAGATCGGCACAACGTTCCATTCTGAGTACCGCAGCATACAGACAAAAGTCAACAACGCAGCACACACAACAACGCAGAACTCCTTCCGTGCCCAAGAGGGTGGGGGTGCAGGGGGAGGGCCTTCGGGCCAATGTCATTTAGTTAGGGACTTTTTATTAAAAAATATTTTTAGGATATAAGTTATGCTGTAAGTTTTC
>ENA-OQHI01000533-OQHI01000533.1-human-gut-metagenome-genome-assembly--contig:-NODE-533-length-23989-cov-5.672842_pt1 | contig 23989 bp, 19 predicted proteins | sample MGYA00242561_ERZ504713 | MGnify/ENA primary metagenome ERZ504713 (study PRJEB26092, sample SAMD00036217) | human gut metagenome | host: Homo sapiens | study: EMG produced TPA metagenomics assembly of... | reverse complement strand
AAGCCGTGGATCGAGTGGGCGGAGGATATCCGCCTGCGCTGGCAGAATGCCATGGACTACTACCGCCGGGAATTGTATTTTGAGGTGGAGTACTACAAATATCTCCAGTTCAAATTCGACCAGCAGTGGCGTGCACTAAAGGCTTACGCCAACGAAAAGGGCATCCGCATCATCGGCGATATCCCCATCTATGTGGCACTGGATTCTGCCGATGCATGGGCGAACCCGCAGATGTTCCAGCTGGATGAGGACAACATTCCCACCGCTGTGGCAGGTGTTCCGCCGGATGGTTTTTCGCCCACCGGCCAGCTCTGGGGCAATCCGCTCTACCGCTGGGAAAAGCACCGGGAAACGGGCTATCAGTGGTGGATCACCCGCTTGTGGTACTGCTTTGAGCTGTACGACGTGGTTCGCATCGATCACTTCCGCGGCTTCGATGAGTATTTCTCCATCCCCTACGGCAGTGAGACTGCCGCACCGGGCCACTGGGAAAAAGGCCCCGGCATCGAGCTGTTCCGTGCTGTGGAGCAGGCACTGGGCAAACGGGAGATCATTGCGGAGGATCTTGGCTACATGAGCGACACCGTGCGTCAGCTGGTGCGGGACAGCGGCTTCCCTGGCATGAAGGTGCTGGAATTTGCCTTTGACTCCCGGGATACCGGCAGCGCCAGCGACTACCTGCCCCACAACTACCCGGTGAACAGCGTGGCCTATACCGGCACCCACGACAACGAAACGCTGGTATCCTGGTACCAGACCATCACCGGCGCGGAGCGCGCCATGGTGCGGGATTATCTGTTCGACTACGCCACCCCGGAGGAGCAGCTCTATAAAAGCATGATCGCACTGATCCTGCGCAGCGCAGCAGCGACCTGCATCATCCCCATGCAGGACTGGCTGGGGCTGGACAACTCCGCCCGCATCAATCAGCCCTCCACCGTGGGCCAGAACTGGCGCTGGCGGCTGAAAAAGCCCCAGCTGACCAAGAAGCTCCAAAAGGAGATCTGCCAGCTGACCACCCGCTACGGGCGGAAGAACTGGGCGTAACTGCATTAAAAACCATAAAACCCCATGTCCGGGCCGTTTCACACAACGGTCTGGACGTGGGGTTCTTTTTCTGGATCAGTGACAGCCGGATGGCAGCAGACTCCGGTTCATTCAAACCAGGCTTTCGATGATCTCCGCGCACTTTTCAATGCCGTTCACCGCTGTCCAGCGCGATATGATAGTTGAGTTCATGGTAGGTCTTGTAAATCAGATAGCCGGCGATCAGGAAGGTCAGGATATCCGACAGCGGCATGGAGTACAGCACACCGTCCAGCCCGAAAAACCGGGGCAGCAGCAGGGCAAAGCCCACACCAAACACCACCTCACGCACCATGGAAAGGGCGGTGGATTCTGCTGTCATGCCCACCACGATGGAGATGACGATCTGGAAGAACTTCATCACGATGCCAACCACTGCCATCGGCATCGGGTACTACCTTAAAACCAAAACGGCATAACGAAACAGCCGGGAGGCGTTCCAAAAGCGGAAGCCTCCCGGCTGCGTTTTTATAAGTTGTGTGCTCTGTCCGGTTACTTAAGCAGGGCGCTGTGGTCTGCGCCGCCAATGGTCAATGCCGCGCGGGGGCCGGTGTGGGTCCAGACGACGGCCATTTCATCGGGGGCGTCGGGTTCAGCCGCCAGCAGGGCATCCACCGAGACCGTGGTGGAGCGGGAGAGCAGGGTGGTGAACACAAGGGTCTTCACGCCCTGAGCCTTTAGGGTGCGGACCATGCCCAGCGTCAGGTGGGCCGAGGCCACGATGCCGTTGGCGCGGATGGTCAGGGTCGTGCCGTTCTGGGTGCAGGTGTGAGTGATCTGCTTGCCCAGAACGTTGGTGACATACAGCTCCTCCACCGTGACCGGGCGCTCCACTTCCACCGAGCCGTTGGAAGGTGCTTCTGCCCCTTCGGTGGGCGTCACGGTCGGCTGGGCGGGCTTTTCGGGTTCGCGTACAACATCGCCGGGCTGGGAAACATCGTCACCCTTCGCATTGCGGCGGGTGATGGTGGTGCCCACCTGCAAACCGGAGAACCGCGTTTCGCCGTTGGTCGAATCGCCAATGGCCACATTGCCGCCCGATGTGGCGTCGATCGTCACCTTGCCTTCAACGGTAATATCAGACTTTACCTCAGTAGCACCGTCAGCAACGCTGCCGCTGCCGATGGCCGCAGCACCGGGAAGAGGAGCTTCTTCGTTATTCAGAACGCCGCCGCCTTTGGCGGTGATATTGGGAGAACCGGCTTCGGTGCTCTTGATGGAAACTTTGTTTCTGGTATCCTCGGTGTCGGGTTGTGTTTCTGCGCCGCCACCGATACCGGCACCTTCTTCGCCGCCGGTGGCGTTTCCGATTTGAGCATTGCCTCTAATGATCACATTGCCGATGCCAATAACGCCGCCGCCAATGCCGGAACCACCAGAACCACTTTTTGCATTTTCGATTTTGGCGTTGCCTTCAATGGTCACGTTGCCTACAGTTAGATCGATTACCATGCCATCGCCATCGGGATACAAATCGCCTTGGCCGCTGCCGATGCCTGCGCCGTTTTCTTTACTTTCCGCATTTTCAATGACTGCATTACCTCTGATGATGATCTCGCTGTTACCACGGGTGCCACTGCCGATGCCGGCTCCAGCTTCACCGCCCTGTGCGTTTTTGATGACGGCATCACCTTCAATGGTCACTGTGCCCAGACCCTGAAGGCCGCTGCCGATGCCAGCAGCCATATAGCCACCAGAGGCTTCGGTGATGGTGCCGCCGCTGATGGTGACAGTGCCATTTCCTCCAATAAGAGTGCCCTTCGGTATCTCGCCACAACCGCCACCAATACCGGCACCATAGCGGCCCGTAGCCTTTGCGGTGATATCGCCGTCCGTAATTATGACCGTACCGTTGCCATCGAGGCCACCACCAATACCGGCAGCCAGACTGCCGCCCGTAGCGGTGATCGTACCACCGGAAATTGTCACATCGCCGTCACCGCCGACGGCGGCGTACTTGTCGCCGGCACCGCCGCCAATACCGGCAGCCCCATTACCACCCGTGGCAGTGATCTTACCACCCGTAATGGTCGCTTGGCCGTCGTGTTCGTCACTGCCGCCGATGCCGGCACCTCGGCCACCACCGTTGGCAGTCAAACTGCCAGTAGTATCGGACGCACTGCCCTTTGCGGAGCCATCATCATTCTTTTCGTCCTGAATCGTCAGCGTGCCGCTGTCGTCGGTCTTGTTATGCTCCAGACCGGCGTGGCCATATCCGCTTGTCAGCGTGTTGTTGCCGTTCAGCTCGATGTTCGTATTGCCGCTGCCGGTAACGCTTACAGCGGTCTTATAGGCGTTCGGTTCATAACCATACTTGTACCCTTCGTCTACATTGATCGTTACGTTATCCAGCGTGACATTCACCGTCTTGCCTTCATCTGCATGGATCGTTACTGTGTTCGAAGACGCGGTAGAAGAGTCCTTGCTTTTAATAACGGTGTCCGTATCATTCTCTTTTGTCGTACTTCCCTGTGTGACCTTGTTGCCGGTTTCACCAGCCGAAATCGAGATGTCACCATCTTCAATGTACCAGTCTTGGGCAAAGGCGGGGAGCGTCATCCCGACCACAAGGGCGGCGGTGAGGGCGAGGGCGGCGGCGCGCTTTGCGGTGGAGCGGCGGGCTGTTCTGGCCGCAGAAACCGGGCTGTGCCCCAGAACACGCATGGCGAGTTTACGATAAGAGATCATAAGTGGTACCTCCTTACAAAGTTTCAAATCCGGTAAAACATGGGCTTGTAAGGAAATTATACCACTTTCGGGGGGGTGCAAGTAAAACTGCGTGAAAGACTAACTATTAAAAGTCAAGACTCAAAATGAAAAAATACGTCTGCCGACCGCTGCCCCTGACAAACAGCATTCAAATGCTGAAATTAGAGCAGCGAGGACGACGGAGAGAACAGCAAAACAAGCCCAGCCAGACTGCGCCAAGCCCCAGCTCCTGTGCAGCAAGGCAGATGTTCTGGGCGGCAATGGCCAGCGCCACCACCGTAAGCGGGAACACAACGGTGTTGGCCGCGTTTCCGTAGGAGCCCAGATAGCTGGCGTTTGCAATAAAGATCTGGTCCACGATGTTGTACAGCGCACCCACCAGCAGAGAAATAATGCACGGGATCGCATACTTCTGCATCAGCTTGCCGATGCGTTCCGTGCCGAGAAATTCATTGGTACTTTCCATGGGATTCACCTTACCTTTCCATTTTAGGACAAACAAAAAACGAGTGGCACTCATGCAACCGGTCTTACGCATGAGTGCCACTCGTTGTACGGAATCATTATACTTTTGCACAAGAAATCTGCGGGTCATTCTGCGCAGATTGCACGATGCAAACTTTGTGGAAAATCACCTTTGAAGCCATGGAGTGGTTTGTGTTATAATAGAAAAGAACGAAAACGCGCTGGAAAGTCTGTTTTGCACAGTCTGTTCCACTTGGATGAAAGAGGAGCAATATGGCAAAGTATCAAGCAGGAACGCTCGTGGTTTATGGGAACCTCGGGGTACATGTGATCGAAACTGTCGGGCCGCAAAGCTTTTGCGTCCGGCAGATTTACCACTGGTTAAAATGTACCCGGTCGTCCTCATAGCGGCTCTCACGCGGGGCAGTAAGGTCTGCTTCCGGGTAGCCAAGGGCGATGATGGAGTGGGGCACAATGGTCTCCGGCAGACCGAAGAGCTTTTGCTGGGCCTCCACCCGGTCCATCTGGGGCCAGGTGCCCAGCCAGACTGCGCCAAGCCCCAGCTCCTGTGCAGCAAGGCAGATGTTCTGGGCGGCAATGGCTCCGTCGATCACCCAGTAGTCCTTTGCAAAGCGGAACGCACGGTCAAGGTCGCCGCAGACGAGGATGCCGGCGGCGGCTTTCCGCAGCGGCTCGGCAGGGCGGCCGTTGGCATCGGCCATCTGTGCCAGCTTTTCCGGGTCGGTCACCACCACGAAGGACCAATCCTGTGCATTGACGCAGCTGGGGCCGCTCATGGCCGCTTCCAGCAGCTGGTGCAGTGTTTCGCTTTTGATGGGCTTGTCGGTGAATTCCCGGCAGCTGCGCCGGGTGAGAATGGCATCCAGAGTGTTCATAGATCAGTGCCTCCTGTTTTGATTTGCCCCAGTATAGCACAGTGATCATTCCTCGGCTTCGGCCTTTGCAGTTTCAAGGAAGGCCCGGATCTTGTCCACCTGGATCTGTGCCACGGCCCGGCCGGTCTCGTAGACACGGCGCAGCTGGTCGGGGTCACGCTCCATGGCACCGATCTCCAGCGGGATGGGCGGGCGGATGACGTAATCCTTGCCGGACTGCTCCAGCATGGAGATGTAGCTCAGCGTTTCGTTGTAGCGCTCATGGCGGTCGGCCACAGCTTCCACAAAGGCAGGATAGCGCAGATACCGTGCCCGGATGGCGGGCAGCATGGGATTCTTCTTTTTCACAAACCCCTTGGGCTGGGTCAGGATGATGAGGTTCCGCTTGTAGCCAATGGACTCAAAGAAGCGGATGGGGATGGAATCGGCAACGCCGCCGTCCAGCAGGCCGTAATGGCCGATCCTGACGATCTTTGCGGCCAGCGGCATGGAAGCCGAGGCTTCCATCCAGAGCACATCCTCCGCATCACCGGTGCGGCACTTATGATAGATGGGGTCGCCGGTGCGGACATCGGTGCAGACCACAAAGTAATCCATGGGGGATTCCCGGAAAGCCTTGTCATCGAACGGGTCGAGCTTTTCGGGCACCTCGTGGTAGCAGAAATCCTCGCTGTACAGGTTGCCGGTGCGCAGCAGATTGCGGAAGCTGGCATAGCGTTTGTCGTTGCAATAGGTGGTGTTGTAGCGGATGGTCCGCCCGATCTGGTGGGATTTGTAGTTGCAGCCGAACACTGCTCCCGCCGAAACACCTACCATACCGTCTACCGTGATGCCCTGCTCCATCAGAACATCCAGAACACCGGCGGTGAACATGCCCCGCATGGCACCGCCTTCCAGGATCAATCCGGTCTTCATACGCGTGATACTCCTTCTCCTCACAATGCATCCCGCCCGAACAGACGGCAGGATGCAGAAAACGGGCACCTTTCCCTGTGCCCGGAGCGCCCCGGAAATCCACCCGGAGCCGTTGCTTCCAGTATACTCAGATTTTGCTGAAAAACAAGAGAGAAAATGCCAAAAGACCTTGAAAACAGGGGGGCAAATCCGGTATACTAGGTAAAATCAAAATGCTGTACCAAAGCTTGGAGGAAGAGACGGATATGAAACTGCTGGAAGAACGCATTCAGAAAGACGGGATCGTGCGCGAGGGCAATGTGCTGAAGGTGGACAGCTTCATCAACCACCAGATGGACATTCCGCTGTTCCGGGAGATGGCAAAGGAGTGGAAGCGCCTGTTTGCAGGCAAGCCCGTCAACAAGGTGCTGACCATTGAGGCCAGCGGCATCGGCATTGCCGCCGTGGTTGCCAGCGAGTTCAATGTGCCTGTGGTGTTTGCCAAAAAGTCCATGAGCATCAACCTGGATTACGACAACTATGAGACCAAGATCCAGTCCTTCACCCACAAGAAGATCTATAATGTCATCGTCTCCAAAAAGTTCCTCACCGCAGAGGATCATGTCCTGATCATCGATGACTTCCTGGCAAACGGCTGTGCCCTGATGGGCCTGCTGGATCTGGCCAAGGAGGCCGGAGCCACGGTCGAGGGCATTGGCATTGCCGTGGAAAAGGGCTTCCAGCAGGGCGGCGAGCTCATCCGCAGCAAGGGCATCCAGCTGGAGAGCCTTGCCATTGTGGAATCCATGAACAGCGAGACCGGCGAGATCAAGTTCCGCGAGCAGCCGCACCAGAACTGAAAACAAGCACTTCAAGACCGCTTCGGCGGTCTTTTTTGCTGCCCGTTTTCAGGCCCCGTCAAAACTGTCGCCGTCAGCGGGGAGGTCGGCAGCGGTCTCTGCTGTGGAGGCAGCCGGGGCTTCTGCGGTGCGGGGCACGCCCTTGTACACCAGCGTCTGCTCCAGCACTTCGGCACAGACGGGGGCCGACAGGCTGCCGCCTGCGGTCGTCCAGCTGTGGGGTTCGTCCAAGCACACCAGACACAAAAACTGCGGGTCGTCGATGGGAGCCACGGCCACAAAGCTGGCAATGCGGGCTTTTTCGTCGGCGCTGTCCAGCTTCTGGCTGGTGCCGCTCTTGCCGCCCACCCGGTAGCCCGCGATCTGTGCGTTGCGCCCGCCGCCGTACAGTACCACTGCCTCCATCATCTCCCGCATGGTGGCGGAAGTTGTGGGCTGGATCACCTGCCGTTTGCACACCGGGGCGTTGTGCTGCAAAATGCTGCCGTCCGGCGCAAGAATGTCCGATACCAGATACGGCTGCATCAGCTTGCCGCCGTTCACCACCGCGCAGACGGCGGCAGCCATTTCCAGATACGAGATTTTGCTGCTCTGCCCGAACGCACAGGAGGCCAGCTCCACCGGCCCCATACGGTCGGCGGTGTAGTACAGGCTCTTTTTCGGCTCGGCGGGCAGGTCGATGCCGGTGGGCTCCCGCAGGCCGAAAGCGGCAAAATAATCGCAGAAAGCCTGTTTGCCCAGCCGCGCCCCGATCTGGATAAAGCTCTGGTTGCAGGAGTTTTCCAGCGCTTGGGTCACGGTCTGGCTGCCGTGGCGCTTGTGGTTGGCGCAGTGGAACCGCGTGCCCGCCACCGAGATAGAGTCTCCGCAGTAAAAGGTGGAGTTCCGGGTGATGGCTCCGGCGTCCAGTGCCGCCGCGCAGGTGATGAGCTTGAACACGCTGCCCGGCTCGTATAAGTCGCTCACCGCCTTGTTGCGCCACTGGGTCTGCTGCGCCAGCTGCAGGGCGGCGGTGCGCTCTTTACCGGAAAGGGCATCTACGGCGGCGCGTGCGGCCTTGTCGGCGATGTCCCGGGGCTGGTTGGGGTCGTAGGCCGGAGTGGTGGCCATGGCCAGCACCGCCCCGGTGTTCACCTCCATCACGATGCCCACGCTGCGGGCGGCTACATGATGCTCCTGCACCGCATAATTCAACGCATTTTCAAGGTAATGTTGAATATTTGCATCGATGGTCAGCCGCAGCCCGCTGCCCTCCACGGGCGTAAGTTCCGTCTCGTAGCTCTGCGCCAGCGTGTAGCCCCAAGCATTCACCGCAGTCAGCACCACCCCGTTCTGCCCGGTAAGGGTGTCGTTATATTTCAGCTCCAGCCCGCTGACCCCGGCATTGTCCACGTTGGTGAACCCCAACACCGAGGCCAGAAACTCTCCCTGCGGGTACCAGCGCTTGGAGTCCTGATTGATGCGCACGCCGGTAATGCCGTTCGCCGCGCAGAAATCCCGCACGGCATCGGCGGTTTCCCGCTCCACCCGGTAACGCAAAAGGCAGTCGTTGGAGCGCCGGTCGCTGAACTTTTCCAGCAGTTTTGTTTCGTCCAATTCCAGTATCTCCGCAAGCCCTTTGGCGGCAAGGGCAAGCTTCGCCTCCGGCATCTCCCGGGGGCTGGCGCGCAGGGTCCAGCAGCTGCTGTTGGCAGCAAGCAGCGCACCATCGGCGCTGTATATCTTGCCCCGGTCGGCGGGCACAACGGTGTCTCGCAGCTGCTGCCCCAGCGCCCGCTGGGTGTACCAGCCGCCGGTGCATAATTGCAGCCAGAACAGCCGCCCGATGAGCCCTGCAAAGCAGACGGCGCACAGGCCCACTGCAATGAGCCGTGCCCGCAGACGGAACGCCCGCTCCGGCAAAGTGCGCAGGGCGTCTGTGGGTTTTGAGCCGCACATGGCAGCACCCCCTTTGCGGGCAGTTTATGCGCCCGGGGGCGGTGCGTATGACTAACCGCCCCCGCATCCGCGTACAATAACAGAAACGGAGGTGACAGGGATTGCACAGAACTGCTGCCCGCAAAGGGCTGCTGCGGCCGCTGCCGCCCATGGACCTGCCCTTTCTGGTGCTGGTGCTCACACTGGTAGCCTTTGGGCTGGTGATGCTGTGCAGCGCCAGCAGCGCGGTGGCACTGTACCGGCGGCAGGACGCCTTTGCCTATGTGCGGCCGCAGCTGCTGTACGCCGCCATGGGACTGGTGGCCATGTGGACGGCCAGCCGGGTGGACTACCACATCTATCATAAGCTTGCGTGGCCGCTGTTGGCGCTCTCGCTGGTGCTGCTGACGGCGGTGCTGTTCATGCCGGAATATAACGGCTGCAAGCGCTGGCTTGTGCTGCCGGGGCTTGGCACATTACAGCCCAGCGAGATCGCCAAATTTGCGGTGGTGCTGGTGTTTGCCCACATCATCGCTTTGAATCACGACCGCATGGACAGCTTTGCGGTGGGGGTGGTGCCCTTTGCGCTGGTGCTGGGGGTAGTGGCGGTGCTCATGTTGCTGGAGCCCCACCTTTCCGGCACGGTGTTGATTTTAAGCATCGGCGCGGTGCTCATGTTCGTGGGCGGCACCGGGCTGCGGTGGTTCATGTTGGCAGGGGCGGGCGGCGCTGCCGCCATCGGCACGGCTATCGTGCTCATGCCGGAGCTGGTGCCCTACGCCGCCGACCGTCTCAACTCGTGGCTCGACCCCTTTGCCGACCCGCTGGGCGACGGCCACCAGACCATCCAGAGCCTGTATGCCATCGGCTCTGGCGGGGCGGCGGGGTTGGGGCTGGGTAACAGCCGCCAGAAGCATCTGTTCGTGCCCGAGCCCCAGAACGACTTCATCTTTTCCATCCTCTGCGAGGAACTGGGCTTTCTGGGCGCGTGTGCGGTCATTCTGCTGTTCAGCGCGCTGCTGTGGCGGGGCATCACGCTGGCAGCCTATGCACCGGACCGTTTCGGGGCACTGCTGGTGGTGGGCTTTGTGGTGCAGGTGGCGCTGCAGGCGGTGCTGAACATCGCGGTGGTCACCAACACCATCCCAAACACCGGCATCAGTCTACCCTTTTTCTCCTCCGGCGGCACCAGCCTGATGATGCTTCTGGGCGAGATGGGCATCGTGCTTTCCGTCTCCCGGGGCGAAAGCTGATAAAAGGCTGCATTTCCTGCCGCAATGGGGTAGGAGCGGCGCGGAAATACCGAAAAAAAGCGGACAAATGACCGGACAAATCCCGCAGAGGGCGGGAAAGCCGTTTCCGTGCGTTTTGTTGACCAAAGACCCTCGTTTTGCATACCATGGGGTATCTTTTGCAGAACGGGGGTCTTGGCATGGCTGGGGATTGGATCATTACGGGCGGGCGGCCTTTGCAGGGCAGGGTGGAAGTGCCTGCGGCCAAAAACAGTGTGCTGCCGCTGCTGGCAGCTTCGCTGCTGTGCAGCGGGCCGGTGCGGCTGCAAAATGTGCCGCGCCTGACGGACGTAGAGGACTGTCTTGCCCTGCTGCGGGGCGTGGGCTGCACGGCAGGCTGGCAGGGCGCAGAACTGGCGGTGCAGGGACAGCCTATGCGCACCGACCTTGCACCGGAGGCCGCAGGCCGGATGCGGGCATCCATCCTGTTCTGTGCGCCGCTGCTGGCGCGGCTTGGGCGGGTGAGCACTGTACTGCCCGGGGGCTGCCGTATCGGGGCAAGACCCATCGACCTGCATTTGCAGGGGCTGGCGCAGATGGGCGTGCGGCAGCTGCCCGCAGCGCCCGGACAGCTTACGCTGTACGCCCCGGCGGGGCTGCGGGGCGCAGAAATTTGTCTTAGTTTCCCCAGCGTGGGCGCTACCGAGACGCTGCTGCTGGCCGCCGCCACGGCGCAGGGACAGACCGTGCTGCATGGCGCTGCAAAAGAGCCGGAGATCGCGGATCTTGCCGCCTTCCTCAACGCCTGCGGCGGCTGCGTGGAGGGGGCGGGCACCGACACCATCCGGGTGCAGGGAAGGCGCTGCCTTGCGGGCTGCACCTTCATGCCGGTGGCAGACCGCATCATCGCCTCTACGCTGGCTTGCGCGGCAGCAGCGGCGGGCGGCAGGGTAGAACTGGCGGGCTGCGCACCCGGGCTGTATGCCCCGCTGCTGGAAATTCTGGAACAAATGGGCTGCACCGTAGAGCGGGCACGCGATGCTGCCGCCATTTCGCGGTTCGGGGCACTGCGTGGCGCGGGAAACGTGCACACAGCACCCTACCCGGGCCTTGCCACGGACGCCGCCCCGCTGCTGGCGGCGGTGATGCTCTACGCACAGGGGGAAAGCCGCCTGCAGGACAGGGTGTTTGAAAATCGTTTTGCCTGTGCCGAGGGCTTTGCGGCGCTGGGTGCGAACGTCCGGGTGGCAGAGCGCACGTTGTATGTGCAGCCGGGCGGGACGCTGCGCGGGGCAAAGCTGACTGCACCGGACCTGCGGGGCGGGGCGGCGCTGGCGCTTGCGGCGCTGGCTGCCCGGGGCAGCAGCCGCCTTGGCGGGGTGGAGTTTGTCCGGCGCGGATATGCAGACCTTGACCGGCTTTTGGCGGGGCTGGGCGCACAGATTTGGCAGGAAATACCCGCCCGGAGTGGGGTTGTGAAAAAAACACCCACGAAAAAGCAATTTTGTCTTGCAATCGGAGCAAAAAAATGATACGATACAGTTATATAAATATCGTATGATAATTTCTGTGCGGCATTTGCGCAGTTCCACATAAAAATCCGATGGAGGACAAAGTTATGGCATTGATGCTCGATGAAGAACTGGACGAAAACGTTACGACGATCAAGGTGATCGGTGTGGGCGGCGGCGGCGGCAACGCCGTGAACCGCATGGTGAGCGATGGCCTGCAGGGCGTGGAGTTCATCGCAATGAATACTGACCAGCAGGCACTGGCTAAGAACCATGCCTCGGTCAAGGTGCAGCTGGGTTCCAAGCTGACCAAGGGTCGCGGTGCGGGTGCAGACCCGGAAATCGGCCAGCGCGCCGCTGAAGAAAGCAAGGACGAGATCGCCAATGCCCTCAAGGGCTCCCAGATGGTCTTTATCACTGCCGGTATGGGCGGCGGCACCGGCACCGGTGCGGCACCCGTTGTGGCCGAGGTGGCACACGATCTGGGCATCCTGACCGTTGGCATCGTTACCAAGCCCTTCTCCTTTGAGGGCAAGCGCAAGATGGGTCTGGCCGAGCAGGGCATTGCCAACCTGCTGATGCACGTTGACAGCCTGATCGTCATCCCCAACGAGCGCCTGAAGATGATCAGTCAGGAAAAGATCACCCTGATGAATGCCTTCCAGGCCGCCGATAACGTGCTGCGTCAGGGCGTTGAGTCCATCTCTGCCCTGATCAACGTGCCCGCCTTCATCAACCTGGACTTCGCCGACGTGCGCTCCATCATGAAGGATGCCGGCTACGCCCACATGGGCGTGGGCAGCGCCAAGGGTGCAGGCAAGGCCGAGAACGCCGCCAAGGCTGCTATCTCCAGCCCGCTGCTGGAGACCAGCATTGCCGGTGCGCACGGCGTTATCATCAACATCACTTCCAGCCCGGACATCGGTCTGGAGGATGTGGAGACCGCCGCAGGCCTCATCACCCAGAGCGCACATCCCGATGCAAACATCATCTGGGGTACTGCCTTTGATGAGAACCTGTCCGACGAGATGCGCGTGACCGTTGTGGCCACCGGCTTTGACAACAAGAGCGCCAGCGACCTGCGCAACAGCATCAACAACGCCATGGGCGGTGCACAGTCTGTGCCGTCTGCGGTGTTCAGCAGCGATACCGGCGCAAGCGCAGCCCCGGCATCCAATGCCGCCCCGGCTGCTGCTCCGGCTGAAAAGAAGGCCGTGGAAGAGGAAAGCAGCGACAATCGTTACTACGACGAGCTGCTGGCTATTCTGAACAAGCGGAAGTAATTACAGGCTACAATGGGGCTGGCAGCTGCGCCCATGCGGTCAGCGAAAGCCCCGTGCAAGGTGTGCATGGGAGGGCATCATGGTGCAGACAGAGCGGGAGACCGGTGCCCTGCGCGGACAATTTGCCCGGCAGGCCGCTGTACAGGCATCTGCCGCAGCACAGGCGGAAAGCGCCCGGGCACAGGCAGAGCAGCTGAGCCGCAAGCTGGCTGCGGCACGCGCCGAGGTGCGCCGGTATCAGACCCGGATGTTCGCCTTTGAGCGCACCCTGCTTGCCCTCAAGCACGATAATGCAGAGCTGGAAGCCGCCTGTGAGCAGGCGTGGGAGCAGCTGGAACAGGCCAATGCCCGGGCAGAAAAGGCCGAAGCCGCCTGCCGCAGAGCCGAGGCTGCTCTTGCCGCCATGCAGCAGACCGCCCCGGAAACACCTGCGCAGCCGGATACAGCCCCCGAGGCTGTGCCGCAGTGCGAGGCTGCACCGGAACAGCCTGCACCGGAAACGGAAGAAAGCCTCTGCGCCCCGGAACAGGCACTGCCCCCGGAGCCTGCACAGCCTGCATGGCAGCCGGAGACCCGGCTGGAACAGATGGCTGCGGAGCTGATGGGCTGGTTCGATGCCATGATGCCCCAAGAATGAATCTTAAAAGGACTGCTGCGTGTTTTGCGCAGCAGTCCTTTTTCTTTCTGCGTGGGACGATTTGAAATGCGCTCCGCTTTGCTCTGCGCATCATCAGCGGAAATAAGGTTTATATTTCGCGGTTGCCGCGCTCTGCGGAGCGCGGCAACCGCATTTTCACAGGAAGGGCTGTAACGACAAACGGCTTGCTTTCGAACAACGTTTGCAAAGGGTACTGTAAAAATTGGATTGCATTTATACAACCGGGAATGAAAACGTTTGCAGAAAATACCGGAAAAGGCAGAAATGTTGCACGCAGCCTTGCATTTTGCTGTAAAATCCAGTAAAGTATAAATGAATGTAAAAAAAGCGGATGCCGGGGAAAGCCCGCTGTATCCGGTCAGTGCAAGCAGCGTACCCGGAACAAAGCCGGAGCAGATGGATGCGCCGCAAAAGGAGAAACATGGCCATGAACGAGAAACCGAAGATCCTGATCGCGGATGATTCCGAGATCAACCGTGCCCTGCTCAAGGAGATACTGGGCGATGGCTATGACTATCTGGAGGCGGAGGATGGCGCAGCGGCAGTGGAACTGATGCGGCAGCGCACGGATATCTCCCTGCTGCTGCTGGACCTGATGATGCCGGGCATGGATGGCTTTGACGTGCTGCGGGTGATGAAGTATCACACATGGCTGGACGAGATCCCGGTCATCGTCATTTCGGCGGCAGAGGATACCGCCAACATTGAGCGTGCCTATGATCTGGGTGTGGCAGACTATATCCGCCGCCCCTTCGAGCGGATCATGGTGCTGCGCCGGGTGAAGAATATCCTCATGCTGTACGCCAAGCAAAAGCGGCTCACCCGCCTTGTTACCGATCAGGTGTACGAAAAAGAGCACAACAGCGTGCTGATGATCAGCATCCTGAGCCATGTGGTGGAGTTCCGCAACAGCGAAAGCGGGCTGCATGTCCTGCACATCCGCACCCTGACCGACCTGCTTTTGCATCAGCTGGTGCAAAAGACTGATTGTTATCAGCTGGACGAAAGCGATATCGCCCTCATCAGCACCGCTTCGGCGCTGCATGATATCGGCAAGATCGTCATCCCGGAGGAGATCCTGAACAAGCCCGGCCGCCTGACTGCCGAGGAGTTTGCCATTATCAAGAACCATACCGTGGCGGGCGCACAGATGTTGCAGGATCTGGGACAGGCGATTGCGCGGGACGAGCCGCTTTTGCAGGTGGCGCACGCCATCTGTCGCTGGCACCACGAGCGCTGGGACGGCAATGGCTACCCCGACCGGCTGAAAGGGGATGAGATCCCCATTGCGGCGCAGGTGGTGGCACTGGCGGACGTGTACGACGCCCTGACCAGCGAGCGCTGCTATAAGCACGCCTACGACCACGACACCGCGCTGCGCATGATCCTGAACGGCGAGTGCGGCGCGTTCAACCCGCTGCTGCTGGACTGCCTGCGAGAGTCCTCGGAACAGCTGCGCACCGAGCTGACCCGCTCGGAGTGGGACAGGGGCTTCCGGCAGGAGACCCACCGCCTTTCCGAGGAGATTTTGCACCGGGAGGCGCTGCCCCGGGAGAACCACTCCCAGCTGCTGCTGGAGCAGGAAAAGGAACGCACGGATTTCTACGCCGCCCAGTGCGGCGGCATCCGGTTCGACTACGACCTGCTGGCTGGCAGCGTGACCGTGTATGACTACCATGCCGAGCCCTTGCAGCAAAAAACGGTAACCGATTTTGCGCAGGGCAAGGGACTTGGCTTTTTGAACGAGCAGGATCGGCGCAAGCTTTCCAAGGCCATCAGCCGCGCCACGCCGGAAGCGCCGGACGTGGTGCTGCCGGTCATGGTGCAGCGAGATGGGAAGCCGCACCTGCACCGGATGGCGCTGCATACCATCTGGAGCGGTGCCGGGGTGCGCCGCTGCGTGAACGTGCTGGGGCACCTCACCGATGAACAGCACCGCGTGGAGCATCAGGCAGAGCTGCTGACCGCCATCGACCCGGAGGAAGATCCCGCCCGGTTCCTACGGCGGCTGCAGGGCATCTTTGATGTGGTGCGTCTGGTAGACCCGGAGCACCGCAAGGTGCTTGCGCTGGACAGTGACGGCATCCTGACCGAAAAGCCCGGCAATTGCCACATGGTATGGAACAAGGATACCCGGTGCGAAAACTGCATTTCCGCCAAGGCCTATGCCCGCAAGACCATCCTGAATAAGATCGAGTTCAAGGACGAGGAAGCCTATTTTGTCATTTCCAAGTATATCGAGGTAGGCGGCAGGGGCTGTATGCTGGAACTGGTCACCCGGCTGACGGATGGCCGCTGGCTGGATATGGGCGGCCACCGGCTGCTGCTGGACCGCTGCAACGGCATGGAGCGCAGCGCCTTCGTAGACCCCCTGACCGGAGCCTACACCCGCCGCTATTTTGATAAGTTCCTTGCCGGGGGCGAGATGCACGGCGGTGTGGCGATGATCGATGTGAACCAGTTCAAGTCGGTCAACGACAGCTTTGGACATCTGGTGGGAGACGAAGCATTGCAGACCGTGGCCGCAGCCATGCAGAGCTGTCTGCGTCAGACTGATATCCTGATCCGCTATGGCGGCGATGAATTTCTGCTGCTGATGCCCCAGAACTGCCCTGACGGCGTAGAAAGCGTCATCCGACGAGTGCAGAACGCTGTGCAGGCAGCGCGGGTGCCCAGCCACCCGGAGCTCCGGCTTTCGGTAAGCATTGGCGGCGTGTGCAATGTGCAGCCCTTGACCGAGGCCATCCGGCAGGCCGATGCCCGGATGTATTGCAATAAAGAAAACGGTGAGCCGGTGTTATAACCGCAGCTGACAACAAAAAAAGAGACAGGCGACCTTTCCGGGAAGCCTGTCTCCTCTTTTTTTCAAAGAAATCTTTTATTTCCGCTGCCGGGCGGCGATCTGTGCGGCAGTGGGCGGGATATCGCCCTGCGCGGCCTTTTCCAGCTGGCTCAGGCGGCGGTCCAGATCGGTGAGCCGCTGCGAGACGATGTCCGGCAGATCCTGCTGGTCCAGATCGTCGGCGGGGTTCACCGCCTTGTTGTTGATACGCACTACCTCGGCGGGTACGCCCACGGCGGTGCAGTTAGCGGGCAGGTTGCGCAGCACCACGCTGCCCGCACCGATGCGGGCGTTATCCCCGATGAACACCGGGCCCAGCACCTTGGTGCCCGCGCCGATAAGCACGTTGTTGCCCAAGGTGGGGTGGCGTTTGCCGGTATCCTTGCCGGTACCGCCCAGCGTTACCCCGTGGTAGATGGTGCAGTTATCCCCGATCTCGCAGGTCTCGCCGAACACGATGCCCATGCCGTGGTCGATAAACAGACACTTGCCGATGGTGGCACCCGGGTGGATCTCGATGCCGGTGCGGTGGCGGCCATGCTGGCTGACCCATCGTGCCAGAAAAAAGTGCTTGTGCTGGTACAGCCAGTGCGCAATGCGGTGGTACACCAGAATGTGGAATCCCGGGTACAGCAGCATTACCTCCAGCACGCTGCGTGCGGCGGGGTCCTTGCGCTGGATGTTCCGCGCGTCCTCAAGTAAACCCATGCGGAAAACCTCTCTTTCCCATAAACACCCGCCCACGCGGCGGGGCTCTCCCTTTTACCGTATTATAATAGCACAGCAGGAGACGAAAGTACAGTGCTGCACTAGGGATTGTGGAACAAAATGGCAGTTATTTTGCCGCGTGACTCGGGTTTTGGGTAGAGTGTCCAAAATTCGGCGAGAGATACCAGAAACCTTTTAGCACCTGTTTTTGCGCACAGCCATTGACACATTTTGCGGTTCTATGATAAAATAATACGAATGAAAACGCAACCATCAAGAAAAGGAGAAACACCATGCTGTGCAGCGCCCAGAACCCGAAACTGAACAAGCAGTTCGCGTCCGGTTTTGCCGTGGCTTCGTTGTTTCCTTTTTTTGCGCAATGAGCTTTTCCCTTTGCGGGGAAAAGTTTTTTTTTGCCCGTTTTCGGGCGCCTGACACACAAAAATATCATTACAGGAGGGAACCGCGATGCTGCTGACAAACGCTGTGAACACCGAGGGACGGCCGCTCGAGATCTATGTAAAGGATGGCAAAATCGCTGCCGTAGGGCAGGATCTTTCCGCCCTTGCCGCCGAGAACGAGACGGTGGTGGATGCCGGTGGGCTGACTGTGCTGCCCGCATTTGTGGATCTGCACTGCCACTGGCGCACCCCGGGCTTTGAGTACAAGGAGGACATCGAGACCGGCAGCCGCGCCGCTGCCGCCGGCGGCTACACCTTTGTAAACCTGATGCCCAACACCAAGCCCGTCTGCTCCTCTGCCGCACAGGCCATGATGGTGGAGCAGAAAGCTGCCGAGGTGGGGCTGTGCGATGCAAACCAGACCGTCTCCATCACCGAGAACTTTGATGGCGTGAGCATCGACCACCTCAAGACCCTGCCCGCCAGCGTGAAGTTCATTACTGAGGACGGCCACGGCGTGCAGGACAACGCCACCATGGCACGGGCTTTTGCCATCTGCACCCAGAAGGACATCACGGTCATGAGCCACGCTGAGGATATGGAGATCAGCCCGTGGGACTACCGTCTGGCCGAGGATATCGAGACGGTGCGCAACTGCTGGCTGAGCGAGTACTACCAGACCCGGCTGCACATGTGCCATGTGTCCACCCGGGGTGCGCTGGACGCCATCCGCATGGCAAAGCTGCGGGGCGCACCCGTCACCTGTGAGGTGACCCCCCACCACCTGTGGTTCACCAACGACACCTGCGACTACCGGGTCAACCCGCCCATCCGCACCGCCGACGATGTGGAGGCGCTGGTGGAGGGCATCCGTACCGGCATCGTGGACGCCATTGCCACCGACCACGCACCTCACTCTGAGGAAGATAAGCTGAAGGGCATGGCCGGTATGGTGGGCAGCGAGACCGCCTTCGGCGTGTGCTACACTAAGCTGTGCAAGCAGGAGGGTCTGCCGCTGGAGCTGCTGGTGCACCTGATGAGCACCCGCCCCGCCGAGATCCTGGGTCTTGCCAAGGGTCAGCTGGAGCCGGGCTTCGATGCCGACTTTGTGCTGGTGGATCTGGACACCCCCTATACGTTGGAAAAGGAAAAGCTGCACTCCAAGAGCCACAACACCCCCTTTGACGGTGCACAGCTCTACGGCAAGGTGTTTGCCACCATCAAGGCCGGTAAGATCACCTATCAGGCTGAGGAGTAAAAAACGAAACCCTCTCTGAAGTTCCCCGAGGGGGGAGCTTCAGAGAGTACGGAAAGCAGTTTGCATATCACGAAAAGAAACAGTTGCCCTCAAGAGAAAAAGCTCCCCCCTCGGGGGAGCTGGCGCGCAAGCGCCTGAGAGGATTCTACAATACGACTTACAGGAGGACACCCAAATGACGAACATGGACAAACTGTACGAAGCTGTGGAAGCCCGCGGCCCGGTGTGCGTGGGTCTGGACACCGATTTCAGCTACCTGCCTGCCGATTTTGTGGACAGCACCCTGACCAAGGGCGAGAACATCGTGCGCTTCAACAAGAAGCTCATTGATGCCACCAAGGCTGTGGCCGGCTGCTACAAGGTGCAGATCGCTTACTATGAGTCGCTGGGCATGGAGGGCATGAAGGCCTACGCCGACACCCTGAAGGCTGTGCGCGAGGCCGGTGTGCCGGTGATCGCGGACATCAAGCGCGGCGATATCGCCAAGACCGCCGAGATGTACGCCATGGGTCACTTCACCGGCGATTTTGAGAGCGATTTCGTTACGCTGGCACCCTACATGGGTCTGGACTCCATCAGCCCCTATCTGCCCTATGCTGAAAAGCAGGGCAAGGGTATGTTCGTGCTTTGCCGCACCTCCAACGGCGGTGCCAAGGACTTTGAGTACGAGAAGCTGGCTGACGGCCGCCACGTCTACGATCTGGTGGGCGACAAGCTGAACGCGCTGGGCAAGGACTACATGGGCGAGCACGGCTACTCCTCCATCGGTCTGGTCATCGGCGGTACCCACATCGAGGAAGCCACCGAGATCCGTGCAAAGTATCAGGACAGCTTCTTCCTGATCCCCGGCTACGGCGCACAGGGCGGCAAGGCCGAGGATATTGCCCAGTACCTGACCAAGGGCAACGGAGGCGTGGTCAACTCCAGCCGCGGCATCCTGCTGGCTTACAAAAAGCAGCCGGGCACTGCCTTTGACGAGGCCGCTTACAACGAGTGTGTGAACATGAAGGAGGCCATTGCTCATGCGTGCAGCCTGCTGTGAAGCCACCGTCCTGCGCAATGAGGTCATTGCCCCGGACATCCGCCTGCTGACCGTGGTGTGGCCGGACCGTGACCACGCCCCCCACGCAGGCCAGTTCTTCACCCTGCGCTCCTGGGGCGCAGACGAGGCCCCCTTCCTGTCCCGTCCCATCAGCGTGCACCGCTGGAACCCGGACAGCAGCACCATCGAGTTTTTGTATCAGGTGGTGGGCGAGGGCACCGAAAAGCTGGCACAGCTCAAGCAGCAGGATACCTTCCAGCTTACCGGCCCCATGGGCAACGGCTTTGATGTGCCGGACATCCTGAGCAAGTATAAAAAGATCGCCGTGGTGGGCGGCGGCATCGGCACCGCGCCCATGTTCCAGCTTACCCGCGAGCTGGCCGCTGCCGGGGCAAAGCCGGATGTGTTCTTTGGCTTCCGCGACACCCCCTACTGCATGGAGGAGTACCGCAGCATCGCAAACCTTGTAAAAGTATCCACCGACACCGGTGCGGTGGGCTTCCATGGCTTTGTCACCCAGCTGTACGACCCCGCCGATTACGACGTGGTGCTGGTGTGCGGCCCCACCGTGATGATGAAGAACGCCGCCCGCCTGTGTGCGGAAAAAGGCACCCCCTGCTTTGTGAGCATGGAAAAGAAGATGGCCTGCGGCATTGGTGCCTGCCTTGGCTGCACCTGCGAGACCAAGGGCGGCGAGGGCAAAAGCGTGTGCAAGAACGGCCCTGTATTTGACGCAACGGAGGTGTTCTTCTGATGGCAGACTTGAAAACCAACCTGCTGGGCTTTGTGATGAACAGCCCGGTCATCGGCGCATCCGGCACTGTGGGCTACGGTGTGGAGTACGAGGAACTGGCCGATTTTGCTAAAATCGGCGGCATCTCCGGCAAGGGGCTTACCCTGCACGGCCAGTACGGCAACAAGGGCGAGCGCCTGTGGGAGACCCCCTCCGGCCTCATCAACAGCATCGGCCTGCAGAACCCCGGCGTGCAGCACTTTATTGACGTGGAGCTGCCCGAGATGCTGGAACTGAAGCAGAAGTACGGCACGGTGGCCATTGCAAACCTTGGCGGCCACAGCGAGGAAGAGTATGTGGAAGGCGCTGCGATGCTGAGCGAGAGCGCAGTGGATATCGTGGAGCTGAACATCTCCTGCCCCAACGTCAAGGTGGGCGGCATGGCCTACGGCGTAAAGGCCGAAGCTGCCGGCGAGGTGGTGCGCATGGTGCGCGCTGCCTGCAAAAAGCCCCTGATGGTCAAGCTGAGCCCGCAGGCTGAGAACATCCCCGAGATGTGCAAGGCTGTGGAGGCCGCCGGTGCGGACGCCATCAGCCTGACCAACACCTTCCAGGCCTGTGCCATTGATCTGGAAAAGCGCCGCCCGGTGTTCAACAACATTTTTGCAGGTCTGTCCGGCCCGGCGGTGCGCCCCATCGCCCTGCGCATGGTATGGCAGGCCGTGGGTGCCGTGAACATCCCGGTGGTGGGTCTGGGCGGCATTGCCACCGGCCGTGACGCACTGGAATTCATCATGGCAGGTGCCACGGCAGTGCAGGTGGGTGCCGCAAACTTTGCAAACCCCCGCGCGATGGAGACCATTGCCAACGAGATGGCAGCATGGATGGACAAGAACGGTGTGAAAACGCTGGACGAGATCCGCGGCTGCGCCCGTCATGCAGAATAAAAACTGATATATCCATAAAATATCTACAATTATGCGCATAAAATAAAACTTAACGCATAAATTTGCAAATAGTGTAAAAGCGTGGTACAATACCACCCAAAGGAATATACACCACTGAAAAGAGAGGGAGAAGTACAATGAGTGAAGCACTTGAAATTCTGAAGAGCTGTGACGCATTTCTGGAGGGTCACTTCCTGCTGTCCTCCGGCCGGCACTCCGGCGCATACTGCCAGATGGCTTATCTGCAGCAGTACCCGGACCGCTGCGCCGAGGTGATGAAGGCTGTGGCCGACAAGGTCAAGGAGATGGACGTGGACGTCATCGTCGGCCCTGCCATGGGCGGCATCGTGTACGCCTACGAGCTGGCCCGCCAGACCGGCAAGCGCGCCATCTTTACCGAGCGCGTGGACAACGTGATGTGCCTGAAGCGCTTTGCCATCCACCCGGGTGAAAAGTGCATCATCGCCGAGGACGTGGTGACCACCGGCATCTCCTCTCTGGAGACCAAGCGCGTCATCGAAGAGGCCGGCGGCATCTGCCTTGGCATCACCTGTGTGGTGGACCGCACCAAGCCCGAGGCTCCGTCTCCCATCCCCATTCTGGCCAGCGCCCTGAAGCTGGACCTGCCCAACTATACCCCGGAGGAGTGCCCCATCTGCAAGGAGGGCAAGCTGCCGCTGGTGCATCTGGGCAGCCGCAAGATGAAGCAGGAAGCAAAGCAGACCCTGTAAACTGAAAGCTTTTGTTGAAACGAGGAAAACTATGAACGCATATCTTCTTTTGGCAAACGGCATGGTCTTTGCCGGACAGTCCGTGGGTGCGCAGGGCGTGACCGTGGGCGAGGTGGTGTTCTCCACCGGCATGGTGGGCTTTCAGGAGACCCTGACCGACCCCAGCTACTACGGCCAGATCATCACCCAGACCTATCCCCTCATCGGCAACTACGGCATGAATCACGATGACATGGAGTCCGACCGCATCTGGGCCAAGGGCTACATCGTGCGCGAAGCCTGCACCACCCCCTCCAACTGGCGCTGTGAGGAGACGCTGGACAGCTTTTTGAAGAAAAACAATACCATCGGCATCGAGGGCATTGACACCCGCCACCTGACCCGCATCATCCGGGAGAGCGGCGTGATGAACGGCGCTATCCTGACCACCTTTGACCCCGCCGACCCGGCCAATAAGGCCGAGACCGAGGCCCTGCTGGCCGAGATCCGCGCCTACGCCGTGACCGATGCTGTAAAGAACGTGACCTGTGCCGCACCCGAGGTGTTCAACCCGGAAGGCGAGACCCATATCGTGCTGATGCATTACGGCTGCAAGCGCAACATCGTGCGCTGCCTTGTCAAGCGCGGCTGCAAGGTGACCGTGATGCCCGCCTTTGCAACGGCAGAGGAAATCAAGGCCCTTGCTCCGGACGGCATCATGCTGTCCAACGGACCCGGCGACCCCGCCGAGCCGGTGGAGATCATCGAGAACCTCAAGCACATCTTTGAGCTGAACATCCCCACCTTCGGCATCTGTCTGGGTCACCAGCTGTCCGCACTGGCAGCCGGTGCCAAGACCATGAAGCTGAAGTACGGCCACCGCGGTGCCAACCAGCCTGTGACCGACTTTGAGTCCGGCCGCACCTTTATCACCAGCCAGAACCACGGCTATGCGGTCGTGGGCGAGGAGCTGCCCGCCGAGATGGGCGAGGTGGCACAGGTGAACGCCAACGACGGCACCTGCGAGGGCATCAAGTACAAGAAGTGGAACTGCTTCACGGTCCAGTTCCACCCGGAAGCCAACGGCGGCCCCAAGGATACGGAGTTCCTGTTCGACCGCTTCCTGAACAACGTCAAAGCAGCCAAAAAGGAGGTGCGCTGAAATGCCCAAGGACCCCAGAATCAAAAAGGTGCTGGTCATCGGTTCCGGCCCCATCATCATCGGCCAGGCCGCTGAGTTCGACTACTCCGGCACCCAGGCGTGCCGCGCCCTGAAAGCAGAGGGCATTGAGACCGTTCTGCTCAACTCCAACCCCGCTACCATTATGACCGACCCCGATGTGGCCGATCATGTCTATATCGAGCCCATGACCCTTGAGGTGGTGGAGCGCATCCTGGAGATCGAGAAGCCCGACTCCGTTCTGCCCAACCTGGGCGGCCAGATGGGCCTGAACCTCTCCATGGAGCTGGCCCGTTCCGGCTATCTGGACCGCACCGGCATCCGCCTGCTGGCCTGCAAGCCTGAGACCATCGACCGCGCCGAGGACCGCGAGCTGTTCAAGGAGACGATGGAAAAGCTGCACCAGCCCATCATCCCCTCTGAGGTCGTGGAGACCCTGCAGGATGCGCTGGCCTGTGCGGACCGCATCGGCTATCCCGTCATCGTCCGCCCTGCCTTTACCATGGGCGGTACCGGCGGCGGCATCTGCGAAAACAAGGAAAAGCTCATCGAGATCGGCACCAACGGTCTGCGTCTTTCCCCCATCCATCAGATCCTGGTGGAAAAGTGCATCGCCGGCTGGAAAGAGATCGAGTACGAGGTGATGCGCGACCACAA
>ENA-OQHI01000508-OQHI01000508.1-human-gut-metagenome-genome-assembly--contig:-NODE-508-length-24858-cov-4.301279_pt1 | contig 24858 bp, 24 predicted proteins | sample MGYA00242561_ERZ504713 | MGnify/ENA primary metagenome ERZ504713 (study PRJEB26092, sample SAMD00036217) | human gut metagenome | host: Homo sapiens | study: EMG produced TPA metagenomics assembly of... | reverse complement strand
TTGCCCGGCAGCTTGCTGCTTTCCAGCCCGGTCTTATTACGGGCGTTATCTCTGGCCTTGCGGGCCGCCTCTCTGGCGCGAGAAGCGTCCAGGGACTTGGACAGCAGCGCCTTGGCTACCGCCGGGTTCTCCTCAAAATAGGTCATTAGTTTGTCATATACCAGGGAGCTGACCAGGCCGGTAATGTCCGTATTGCCCAGCTTGCCCTTGGTCTGGCCTTCAAACTGGGCCTCGGTAAGTTTCACGCTGATGACGGCAGTCAGCCCCTCGCGCACATCGTCGCCGGAGAGCTTCTTGTCATTCTCTTTCAGAATATTAAACTTTTTGCCGTAGTCGTTAAACACCCGGGTCAGGGCGGTTTTGAACCCGGTCTCGTGGGTACCGCCGTCAATGGTATTTATGTTGTTGGCAAAGGACAGCAGGGTCTCATTGTAGCTGTCCGTATAGCACAGCGCCACCTCTGCACTGCGGTCGTCCTTGGTCGTGGAGATGTGGATCACTTCGTCCTGAATGGGGTTTAGTCCCCGTGTGGTGTTGATGTACTTTACAAATTCCCGAATACCGCCCTCGTAGCAGAATTCCTCGGCTACCGGCTCTTCGCCCCGCTTATCCGTCAGCGTAATGGACAGCCCGGCGTTCAGGAACGCCTGCTCCCGCAGACGGCGGGCCAGTACATCGTACTCGTACTCGGTGGTCTCGGAGAAAATCTCCGGGTCCGCCTGGAAGCGAATGAGGGTGCCGTGCCCCTCTCGATCGGCAATAATATGCAGGTCGTCCACCGGCTTGCCTCGCTCAAAGCGCTGGGCGTACACATGGCCGTTCTGGGTCACCTCTACCTCCAGCCACTGGGATAGAGCATTTACCACAGAGGAGCCTACGCCGTGCAGACCGCCGGATACTTTATAGCCGGAGCCGCCGAACTTACCGCCGGCGTGGAGTACGGTGAGCACCACCGTTACAGCAGGCAGACCGGTCTTTTCATTAATGCCGGTGGGAATACCACGGCCGTTATCCCGCACGCTAATCACATTACCGGGCAAAATCTCCGTCTCAATGTGGGTGCAGACCCCGGCCAGTGCCTCGTCAATGGAGTTGTCCACGATCTCATACACCAGGTGGTGCAGACCTCGGGGGCCGGTGGAGCCGATATACATACCCGGGCGCTTGCGGACGGCCTCCAGGCCCTCCAGCACCTGAATATCTTTTGCGGAATATTCTTCCGTTACAACGGTGTCCATATCCGCTTCTTCCAAAACAGTCTTTTCTTCTTCAGCCATAACTTCTGCCTTTCTGCCCACAAAGGCGCCCTCCGCACTGTGGGCAGGTGCGGTGCCTGTGTCCGTATTCTATCGAAAATGGGTTATTTCCATCGTTTGATCAGGGTGCTTACATTCAGGGGACTGATATACACCGTCTCTTTGGTAAGCACATAGCTTTTAGGCAGGTCGTAATTTACATACTGCACCCGCTTTTCCTGCTCTGCCCTGGTTAAAAAATCTCGGGTGGCCTTACCTACCGTGGAGGTATCCATATCAAAAATACCAATAATATCGCCGGTACGCACCACTGTGTCGCCGCCAATGTGCAGGAGCATCAGTTCACCACCTTGCCGTTTTCAATATGAAAGGTTTTGCCCCGGGTGCCACGCAAGATGGTGCCCGCATCACAGCAGGTAATAAACAACTGCATACCCTTCATGTGGTTGAGAATATAATCTTGCCGGCCTTCGTCCAGCTCGCTCATTACATCGTCCAGTAGGGCAATAGGGGCTTCATTTGTTTTTTGTTGCAGAATTTCCGCCTCCGCCAGTTTTAGGGAGAGTACACAACTGCGCTGCTGTCCCTGACTGCCGTACTTTCGGGCGGAAATACCGTTTAAGGTAATATCCAGATCATCCCTGTGGGGTCCAACGGTGGTGGCCCGGTGGTAAAGATCCTCGCTGCGGGCACTTTCCAGCAAAGAGAGCAGCCGCCGTTCCAGTTCTTCTACGGCCAAATCACCGTAATCAAAGGCGCCTTGCAGTCGGGCGCCGATCTGCTCCCGCCCGCCGGACAGACCGGTGTGAATACGGAAAAGCGGTTCTTCCAGCGCAGCCACATAGGCACGGCGCTGATAAATGATTTTTGCTCCGGCACGAGCCAGGTTGCCGTCCCAAATAAACAGGGTGTCAGCGCTCATTTTACCTGCCGCAATATCTCGCAGCAGCATATTCCGCTGAGCCAAACTGCGGTTGTAGTCGCTGAGCAATTTTTTATATCCTGTACGGATTTGGCACAGAGCAAGATCTAAAAACTTGCGCCGTTCTGCCGGACCGTCTTTAATCATGGTTAAATGGGCGGGGCTGAACACCACCGCCTTGATCTCCTCCCCCAGTGCGGCGGCAGAGGTCTTGGCAATGCCGTTTAAGGTGGCGCTGCGGCGTTTTTTAATCTGTAACATGGCCGTTTGGGGTCGATTACCGCTGACAAAATGAATTTGCAGCTGTGCCTGTTCTTTGCCAAACTGTACCAGCTCGCTGTCCCGGGCACCGCGAAAACTCTTGGCGCCGGTAAACAGGTACACCGCTTCAATCAAATTGGTCTTACCCTGGGCATTTTCGCCGTAGATTACATTTACATCGTCAAAATCCAACACCAGGTGTTCCAGATTGCGGTAGGCGTCAATTCCCATGCGTTCTATCTTCATTGCTGTATGGTATAATCAGTGCCGTGGATGACCACCACATCGCCGGGCTTGATTTTTTTGCCTCTCGCGGTACAGGTCTCCCCATTCACTTTCACCAGTCCGTCCTGAATCATTTGCTTAGCCTGGCCGCCGGTTTCCGCCTCGCCTTTGAATTTCAGCAGCGCGTCCAGCCGGATAAAAGGGGTACTGATGGTCACCGTCTCTTGCCGGTGGGGTTTGATATTTACATTAAGCTTCATTTTTCAGCCTCATAGGCAGCACCAAGAACAGAAAACTGTCGTCTGTCATCGGCAGCACCTTCACCGGGCTAACCGGGCCGGACAACTCAATGCGTACCTGATCGGTGTCTGCGGCGTTCAGTGCGTCCAGCACATATTTGGAGTTAAAGCCGATCTCCACCCGATCGCCGCTTACATTGGCGTGGGTGTAGTTTACCACCCGGCCCAGGCCGGACACAGTAGATACCCGCATTTCGTCTGCATCAAATAGACAGCGAATGGGGTTCTTTTGGTTATTTTCAATGACCGGAATGGTACTGGTAATGCAGTGAATGGCGTCCTCGGTGTTGATAAGTACCGTGGTATTACTGCTTTTAGGCACTGCGGCGTTATAATCTAAGAATTCGCCTTCCAGCAACCGGCTGATAATGCTGTACTGTCCCACTTCAAATACAATATGACGCTTGCCTACGGAAACGGAGATATTTTCGTCCTCCTCCGGGTTCAGCAGCTTAATCAGCTCCCGTACCGTCTTTTTGGGTACGATAAAACTAATATCCTCACCGTCATATTTTACGGTTTCCGTGCGAATGGCCAAGCGGTAGCCGTCTACGCCGATCAGGCGCAGCTGGTTCAAGCTCATTTCAAATTTAAGCCCTGTGTGCACCGGCTTAGAGGCTTCGCTGTCTGCCACCGCAAACAGCGTCTGCTGTACCATCTTTTGCAACAGGTTCTGATTTAAGAACAGAGGATAGCCGCCGCTGACGCTGGGCAGCTCCGGATAATCGTCTGCGTCAATACCGGTAATGGCATATTGGGCAGCGCCGCAAATGATAGAAACAGAGGTGCCGCTGATGTCAAAGGTCACTGTCTCTGCCGTCAGTTCCTTAATAATATTGCAAAGCACTTTGGCATTGATCACTATGGCACCCGGTTCGGTAACGCTGGCTTGCAGGGTGGTGTTGATGCCAAATTCAAAGTCATAGCCGGTAAGGCTCAGCGTATCGCTGCCGCATTCCATTAAAATACCCTCAATGGTGGGTACGGTCATTTTGGTACTGACTGCGCGCATCACATTATTGCAGGCGGTATTCAGTTCTCTGGCGTTGCAGGTGAATTTCATAAAATTCGCTCCCTCCGTTTCCTATTACAGTATGGGTTTTAGTAGTAGTAGTATAGGGCGGTGAAAATGTGGAAAGCGGCAAAATTGCGGTCAACCGCGGGATTTTCGTCGCCTTTTTCTTCCACGCCCGGATTTTGAAAATTTGTTGAAGATGTGGAAAGATTTTGTCTTTCACAAGGGGTGTGCAAATTTTCTTTGTGTAAAATGAAAAAAATGTTGAAAATTTTGGTTTGTAAGGTGTGTATTTTTGTCTTACTGATTATCCTTGTGTTGATTAATGTTGTTGACAATGTCGTTGACCTGACGAGCCAGGCGTGAGTCCTTTTTCATGGCCTTTTCAATACTGTTCACATTATACATAATGGTGGAATGGTCTTTTTTAAATTCTTTGCCGATCGCCACATAGCTCATACCGGTTACTTCCCGGATCACATAAAAGGTAATCTTGCGGGCGTGCGTTACGGCTGCTTGTTGCTTGGTGCTGTAAATTTCTTCTTCAGAGATGCCGGTAACCCGGCTCACCTCGTCTACCACTCTTTGAATGGTGACCGGTAGGGGCTGGCTGTCCTCAATAATATCTTTAATCACTGTCTGTGCCCCGGCAATGGTGGGCTTTTGGTTAAACAGGTTTTGCATGGCCTGCAATTTTTTTGTCACGCTCTCCAGGTGGCGAATATTGTTTTTTACATTTTTTGCAATATATTCTACCACTTCTTGGGGAATGTCAAAATCCAGCATTTCCGCCTTGCGCTTAATGACGGCACAGCGGGTCTCAAATTCCGGCGGGTTAATGTCCGCCAGCAGACCGCTTTCAAACCGGGTTTTCAATCGGTCGGTAATCATGGGAATGTCTTTCGGCACCCGGTCAGAGGTAATTACAACCTGTTTTCCTGCGTCCTTCAGCGCAGAGAAGGTATGGAAGAACTCCTCAGTAATGGATTCTTTCCCGGCTAAAAACTGAATATCATCCACCAAAAGTACATCAATATTTTTTCTGTACTTGTCGTGGAAGTCATCGGTAGTGTGCCGCTGCAAGGCAATTACAAATTCGTTGCCAAAGCTTTCCGCCTTTACATAAAGAATACGCTTTTCCGGAAAATTGTCTTGAATTTCGTGCCAAATGGCGTTAAGCAGGTGGGTCTTGCCCAGTCCGGAGGGACCGTAAATAAACAGCGGGTTATAGTTGGTTTGGCTGCTGACGCCGCCCGGATCCTTTGCCACCGCCATGGCTGCACGGTAAGCAAATTTGTTGGAATAGCCCTCAATAAAGGTATCAAAAGTATGAATATCCCCCGGCTGCTCCGTGGGCAACAGATGGGTATCCTTGGGCTTTACTTCTTCTTTAGGCGTATTGTCCCGGGTTGTGATCTCTACCGTAACATGAAAGCCGATCACTTCTTCAAATGCCGCTTCCAACGGTTCTTTATACTGCTCGCTGACAATATTGTATTTCATTTGGTTATTACATTCCACCACAGCACACTTGCCGTCCAGGTTCTTTAAAATCAGATCCTGCAGCCACATTCTGTAGGCAGTCTCGCTGACCTGGGGCTTCATGTAATTTAAAACAGCCATCCAAATTTCATTTATGGAATCCATATCTTCTCCTTAAGGGTACTTCACAAATCTCATAATGGTCGTGGTCGGGGCACCGGAGCCGCCTTTCGACACGACGCCAGAATACAGAGTCTATTATAGCAGTATTTATGATTATAATCAATACTTATTGTAAAAATATATATATTATATATATAATATAGAGTAGATATTCTATAATATGAAATCCGGGCACGATAACGAATTTGTGCAGCGTGGATTTGGTACAGCCGCAGAACAATAAAAATGTGCCGGTGTACCTTGCACCGGCGGGTGCAATCCTGTATAATAAGCATATTAAGACAGAAAGGAGCACCCCCTTTATGAAGATCTTTAAAAACCGGGGCGATATTTATCTTTCCAAGTCTCGCACCGGGGCAGATCGGGAACAGCATATTCTCCTGGGCATTTTGGCAGCCGTGCTCCTGGTGTCTGTGGTGGTTGTGGTCTATGTAGGGGCCAAAAATGATTTTTCCGCCAAGAAATTTTTTGCCCCGGACCAAACGGTAGCAATTTCCCAAACAGCCGACGATACCACCGCCCCGCCGGAGTTGCCTCGGGTCAGCGGAAAAACCAATTATCTACTGGCGCTTACCGGCAAAGATAATCAAAATTTGTATGCGGCTGTGCTGATCCAAACGGATATGGACAGCGTGTCTTATAAAATTTGCAATCTGCTGCCCCAAACCACCGCAGAGGGCAGCACCTTAGCAGGCGTTTACAACAGCGGCGGGATCAACAGCTTGGTACAGATGACGGAGACAGCCACCGGGATCAAGCCGGATTTTTACATTGTAATGACCGTTACGGATTTTGCGTCATTCTTTGATGATTTAGGGGAGGTAAATTATCCTCTTGCAGCGGATATTAAGTACCGCAACACCACCGCGGCAGATCCGTTCAGTTTGCGGATCAGCGCCGGCGAGGCCAGTCTGAACGGCAAGCGCTTTACTGCTTTGTGGCGCTATTTTTTGGAGGAAAAAGACTTAAAGTCTGCCAATGATTTGGGTCTGGCGGCGCTGAATATGTTGTTCAGTGCAGACAACGGCACGGAGAAAGATGAGCTGTTCCGGGATTTTGTGACCCTGGCGCGTACCAATCTGACCGTGCGTGATTTTTCCGGTCGCAGCGACAATATCAAGGTACTTACCGGCACCAAAAACGGCGTGAATGCCTACAATGTGGAGCCGGAATACAACGGCAATGCCTTAACAGCCCGTGATAAAAGCACCATACAGGGTTATTTCAGCAAATAACGGGTACACACTGCTTTTACGGCAAAAGTGCCGCAATGGGCCGTCTGTGCCGGATTTTAGGAGAACAGATCAATGGATAAAGAAAGATTGCAAGCCGCTGTGCGGGAGATTTTGCTGGCCGTAGGCGAGGATCCGGATCGCCCGGGACTGGTAGAGACCCCCCGCCGAGTGGCGGATATGTACGCCGAGGTGTTTGCCGGACTGGAAACGGGCCCGCGTCAGCACTTAAAATTTTTTGAAGAAAAAAGCACCGACGAAATGGTGATTGTGCGGGATATTCCCTTTGCCTCTATGTGCGAGCACCACCTGCTGCCCTTTGTGGGCAAGGCGCATATTGCCTATATTCCGGCAGACAACCGCATTATCGGCCTATCCAAGTTTGCCCGCATTGTGGACTGCTTTGCCCGCCGTCCCCAGGTGCAGGAGCGACTGACCCACGATGTGGCGGACTTTTTAAACGAGGAGCTGCGCCCCAAGGGCGTGGCGGTGATTTTAGAGGCGGAGCATATGTGTATGAATATGCGTGGCGCCAAGGCTGCCGGCAGTACCACCCAAACCTCCGCTTTGCGGGGCATTATGAAAACGGACGCGCGCACCCGCACCGAGGCGCTGGCACTGCTGACCAAGTAAGGAGTAACTATGGCTGTTTGGCATTGCAGAGAGAAAGAGATTGAGTACGGCAGCAAGGTTTTGCTGATGGGTATTGTAAATGTGACCCCGGACTCTTTTTCCGACGGAGGCGACTGGCTGGACCCGGCCACGGCGCTGACCCACGCCCGGGCGCTGGAGGCGCAGGGGGCGGATATTTTAGACATTGGCGGTCAGTCCACGCGTCCGGGACACACCCCGGTGACAGATAAAGAGGAATGGGCGCGGCTGGAGCCGGTGCTGTCCGTTCTTTGTAAGGAGACGGCGCTGCCGGTGTCGGTAGATACGTATTACCCTTATGTGGCGGCGCAGGCGCTGCGCTGCGGGGCACAGATCATCAATGATGTGAGCGGTGTGGTCAATCCGGAAATGGCTGATGTGGTGTGCCGCTACGATGCCGGCTGGGTGATTATGCACGCCGGGCCGGGCACGCCGGCGGATGTAAAGGCGTTTTTTGAAGACAGCGTGACCGCCTGCCGGGCACTGGGTGTGCAGGACAGCCAAATTTGCCTGGATATGGGCATTGGCTTTGGCAAGAATTTTCAGCAGGACTTGGCGCTGATCGCCAATATTCCCCAATACAAAATGGCGGGCTTTCCGCTGCTGCTGGGCTGCTCCCGCAAGCGGGTGATCGGCCGGGGCAGTGATCAGCCGGAGCCAAAGGCGCGCACATACGGCAACATTGCCGCCGATACGGTGGGTATTTTAGGCGGTGCGGACATCATCCGCCTGCATAATATAGAACAGGAAAAACAGGGCGTCTTAATGGCGCAGCATTTGAAAGGAGCAAAAATATGATCAGTGTAACCACCCCTACCGTTGAGAACGGCGTGATCGTGGAGTACAAGGGTATTGTCACCGGTCAGGTGGTCAACGGCGTGAATTTTATTAAGGACTTTGGCGCCTCTATTCGCAACATTGTGGGCGGGCGCAGCGCCGGGTATGAGGAGGAGCTGGAAAGCGCCCGTCAGGCCGCGCTGGCAGAGATGGAGAGCCACGCTGTCCGGCTGGGCGCCAATGCGGTTGTAGGCGTCAATATCGACTACGAGGTGCTGGGTCAGGGCAATATGCTGATGGTCAGCGCCACCGGCACCGCAGTGGTGGTGCAGAACAAATGACAGACAGAATTTTGATCCGCGGTCTGCGGCTGTTTGGCTATCACGGGGTGAACCCGGAGGAGAAAATTCAGGGTCAGCGCTTTGAGATTGACGCGGATTTGTATGTAAATTTGGCAAAGGCCTGCCACAGCGACCGGGTGGAGGACACCGTCAGTTACGCCAAGGTGATCAAAACGCTGCGCCGGGTGTTCACAGAGCGCACCAATGATCTGTTGGAGCGCACCGCAGAGGATCTGACCGCCGCGGTGCTGGCCGAGTACCCGGAGGTGCTGCGGGTGGATTTGACCTTAAAGAAACCACAGGCGCCCATTCAGGCAGATTTTGACTGGGTGGGAGTCACCATTTCCAGAGACAGGAAGTAATATGTATTATGTACTCAGCGCCGGCACCAATTTGGGCGACCGGCTGGCCAATTTAACTTATTGCAGAGAGGCGTTGGACCTGGTGCCCGGCACCCATGTGGTGTCTGCCTCTGCCGTTTATCAGACCCAGCCGGTGGGTTATGCCCGGCAGGACGATTTTTACAATGTGTGCTTTTTGGTAGAGTCTCGGCTAAACCCGCATGAGATGCTGGGCGTGTGCCTGGGACTGGAGGCCGGTTTGGGCCGGGTGCGCGGGGTAAAGAACGGCCCTCGGGTGCTGGATGTGGATGTGATCTTTGCCGGCAACTTGCAATTACAAACGGAGAATTTGGTGGTGCCCCATCCCCGCTACCGGGAACGCCGCTTTGTGCTCCAACCGCTCCTTGATATTTTCGTAGACGGTCGGGCATTCGGTATGGAGTTCGCCTCCTGTCTGGACAAAATCGACGGCCAGGCAGTGGAGAAGATTCCCACCCAGCCGAACTGGAATTTCTGAAAAAACAAAAAACGACCCTGCGCATTGGATAAGAGCAGGGTCATTTTTTTGCCAATTTTTTCCGTTAAAATGTGCGGGCACAGGCAAAAACTGCGTGGACTTTTTGTGCCCGCGCGGTGCAAACTAATAGAGCAAGGCGCGTTGCAATTTAATAACGGAGGACGAATATGAAAAAGAAAACGGTAAATATGATGAAAGGTTTGGGCGTGGCCATGGCTGTGGGCAGCATGGTCGCCGGCACGGTTGCCACCATGAACAGCAATTCCGCCAAGACCCAAAAGACTATGAAAAAGGCGGTTAATTCCGTGGCAAACTTTGTAGATAATGTATCGTCTATGATGTAGCCGCCGGGCAAAAAAAGAGGCCCTTGGTAAAAAATACCAAGGGCCTTTTTTCATTAAAATCAGTCGTTGGCGTGACCGGCAGTGCCGAACACAACATCGATCTTGTGTGCCACAACTTCCTCGATCAGGTCGCGGGCAGGGGTCAAATACTGACGGGGATCGAAGTGGGTGGGGTTCTCTGCAAAGTGCTTGCGGATGGCAGCGGTCATGGCAATACGAATATCGGAGTCCACATTGATTTTGCAGACAGCCATGGAAGCAGCCTCACGCAGCATATCCTCCGGAATACCAATAGCGTCGGGCATCTGACCGCCGTACTGGTTGATCATCTTGATGTGGTCCTGGTTAACGGAGGACGCACCGTGCAGTACGATGGGGAAGCCGGGCAGACGGCGCTGCACCTCTTCCAGAATGTCAAAACGCAGCTGCGGCTTCTGGCCGGGCTTAAACTTGTAGGCGCCGTGGCTGGTGCCGATGGCGATGGCCAGGGAGTCCACGCCGGTGCGGTTTACGAAATCTTCAACCTCTTCCGGGCGGGTGTAGCTCTCGTTACCGGCCTCTACCTTTACATCATCTTCCACGCCGGCCAGGGTGCCAAGCTCGCCCTCAACCACTACACCGTGGGCGTGGGCATACTCAACCACCTTTTTGGTGAGAGCAATGTTCTCCTCATAGGGCTTGCTGGAGCCGTCGATCATCACGGAGGTGAAGCCGCCGTCAATGCAGGCCTTGCAGGTCTCAAAATCCGGGCCGTGATCCAGGTGCAGGGCGATGGGCAGACCGGTCTCTTCGGCGGCAGCCTTTACCATAGCAACCAGGTAGTCGTGAGAGGCGTACTTGCGTGCGCCGGCGGAGCACTGCAGGATCACCGGGGCGTTCAGCTTCTTGGCTGCACGGGTGATGCCCTGCACGATCTCCATGTTATTTACATTGAAAGCACCGATGGCGTAACCGCCCTCATAAGCCTTCTTGAACATTTCGGTAGTTGTTACCAGTGGCATAGTGTTCTCTCCATTCAAAGTAAATTATGATCCGGCGGATCATTCATTGTGCATTATACACCATTTTGTCCAAAATAGCAAGCCGCAGGGCAGATTTTGCACCGCAGTTCTGCCACAAAACCGGCCGCCTGCGCTCCATTTTTTGTATGGTTTGACAGATTGGGGGTATAATTCCTAATTTCCTCAGTCAGCTGCGCGGACAGCACCGGCTTGGTGGAGGGATTACAAGCAACCGCAGATCCATAAAAAAGGGAACGGTTAGGGCACTCTCCGTAAAGAAGGTGCCTCAAGATGGCTCTTGTATCTCAATTTCATAGTTTTCTTGAAACGGTGTAACCTTTGCGTTTACGCCGTTTTCTCTTTGTTACGCTCGATGAGGTGCTGCCGGAAGGCTTCTTCCATTTTCTCCGGGGTCAGTTCACGGAGAATGCCCCGGCACCTCACCGCAGCGTTGTTCTGCTCGCTCCCATCGGGGAGGTCGTGGCAGAGTCATATCCCATTCGAACGGTCATTCAATTGACAGGTCGGCTCTTTGTTCTCCTACTAATTAATTGGAAAATTTTCTGTGATTTGAACGAAGTAAATTTTGTAAACTTTCCGCAAACGACAAAAAGAGCCGGTACACAGCACATCAAATCAGCGGGAGAAAATCTCTCGCCATATCTTTGATGAAACTATGTACCGGCTCTGAACTTCAGAAACCTTCAATGTCTGCTTTTTCCCGTTCCGCAGGCAGATGCTGCGGTAGGAACGGCACAGCCGCAATCTCTTTCGGCGGCTGCCGTTTCCGACAGCCGCCCTTGGGTTAAATATTTGATTTTACTTTACGCTGTGCTTTTTCTTTCTGCCGTAAACGGTTGTTGCGGTTACTGCGCCGGCGCTTGCAAGCAGCAGGGCAATCCACAATGTGAGATTGCTTGTGTCGCCGGTCTGGGGAGACTTATCAGATGTTCCCGGTTTGGTACTGGCAGGTTTTTTCTCAAGAGCAGCAATCGCATCTTCGATAGCCTTTGCCATCTTGTCTACTTCGGATTGCTCCGTAATATTTTTACCACGGACAACAGCTTTGACAGCGGTTTCCACACCGGAGAAATCCTTGTAGTCATTCTTGTTTAGTGCATTTGCTTTGGCAATGGCTGCATCAACCTTAGTATAATCAGCGTCCTTGTATTGCAGGGCAGCAATAGCATCTTCGATAGCTTTTGCCATTGCATCTACCTCGCTCTGCTCGGTAATGTTCTTGTCGCGGACAACGGCATTCACAGCGGCTTCCACAGCGGATAAGTCCTTGTAGTTATCCTTGTTCAGTGCATTGGCTTTGGCAATGGCTTCGTCAACCTTAGTGTAGTCGGCAGGTAAATAAGTCATTGCAATCGTCTGCGTATGCGTTGCCGCATCGGCGGTGATCGTTATATTGCCGGTGTATGCTTTGCAGTTATCGGCTGTTACTTCAACAGGGTAAGTTCCGGCTTCCAAACTGACAGAGCCGGTAACCTCCTGACCATTCACTTTAACAACAACATTGGTCAGACCGTCCGGCGTTACAACGAAAGAAACCGGATAGACAGCCTTTGTGATAAAATGAACATTTTTATAAAGTGCAAAGTACTGAGTACCGCTGGAAAGCAGGTCAATTTCTGTTTCTTCCGAGTCTACAGCTTTTGCATAGTTCAGATGATAGCCATCGGCAATCACAGGCACACATTCATCGAAAATTGCAGGGATATTGTTCACATTCGTATTCTTTGCATCAATCTCTGCTTCTTCTACGGTAAAAGTACCGTTACCGCCCATGGGGTATTTACCGTCAGTGGTTACTTTGGCACCGCCTTTGATCAAAATATTGCCTTTTGTCCATAGCGCGGCGTCCGCAGTAGAGGTACAGCTTACCTGGCCGCCATCAACCGTCAAATTACCTGCGGCAAACAGACCGGGATAATAGCTTGTTGCTTTAACTTTAGATGCAGCAAGTTCAATATCGCCGCCGTTTCCTTCTTGATCTTTCCAGATAAAGGCTCCGTTGCGTCCGTCCTGAGTCGCCTTAAGCGTAACATCGGCGCCGTTTACAATCTTCAGCCTATGGGCATCGATTCCGGCATACAAGCCGGTGGAATCCACTGTTGCCCCGTCAATTTCGACCATTCTTCCAGCTATGCCCAATCCGCCTTTAGAGTTTATTATGACCCTTGCTTTATCGGAAATCTTGACGTCAGCCCCTGTGCTAATTCCATCGTAGTTTTCCCCGATAACGTTGATCACCAGTGTTCCGTCGCCGGTAATCTCCACAGAATTGCTGTAATTGGGGGCTATTCCCATTCCTCCGTAGGGATCGGTTCGGGTAATGCTATTTGTCCCGGTCAACCGTATCTTCAACGTACTGGGGATAATCGTTTTAATACCGTAGTCTGACATGGTGTCGTTGTCAAGGGTAGCGTTGTTCAAGGACAAGGTGTGCGTGGCCGGGTCATAGCTTACTGTTCCACTGCAAAGATTATCCTTATTTTCAGACGTGACCTGTACGCCGTCTACCCAGATGTCGTAGACCGTGGGATCCGCTGCCAGAGCTGTGACAGGCAGGAGTCCAACTACCATTACAATGCTGAGTAGGATTGCAAATAGTTTTTTCTTCATAACAGTTCCTCCATTTTTAAATTGTCTGCTTGGTTCTTTCTTCGCAACGGACATACCGAGAAAAGATGTGTTTACGGGTGGTGGTTAGGATTTCAATATCAAACTACCCTCCTTCCGGCAAATGCCGTGATCGATACAAGACAGAGTACCATACACGGGGTGAGCATAATGCTCAAAATTCGTTTTTCATCTTGTTTCCTCCATTTCGTCATCCATAGACAGCTTAAAATCGTATTTCATTTCCAGTATGGCAAATAGTTTGTGCATGACATCTGTGGCAATCGCCTTGATATCCAGCGTTTGAATAAAGGCAAGCACCTGCCTCTGCTCCTCCTCCGGCACCTTATACACCCGAAGTGCCGCCGTGAGAAAACGGCTGAGCTTGCGCTCCAGCGGAAAATGGATGTCACATTTGTGCGCCATATAGCTGCGCATTAGCCCCGCCGTGCCAATCTCCATTTCATAAAAATCGCTGTCGCTGTAATCGGGGAAATTCCCGCCGAAAATCTCTTTTAATTCCGCCGTGGTATGAAGATAGATATATTCCGCCGTGTCCGGAGCGGTATAGGCTTCAATATAAATTTCCCGCAGATTCTCATTCAGCTCGGTGAGTGTGAGCTGAATCGCCGTTTCCACCGCATAGGCGTACACCGGCGGCAGCTTGCTGTCCGCAATGCTCCTTGCCGCACCGAACTGCCCGCCGAACATCGTCTCGGTCAAGTCCAGCAAAATTTTATCCTTGGTCGGAAACAGATTCAAATAGCTTCCTCTTGCAACGCCCGCTTCGTTAACAATCTGACTGACAGAGGTGTTTTTATACCCCTGCTCCAAAAAAAGGCGAACGCATGCGGTCAGGATTTTCTTCCTTGTTTCGCTGCTGCTTCTTCGCAAATAAATCACCTCTCTATAAAAGTATTAGTATCCGTACTAATAATATCATCTCGAGAATGAAAAAGCAAGTGGTATTTGAGGTTTTTCTGCGTTGAATTGTGACATTTTCGTAAACGCTGCCTACTTCCATTACTCATAAAACTTTATGACTTCTTGGATACTTCCCGAAAAAGAAAAGCCGCCGTCGCTTGACAGCAGCTTTTTCGATAGCTTGTTATGCGCAAATCAGATCGCTTGAAACAATCTCCATAGCAGCATTATGGATGTTATTCATCTTCTGCGCCCACAGCATTTGGTTTTCCGCTTTAAGCGCTTCCGTTACGCTCTCCTTTTCGGCAAGTTGTTTTACCAGCCGAGAAAACAGTTCCTCTGCCTGCTCGTTTATGTCGGCAAGGTAATCGTTCAGCTTGCCGGTGGTCAGTAGCTCGGAATATCATACGCTAACCTCTAAGCCGAATATCTAATGATCATATTGTTGACTTAACAAATAGCTGATCAATTGAGCCAAATATTGTTTTATAATCACCCAACTTTTCAAAACCATATTTTTCGTATAGCCCTATTTCTCCGCTCAGGATATATACTTTTTCATATCCTATCTCACGAGCATATAAAATTGCGCTTTGAATCATTAACTCCGATAGTCTATTACCACGGTATGGTTCATCAACAAAAACAAATCCTATAAATGGTGTAAACTGATATTCTTTTGGCAGCTCATCCTTTTCAGCCAATGTGCAAAATCCTGCCACTTTTCCATTTACACAAGCAACAAACACTCTTTCCCATGTATTAAAGTCATTGCTTTTCATCTTTTGAGCCAAATAAGGGCCCGCTTTCCACGAGCATTTTTCAGCCAAACAAATAGTTTCATTCCAATATTTATGTATTTGGGTCATACAATAAATTTCAGTCATTTATTCCCCTTATAAAAATTCCCATTTATCGTATTGTAAGTATAGCACATAATCATAATCAGCATCAACACTACTCTCGGCAAGCTGCCATATATTCTGTCTGGTTAAATAAATTTAAAAGGATACGCCTCCTTACGAAGTGTATCCTTTTCCCGCTCTCTTTCGTTTCACCATTATTTTTTGTAATCGAGAATTTCTTTTGCCAGGTACACCGGGCGGCGCTTGGTCTCAATGTAATTCTTGGCCAGGTACTCGCCGATGATGCCGATGGTAAACAGCTGCATACCGCCAAAGAAAACGATCAGAATCACCGTCTGGGTAAAGCCGTCTACCGCAATGTGCTCCGTGGCCTTGCGAATGAGGGTCACGATAAAGTAGATAATAGAAAAGGCAGTGGAAAGCAGCCCCAACACCGTTGCCAGCTTCAGCGGCGCGGTGGAGAAGGCCAAAATGCCGTTCCAGCCGTATTTCAGCAGCTTTTTGAACCCCCATTTGGTGGTGCCGCTGGCCCGCTCTTTGGCTTCATAAGGAATGTACTTGGTGTTAAAGCCCACCCAGCTGAACAGCCCCTTGGAAAAGCGGAAATACTCCGGCATTTGCAGCAGGGCGTCCCGCACGGTGCGGCGGAAGGTGCGAAAGTCAGAAGCGCCGTCCACAAAATCCACTTCGCTCATATTGGTGGCCATTTTGTAAAAAGCGGATTTCACGGAGGTCATCAGCTTGTTCTCGTGCCGGGTCTCCTGAAAGGCGCACACGCAGTCCGTGTCCGGCTCTGCGTCCAGAATTTCTGTCATTTGCTTTACGATGGCCGGATCCTGTTGCAGGTCCGCGTCAATCAAGCTGATATACTCGCCGTCGCAGTGTTGCAGCCCGGCGTAAATGGCGCTCTCCTTGCCAAAGTTGCGGGAGAAGCTGACCACCCGAATGTTCTGCTGGCTTTGCCGGTGCAGTTCCTTTAGATTTTGCAGGGTCTTGTCCTTGCTGCCGTCGTTGACAAAGACGATCTCGTAATCGGACGGGTCGGGAAATACCTCGGCTACCGCCTGGGCAAAGGGAAAAATATTGTCCTGCTCGTTAAAGCAGGGTACGATCAGCGACAGGCGCATGGAAATTCCTCTCTTTCACAACAGATATAGTATCGTATCCGGTAATGAAGTCATTATAACATGCCCGGGGGAAATGTCAAGAGAACAGAAATGGGAAAAATCCCTCTGTTTTTTGTTTTATCCCCTCAGTCAGCTGCGCTGACAGCTCCCCTTAATAAAAAATAAGGGGAGCCAAGTTATGTAGGGCTTGCCTCCCTTGTGTAAAGGGTGACTCCCCACGGTGTGGGGAGATGTCGCGCAGCGACAGAGGGGACGGGCACCGGTTAGGTGGTGGGTTCGCCATCGGCGAACTCGGAGGGATTGTTAGAAATCCTCTTATTTTCTACCATGCAGCAGCGGCGACAGGGGTTTATAGATTCCGGCGCAAAGCGCAGCGCACAGCAGCCCCTTGGCAACGGTAAAGGGCAGGTTAAAGATAAAGAGCGCCTGCAAAATGCTCTTGGTGGCGGGCAAAATGGCCCGGTACATATCCAGCACCGCCGCCTGGGGAAAGCCCAGCACATTGTAGTAAAGCGGATAGATAATCCAGTAGTTGACCGGCACGCTGATGAGGCCCATAATCACCGCAGACAGCACGGCGGCGGCCAGGGCGCCCCGCTTGGTCTTGTGCTTTTTATAGATTGCGCCGGCGGCAACGGACAGAACCGCCCCCAGCAGGAAGTTGGACAGCTCGCCCACATACATACTGGAAGACAGGGGCAGGTGGATCAGATTTTTGATTCCTGCCACCGCCACGCCTGCCAGCGGACCGTAGGCAAAGGCCGCCAGCAGCTCCGGCAGGTCGGAAAAGTCCAGCTTAATAAAAGCGGGCATAATAGGAATGGGGAATTCCAAAAATTGCAGTGCAAAGGCAACGGCAGACAGCATGGCAATGCCGGTAAGCCGCCGGGCGGCGCCGGTTTTTGAGGTGGATTTGGTGGTTTTTGAATTTGCGGTCATCTTTCTTACTCCTTTTGACCGTGGGCAAAAGAGAAACCCCGGCACATGGCGTACCGGGGCAATTTGGTTTGACAAGACCAACGGCGGCGCAGCACTGCGCCGTACCTTTCCTCTCATCCGGACTTACAAGGGAATACCTTGCTCACCGTCGGTGCCTGAATTCCACAGGCTCGGCCCGTTGCCGGGTTCGCAGACTTTCACTGCCGGTAGGGATTTGCACCCTGCCCCGAAAAGTATTTGTCACCTATTATTATATGCAAGCCTGGCCGTTTGTCAAGGGGCGGGGTTGACAAGGGGTGTAAAATAAAATAAAATCGAGGGAGAAACACTGAACCTGCCGGAGAAGGAGCCTGTTATGGATGCATATTTGACGAATAATTTGGAGCAGTCGGACGAATTGGCCTATGATGTGGCCGATTTGTTTAAGCTGTTTGCAGACAGCACCCGCATTCGCATTTTGGTGCTGCTGTTTGACCGGGAGTTGTGCGTAGGGGATATTGCCGCCAATTTGGAGATGAGCCAAACAGCCATCTCCCACCAGCTGCGTATTCTAAAGCAAAACCACCTGATCAAGTACCGCCGGGAGGGCAAGAATATGATCTACGCCCTGGCGGACGACCATGTAAAAACCATTATCAACTGCGCCATTGAACACATTGAGGAGTAATATGAGCGAAAAAGAATTGCACACCCACGGGACGGATTGCGCCTGCGGCCACAACCACCATCACCACGACGACGGCTGCGGCTGCGGTCACGACCACGCCCATGAAGACATTGACAAAAAGGCCTTTTTGCGCAAGCTTGTGCCGGGGCTTTTCTTCTTTTTGCTGGGCGCGGCGGTGGAACATCTGATCCCCGGCAGCGAGAGCAGCACTCTTTGGCATTATGTTGAGCTGGCAGCCTTTGCCTTGTCGTATATTTTTGTGGGCTTCTCCATTTTGCGCGAGGCGGTGGAGGGCGTGCTGGCCAAGAACATTTTTAACGAAAATCTGCTGATGGCGGTGGCGTCTTTGGGCGCCTTTGCCATTGGGGAGTATTCTGAGGGCTGCGCCGTGGTGCTGCTTTATACCGTGGGCGAATTTTTGCAAAGCCTGGCGGTGCAAAAGAGCCGCCGCTCCATTAAAGGTATGCTGGAGCAAAAGCCGGACACCGTGCGGGTACAAGCGAAAGACGGTCTGACGGAGGCGGCGCCGGAGACGGTGCAGCCGGGCCAAACCATTGTGGTGGAGCCGGGGGAGAAGATCCACCTGGACGGTACGGTGCTGGAGGGTAATGCGGAGGTGGACACCGCCGCCCTTACCGGCGAGAGCATCCCGGTATCCGTTGCTCCGGGTATGGAGGTGCTGGCCGGCAGCGTAGCCATTGACGGCGCGCTGACCATTCGTGTAGACAAGCCCTATGGAGACTCGGCGGTGGCCCGGGTGCTGACGGCACTGGAGCACGCTCAGGACAGCAAAAGCCATACGGAAAAATTCATCACCCGCTTTGCCCGCATTTACACCCCCATTGTGTGCGGCATTGCGCTGGCGCTGGTGCTGATCCCGCCCCTGTTCTTTGGCGGCGACTGGCACGAGTGGATCTACCGTGGGTTGTCGGCTCTGGTGGTGTCCTGTCCCTGCGCCATTGTCATTTCCGTTCCCCTGTCCTTCTTCGGCGGGCTGGGCACCTGCTCCCGGGAGGGTATTTTGGTAAAGGGCGCCGATCATTTGGAGACCCTGGCCCGCTGCGATGTGGGTGTGTTTGACAAGACCGGCACCATCACCAGCGGCAAGTTTGAATTTGTGCGGTGCGAGTGCGTGCACTGCCATTGTATTGATAAGCACAACCACCGGGAGTTGCTGCGGATTATTGCCGCCTGCGAGCGGTTGTCTACCCACCCCATTGCCAAGTCCATTTGCCTGGCCTTTGGCCAGTTTGCCGATGACTGCGTGGTGACGGACGCCAAGAACTACGCCGGTATGGGCGTGTCTGCGGTAGTGGACGGCGTGCGCTACTATGCCGGGAATGAAAAGCTGATGCAAAAGATCGGTGTGCCCTTTACAGAAACGCAGCTGGTGGGCACCGCCGTGTATTGCTGCACGGACACGGAGTTCCTGGGCGACATTGTGTTTGCGGATATTATTAAAACGGACAGCCGGGAGGCCATTGACCGGCTGCACCGTATGGGTATGAAGCAGGCCATTATGCTCACCGGCGACCGAGCGTCCATTGCGGCGGATATTGCCGCCAAGGCCGGGCTGGACGGCTACTATGCCAAGCTGCTGCCGGAGGAGAAGGTGCAGCGGGTGCAGGCCTTGCAGCAGCAGGGCCACACGGTGCTGTATGCCGGCGACGGGATTAACGACGCGCCGGTGCTGGCAGCGGCGGACCTGGGCGTTGCCATGGGCGGCGCCGGGGCGGATGTGGCCATTGAGGCGTCGGATATGGTGATCCAGGGCGACTCCCTGAGCCAGCTGCCGGTGGGCGTGACCGTTGCCCGCAAGACCGTGGGCATTGCCCGGGAGAATATCATCTTTGCCATTGCGGTTAAGCTGCTGATCATTCTTGGCTGCGCCGTGGGTATTTTTGATGAGAATGCCATGTGGCTGGCAGTGTTCGGCGATGTGGGCGTGTGCCTGTTGGCGGTGGCGAACGCCCTGCGGGTGCTGCATATCCGCAAGAAGAAAAAGTAAATCATAAAAGCAATCGGATAAAACAAAAAAGGGACTGCTGGGCAGTCTCTTTTTTCTTTTGCCTTTTATCCATCATTACCAAAAAATTCAGGGCGATTTTGTGCATATTTTTTCTTGACAAACGGTGGTGCGGGCGTTCTATTCTCTGTCAAGAGGAAAAGATGAAATTTTCTAAAAAATAGCAATTTTCACAAAAATTCGCGGTGTGGGATTTCTTCTCAAAAATGTTGAAAACTATGTGTAAAGGGTTAAAAACTCCTATGATTTTGAGTTTTCAACCGGAAAAATGCCCGATATTATGCGAAAAATGCCCAGATTTTCAACATTTTCCACCGTCTTTTCCACAATCTGTGGCGCAAGGACAATATACTGATTGTAGTGGCCGCGTGGGCTGTCAAGGCTTTTTTTATGCTCACAATTCACAAAATTCCGGTATATTTTTGGCATCTTTGCCACACACTAAATTCAGCAAACAGAAAGGACGAACAGCATGATCAAAGGCGTCAGCAAACAGGTGCTTGAGGTGACCAATCCGGAAAACCCGTATTTTGAAAAAATCGTGTTTTTTGTAAAACCCCAGTACGCCCGAGAGGACCGGGCTGTGCTAGAGCGAGAGGCCCATTCCCTGGCTGCCCGCGCCGGTCGGCCGCCCAGAGTGCGCCGTTCCAGGCGAGAGAAGTGGCACTTTGCCCTGCGCTGTCTGCTCAGTGCCTTGGCCGGGGTGGCGCTGTCCTTTTTGATCTACACACTGTGTTGAAAGGGTGATCTCTCATGACGATTTATAAGGCCGTGCGGAATTTCTTAACGGTGTTTGTGGTGCTGGCTGTGGCTGCCGGCGCCCTATGTGTTGGCGGCGGGGTGTACTATGCGGTGCAGTCCGCTGCCAGCAGCCAGGTGCTCTCCAAGCTGGGCTCCACCGGTGCGGAGGTGACCCGCGTGCAAAAGAAGCTCAAGGAACTGGGCTATTACAGCGGCGCTGCCGACGGTATTTACGGCAATGCCACCAAGGCGGCGGTCAAGGCGTTTCAAAAGAACTGCGGCATTACCGCAGACGGCGTGGCCGGACCAAAGACCCTGTTGTACCTGGGGCTGGGCGGCAGCAGCAGCGGCAACAGTACCGGGTATTCGGATGCAGATGTAGAGCTGCTGGCCAAGGTGATCAGCGCCGAGGCTCGAGGCGAATCCTATGAGGGTCAGGTGGCAGTGGGTGCCGTGATCCTGAATCGGGTGGCGCACCCCTCCTTCCCCAATTCCATCAGCGGCGTGGTGTACCAAAACGGGGCGTTCTCCTGCGTCAACGACTCCAACTGGTACGCCCCGGTGGCAGACAGCGCCAAGCGCGCCGCCACGGACGCCCTGAACGGCTGGGACCCCTCCGGCGGTGCGGTGTATTATTTCAATGCGTCCAAAACCTCGGACAAGTTTATGCACTCCCGACCGGTGATCAAGGTGATCGGCAACCATAAGTTTTGCTCGTAGGGAGGTAGGTTTATCCCTTCAGTCACTTCGTGACAGCTCCCCTTGCAACAAGGGGAGCCGTATTGTGTAGAATCAGTCTCCCTTGTTAAGGGCGGCAAAGAGGTATAAAATGTATATACAAAAAACCGACACCCCCGGGTGTCGGTTTTCTTTTGCGTTTCTTATTTGGTAAAGAAGGTGGTGAAGGCTTTGTAGGCCATATATACATCAATTTTGGCAACGATCTCATAGGGTGCGTGCATGGAGAGCACCGGCACGCCTACATCAATCACATCTACATCCAAATTGGCAATATACATAGCCACGGTGCCGCCGCCGCCACCGTCAACCTTGCCCAGCTCGCCGCTTTGCCACAGCACGCCGTTTTCCTCCAGCAAGTTTTTGACAAAGCTCACATACTCGGCGCTGGCGTCGGAAGTGCCGCTTTTGCCGTGGGAGCCGGTAAACTTGGTGACCACCACGCCCTCGTTGATAAAGGAGGCGTTGTTCTTCTCAAAAGCAGAGGACCAGGTGGGGTCAAAGGCAGCGTTTACATCGGCGCTCAGGCACTTGGAGTTGCGCAGCACATCGCGGCCCTCGTAGCCCTCCAGCCGCGCCAAATCCTCAATAAAGTATTTCAGATAGCTGGAGTTTAGCCCGGTGTTGCCGTCGGAGCCGGTCTCCTCTTTATCTGTCAGCACGGTAATGCAGGTGTACTCCGGCGGCTCGCTGACGCTGAGAATGGCCTGCAAGGCCGGATAGGCGCACACACGGTCGTCGTGGCCGTAGCCGCCGATCAGGGAGCGGTCGAAGCCCAGGTCGTCAACGGTAAAGGCCGGCACCAGCTCCAGCTCGGCAGACAGCAGATCCCGCTCCACAATGCCGTATTTCTCGTACAGCAAATTGAGGATATTGAGCTTCACCTTTTCGCTGGCTTTGTCGTCCTTAAAGGGGCGGGAGCCTATGACAATGTTCAGCTCTTCCCCTTTGATCAGCTCGTTGATCTTGCGGGTGTACTGCTCCAGCGCCAGGTGGGGCAGAATGTCCGTAATGCAGAACTTGGGGTCACCCGGCTCCTCGCCCAGGCGCACATCCACATAGGTGCCGTCGTTTTTGCAAATGCGGCCGTGGAGGGACAGGGGAATGGCGGTCCACTGGTACTTTTTAATACCGCCGTAGTAGTGGGTCTTAAACAGCGCCAGCCCGTTGTCCTCGTACACCGGGCGCTGCTTTAAGTCAATGCGAGGAGAGTCAATGTGGGCAGCTGCAATGCGCACGCCGTCCTTAATGCTGCGCTTGCCCTTCACGCACAGGATAATGGCCTTGCCCCGGTTCATCTTGTACACCTTGGCACCCGGCTCCAGCTGGTCGCCGAATTCGTCAAAGGGCAGGAACCCGGCAGCCCGTGCCTGGTCCAGTGCCTCGGCAGCAGCCTCTCGCTCGGTTTTGCAGTGATAGAGGAAGTCCTTGTACCCCTCGCAAAAATCATCACATACGCCCAGCTCGGCGTCGTCCATAAAGTCTACGCCGTTCTCGCGCTTGTTGAACAGCAGCTCTTGCAGCTGCTGACCCTTGGTTTTTTCTTCACTCATAAGATAGCCTCCAGTATTCTGTCCACTTGGGATTTTATATCTCTGCCGTCATTGGTGACGGTGAATGTGCATTTCTCGGTGTAAAAGTCCGCCGCCGGTTGCGCCTGCATACGCAGCTGTGCCGCCGCCCGGTCTATGCCGTCCCGCTCCATAATTCGAGCCAGGCGGGTGTCCTCCGGCGCAGTCACCGCCAGGGTGTAGGCGCACAGGGCGTCCGCGCCGCTTTCAAACAGCTGGGGCGCGTCCAGCACCGCCGGTATCTTTGCTTGCTGCACACAGGCATACAGCACCGCCGGATGGGTTACCTGATCCAGCTTTTCCGTAGCGGCAGGGGTGGCAAAGGCTTTGGCTGCCAAGGTTTTGCGGTCCAGGGCGCCGTCCTTGATGATCTCCTGCCCAAAGGCAGCCGCCAGGTCTTGCAGCAGGGGCGCGCCGGGGACGGTCAGCCGGCCATAGACCCGGTCGCAGTCCACCGGGTGCAGCCCGGCCTGTGCCAGCAGGCGGCACACATAGCCTTTCCCTGCGCCGGTAGGCCCGGTTACGCCGATAAGAAAAGGCTTGGTTAGGTCTAAAATGCGAAAGGCCGCTGCCCGGATCAGCCGGTTGTATACTGCCATACCCACCCCGGTTTTGCGGGGCATACGGGCGTAGACTTTTTTGGCGCCCAGTTCGTCCAGCCGCCGCAGGGCGTCAAACAGTTCTCGTGCCTGGCTTAGGTCGTCGGTGCCCTTGCCGTAGGGCACCTTGGGCACCGTCACCCGGTCTTCTTCATAGCATAGGGCGTAGCAGCCCGGTTGGCTGTTTACAAAGGCGGCGTAGGCGGCGCTGTCGCCGTTTACTAAAATCACCTGCGCCTTGGGGGCGTAGTGCTTGTACTTCATGCCGGGCGAGCGCGCGACCTCGCCGTCCTTGAGCTTTTCAAGGATGGCCGGGCTGACGAGGACCTCCTCGCCCAAAACGGCCTCCATCTGCTCCTTCGTGACGTAGCCGGGGCGCAGGAGCATCGGGTGCTCCCCCGTCACGGCGACGACGGTGGACTCGACACCGACATTGGACTCACCGCCGTCGAGAATCAGCGGCAGACGGCCATCCATATCGGCCAGCGTGTCAGGCGCATTCGTCGGGCTGGGCTTGCCGGAAAGGTTTGCCGACGGCGCGGCAAACGCGACGCCGCTGGCCTTGATGACCTGCTGCACTACCGGGTGGGACGGCATCCGCACGCCGACGGTGTCAAGGCCCGCGCAGGTCACGTCGCTGACCTCGGGGCCGCGGGGCATAACCATCGTCAGCGGGCCGGGCCAGAAGGCGGCAGCCAGCTTTTTGGCGCGCTCGGGCACCTCGGAGACGATGCCGTTCAGCATCTCCATGCCGCAGATATGCACAATGAGCGGGTTATCCTGCGGGCGGCCCTTCGCCTCAAAAATTTTTTTGACGGCCTCGCCGTTGCGGGCGTCGGCGGCAATGCCGTAGACCGTCTCCGTCGGCAGGGCGACGAGCTCACCCTGCTGCAAAAGCCGGGCGGCCAGTGCCACACTCTCCGGCGTGATGGGCAAAACCTGTGTTTTCATAGCTTTATTTTCCTTCTTCTGTACTGCTTTGCTTCAGTTTTTCTTCCCGGTCTGCCAAAATCAGCGGCTCGACCACACGGTCCACGTCCCCGTCCAGCACCCCCTGCAAATTGCGCAGCGTCAGGCCGATGCGGTGATCGGTCACGCGGTCCTGCGGGAAGTTGTAGGTGCATATCTTTTCGCTGCGGTCACCGCTGCCGACCTGGCTCTGGCGGCGGGCGTTGTATTCCTCGT
>ENA-OQHI01000492-OQHI01000492.1-human-gut-metagenome-genome-assembly--contig:-NODE-492-length-25399-cov-4.922676_pt1 | contig 25399 bp, 27 predicted proteins | sample MGYA00242561_ERZ504713 | MGnify/ENA primary metagenome ERZ504713 (study PRJEB26092, sample SAMD00036217) | human gut metagenome | host: Homo sapiens | study: EMG produced TPA metagenomics assembly of... | reverse complement strand
CGTTCGAACCATTCTTTTCGAAGCAGCTGTTTTCCTTCCCATTCTCCCTGTCTGGACAGAAAATACGTAAATTTTGCCATATCTTCCGTCACCATCTTCATACCTCCTCCACCAAGCTCTGTTCCGTCGCCGAGCAATGCACAGGTCAGAGAAGTGATTCCAAGTGGTTCCAACAGACGCGGTTTCAGAAACTCTGTCACATTCTGCCCTGTCTTTCTCCGCAGAACCGCAGCCAGCATGTTGGTTCCTGCTGTATTATATTTATAAAATGTTCCCGGCTCATGGAGTACCGGATGATGCAGAAATGTAGAGATCCAGTTTTCGGAATTGTCCGAAATCTCCGTCTCGTGACCGCATCCCATGATCAGCAGATGGTGCAGGGTGATTTTTTTAAGATATTCGGAAGGATGTTCCGGCAACAGTTCCGGAAAAATATCGACGATCTTCTCATCAACAGATAAGATTCCTTCCTGCTGTGCAAAACCAATCGCCGTAGCCGTCAACAATTTGCTGAACGAATACAACGGATGGCGGAATTTTTCATCATACGGTTTCCACCATCCCTTTGCCGCACACTGGCCATGGCGGAGCACCATAAAACTATGTAGTTCGATTTGATTTTGTTCCATCCTGTCAAGAAATTTCATAATTCCTTTGGAGCTGATTCCAACTGATTCCGGTGTCACATCTTTAAAGTATCCCATTTTTTATCTCTCCTTAATCGCAAACTTCTCCATAATAAACATTCTGTCGTACCTGCCACTTATCTTACATTACTTCCCCGATATATATGTTTAAAATAGCATATTTGATAGTAAATGTCAATTCACAAGACACACAAATCTCATTTTCTGAGCAAGGCATATTCTTTTTCCGAATAAAGTATATCATATAATATCATTTACCGGTGAACGCTAATATAAGTGACAACACCAAAAGAGAGATTTTCATAAAAAAGGCTATGAGTATTTTATGGGTATAAAATACCCTGCCAGCCTTCACCAGCAGGGTTGGTTGGAATCTTTACTTGTAAAGGTCTTCCAGCGTTATTAGCCGAACTTCACCTCTCTCTTGTGCCTGAAGAAGTCCATCTGTGAATCCGCCTTGCCATCTGCTCTTTACTATTCTCCCAGGCATCGTTCTCCGACTTCAATTTCTTTCGGTTGATGCCAGGTCTTCGGATCTTATGTGCTCTTTTCTCCCCTCATAATTATTCGTGCAGTTCCAGCGGCTGGCTGTCCGGGTCATGAAAGAACATCATCTTCTTGCCAATATAAACGTCAATCCGAATCTATGATTCTGAGCATAATGGCTCCACATAAGCATAGAGTCATATACTTCAGATAAACAGACAAGTCTCGCTCTGTGATGGAGTTCATATTTGTTCCACTCATCCAGTGTCGGTGGGCGGGTTCCTACGATGCTCATATCACCTCCTTATGTCAACTCAGGAACAACTTTTTTTCAAAAATTTCTCATAAAGCACAGTATTATCAACTTACCCTCAAAATAAGCATAAAAAAAGAACCCCTGATTTCTCAGAAGTCCCAAATTCTTCGATTCTATGTCTACTCTATTTCTCCAAATTGCACTATCCTAGCCTGATTCAAATTAAATTCCACCAGATTATATTCTGGATAATGCGTTCCTGCTATTCGATACGTGTCATTTTCATTCCACTCACAAACTCTCCAGATTATCCTCAGCATTTGAATACTGCAAATTTTAAAATCCCAGTCTTTAGGATTATATTTAGGCACACGAAAACACTCCGCTTCTTTTCGGCTGACAGACTGAACTGCTAAAGTTCTTTTCTTCGGGTTAAATAAGAAGCGAATATACCTCGGATCACCCAATTCTTTTATCGTTGATCGAAATATTCGTATTATTCCTTTTTTTTGACACAGAGATACCCCTGTGATATTTGCTGTGGTTTTCGGCATCTGCACTCCTCCCTTCCAAATGAGCGCACTTTCTCCTATCACCTTGTTGCTGAAAATTCTATATAGCCGTCTGTTATATTAGTTTCCAGTGCTTTTTTATGTTCTTCTACTGATAAGCCAAAGGAATCCTTCCAATTTTTTGGATAAAATGGTATTCTATTCAACTTTCTCGCCACTTTTGCTGCTATCTCTTCCTGATTCTGCTCAGGTGTCTGATCTGTTTCTGCAGTAACTAATACTTCCTTTTTCTCTACTGAATCTGGATTCGCTTTTTTCTTTCTTTTTGTATCCATGAATATCTCTGTTTCCAGCAAATCAAAAATATACATAGTTTCATCTTCATGTGTTATTTTATGCCCCAAAATCTTATATCGGCAGTCTGTATTCCATCCCATCATGTCATACATCATTGCTGAAAATAATTTATTTGACATTTTTCTACTTTTTCTTTTATCTGGTTTTTCAATACACCATCTCAAAGCATCTTTGTCGTTTTCTTCGCATTTCCGCACTACCATTCGCTTATTATCCTGGTTAACAAGAATCTGTATGTAAACTGCATCCTCTAAACCGGCAATGCAGGCAGTATTAAATGTCACACTATCTCTCCGGATTACAACGGCTGGCTCCCGTAAATGTGCAAAAAGTTCCCTTCTTACAACCTGGTAACCATCATAACTAAAATCTTGTGCCAGTTCCAGTGCTTTCTGATCTATATTTTCTGTGTTCTCAATAGTCTGATTTATCATCATTTCACTCATACTGCACACCTCATCTTTTCTATCATGTTCTGTGCTTCTTCATTCAGCTTATCCAATAAATTTTCTGATATAGGTTCCAAACCTTCTACTATTTTAGCTGGACGCAGCACATCCCAATTTCCACAATACTTAACTCTATGTAAAAGAACAACATCTTCCGGGCTATCACCAAAATGATTCTGCCACTGCTTCGGGAAAAGTGTTCTGACAATCTTCTTTGTTTTATTTTCAGATGTTTCTACGGTATTCTCTTCCGCTTCAGTCGTATTTATGTCCGGTAAATCCTCTTGAATTAACTCATGTTTAATCACTTCTGGTTCTTCCAGGTCAAACAATAAGATCTGTTCGTTATCTTCCTTTGAATATTGACCTCTAAAACGATATTTACACTCATTATTCCAGTCCATTAATTCAAATAGTGGTTCTGAGAATCCCCGGCAGCTTTTAGGCAGGACTGCCCATTTACCATTTCGTATCGTTCCCCATTTTACGGCATTGATGTTATCCTTATTGCATGGTCTTACGGCGATACATCTTTCTATTGAATTAAAAAGAATTTCTACATATTCCACATCTTCAAATTTCTTCAAACAGGCAGTATTAAAGCTAATACGTCCTTCTGAGATTGTCATGGCTGGATTCAACCTTGTAGAAAAGAACTGTGCCCGAACAATTTCGTATCCAGATAAATCAAATCCTCCCTCTTTCTTTTCTTCTCTTGATTCTTCACTATCTTGTATACTATTTTTATCAGAATACACACTCTGACTTGCTTTTTTATAATCTTCTGCTGTAAATCCTGTCCAAGACCGATTAACCGACACAAAACCTTTTAACGCTCCACCATCTACTACCTTGAGATTAGGAAATGGAAAGCCTTTTTTCGCATACTTTGTTACTGTCAACATCTTCTGTACCGCATTATAAATATCCCTGTCAACAATAGCCTCATGGTGATCTGTTTGTCGGTACTGGTTCCGATCATGACGATTCTTTTTTGATTTATGATCAAGATAATTAGGTGTAAATGTCTTTCTGGAAAGTACATCTCCACAATATCTCTCATTTCTCAATAAACTCCCCACCGTACCACTTGACCATTTGGTGTTTCCAAGTTTCGTTTTCCGCTTTAATTGCATCAGTATTTCTGCAATTTCCGCAGTTGGAAAACCGTTAAGAAACAAATAATAGCATAAACGCACTGTTTCTGCCTCTTCTTTATTAATTACCAGATTACCATCCTCATCCACATCATATCCCAATAATTTTGGTGTAAGAAATATGCCCCTGGAAAAACGTTGTTCTATGGAAATATTCATAATCTCACTCTTCGTATGAGACTCTTCCTGTGCAGCTGCGGATAATACTGCCAGCATCATTTCACTGGTATTATCCAATGTGTAAATATGTTCTGTTTCAAAAAACACGCCCACTTTGGGTCGCATATTTCCAAGTTCACGAACCTTTGCAATACAATCCACTATATTTCTGGCAAATCTGGAGACACTTTTGGTAACAATCAAATCTATTTTTCCAGCTTTACAATCTTCTATCATCCGATTGAACTCGTCTCTATGCTGTAAAGATGTACCGGATATTCCTTCATCAGCATAAATTCCTACCAGCTCCCATCCTTGATGTTCTTTAATCATATCTTCATAATGATTCTTCTGCAGCTCATAAGAAGAAGTCTGATTAACATCATCAGTAGAAACACGGCAATAGGCACAAACCCTTTTCTCTGCTGTATCCTCAAACAACTTTTCTCTTGGTTTTGCCGGAATAAATTCCAATTCATTTCGGTCAACACCCTTATATCTTTCACGAATCTTATTCTTTTGTTCTTCCTGTCTCTTTATTTCTTTTTCATATCCGCTCACCTGATGCATCACTCCCATTTAACTGCCAATACCATTTATCTCCCGATTTATAGGATATAATCCCCATATCTTTTTTTGCCTGCTCCACAGTACGTTTACCAATACCATTTGCACGCATTTTATCAAATATATCTGCACATGCCATATCTGTTCCACTTAGCAGTAATTGCAGATAATCCTTTGCTTTGTCCAGTTTACTATCTGTTTTTGATTTATGAGACAAAAGATCTTCTACCTCATATTCCTCCTGCCCTATCCACCGAAATCCAGAATCCGGATGTAGTTCAAATACATATGCCTTTCCTTCTGGTGCCAGATTATTTTTTATCTGAAGCATTACACGATAATGCGGAATATTTCTATCCCTTCCTACTAATAAAATACTCCTTGCTACTGCAGCTATATCTATACTTCCAAGTCCTCGATATATGCCTTTTGTCCGATTGCTTTTATTCATGTGTCCAATCAGCACAACTGCACATCCAGTCCGCTCTGCAACTTTTGCAAGATTTGTAAGAACAGAACGCACCGAATTTGTACGTTGCATTTCACTATCCATTCTCAAGTAGGCTTGAAGTGGATCAATAACCAATAATTTCGCCTGTGTACCTTCAATCGCTTGTGCCAATCTTGTGTCATTTAGTAATATTGGTTCTTCATCCGGCTGTTCCAAAAATGCAATTCTACTACAATCTGCACCTGCCGCTTCCAATCGTGGCTTGATTGTATCTTCAATTCCATCTTCTGCCGCCTGATAAATTACGTTTCCCGGTATTTTATCTCCGCTTCCATCTGGCATAGCTTTTCCAGTTGTAATAAGTGCCGCAAGCTGCATCATCATGGTCGATTTGCCTTCTCCTGGATCTCCTTGCAATATTGTTATCTTTCCATAGGGAATATACGGATACCATAACCAATCAACTTCTTTTGATGACACTGCATTATAATATGTAATTCTATAATCATTTTGTTCCTTTTCATTTTGATCCATCTATAACCCTTCCAGCTTTTTATTTTTCTCCGTCATATCTGCAACCAGTTCTGTAATTGTTTGTATTTCTTTTGGTGTAAGACCAGATACGTCAACCGTTCTTTTACTTTCACATCCCAGCAGATAGTCGGTACTCACTCTATAAATTGTAGCTAATCTGACCAAAATTTCATAAGAAGGCTGTCTGACATCATTTTCATAGGAACACATTGTATTTTTATTTACTCCAACCAAGCTTGCTACCTGATCTTGCCGCAAGCGATTGTTTTGTCTTAATTGCTTTAATCTATTTCCTAATGATTCCATCATGTGCATCTTACCTTTCTATGCACTATGAAAATTTTTGATTTTACAGTATTTTAGTATATTCTATCAATTTATAGTTCTCGTTTGGGGAACTGCGGTTCCTCTTTCGAGAACCAGACGAATTTCCACTTAACAATGCTTTATAATATTTTCAATCCATAAATACTGCTTTCTCTTTTTATGTTTCCAATTATATATTATCTAGTGAATTTATTCACTATATTTTTGCATTTTCCCCTACTTATAATTAAACAATCAGGAAATAAATTAGAAGGGCGGGAACAATGTGATTGATTATAGTCCGTTATGGATTACAATGGAAAAACGAAATATATCTCAATATTATCTCGTCAACAATGGCATCGACTACCGAACTATGCAGCAACTCCGGAATAACCAGAATATTACCGCATCTACTATCGAAAAACTTTGCCGGATCTTATCTTGTACCCCAAATGACATTTTAACTTTTACAGATGATGATATACATGATAAATAACTGTCGGAACCGATGAATCCGGCAGTTTTATTTTGCAACATTGCGGTCTTGCGGTGTTGCGGTCTTGATACAAAATATCTTCAAAACTCAATCATTTCACCTTACTTACTCGACATAGCTGTAATTTTTGATATAACGGTAAATCAACTGCTCTACGACAACACACCAATTTCATTTCATAGTTTGATGCTGATATTAAAGAACCGACAAGTGATTGTTCTTAACAAAAAAGAATTTCTGCTAAAAATAATAAAAGCAATCAAGACAACACTGCGTAATTATAAATCCGAAAGACAAGAACGCAGAGAATTTATCTCTGCGTTCTTACATCAATCAGCAATAAAATTTTTTATTTTTTCAAACAAATGTAAATAATCATTATAAACATCTTCCTCGTATTCTATTGATTCTATATATCTATTCAACAGCCCAGAAGCAACTGTTTCACTAACGTTATCCTCACGCTCAACTAATTTTAGATCATATTGTTCTTCCATCTTTAATACAAAATCTCGAATATTATCTTTATTCATAGCATATTGTATTTTTTCCGAAGCTTCTCCTGCATAGTCATCAAACTCTACTTTCTCAAGTTCAGGTCTTGATGCTGTTTTTTGAGCTTTAAATTTGAATTTCATAATTGTATATAACTCATTATGAACGCTTCCCACCTGACCTTTTAAATCATTAAAATAGGTATTTACAAAATCATTTATTTCCTCTACATTTTTTTCTGTTATTTTAGCTAAAAACTTTTTTAATTTTTCCAAATCAGAAAAAAGTACAGATTCAATACAGTACCCATCATGAGTATGTGCCCATGATGAATTACCTAATCTTCGTGTTATTTCTCCATTTATATATTTTTCATTAGCATTTTCGGTCGAAAAATCTTTATCAAAAATAGCTGCATATTTGCAATTTCGAACTGCTTGTGAAAGCAACTGCTTATTCGCCATAATTTTCAAATTCATGTTATCTTTTCCTCTTACATACCAAAATGATATTTTTGAAAAATCTATGGCATATTGTGAATGTACTTTTTTCAAGGAGTCGTTTATTGCTTTTAAATAAGTTATATCATCCTCGCCTTCTACAAAGACGACTCGCTTATTTTTTTGTAGTCTTGTTAAACCAGTTATTACCCCGCCCAATGAATGGTGCAGTACATCCACGTTTAAATCATTTAAAGCTTCGATATTGCCTTCATTTTTATTTTCAGAGTTAATAAATACTATATCTTTTGAATCCAGTCCTGATACAAAATTATCATTATGTGTAATCACAAAGACCTGCACATTTGATATTTCTTTCAAACAATCTAATAATTTATTCTGTATTCTTGGACTTATATGTGAATCTGGTTCATCAATTAATAAAACATTTAATGCATTATCCATAATATCCATTGATGAAAAAATTTCTGCGACTTGTAAAAAACCACTCCCTTGGAGTCCTATGTCTAATTTTTTTTCATTTTGAACAACATATAAATCAATATATTCTTCTTTTTCTCTTGCCGTTCTTGGTGGAATTTTAAATTCAAACTCACAATCTAATACTTTTTTCATCCTTTGAATCAATACAGTTACATCACTCGATAGTATTTTATTTCTCAACACTTCATGCGATCTACCCTTTTCAATTTTTTTCCTTATTTGTCCTGGAAACATATACGGTTCTTTTGCGAGTACCTTTGCAACTGGTTCTGTTTGCTGCATAAAAAGAAAGTCCGTCAATTTTGTTCCTACTGAATCCATTTTTTCTTTAAACGCATCAAATTCTTCAGGTGTTTTTCGCTGCAATCTAACATATGCGTTCTTAATTGATGGTTTTACTAAGGAAAAATTTAAATAATATTTTTCTTCTGAATTTTCTTCACTAAATTCTACCCCTATTTCACAAGACCTTTTAGTTCCATAAAACAGATCTTCATCTTTAGTAATCCGCAAGAAATACAGTTCATCAAAACTTATGTATAAAGGAACTGAATGACTGTAGAAACTTTTCTTATTGCTTGTTAGGCTTTCATTATAACATTTCTCCCATAGTAACAATGCCTCAAATATTGTAGATTTCCCGATATTGTTTTCCCCAATAATCACATTAAATTTTCCACTAAATTTGATTTCAACAGTATCTTTATATGTTTTAAAATCTTTCAAAGTTATTTTAGATATAATCATTACTTTTTCCTACGTCCTTTTGCATATACATTCTCTCATGTAGTGACATTTTTTATATATTAACACATTCTTCCATATATCAAAAGTATAAAACACCGATAAACAAGATTTTTCTCCTTGCTTAACGGTGTCTTCTAAAAATCTAAAATCCATTCTCAAACATCGACAGCCCTGCCATCAGCATCCCTTCATCCATATCCAGTCCATCGCTCTGTTCTTCTTCTATCACTTTCTCGGCATCTTCTTCAACAACTACACTCTTTTTTATCTGCTGTATAAAATCCGTATCCTGCAATAACTGCTTCTTTAATTCCTCCACACTGACATTTGCATTATTATAGGAAGAAACGGGTGCATTTTCTTTATGTAGCCACGCATAAACCAATTCTGTAATCAGTGCTGTTTTACACCTTTTCTGTGATTTCAGATACCTTCCGATTTCTCTCTGCCGTTCATTATCTTCATTAAATATCAGTACAACCCGTATCTCTCCCACACATTACACCCCCTGTCTTTTCTGGATGTGTAATGCTGTCATTTTCTCATATCCTACCGCATTTGCCCGGATGTCCTCGATAAACTCTATATATTTAAAATCAGAAGATTTTTCAATCTGCTGTTTCAGAAGCAAGCTACCTCCACCAAGAAATACTGCTGGATTAGTTCGGAAGTCTGGTACATACGCATGGAGTTTATTGATAATCCTCTGCATCCAGTCTCCTGCCATTTTCTGAATCTCTCTTACCACTTCTTCATCCAGAATCGTTGCTTCCTGCATTAATACCTGCTCTACGTCTGAGGATTCCAGATGGATACCGTAATTCTGCTGGATGGAATTAGAAATTTCTGAACGGAGAATCGCCATTCCAGATCTGTCACTGACACGAACTGACAAATCCGGCTGTCCTTTTCTGATTACCAGTAAATCTACAGTTCCGTCTCCAATATCAATGCAGTTGACCGTCCGGTACTGACGGAACAGGCTTGCTTTATAGCACATGACTGCCGCAAAATTTTGAGGACTTACCAGAACATCTTTCAGGTAACAATTTACCGGCTTTCCATTGAATCGGAAAGAAATTCCATGTTTTGAATGTTCCATAAAGTATTTTTTGAATCCCGGAGCCTGCTGTCCGAAGTCTGCTGGTGGCAGTCCAACTCCCAGTACAATATCTTTGCCGGATAAAGTGATTCCTCTTTCCTTTGCTTCCAAAGCCAGTGAAAATAAAGTTAGTATAAAATAATCTTCATCCACTGTCTTATCTGCTTTGAATGGCATTCTTGTTTCTGATAACGTATAATACACACCGTTGTATTCCAGAATATCCTCATTCATAAATCGTCCTGGTTCAGAAGTATATCTTACCAGACCACATGGAAAGTTTACATGTACCCCTTTCATATTTCCGTTTCCATGATCAATTCCCATAATAATTTCTGCCATATCCTATTCCATCCTTTCCTGATCATCTTATACTTAACTGTCACTTATCTTTAAACTGTCTGGTTTTCCGCATATTTTTTCATATTTCTTATGACAGTTATGTATAAGTTTACTTGTACTTTTGTATCTGTTATGTAAATTATGTGTTACTTTTGTATCTATTATCATTATATATGTCACATTTGTATCTGTCAATATTTTTCTTGAAACTTTCGTGGCACTTTTATTTAAAAATGTGATATACTTTTGCTATTGGAGGACTTTGCCTATGAATACAGGAGAAATAATCAAGTATTTTCGTCTGGCTCGTAACATGACACAGGAACAACTTGCACAGGACGCTGAGATCAGTTTCAGTACACTCCGCAAGTACGAAGCCAATGAACGTAATCCGAAATATGAACAACTTTCAAAAATTGCTGATGCGTTAGGTATCAGTGTGAATCTTTTTATTGATTTTGAAATTCAGTCTGTATCCGATCTGTTTTCTATTCTGTTTAAAATGGAGGGACAGGCAGATTTAGAAATTGCAACCTCAAAGGATTTGGCAGTTCTATCTGAAGATGCTCTTTTTCTGCATTTTAAAAATGGATACATCAATCACATATTAAGCAATTACCATGCTTCTGTTGAAAGTATCCAGAACATGGATGCTCAATATCGTGAAAAAGCTCTATCAGAAATCCAGAACAGATTATTGGATGACAATAGCAGTATCCATACTGACAGTCCTGCTTTATCTGCAGATTCCGGTAAACCTGCTCTTTCTCTTTCTTCTGCTGATCAGACCTGGTTTGAATTATCCTCTGACTGCTCTGATGAAGAAAAAGAACAAATGATAAAAGCTGCTACCTTTATAAAAAGCTGTCTGCGACATTCCGATAAATAAATCTTTGCACAAAAAAGACAGATGTGGGAATATTTCATTACCTGCATCTGTCTCTTTCTATTCTATGCTATTTTCTACTCATGAATTTCCAATGGAAGTCCATCTGGATCATGGAAAAATGTCATTTTCTTTCCGGTATAATCATCCAGGCGTACCGGCTCTGTTTCAATTCCTTTCCCATTCAATTCTTTTACTGTATCATCTACACTCTTAACTTTAAATGCCAGATGGCGTAATCCCAATGCTTCCGGATAATTTACACGAGCTGGAGCATTTTTTATGATAAAAAGTTCTATTTCCTGCGGCCCACATGCCAGATCAATCTTGTAATCGTCACGTTCTTTCCGATAATTTTCTCTGATTATCTCAAATCCAAGCAGATCCACATAAAAATGTTTGGACTTTTCATAATCACTTCCAATGATTGCAATATGATGAATGGTATCGAACATAACTCTCTCCTCCGTTTTTCATATGTTGATATATATTTTCTCACATTTTATCACAGTAACGATACATGTGGAATAGTCATTTCATATCCATTTATTTTTTTAATTTTTCTGCCAGTTCAAACCAAAACTCCAATTCAACGACATCTTTTTCTCCATGTTTTCTGCTGCCAATACCTACCCAGTCCGCTTCATTTAACAGACTTTTCATTGTTTCCTTATCTTCCAGTGCTGATTCACCATCACTCAGCAACCAGATATATCCCGTCTGCATTTTAATAAGTGCAGACATGTCTGGAAAAGTCTGAATCTTAATATTACATCCTGAGATTTTTGAAAACTGTATTGCCCGTTCTGACAGATATATAAATCTCTGATATTTTACAGGATTGATGATCTGATATTCTTCTTTCTTTTTACGCTCTGCTTTTTCCATAATCATTCTTGCTTCCTGGAATAATTTTTGATGTTCTTTTTCCCTTTCCTCTACCGAAAGTGACTGTTCATGCTCATCCTGTTCCTTCTTCATCTGCTCATACATTTCTGTCTGTTCATCGTAGTAAAACTTTTCAATATTCACTTATATAACACTCCTCCCACATGCACCCATCAATCAATTCCTACATTACCCAACTTTATTTTCCTTTATTTTACATATCCCTCGATCAAATTATATCTCTTATGGTGAAGATGTCCACCATATTTTTTATTTTATTCGACAATTATAATTGAAATTAATGGTATTTTATGCCAAAAAGCAAAGAAAGGCGGGGATACCTTGATTGATTATAGTCCATTATGGGAAACCATGAAACAACGCCACATTTCCCAATATGCCCTGATTAACAAAGGAATTGACAAACACACCCTCGATCAGCTTCGGAAAAATCAGAACATTACTATCCTTACCGTTGAAAAACTGTGTAATATTCTTAACTGTACACCCAATGATGTGTTCGCTTTTAAGGATGAAAAAGATTTGTAATACCGTCATAGTATAGCAATATTCCTATGGCGGTATTTCTGTATATGGAAGGGCAGAGAAAAACCGCAGGTGAAAATTCCTGCGGTTTCTATTTTCTAAGCTGTATCGGTATTAAACTGCCTTACAATTATGCACTTTTCTTCTCTGAAGCTATCTTTTCGACTTCCTCTATGGTTAGTTCTGTGTATGCTGCAATATCTTCATAACTGAGTTTGCCACCATCCAGCATTAAACGGGCTATATGGACTGCTTTCATTTTTGCCGCTTCATTTCTCATATCTTCCATCGCTTTACACATTACCGCCACACCCCTTTCTCATCTTCTTTAAAATAATGCACACGGTCAGCCAGAACTTCATAATACATATCTTTCGCATTTGTACAGGCAAAATCATGCATAAGTTTTCCCAGTGCTGTTTCATCCTTTATCTGTGAATTCACATATATGATATATAATATATAATATTACGCATGATTTCTGCAATATTTCCACTGCATATATTCATCTTCGGAAATCATTCCCTGCTTTTTCTTTCCTCTAATAGTTCCCCACTGATAAAGGAATTCATTGATTTTCTTATTCTGCAGATTGATCACGACCTCGCCTGTCCTTCCGTTTCTTTCCAGTTCCATTTCTGGAAAGTAATCTTCCAGCACAAGAAGCCTATATACCATATCTTCTTCCCTATAGCCTGTCGGAATGGAAATGTTTCTCGGATCTACATCAAGGACTACTGCCATTTTATGCAGCATTTCCTTTCTCGGTGTTCTATTGTCAGTTTCATATTGTGCCATTCTTGGACTTGCACTTTCTTCTCCGATTCCAATCGCAATTCCAAGTTCTTTCTGTGTCATTCCTCTAAACTTCCGGATTCTTTTAATATTTTCGCCTGTACTCATATCCTGCTTTTCTCCTTTCGCAGCAAACAGCTTATTGGAAATGCGATTACATACCATACTGCCCTGATTGCAATTCCAATCGCAATAATAAAACCAAATACAGCTCCGATTATCGCACACAAGGCTACCATTCCTATCGTTCCAGATAAATCCCACCTTACAGGAATGATAAAAAACATATATGGGATTCCTACCGGAACACCATATACCAGCATCAGCCGGAACCAGTCAATTTCTCCATCTACCAGATACAGATACTTTCCAAGCCATCCGATCAATGCCAGCACAGTTATCATCAATACCCCTTTATACATAAAATTTTTAAATGTCATGCACCCTTCGCCCCTTCCATATATTCTGAGATCACCTTTTGTAAAACATCATCAAATCTTAAAATTACTTCAATCCGTTTTTTATCATACACATACACCGTATCAATCATCGTATCTATAATCTCTTTGGTCAGTTTTCCTCTTTCTATCTGTACCTCCAACTGTTGAACTGCTGTTCTTATCCGGCTTCTGTATCGTTCTTCTTCAATGATCACACTGGCAAGTGCTTTTTGTTCGGATTGTATCTTTTCGATTTTTTCTGTCAGCTGTTTCTTCACTGTTATATATTTTTCTCTGCTAAGTACGCCTTCTGCATAAGCTTCATACTGATGGATACGTTCATTTTTTAGTTTTTTCAGTTCCGATTCCAACACCCTTTGTTGTCTTTTCCCTGTAAAACTATTATCCGTATATTTTTCTTCGGATTCTCTTTGCACTGAATCCAATATCCTTAGTATCCTTTTTAAGGAATACCAAATATGCCCCTCTATCACAGATACCGGATACGCATCTTCAGAACAATGAGAATATCTTCCTGCCTGAGCTTTATGGGGACAATATACTTTCGGATGAATACCGCCATCTGTATAAGCTAATGACCTGTGGCAGTTTCCACACCGCACTTTTCCTTTCAGAAGGAAGTCTTTCGCACCACGATATTCTGGCTTTGTCATAAACATAATAGATGCACTTGCCACTTCATACTCTTCTTCCGTAATGATTGGTGGATTGATATTCTTTCGGATAACGACATCTCGTTCTGCTGTCTTTCTTGTTACTTTACTTCCAACCGCTACTGTATGCCGCCTTCCCATAACTAAAGCACCTGTGTACTCAAATCTTCCAAGAATTGTACGGATCATTCCGGTATCCCAAACAACTTCCTTATCTGGCATTTTATAATTCCCCTGCCGCAGCAATCCGTTCATCTGATTATATTTTCCAGGTGTCGGCACCTTCTGCTCGTTCATGTAATAGCAGATCTGAGAAGTATTGCAGCCTTCCATCGCTTTATCAAATATCATACGGACATATTTACCTGCTACCGGATCTATTTTCCAGCATCCATGCTCTTCATCTTTTAAATAACCAAATGGAGGTTTCGAGCCTGTCCATTTTCCGTTCTTCCATTTCACTTTCAAGGCACTCTTTAACTTTTTGGATATATCCTTGCTGTAAAGATTGTTGACAAGATTATTGATTGCCATATCTAATCCCATCGTTTTTCCTATGTACTCTTTACTGTCATAATTATTGTTTAATGAAATAAAGCGGATTCTCAGGAGTGGGAACACTTGCTCCAGATAATCTCCAACTCCAATATAATCTCTCCCAAATCGTGAAAAGTCTTTTACAATGACGGTATCTATTTTTCCTGCCTTCGCATCTTCTATCATTTTCTTAAATGCCGGACGTTCAAAATTCGTTCCGGAATATCCATCATCCACATATTCTATGTATTCATCACTCATGTCCTCTCTGTCAGTGATAAAATTGACAAGAAGCGATCTCTGGTTGTCAATGCTGTTGCTTTCATCTTTATTTTCTTTCCCTAAATCTCCATCTGCTATAGAGAGTCTTAAATACAATCCATTAGCCAATCTGAACACCTTCCATTTCTTCTGCTATCTGCTGGAATTCATCCTTACATTTGAAGCACACATGGATACTCCCATTTGCATATACTTCTACATATTCCACCAGTTCTTGTACAAGTGCCTCATTATATTCTCTTTTATCCAGATATTTTTCCATATGATTTACCATATCCATATATCGGTTTGCTTTCTTTTCCAAGATCCTTTGATTCTGTTCTTGTACCTGAAGCTCTTCCCGGAGATTTTGGAGTTCCCCTATATAGCGTTCCTTCATCATATCAAAATCATCTTTATCCACAATACCTGCTACATAATCTTCATATAGTCTTGTATTGCGTTCTTCCGTCTGTGCGATCTTACGCTCCAATGTCCTTACCTTTGCCGCTGCTTTATAAAAAATATTGTTTCCTTTTGTTGCACTTTTCATTTTCTGCAAAAGCAATTTTCTGTCACACATACTCTTGATCAAAATCTGGATCTGATCCATCACAAGAATCTTGAGTAAGTTTCCTTCTATCAAATTTCTGGAGCACTGTTCATTCCCACAATAGTAATCGCTTCCCATTTTTTCATTGGTTGTATAATTATGGGTATATCGTCTGAAATACATAACATTTCCACACTCGCCACACCGGACCATTCCCGGAAAACTATCCTGATACTTTTCTCTGTCCTTCATACATCTGGACTGACGTTTCTTCGTTATCTTATGAATCTCTTCTCTGCTTTCCTGCAATTCCTCATAATCCTCCCTCGCAACCAGCGGAGTATGCATATCTTTCTGCACATCCCACTCTTCTGGTACTGTACGATACTGTTTCACTCCTTTGTACAAAGACTGTTTCAGTTTTCCTGTGACAATATCTCCTGTATAGGTTGGATTTTCTAATATTTTTCTAACAGTTCCTCCATTCCACTTTGTCTCCTCAAGTGGCACTCTTGCTATCTTTCTTTTTTCTTTCTGTCCGGGTGTCGCAATTCCCAACAGGTTCAGCCTGTCAGCAATTTCTCTTTTACTGACTCCCAGCAATGTCCATTGGAATATCATACGCACAACCGGAGCAACCGTTTCATCTACGACCTGTCTTGTTTTATCCTCAGAACGGACATAACCAAATGCAACCTTAGATAACGTAATATTTCCGTTCCGCTTTTGTGCTTCCTTTGCCGCCAGGATCTTTTTAGACATATCCTTTGCATACATGGCATTTACCATGTTTTTGATGGGAACACTTATATTTTCCCTGTCCTCCTTTCTGAAGCTATCATAATCATCCGTAATCGCAATAAAGCGTACATTTAACTTTGGCAATATAGTCTCCAGGTAATATCCTGTTTCCAGATAGTCTCTGCCGAATCTGGATAAATCTTTTACAACGATACATTGCACCTTTCCAGAACGAACATCTTCCATCAATCTCATAAATCCGGGACGTTCAAAATTTGTGCCTGTAAATCCATTATCAATGTATACCTCTTCCAGTCTCAGATCCGGATGCTCTTCTATAAATCTTTCTACAAGCATCTGCTGCACAACTAATGTTTCATCCGTTTCATTTCCTCCGTTTTCAACAGACAGACGAATATACGCAGCCGTATCCAGTAAGTTTTCTTTTTTGACAACCGTTTGTATATTAGATTCTACGTTTCTGTTTTTTCTGCTCTTTCTTGCCATCCCTATTCCTCCATCCATTCTGATGGAAAGTATTTTTTCCATTCCTGCTTGGATAAACATACCTGCACTTCTTTAAAATCTCTTATCAATACTTTCTCAATCCATTTATTGATATGCTCTGGCTGTAGTTCTTTCGGAAGATTCTCTTTCTTAAAAGTCTCTAACCATTCATTTTTATTGCTATATGCTTTTTCTATAACGGATACCTCTTTCATAAGTTCACTGAAATCTCCATCATACATACGAAGCTGATCCCGTATTTCTTCTTTTCCCACCAGATATTCTTCTTCATTGATTTTTCCTGTCTGGTAGTTCTGATATAATGGAATACGCTCTTTTTCCACTTGCTCCATCTCTTCAAAGATTGTCCACGCTCTTTGTGAATACTGCTTCAACCATTCATATTTTTCTGATTCTGCTTCTCTGGCTGACAGTTTCTTTTTTATCTGTTCTGCCAGTTCCATTTCTCTTTGTATGGCTTTTCTTACTTCAGCAATCACGGTTTCAAAAGAAATGTAGGTACTTTTATCTCTTGGAAGCTGATTCGTCCCACTTGCGAAAAGAAAAACCGTTTCCCCCGTTTTAAAATTTCTCTGTGATATTTTTCTTCCTGTCTCGGCATCAAATATCTTTTTTACAAATAATCCATTTTTACCTGGTCTTGTTTTTCTTGGCTTCTTTCTCTTATCGAGAATCTCCTGCACTTTTTCAAACATGCCTTCTTCCAAAATAGGAGCTATAGGAAGTGTACAAATTTTTTTGTTGATCGTCTTTTGCCAGTAACCAGCATACGCTGTGCATCTAAGGATTCTCTTTACAGAGCAGAATAACCATTTATTGTCATATGTCGGCCATACCTTATGACCGACTCGTGCATTATGCACCATCGGAGATTCTATTCCACTGTCATTTAAAATTTTCACTATATTTGCAATCGGCATACCATCTAATACCATCTGAAAGATCTCCCGCACAACAACTGCCGCTTCTTCATCAATAAGCAATTCCCTGCGGTCATCAGAAAGAATGTATCCATACTTTTCATCATGCACGGTATAAAGTCCCTCCAGCTGTTCTCTGACTGCATACTCTCTCATGCCTTTTAACTGAACTGCCACATACCTAGCTTTCTTTATATATTCATATAATTCTTCTTTCGTTTTTCCAATGCTGATAAATTCGTCCTGTACAACTGCAAAATGTATTCCTGCCGGGACAAATGTTTTTACTAAGACATCATCTGCACAGGATATTGTCCTTCCGCATCTGTCAATGCTGTCTACAACTACCATATCAAATTTGCGGTCGATCCCATCTTTTGTCAGTTTTTCAAAAGCTGTGTTCTCTTCTGGATCTTTTTTTCTGTCACAATACTTTGCAGATAATGTCCATCCCTGTTTTTTCAGGTATTCCTGTATATGCTGGTCCTGTTGTTTTATAATATCTGCCGGAATCTTTCCGTCCTCTTTACAGGAAGTCGTTCTGGTATAACTTACGCACCGCATACAAATTCTCCTTTCCGTTCCTGCCGCTCACGTATGATCTGCACTGCTTCTATCATTTCCTGCATCTCGTCACTATACTTGAACTGAATCTCAATCTGCTCCTTGCTGTATACAATGATCTGCTCTATCAATGTAACAACTGCTTTCCGGTCAAGGCTTTGGATATTTTTATATTTTTTGAAATCCTCTATCCATGGGTGCATCCGTTTTTCTTCCGCAGATAACTTTTCTTTCTTCTCTTCCGTTTCCTGTTTTGCCTTTTCTGCTTTCTGCATCTTCTCTGTGAATCTCTGATTATATTCATGGTACTCTTCTCTGCTGACAATACCGTCTACCATATCCTGATACAATCTCGCCTTTAAGTCTTTATATCTTTCCACTTCCTCATAAAGTGACATTAACTGCTGTTCTAAAGACCGGCTCTCCACTTTCTTGTAAGTATCCATTCCATTTTTCTTGATGATCTCTTCTGCTTCGGTCAATAATGCGATCTGCTTTTTTACAGAATCCAAGACAACTTCATAAATCATTTTTTCACTGATCAGATGGGAACTGCATCCTTCTTTGTTCTTATAAGTGGAGCAATGATAATAACAGTATTTTTTTCCTTTCTTCGTTGTGCTTCGCTTGACCATGTTCTCACCACAGTCCCCACAACGTACAAATCCAGAAAACAAATAAACGGATTTTCTTTTCGGAGCGATCCGGGTGTCTATTTCCAACAGACTTTGTACATATTGAAAACTCTCTTCTGGAATGATTGCTTCATGTGTATTTTCTACTCGTATCCAGTTTTCTCTTGCTATAGGAGAACTTTTCTTCACCTTATAATTAATCTTTCGGTTTTTGCCCTGAACCATTGTGCCTATGTAAAGTTCATTCTGCAAAATACGGTTGATGGAAGTGACTGCCCATTTAGGATCAGAACCGGAACGGAATCCGCTGTTATAATTCATCCCCCGGCTTCTCTTATATTCCAATGGCGGCAAAACTCCCATTTCATTTAACTGGGCTGCTATTCTTTGTGAACTGTACCCATCTATTTTCAGATTAAAAATAAGCCGTACAATATCTGCCGCATATTCATCAACAATAAGATGGTTCTTATCTTCTGGATCTTTTAAGTATCCATAAGCTGCAAAGTTACCAATAAACTGCCCATTTTTTCTTTTTACATCTAACTGACTTCGGATTTTAATTGAGATGTCCCTGCAATAAGCATCATTGATAAGATTCTTAAACGGAACAATGATCTGATCTGCATCATCCGATCCTGCAGCACTGTCATAATGGTCTGTGATTGCGATGAACCGTACACCCATAAATGGAAAGATCTTTTCCAGATACCTTCCTGTTTCAATGTAGTTTCTTCCCAATCTGGATAAATCTTTTACGATGATACAGTTGATCTTCTTCCTTTTCACATCCTCAAGCATCCTTTGGAATGCCGGACGGTCAAAGTTTGTTCCACTGTATCCATCGTCGATATATTCCTCGACCAACTGAATCTCTTTGTGCTGTTTTACAAAATCGTTAATGAGACTTCTTTGATTGCGGATACTGTCACTCTCCAGTTTGTCTCCATCCTCTCTGGATAACCGAAGATAATCCGCTGCTAAAATAGACTTTTGATTGAAATACATAAAGCCATCAACCTCCTACTTTACTCGCTCTGTGGCGGTGTAAACCAAGAAATTCACGGCTCCTTGAATGCTTTTAAATTTTGACCCACATCCATATTAACATAACTTCTGGATTACTACCATACCTTTTTCTTTCTTTTTTCGATTATTTTTTTCTGGACGATTTTTCTTTTACATGGAGATACATCTGCTCAGGCTTTCTTCCAACGAGCATTTTCCTGCAAAGCTGATCTTCACAACTACCCCATGTGATTTATAGCAATACGGATTTTTAATCTGCTTGATATAATCTGCAATTCTTTCTGCCTGCGGTAATTCTTCATGAATCTCCACATCATCCAGCTCTACTAACGTATTTCTATCTACGGTACGGATGTCCACTGCTGCCATTTCCTGCAATTCTTCCAGTGTAGGCATTTCTATATTTTTCATCTGGCTACCTCCTGTGATCTCTCTTTTTCTACTAATCACAGCTGGCAGAGGGCAAAATGTCAGATGAATTTTCACTTTTTTTATTTTTTTATATTTTTACCTGTCTTTTTGATGTCTCCCACGCATGATTATGGGAAGGGATTCTCTCTTAGAGCAAGTTTCGCAATGTAGCACAATAACCCCTTCCGGGGTTACTGGCCACTTGCAACTTGATGGGGATTTCGTTTCCCCATACCCTCGACCGCAATCAAAGATATGCGTATTGGTTCCCATTGTCATGGTCACAGCGTGATGATTCTACATCACTTGTTTTCACAGCAAGCTGTAAAACTTTCTCTTTCCCGTGCGGAGCCTTTATGCAGAAAGGAGCATTTAATGACAAGACCAAAAAAAGATGAATCACTTGCCAAGACCAAAGACGTTCACCTGCGTATGAGCGAAACAGAATATGAGATTCTTTTTGAAAGAGCCACTGCATCCAACATGACTGTTTCTGATTTTATACGCAATGCCTTGAACAGTCAGAATGTTATTATCAAATATGAAATCACTGCAGATGTTCCAGAAATAAAAAGACTGATTGGGGAATTAGGTAAGATAGGAAGCAACCTCAATCAGATTGCCCGATATTTTAATCAGGGTGGAATTATCTCCTCAGAAATGAGAACAGAGATAAAAAAATCTCTCCGGGATATTTATGAAATGAAATATGAAGTGATGAAAATGGCAGGTGATTTTCGTGGCAATAATTAAACATATCGCAAGCAAAAACTCTGACTATGGAGAATCGGAACGCTATCTTATCTTCCAGCACAACGAGTATACGCAAAAACCGATTCTTGATGAAGAAGGTCATATGATACTGAGAGAAGAATATTATCTGGATGGTCTGAATTGTGATCCATTCTCTTTTGTATCTGAATGTCAAGAACTGAACAGTTACTATCATAAGAATAAAAACTTCAATGAGATAAAATCTCACCACTATATCATCAGCTTTGACCCAAAAGATAGAGAGGAATGTGGACTGACTGGTGAACGGGCACAGCAACTTGGGCTGACCTTTGCAAAGAAAAACTTCCCCGGTCATCAGGCTTTAGTCTGTACTCATACTGATGGGCATAATGAAAGTAGCAATATCCATGTGCATATCGTAATCAACAGTCTCCGTAAATATGATATACCATGGGAACCCTATATGGAATTTGACTGTGAAGCAAAAGCCGGATACAAGCACCATCTAAGCACAGCATACCTTACCCATTTAAAACAGGAAGTTATGGATATGTGTAAAAAAGAAGGACTACATCAGGTTGATCTGCTCACTCCTGCTGAAAGAAAAATCACCGAAAAAGAATACTGGGCACAACGCCGGGGACAGGAAAAATTAGATAAGCTGAATCAGAAAATGAAAAAAGATGGAATCACACCGAAAGAAACTCGTTACCAGACAGAGAAACAATTTCTCCGTGACGCTATTGATGATGCTGCAAGTACCGCCAGATCACCAGAAGAATTTTCAAAAATCCTTGATAAAAAATATCACATCATCTTCAAGATCAGTCGAAACCGGTACAGCTATCTTCACCCTGGCAGAAAAAAATATATCACTGGAAGGAATCTCGGAACACGATATGAAGAAGATTTTCTATTACAGGCATTTAAGGAAAATGCAAAATCACTCTCTGATAGGAAAATGGAAATTGAAGAACCGCAAGTTCCAAATACTACAAAAGATTTGCAGGCAACACTCGCTCCTGATACTTCCGATATTCCTGTACCGTTCATTTTCATCAAATCAGATCTCCGACTTGTGATAAATTTACAGACCTGTATCAAAGCACAGCAGAGTGAAGCCTATGCTCAAAAAGTCAAACTCTCCAATTTGAAACAGATGGCTCAGACTGTTGCCTATATCCAGGAACATGGATACAACTCTCTTGAAGATTTCCATACCGCACTTGACCAGGCATCCGATCAGACCAGTGCCATCAGAAAATCATTAAAGGATACAGAGCAGCAACTTAAAAATATAAATGAGCAAATACATTTTACCGGACAGTACCTTGCATATAAAAACGTATATGCCGACTACCGCAAAAGCCGCAATAAGGATAAATTCTACGAAGAACACAGGGCAGAACTTTCCCTTTACGATACAGCTCTCCGAACACTGAAAGAAAAATCCAATGGAAACAAGCTGCCTTCCATGAAAGCCCTTTATGCCGAAAAAGACCGGCTTACTGAATTGCTAGATACACAACGGGAAGATTTTTCTAACCGCCGGGATTATGAACAGGAACTTCATACTGTTTCTGCTAATATTGATATGATTCTTGGGAAGAGTCACAAGCAGGAACAGAAGATTGAGAAAGAACAGAATTTATAATTGCTTCCAAAAAAATAGCACAAAATCTTTTTTGAGATAATGTGCTATTTTTTCAATACTTTTTTACTATAATAAATCTTTTTCTTTAATCATTTTCTCATATTCATCAATCGCCTGCGTCAAATTACTACAAGAGCGTTCAATCTCAGTTGCTAAATTAGAATATGCACCAACAGAAGAGACATGTGAATACAACTCATTAACAATTTCTCTCAAATCTTTAATGTTCTTTTCATATAAATTCATAGAATTCTTCCTCCTTTTTACAACTTTGGTTTTTATCATAACATTTTCCCCAATATCATTCAACATTACGAACCGATTTTTTTATTTTTCTAACACTGGCATAACTATCATCTGCTAGCCCCAATGACTCCATTTTCTGCACAATTTCTCTTTGTGACTGTTTCCCTATATTTGAAAAACTCTGAATCCAGTTAGGCAATCTCAATGCATCCAGCAAATCACCTACAGTATCCACATCGTGTCTCTTTAGTGCATTATATATTCGTGTATTAAATTTCAGAAATGAGATTGGCTCTTCTAAAATGTTCTCTGGCAAATCTGGATGTAATCTTTTAGCATTTTCTATACTTCGTTCTCTCTGCACAACTAAATTTCTATTGTAATTCTCAAGCCCTTCCACAACATATATTACATACTGCGGTTTTGCCAAGTATTTTACTCCCATCAAAATCATTCTATGAACTCTATCCGCTTCCAAATCCATTCTTTCAGCAATTTTCTTTTCTGAAAGTCTTTCTTTGTATCTATGTCGAATCACAGTTTCATATTCCTCTGGAAAACATGACAGAGCAAACTCTAATCCTGCTTTCTGATCTGGTAACAATTTCAGAATCCTGTTATCCTTTAATTCCTTACTCCTCTGCACAACTGCATCCCACAGATTTTCTGGATACTCATATTTTTTCTTACTCATATATGTTACCTCCAAAATCATTTTCTACTAATCATGCATGGCAACATATAAAAGGTCATAAAATTTATAAAAAATTATTTTCTTCTTTGCATTTCCATACTTGAAGTAGAGCGTTTTTTCTTATTCACTTGCGTTGAACTATTTTTTCTATCAATAAAAGCATCTGCAATTTCAATAAGTACAAGTACCATCACTGAAGTTCTCCCTCCAAAGGCTAAATCTCCTATAAGAATAAACTCTTTCCTAGTGAACGCCAATATAAGTGATAACACCAAAAAAGTTATTTTCATAAAGAAAGCCATGTTCTGTGCATCTTTATTCTTTGATATTGAAAATTTATAGTAAACAAGACCCATAAACATAACCGTCAATAATATGAATAGATTTCGCAGCATAATATATTTTCTCCTCCGTAAAATTAAACTAATTGCCGCCTCTATCATATATTATAAGCACTGATTTCTTTTTTTCAACAAAAATGGCCCTGCCACATGAGTAGCAAGACCACTTCCGTTGAAAATTACTTCTTCTTCCTTTCCATCTCTTCTTCCACTCCCTTTTGTTGCTGTGGTTGTCTTTTTCCCTGACTGGCTATCTTCTGCTGATGCTTACGGAGCCGTTTCAACACTGATCTTCGGGAAGCATTTTTATCTTTTTTCTTCGGAGTATTGTTCATCAGTCCGTCAATCATATTGTAGTTGGCTTCTTCTGCCATCTCTGCACTACGAAGATATTCTCCATTGTCCATGACCTTCTGCCAGTTTGCCAGCTCTGGTTTCTTTTTCTGCTGCTCTGGTAACTGCTGTGTCTGATTCGGTTGCATCTGCTGTTGCATAAAGTTCTGGATGTTCCGTCTTGCTTCTTCGTCAAAGCCATTGTAACAGTCATTCATAACTACTGCTCCATCTTCACTGAGAATCACATAGGCGGCTCTTGTACCATACTCTTCATGTTCCATCAGGAACCATTTCTTCTCATTCATCAAAATATAATCCTGGGCAAGCCATGTCCCTTTCTTTCCCTCGATTTCATATCCTGTTGTATCAATGGAAAGTCTGGTATCAGAGGAACTTTTGATTGTGAGAAATTCTGGAACGATAATGAATCCATCTTTATTAATATAGTAGGCTGTGGTTTTTCCCTCATCCGTGATTACCAGAACATCGCTACATCCGATGGAATGACCTTTGAAGTTCTTCGGTCGCTGTTTCTGCAGGCGTATTTTTATATCCGCCGGAGTTTCCCCCGGCTGGATTCTTCCAATGTACACCTGCTGATAGTTCTCAATGCTGACGCTCTTTCCTTCGCTTCTCAGCTTTTCATAAGAACGGAAACGAACATCACGATACTCTGGTGTTTCTTTTACCTGATATACTGCACACTGACTTGTTCTCATTCCTCGTCCTCCTCTTCCAATTCCGCTTTATAATCTTCCAAATCCATAAGAAAAATCTCATAGCCTTCATCACTCATGCAGAACAGCTTTCTTATAGTATTGCAGACCAGCCCGATCATATCCGCATCCCCTTTCAGAAATGGAATGATATTGTCGATGGCTTCCATCGTATCATTTCTGTTGCCTTTATCAAACATTGCGGTCACTAAACATTCGTCTGTATCAAAGTTCATTGCCAGATCCATCATAATTCTAC
>ENA-OQHI01000475-OQHI01000475.1-human-gut-metagenome-genome-assembly--contig:-NODE-475-length-26028-cov-3.741937_pt1 | contig 26028 bp, 19 predicted proteins | sample MGYA00242561_ERZ504713 | MGnify/ENA primary metagenome ERZ504713 (study PRJEB26092, sample SAMD00036217) | human gut metagenome | host: Homo sapiens | study: EMG produced TPA metagenomics assembly of... | reverse complement strand
AAACACAATAGCTGTGTTCTTAGCTGCTGCAATAGGAACACCAATGGAACTCTCCCCGCCTTCTATCAGTGCGAGTTTGGCGAGCCAGATGTAGCATCGAAACACATAGAGGATTTCTTCCAAAGAAAAGTCCCGCCAATCGCGGTGGTTGTAGTTTCCTTGGATGAGAAAAACTACTTTTCTAAAACCAATTTTCGCTTCCGTGTACTTCTTATCCAGCGCACAAAGACAAGCTATCTGGAATATTGCAGGATAATAGTTCTCGTCCAGTTGCAACACTTTTTTGAAACATTGTAATGCTCTTTCGTTATCTGGATGCATCTGTTTTTCAGACAATCCATATCGCATGTATATTCCTGCTGTGAAAGGCTTCAATTCGTTCGGTGCGTGCTCTATTGCGTCTCTAAGATATGGACGCGCATCGAGTGCAAACTGTGCCTGTCCTTCACATAGTGATGCTGCTAGGCAATACATTGATACGAAGTTTGGCTCTATACGATAGATTTTGTTCAATTCCGAAAGGAGTTTTTGTACCGGCTCTACGGCGGCATATAATTTTGTGCGCAGCGGAGCATGTGCTTCCAACGATGCAAGGAGTTCTCGTAAATGTCGCTGTGCATTTACAGAGGCATGGACAGCATAGATACTGCTCGGTCCCACGCTGCACTGTTTTGCCATATTGATGAAAGCGTCCGCCATCTTGTTGATGTAAACAGCTTCCGGCAAATAGTAGTGACCTCTCATGGGAAGAGCCATCAACTCGCACATCTTGAGTGCTTGGAATGTGCTTTTGATTTGTAGAAACTCAAACATGTCGAGCTGCCAAAAAGCAGCGTTGATGTTCAAAAGACTTTGGGTCTCTGCTTCATCATTCTTCCAAATACGGCGGATAATAACATCAAGCGCTGCCTTCTCGAATTGTTCAGTAGAAATCTTCTGGTCCGCATTGCACAGAATTTCTTTTTTGTTTATCGTTAATTCTCGAAAACTGCACCACATCTCATTTTTTGATAGTGCGATGCCTTTCGGTGGTCGGTCTGTAAGAAATAGATGTGTGATTCGCTCACTTTCCGGATTGACAAGCGATTTGTGCTTCTCCAACATAGTTTCTACTGGCATCATAGTCGTTTTAACTAAGCAGCCAACAAAGGAGAAGAACTCTCTTAACACTTCTCTTTCAGCACCAAATGGATGCTCATAATAAATCTGAACAGCCTGAATCGGTTGAGCCACGGTCTCTCCTCCTCGCAAAAGATGAGCGATAAATACGCGGAAATACCAAGAAAGGCAGAATACAGTTCCTTATCTGTATCACATACTCGTTTTCCTGTTTTGAGAAATATAGCGACAGGATTCGGATTTTCTGCAGATAAAACATCTTGAATTGTGATAATCTGTTTTTGTCCATCCATTGCTACGCGGTTTAGCATAAAGCTGTTCAAGACCCGTTGAACACACGATTGCATATGTCCATTCCATACATCCGATTGCTTCGCGGCTTCGCATTCTATTATCTCGGCTACGCGGTCAAACGATGTTGCTTTTTCAGATACTGCAGACAGAATGGCATTTGTTATAGCGTGAATCAAAATATCTTCATCACAAGGTCGTACTGGCTGCGCGTTCTTTATGATTGCTTTTGCCAGAATGGAAGATAGAGTCGCCACCTCATTCTCTTGTGCCGATGGTACAGAAGTGCCAGCATTTTGTTCAGCTTCGCACAAAAGCAACTCACACAATGGATTCCATTTGCGGAGGTTTTCTCTATCAACTGCCCAACGGTCAAGAGTAATAATTGTGTAATTGCGTGAAAGCATTTCTTCGTGTGCGGCAAATTCACAGATATTGTCATCAGAACAGATAATGTTTCGTGACTGCTTTACTGCTTGAAGAACCGCATTTGCGGCATAGTCTTCACTCTTTCCTGTACCTCTTTCACCAATTACAAGAATGTTTATACTGCGGTTATTGGTTTCTGTGGCTACGCAGTTTCCCGTATCATCTGCTACGCGCCCTAATATTGGACCACTTAAGTAGTCTATACTATCCGTCAAGAAAATCATTGGTCTATTCTCCGTCCATTCCCCGTCTATTTCCAATTAGATTCAATTTGGCTTGTAATTACATATCATCAACCCCATCTTTTAGTAATCCTCGCAACGCTTCTTCTGTACCGGATGACTCTTTACCTTGTGAATTCATTTGTTCATCAATTTCAACACGGCTATCATTCTCGATTTTATCTTGTGAATTTTCTGCTTGTTTAACTGCTTCGCAGTTGTCCTTTGTGATAGGCACATATGGATTCACATCTTGTCTTCGATATACAATTTTCTCTTTGCTTCCTTGTGTTTTTGCCTTTTGCTTGGTTTGTGGTTGCGTTTCTTTAGATTCTTGGCTGCGCGGTACATTCGACTTCATAAATGATTCGTAAGTCTGGCCTTCCGGAATTAACACAGTTGGAACATTTCCTATGTCAAGTATGGCTTCGCGTTCAAATATATCTTCGTCAGCTTCGCTCTTAAATTTCTTGTATTCGGCATTTTCGTATTCTTCGTCATACCATGAATCAGTCAACTTTGCGGCTACGCAAGCATCGCAAAGCATATCGTGGCTTCCGAGTAATGCATCGAATGGTTGTTTGCACTTCAAACATTTTCTTATAACAAGCATATTATGGCTGCGCCTCCTTGATTAAGTGACCAGTATCATCGTACCGTTTCACATTCAGGACTTCACCTGCGATGGTTTGGATTTTTATCAGTCTTGTTCCAAGTACACGTGCAATTACTTGTTCTGTTCCGGATTCCGGTATAACTACATAAACTTGCTCTTGGCTTTCAAATACGTGGTAGAGCGTATATAAGTTGTTATCGAACCACAAGAAAACTTTTGCTCCGCTGCCTTTGATGACTGCTTGAGCTCCGCTTGAATCTCTTGCTTCGCGAAGTGCGCTTTGACTTGAAATCCATTTCGACTCGATATCTCGTGTGATTTCTGGTGTCATACGACTTGCTGTATCAAAATCCACTCGCGTGTTTTTTAGTGATACGAAATAAGCTTCGCTGTAAAGGGACGCTAGATTTTTTACTGTCAATTTGTCTCTGTTGGGTTCCCATTTTCCTTTCACTTCTTTTGGGTTCCCGTTAGCGTCTAAATTCAAAGCACCTTTTTTTCTTTCATAGAACAGCTTCGCGATAACAGCGTAGTTTGTTCCAAATATAATACAAGATGCTTTTCCGGTTTGGTCGAAATCAATACATTCTCGTGAGATTTCTGAGCGTTCCAGACTTTCGAGTATTACATCACGGGTACGCTCTTCCAGAATCTGATTGAAGTAGATTAGCTTTCCGCCAATATTGTATACGAATTGAACTTTTCTTCTTCGAATTATTATTCCCACACACCGAGTTGCGTTTAGTGGTCCGTATCCAAGCTGTTCTTTACACGCATCACGGATTTCTGTCATGGAGTAGAACGCTCCATCCCTTTCCATTTTCTGTATGATTTTAGTTTCCAGTCCTTTGGTGGGGGTCTTTTGGTTGCCAATCAGCCGTTGGATAGGAAGTTTGTCTGCTTCCGTCACGCCGCACCCCATAGCACTGCATGTACTGTACACCTGAAGGACAGCTTCCTTACGGTTCTTTTTCTTTATCCGTGAGATATCTGTCTTTACGACATTTTCTTGCTTTCCATACTGTTTTTCAATGTCATTTATCCTTTGTGTGGACAGGTCCGTTAGTCGTACATATCTCACAGGTGTTTTACTTGGTTCTGGAGGTTTCTTGTATTCGTCCAACTCGCCATCTTCTATCATTTTTGCGACAACTCGTTGGACGTGGCGAGCATTATACTTCGCAAACACCGATACCAGAGAAGAGCGTTTTGTATCCCCGTAATCCCGCAAGTAGAATAGTATTTCCGCTCTTACACCGCTTTTATACAGTTCCCGCATTTTGCCTATCCCCTTTTTCGAGTTCACGCTAGTTTGCTGACCACCTCTGTTGGAATATGGGTGCTCAGCGCTGGACGCACCAGCGGTTTAAAATTGTCGTAGATTCGTTGCAAATATTTGATTTTTGTGACAAAACTGTTCAATATTTAATGCCGCCAAAATCGCGAAATAAAAGCGTACAGTTTCGAGCCAATTCATCAGCTATGAAACTGTACGCTTTTCGTGTTAAATTACATTGATTTCTGGAACCATTTTTACGATTGTTTTGTCTTCATTACCATGAATTGTCGTGTAAAAGAAAGAAAACTTATCTACACTATCTGCAATACCAATAGCATCTGTAATTGCATTAGTAACGCGCTTCATTTCGAAGTTATCGTTGTCGCAGCGCCCCTTTGCGAGTTTCACATCTGCTGTCGTAATTTTGGCATAAATAAGGGTGAAACGGTTATCTTCTGGAATACAAACATCATGTTCTCGAAGATATTGTTGAACAGCCGTTTTTACGTCAAAATATACGTTATATCCACCTTTTATTGGTAACCTTACGAGAGGATATAGCTCAAGTTGGAGATATGTGCCAGATGGTGATGATACAACAACGGAAGAAAGCTTATCACTTGAATCTGAGAATGTGTTTGCGTCGGAAGAATCAAGCGAATTTGACGCTAATATGCGAATTTCTCGCCGCATTAGTTCTGTGCTCTCTAAAAGTTTTGTCAATGCGGAAAGATTTATATCTTTTCCCTTCTGTAGTTCCAATGTTGCATCTGTAGCTTCGCGTAATCTTCGCACTATATAGCGAACAGATTCATCCTTATTTGAAATAAAAAAAGCATGCGTTTTTGACGCGCTATCGTTTACTTTTTGCTGATTTTGTGGTGTTGATGAAACGTCGATGCCGATGCGCGAAAAGGCATCAAGAAACTTATTCTTTGACATCGTCCCACCGAGTCTCTTTGTCTGTATTGATGATGTCGTTTGAGGTGAAAGTATACATATTTCGACCAAAACGAATGAACATCATGTACCCCGCTTTGCGTACAAATTCTTGGTTGAATCCCGGCTCGACAATGGCGACCCTACGTAAAATTTTACGCAAATCGCTTGGCACTGGAAGGGTAATCAACATTTCACTTGCGGTGAGTTCGTCACCACGAGCGATATAAGAGATTTGAATGAGCTGTGACGGTGCCGATGCATTGACTGCTTTTGCTTCTGGTGTCGCAGGAACTTGAACCATAAGTAACGTATTACGGTCATTTCCATTGACGACACGCTCGCGCATAAACCCAGTTTCACCAACATCCATAAATTCAAGTGCTACGCGGATAGCGCGACTCATTTGGGAGTGGCTTGAATTTGGTACGGTAAAGAACTTATCTACGATAAAATTGTCTTTTTCACAGCAAGCACGAGCAACAATGCACTTATGAATCGCTTTCCGAGCGTTATCTTCCGAAATGTTGAAATACTTGGAAATATAGAGGGTCAGAACAGATTGCTCAATCGCATTGAAGCGATTTACCATATAAACTACTTCGTCCTTAATCATAGTGTTGTCTCTCCTTTAATTGAAAAATAAAGGAACCTTGTTTTTAAAAGTTCCTTTTTATACTTATCGCTTACACTTATGGTCGATATATCGCATTAAATACACAGTTCGTCTATAGGTTCTTTAAAATAAGGAAGTATTTAAAAAGGAACTATTTAAACCTGTTGCAAATAAATAGTTCCTTTTATAAATACATATTGCGCATTTCAACGAGATACCGTTTTGTTTTTTGCTTTTATTTAAGTTCCTTCTTCCTCTTCTTTTTGTTTCTGCATTTCCTTTAATGCCTTGAGTCTACGAGCACGTTCAGCGGCTTCTCGACGTGCAACTTCAGGGTCCGTTGTAAGGACTTCGAACTCTTTAGGCGATGCTCGGAATTGGACCTGAACACGAGAAGAACCTGTAACGAGAAGACCAGTACCTCTAGGAAGTTTTGGAATCTGTTCGATTTCAGCTTCAGAGAGTTCCATAACTTCACGTAGTTTTGAAACTTCAGCTTCATCGACACGTAAGCACACCTTTGTATCAGAGTTTGATACGATAGCTTTACCGTATTTACCATCTTTCAATTTGAAAAAGTCCGTAAGTTCCTGTGTCATACAGCAAGCGCTGCCACCATATTTACGAATCGTCTTGTAAATTTCAACGCAGTATTCAGCAGCTTTATCGTTGCCTTCAACACCGATAAGCTTCCAAATCTCATCAATAAAAATGGCTTTCTTGTCGACCTTGTTTTCTTTGGCTTTGCCCCAAACGAAATCCATGCAGACAAACAAGGCAACTGCAAGGTCGTTTCCGTCAAGACCATCAAGGTCAAAAACAATGTACTTGTTTGAGAGGTCTACGTTCGTATACTGGTTATATTCTTTATGACCACCGTCCACATAAGGGCGAATGATGTGAGCTACGCGGCGTAAATCATCGTCGTCCTTAATAAGGTTGTAGACATCTTGCATACGGGGAAACTTTTTATAGGTTTGAGTACCCGGTTCAAAAATTGAATCGTCATCGTCAGTGATTCCAAAGTCGGAATAAACCTGTGTAAGTTTACCGTCTAAGAGGTTTTCCTCCTCAAGAGTCATGTCGCGAACAATCAGACGGAAGAAGCTGTGTAAAGCAATCAGCTTTTGTGAGAGCAGCGTCTTTGTACTATCGCCAAGGTCAACATCGTTATCCGCTTTACGAATATCAAAGACGTTGATATGAAACTTCGTACCGGGACCCATTGGAACGAACTGACCTTGAATCTTCTGGCATACACGATAATAGTCTTCACGACCACTCATGGGAGTAATAACAAAAACTTGAACACCTTGCAGACGTTGACGAATAGCCAGAAGCTGAGATGTAAAGGTCTTGCCGTAACCAGCACGTCCGACAATTGTAAGGTTTGCATTGGGATGCATTAAAGTGTAGAAAAGGTTGACGATTACCAAAGAATTGTTATGAGTGTTCGTACCCATTACAATTCCACCGGGGTCTTGAAGTTCAAATGACAAGAACGGGTACAAGGAAGCCGCACCTTCTGTCAATACGTTACGCCAACCCTTTTTCCAAACAATCTTATCGCAGTTACAAAGAGGTAGACTTGCATAAAATGCCTGCTCTTCAAAGAACATACAGTCGCGGAGTTTATAGCCACGCATTTTGGATTCACGAAGAAGAACATTTGTAAGACCATTGAGCTCTTCCAATGAATCAGCACATGCTGTAACCATGATGCTAAATTCAAAGTAGTCTTGGCGAGAAGCAATGCCGCTCAACAAGTATGTGGCTGCTTGAATACGGTCTTGCATAGCGTAAGAGTCATCACTGTTACCGCTATCTTTTTTTGCAACATTCAAACGCTGGTTTCTAGCGATTTTCTCTTTGACTTGGTCTACCGGAATATGCTTTATGTAGATATCAACGTCAATACCAGCGCCGAACCCAATGAAGGTATTAAGCCAACCCGTGGCAACAGTTGATGTGTATGAGGTGGAGTCGATATAGAAGAAGCGATAATACTTATCGTCAACAACACAATAGCGAGGATGTGTAAAGTCCATCCACTGAGGTGCAATCAGTTCATTTGCCGTAACCATTGGGGAACTTGGTTCACCATTTTCATCCAATGGCGCTTCTGCAGAATCATAGGCTGAAAAAACTCGGTCAGCGTGAACCTCAAACGGAATGTTCTCAGATGCACGACGATTCAAGAATTCATAAAGAATGCTGTCTACACCAGCAGTTGTATCGCCCGTATCAAGAATCGTATTTCCACATTCGCGTAAAGTGCTTTTAAGCATTGCTGCAATAGTTTCCAACGAACTGGCAATATCCTCAAATGCACCAGACATGCCGTTTGTGTGTTGGTACTCAATTATGGCGAAGAACCGACGCGTAACAGCAATAGTTGTTGCTGTTTGGCGAACAAGGTTTAAATAGTCCTCCTGCATGCGAACCAAATTTTCGTTCGTTTCCGCAGAGAAATCGTTCTTCATTCGTTCCAACAACTTTGTAATGTCACCACGCCTAGAGAAACATTTAAACTGAATTCGTGCAGGTACAATAGAAAGCATAGATGCAAACATATCGCCAACAGCGTTTTGCTTGCGAATAGGCAGTGAACCAAAGTTGTTAGGTTGAATTTCAATGAGCTTGAGATACCGTTTATCAGAAGTGATGATGATGCTATCAATTACATCATCGATTGGTACGCACATTTGAGTCGAGTCAATCCAAACGACACGATTTTTTTCTTCTTCGGAGATATCCTTTTTCTTTGCACGTCTTTCAAGGATTTGCTCTTGCCGTTTCCGCTCTTTTAGCAATTCCTTACGTTTTCGTTTTAGAGCAGCTTTATTCTCACGATTCCGCTCCATTTCTTCGCGTTGGAGGCGAGCAATTTCTTTATCGCGTGCTTTTTCTTCTGCAGTTTTACGAGCCATTACCTTATCTTCCCTCCTTTAAGCGACGACGGCGCTCTTTCTCTTTTTTCTTAAGACGACGTTTACGCGCTTTATCTTCCGCTTTTATTTCTGCCTTTGACTTTTGCTTGTCCGGGTCGTCACGGAATACTTCAACATGACGTGGTGCAAAAATATCTTCGGCAATTGGTTCATTCATATCATCGGTGCTTGCAGTAGCCTTATTAAACAAGTTCGAAAAATACTGACCCAAAGAACCATAAGCGGGTGCAACCAAAAATTCAGGCTTCGTCTCCCACTTCAAACGTGGATTGAATTTTGCATAGTGTTTGCTTTTTCGAAAATGAAGCATCATGCCAATATATTCAAATAAGCTGTATGGTGGAATGCCAATAATGCCGATACCACCAAATACAATCGCACCAAACACAGTGTTGCGTAGACGAATTTCATATCCATCTGCAGGAATAATGTACCAAAGAAACAAGGCGATTGGAGCAGCAAGAATTGCAGCTTCAATCAAATTGCGTTTTTTGAAAAGTCCGTTTAAAACCTTTCCGGTGTCTGTTGCATTGTCCGGAATTACACGAACAGCATATTGGTCTTTGTCAACTTTCTGTGCCATAAAATAAACTCAAGCTCCTTTCTGAATCAAAAAATCAATTTATATTCATAAGACGAAGCGCAGCATAAATACGCATCACCCCGGCTCGGACAGCCTTTTTTAACAAGTAATCTCTATAAGTAGGCTCAGCAACAGCAAATCGTTGCACATATTTAAGTATCAAATCAGTATCGTTTCCTACATTTCTTAAAATAAAAAAGCCATCGTCATCAAGCTGATTTAACTGATTTACTTTTTGTAATAAAACATCTTTATTTTTATTGGGTATCACTGTAAAACTTTGAACACTCATAAACAGTGTCGGTGAAACATTAACTTTAGATTCCACAGGGTACGCCATGGCTTCTTCAGTTTCAGTATCAAGTGGAATCATAGTTGACATAATGTATCCTCTCATCATAAATGTAGTCGGTAACGAACTTCTTGGCATTTTATAGCCACAAGGTGAATAAAACAATTCACCTGATATGTAAACCCCAAAGGGTGAATTCCTTTGGGGTGCATTCTGCTTAGCCGATTTTGATGCCGTTTCCAAGGACACGGTTAGACTTTTCATCAACGCGGACGATTTCCATCCACACATTGTCATTTACAGCAAGCGTCTGATTGTCACGGATGTTGTCATGCGCAATCAGACCGATGATACCGGAAGCAGTAAGACGAACGACATAGAAGTTCTGAGTAACAGTAACAACCTGCGCCAGCTCATGGGGTTTGGCGGCAAGGTCAAAGTCCTTAACATTGCGAACAAGACCCTGCTGAATCTCGTACTGAACACCAGAAAGCTGGATGTCTTCAATGGTGCGCTCTTCCTTGTTTACAACAAGGCGGCGAATGACAACATTCAGCTTCATACCGGGCTTGTAGAAGTTCTTTGCGCTCGTAATCAACTGACGAGAAGTAAGCTGACCACGATTGATACGAGTCTCAATGCCCATGCACTCGACACGGACACCGTAATCATCTGCAGCCATAACATAGGCGTAAGCAACACCGCCTTCATGAGCCAGCGGATGGTCACCGAAGAAGAAGCGGTCCTGCATACGCTCCATAGCAAATGCACGAGAGCAAATAACATGGTCAACCTGACCATTTTCCTTGCGGACAATCTTCACAGGAACGCACTGGAAGATGCTTCCGGGAGCGTGGTTGGTATAGCTGCGCTGACGACGAAGCACATCGGAATCACTTTCATCCTCGCTCTTTACAATGCCGGAGTAAGCAGTGAAGTCGTTGCCTTCAAAGACCAGTTTAGTGCTGCCATAAGTATCCGGGGCATCCTTGTGCTGGAACACCTCGATTGCATATACGTGGGTGCTCAACAGCTTGTTGTGGTCACCATCTTCACGAATCTCATCGTTACCGGTCATCATGGCGAGCATATAGCGATACTCACCGCGTCCGGTACGAGAAACACGTTCATTGTTTGCAACGATTTCTTCGATGTTGGCAATCTCGTTCTGAATGTTGGTTGCAACAGAAGAAAGCTGGAACGAATCACCCATATAGTCAAGTTCCGCATCAGAGACACGACGGCGGCGACGAGACGCACGAGCTTCCTGTGCAGGCTGATTAGTGGACGGCTGCGCATCAACTGATGCACCATCTTCATTTGTATCAGTATCTGCTTCAGCAAGTGCCGAAGTTTCAGCTTCTGCAGTTTCATCAACTGGTGTGGCATCATCAACGAGCTCAACAACCTCTTCAATAGGTTCGTTGTTGGTTTCGTCCATCATAACGTTGTCCTTGTTCATTTCATCGATGTTCATAATTGGTTCTCCTTTTGTTCGTTTTGGTATTTGTCGCAATAAAATGGCAATAAAAAATCGCCCCTACGCGACATGAGGGGCGATAAAAAGTTGTGTTGGTTTAAAACAGTCACAACTTCTAACTATGGGAAGAACATGAAAATCACATCCTTTCATTTGTGTGCTTAAAGAAAAGAGTTACTGATTAAAACTATCCATAAATCCACTAACGTTTGTGTTTCCAACCTTTGACTCGTTTTTCTTTTGGTTTCGTGTTTTAGGTTGTTGGTATGGATTGCTTACAGTGTGTGTTGATGGCGTTCGCAAACCAGACGGTTTTCCACTGCTCGGTCGCTGGTTGGAGTTTGTTTCCTTTGTTGGTCTGTCTTGTTTTGATTCACTTTCTGTGTGACGAGTTTCTTGCTTTTCCGGGTATACAGGATTATCACCGCCAGAGCGTTCTCGTTTCGAGCGACGTTTATTTGAATCTTCGCCACCGTCATTGCTGCTTCCACGACCAGATTTCTGATTGTGTGATGCACGAGCTTGAATGTCGTTATAGACCTTCATACGACTAATATCAGCTTCTGTGACATCTTCAAACGCATCGTAATAATGACCATAGACTTCATCGGTACTTGGTAATTTTGCGATTGGCATTGGTGCTGGAAGTCCTGCTTTATACAACGGATGAAGAATGTAACCACACCGATGTGCTTTAAGCATAGGGCGACCAGCGTAGTAGATGAGAAGTTCTTCATCTTTCAGTCCGATAACCTCATCAGGAGTAAAGGCGTTACGTTTACCTTTACCTTCAGATAGTGCATATCCATCCCCTATTCCACGAACACCAAGTACATTTTTGTTGTCTCGAACACTCTTTGCAACGATGGTCATTACACCCGACATTGCACTTATGTATTCGGCTGTCATTTGTTCGTTACAGCCCAAACAGATGATAATGTCGCAACATCCAACAATCGAGGTCAAAGCGTTTTGGTCGTATACAAGTGCCAACTGCGCCAACGACTGAAGAATAATCATGATGTAAATCTTACGGGAACGAAGTGTACTGATTGAACGTGTAAAATCCGGAATACTGCCGATGTTTGCAAATTCGTCAAACAATACACTTACAGGAAGTCTATCATTTCCTTTGCCAGCGTTATCTGATGCCTCTGACAAATCAAAGAAAAGGAACGAGAAGAAAAGACTTGAAAGAAGTTTACGAGAAGAATCTTTATCGGAGATTACGCAGAAAATGATTGTTTTCCGTTCACCTAGCTCTCGAAGCACAATATCGTCATGGGCTGACATTGAAACAATGTCGTGGTTTGCAAACAGCTTCAAACGTTGATTAAGACCCAAAATGAAGTTTGGCTGAATTTTTTCATCACTGTGCTCAAACATACTCCAAGCAATCATTGCCGGGTGGTTGCTTGGCATAAGTGCCTTATCCTTCTGAAACTCTTTTTTTAGTGTTGCAAGGTCATTCTTTGCGAATAGAGAAAATACCTTGTCAATTGTCAACGGATTTGAAGCTTCTTTTAATTCACGTAAAGAGGTTGCGATTTCTTCTTCAGATGCAAGTCCACTTCCACGCATAATTGTTCGAAGAGCTTCTTCCTTTTCACGAATCGTTGCTTTCTTATCATGGATAATTGAGAAAGTCTTTTCTTTGTCTTCCTCCGAAAGCAATGGCAACTTGCTTTCCTCCCAGTTGTCAGCAGCTAATTCGAGTTTGTGCTCATAATCGTATTCGTGTTTCCAACCGAGATAAGCGACACCAGCTTGGAAAAGATTTCGTTCACCGGGTCCCCAGAATCCATCTTCCTTCTGACCATTCATTGTGTTTGTCATTACAACATCAACAAATGTATCTAGGCGAGAATTATCGACACGACCAGTTTCCGGATTGAAAATTTCATTCGTAAAGTTCCATGCGTTACTTCGTGCAGGATTGAGAATGTTATAAACTTTTACAACATATCCGTTTTGAACGAACAAATTGTAAAACTCTTCACAAAGTTCACCTTTTGGGTCAACAACACAGCCACTATCTCCACGAACAATGATTTGAAGGAGGTTAGGAGAAACGATGCTGAATGTTTTACCACGACCCGGAGGAGCAAAAACAACTGTGTTCATGTTTTTACCACGAGTACATGGCACCGTAATAACCTCGTGACCATCATCACCGAATTGTCCACAGACAAGACCATCTACATCTTTAAATTCACCAACAGTAAATGCTTTCATTGCCTCAGCCTTGGACATTCGCTTCGATGAACCATAGTCCCCTGTTTTTGATAGAATCATTCCGGTTTCTTCATCAACTTCTTCTGCTTGGTCAAGGTCAGGAGATTTCCAAAGGACAAATACTACAAAGCAACCGGCAAAAAGTAAAAGAAGACCAAATGTTACTGGAATTCCTTGTGCTGTAAGTAAACCGATAGCAATGTAACGAGGAATTGAAAGAGAAGATGCTTGTAAAAGCGTATATTTATGTTCTGTTGCAAGCTTAATCATAGTGTAAAAACCAGAAAGCCACGAGCATAAAAACACAGAAAGTATGGCATAAGCAATGATTCCACCTTTAAGGATTCCACTTTGTTTGTTATACCACTTTCTAAACCATTCAAGAGCAACCAAGCAATGCTGTTTCAATGTCTTTGGCTCATCGTTATCATTGCTCGAATACCCAAAAATTTCTTTAAGTTTATCAAGCAAGTGTATCATCCCCCTAAATGTAAATAGAATAAGGCTTCAACTGTTTAAGTTGAAGCCTTATTCGAACCATTTCAGCGATTTAATGATGGCGACCTATACCACCGCCACGTGCGTTACCCCCTCCAGTTTGATACGTACTATCAAACGCATATTCTCCGGTTTTCCTTCCGCTTTCATCCAATACTGCATGGCGAGCACGGTTTGTGGCTTCCGCTGGACTTACATCGCCCGCAACCTCTGCCGCAATTCCAGCATCTGTTGATTTCAATGTTCCCAATACAGTTTGTTTACTATGTGGAACGACATTGTTGTTCTCGTCCAGTTTTTCAACACTATATTGGATGTGTCCTGAATCGTCTTTACCAATTTCTTCAGCGTGATAGCGAGTAACCGCTCCGGTGTTCTTGTCTACGTGAGTTGCTGTTGCACCTGTTCCATCAAATGCACCGGGTTCAACAGTTGTTCCACCAACTGCTCGAAGTTGCATCTGTTCTGGAGTTCCAACGACTATTCCGCTATCACCGCTTTTACTATCGCTTCCGGCAAATTTCTTTTCGACATTACCAGCCGGAGTATATTCCATTAGGTTTCCATAATTATCCTCTGCCATAACAGAAAGTTTTCCGTTTTCAGACATTTTTATCTGCTTGACTTTTTCGTCTGAATCTTCGCCAAACATTTTTTCCTGAGTAGACAACTTCATGCCGGGACTGTTTGAATTTTCCGGATTGTATCCATTGCGAACGGCATAATCCCTTGCCCCTTGAGCCGAGCCACTAAGAACACTTTGCCCAAGTTCGTCTTTTCTTTTGGTGCCGTACCCGGTTTGGACATCTTCGATTCGATTTTTAAAAGCATCAAATGTTTCGTCAGGCGCTCCCAACTTTGTAAATGCATCTTTCAAGCGTGTATTATATGCTTCTTCTGTTTCTCCGTTATTTGTATAAGTTCCATCTTTGTTTCGTTCGATGTTTTGCCCTTTATAACTCATTCCTTGTGGACGTACCATCTCAGCAACTTCGTCGGGTGAATACGATTGATATTTGCTTAGTCTATCCATTAGTTCAGAGCCAGCATTATCACTTTTGTAATCTTTCTTTTCCTGTAATCTGCCACTACTGTTTTTTGCATTTTTGTATACATCGTTAACATCTTTTAATTTGTTACCAAATCCAGTAGCACCTTTACTTGCTGCAGTTAAATCTTTTATTGAAGGAATGCCAAAATAATCTTTTGCAGCGTTTGCGCTCTTTGCAAGTTCACTTCCAAAGTGCCCTACGCCCATTGCCGCTAAACCACTGGCGACGAAATCCTTCGCTACTTGTCCACGAGAACGTGCCGCTCCATTATTCAAACTGGCACCAAGAAACTTTGCAGCATCGCTAGCTCCCGGCATAATTGCATCCAGAGGTTTAAGACCAGCTCCACGAGTTAAGGCAGTTGCTCCACCAGCGGCAAAGTTTGCCGCTTTTCCGACAACCCCCTTTGTAGTGCGCCAAGCGTAACCCATTTCGCGCATATCTTGCATAACGCTTCCAGACGAGTGAGTTACGGTAAGTCCAACATCTTTAAGGATTGAATCAAGATTTTGACCGCAGCGGACCCAACCTAAAGTCACACCTGTCCAGCAGAAGAATTGAACACCTCCACAAAGCGGAAATGCTTTAAACAAACATAATGTTGAATATATCATCCATAGGTTGAGAATCCAGCAAATTAAGGAGGACACGAAGTTCTTAAACCAACTCCATGTAATTCCCCTGAGCGATTGACTTACACCACATCCAGTCGCCAATGGAGAAAGATAAATGTATATAATGATAGATGAAAATTTTGAAAATGCAGAAAGGAGCAGTTTCAAGAATTGGAACATACATATAACAAGCAAAACTGTTCCCAATATAACGGGTATTGCATCGATTACATCTAGTGCGCTTAAGAACAGGCTAAGTCCCTCATTCTCTTTTTCAACATCACTTATACTCGATGTAAAGCTGTCTGCTGTTAAACTGTTTCCACTTGAATAAAAATTTCCAAGAGCCACTAATACACTTTCTCCACCAAATAGCATTGTTTTGACCGCTTTATATATTTCGTGAAAAGCGGTAAACAACACTTTTGAAGTTGGAATTGCTACTGTCGTCCAAGCGCCATATGTAAGAAGTTTTACAGCTATTGCTCCCGGCCTCGATTGCGGATTTTCACCAGTAACGAATGTCCATATATATTTGAGCATTTCCCATAACGTAAGGATTAAACATATAAACAAACCGACACCCGTTATCGTGTTGGTAAAGTTGCTGCCAACAGCACTGTCAAACCATCCGTCAATCACAGAAATGTCAAGTTCACACATTGCTTGCAAAATGATTGTCGCTGCTAGAAAGTAAATGGTTGACACGATAGCCATGATAAGTTTTATGGCAAACGATATGACAGTATTTACCAGTAAGCCAATACCAGCCAGTCCTTTAAGAGCTGTTAAAAAAGTGACCATTAAACTTCCTCCCTTCATCAAATAATAAAAACAAAAACCGCCGCTAGAAGCGGCGGGAAACTACTTGTTTTGTATGTCAACTAATTTCACATTACTTACGGTGTAGGCGTTGTCGTTCCACCACCAGTGATGCTTTCGCCAACGGTTTGTGCAATTGACAGAATTCCACTTGCTGCAAAAGAAACTACAACTGCGAATATAGATGCCCAAGTTGCACTCTTTGCTCTGTTTACTGTTTGCTGGTCCATTCCGGGAAGACGTGCGATAATCTGGGATGCAATAATGCCGATAACTCCGGCGGGAACAACCCAATGCTGCAACATCGTTACAGCATCATCCAAGATGCTTTTAACCTGCGTGTCCATCGTGTCAAATACGCCTGCATAAGCGCTAACCATACTTGCAACCATAATGGCAAGCATGATAGCGTAAGTTACCATCGCACGACGACCAGCCGCACGAATGCGTTCTGCCTGTTTCAGTTTCATACGAATTCCTCCATTCATTTTTATTTTGCGAAACAAGACGTCTTGTGATTTGGTTCATCCAACTATCACGCTACAACTATATTAACTTTGCGCAATACATAACTGGCTACTGTTTTTCGCTTTTTTGGCTACTATTTTACTCATTTTTTGGCTACTACAACACTCCAAAAATAAACATATACACAAAAAAGAAAGCTCGATGCCTTCGCAAGACACCAAGCTTTCTTTTTACAGTTTGTTATTGAGCGGCAAGTCGCGCACAAAGAAGGTCGCTTACGCCACCAATTTTTGTGTTCGAAACAGATGCAAGCATAGCATTTTTATTTCCAATAAGATTCATTTTCACCTTTGCACGAGTGATAGCTGTATAAACCAGATTTCTCGTAAGCATAAAACGGTGAGAATAACTTATCGGCATAATCACTGATTTAAATTCACAACCTTGTGAAGAATGCACTGTGATTGCATATGCAAGTTCAAGATTTTTCAATCGTTCCGGAGGAAATTCGATAATTTCACCACTGAAATCGATTTTCAACGTTGCACCAACATCCTCAGAAATAACTTCAACAACCTTACCGATGTCACCGTTAATAACATCTGTTGCGTTCTTCTTGTTGATAACGCGGTCACCAACTCGGAAGTGTCTTTCGCCGGAGACGGCATCAAGCCTTCCTTCTACAGGTGGATTGATAATCTCTTGAAGTTTCTTATTAAGCATATTGGAAGACAGTGGGTCTTTATCACTCTTATGTGTCGGTGTAATGACATATGTATTATCAAAGCCATATTCTCCAACACTCTTTGTGAATTCATCAATAACACTCTGCACAATTGCATTTTCCGGAACCTCTGTGAAAACGCAATCCTTTGAGAAGTTTAAATCACAAGTGTTTCCCGTGTTTACCTTGACTGCGACATCTGCAATCATACTACCGGATGCTTGTCGATAGTTCTTTGTGAGGCGAGTGACATGGACTTTTCCACAGTCAATCAAATCGCGAAGAATTGCACCGGGTGTGACTGACGGAAGCTGGTCAACATCACCAACAAATACAATATGAGTTCCGGGAGTACAGTCGGTTGCATCAATGAGGAAATTTGCCAAGTGAATACCAACCATAGAGAACTCATCTACAATGATAAGACCACCAGCGAGTTTCTGACCATCGCCCGGCGCTTCAAATCCAGATGGTGTATCTGCCGGAACGAGTCCCAGAGTCTTGTGGATTGTTTTTGCTGGTCTTTCACAGCTTTCTGTCATGCGCTTTGCTGCCAAACCTGTAGGAGCCATAAGAGTGATTTGTCCGTCAGGGTAAATTTTCTCGTAAGTCTCCATAATGGCTTTCAGTACAGTTGTCTTACCAGTACCGGGACCACCTGTAACAACGGAAAACAAGTTGGATGCGGCATACACAGCAGCTTCTTGATTCGGATGCAACTGAATGTTCGGATGCTCCTTCTTCCATTGCTCAAATGCCGCACAAAACTTTGCAGCATCTTGTTCCGTTGGAGTTTGAGCACCAAGCTCAAGAATTCGTTTTGCAAGTGCCTTTTCCATATCAAAATCTTCGCGGAGATATAAAAATCCATTGGGACCAACAGTGCTTGCAATTTTTTTCTGCTGTTTAAGTCTATAGATAGACTCATTCACAATAGACTCTTCAACCGGGCGAACACTTCCGTTGATTTTTGGAATGTTACAGGACAGGAGTTCCATCGTTTGATAAAAATGTGCAGGTTTCTGAACAACAATAGAACAGTTCTTGGCTCGCAATGTTAACAATGAAGCCATTACAGCCGCATCGATACGTTCTGGTTTTTTGGGTTTATAGTCCTGAGCCAACGCAATTTTATCTGCTGCATCAAAACCAATGATGCGAGTTGTTGAATAAGGGTCTTTGGTAACCGTATCAAAAGCATTTGAGCCGTATGCGGTAACAAGCCTTCTTATAACTTGAGGGTCAACAACTTTTTTTAACAGTTTTGTAAGCGCAGCGGTTGCAGAAGCAACTTCTATATGTTTAGCAAGAAGCTTTGCTCTTCGCTCCGAAAGCCCCTTAATAGATGCCGCAGCAATCATCGGGTCTTCTGCTACCTTTTGAATATCTCCATCACACCAATCAACAATGGCGGCAGCAATCTTCTTGCCAATACCTTTTGTTGAGTTCTTTACAAATTCCAGTGCGTCTTTTTTGTTTTTCGGTACGCAAGGAACAGCATACTGGAGTGTGAATTGAAGTTCATTGTTTTTCTTATAGCGTGACCACTCGCCCGTGAGTTCGAACGACTCTCCAGCATATTTAGGTGAAATGATTCCCTTTACTGTAAAATAAGGTAAATCTTCTCCACCCGTAGGAATCTTATCTTTTTCGTTCGTTTCAAACAGGCAGATACGCCAATCGTTTTTTGCAACCAGTTCCTTTCGAAATCTGGAAACAATTGTAACCTTCTCCCCTAATTGCATTTCATATCCTTCTTTATGAAACACGCCAGTTTAACATCTTATCCCAACAGGCGTTTGCAAACACCGATACATTGTTTAAACGTATCGGAACTTGAATCGCCAAGAGGGATATAGAACACTGGAATGCTATATCTTTTCGCTTCTTCAACAACATCCGATGGAATTTCCTTGTCCACGCTCACGACAATATCGCTTGCACCGACTTTCCCCTTTGTGGGAATATTTGTGGAATAATTCCAATCGGATTCATATACAGACACAGGCGATTCATCACAAATAGCCAATGCCCGAATTCCAAACAAGGCGAGCTTCAACTCAACTATCTCAACCGCCTCGGAAGCATTTCCCTTCGAATTCACAAATACATGGATTCGACGAATAGCCATTAACACATCTCCTTTCGCAATTCACGTAAACGGCGACCACCACCAGAGTAAGAAATATAATTCTTCAAGGCGGTATGCCAATCAGGATGTTCACGTTCAAGTTTCTCGATGTCAGCCTTGTTCATCTTTGGCGTAGACTGATATTCAAGATACTTGATAACATATTTGCAGTTGTTCGCAGAATCTTCACAAATTGCAAAAGTGTTTTGTCCCATTGCATAAAAAACAGGACCGAGTTCATCCTTTAATTGTTCATCTAATGCTTTCTTTTGTTTTTCGAGTGCTGCAATTTGCTGCTTCAAAGCATCTGCTTTTTCAAGTGCAGCAGCATAAACAGCAGGGTCAAGAGTAATAGGCGTTTTGTTTGCAACGCCTTTGCCCTTATAGCGGCGGGCTGTTTTAATAAGCAGTTCACCGTTGCCGTTCGGTTCAGGTTCGATTTGAGAAAGAACACTTCCGTTCCAAAATTCTTCACACTCCTGAACAATTTCCATCTCCATATCAAGGTCACGAATAGCGTGGCTATAAGTCACCGTATCGCGGTCAAATAACGCAACCAAGTATGCATCATCGACGTTTACCATGAACATCTGTTCCTGCACCTGTTCGAGATAGTATTCAGGAATGTTGTTATCTGCATAATGGCTCTTTGTGTGAATACTGGGAGCCTTGAATTCCAGAACCGACCAATGACCATCAGGCCACTTCATCATTGCATCAAGATTACACGTCAAGAACGGATATTTTTCATTGCTGAAAATCATCGTCTCAACATGGACTTCGCAACCATCAAATTCCGGGATTTTTTTAATATACATTCGCAGATAGCTCTCGCAAATATGTCCCCACAGGAAAATCAACTGTTTTTTCAGTTCTTCTTCCGGTGTGCATGTTACAAGTTCAGCATGACCAAGTTTCTGGTGCCAAAGGTCAACATTATTGGTAAACGGATTTGTTCCCATTACGGCAGATACTTCTGATGCGCCGATACAAATACGACGACGATTATGCCATTCGTCTTCAGATAATTTTGAACCATCCACAACACGAAGCGGGTCATAATCGCACTCATTAAAGAACTTGCGAGCTTCATCCGAAGCGTTCGCAAGAACTTCTTCTCGAAGCGCTAAACCAAACTCGGTATTCATGTTTTCAAGATGATACGGGATGTCAAGACTCTCTGTCGTTGCTCCTTTATCTGAACCATCAAAGCTCCCAGTCTGATTTAGTACATCAGACAAAAAAGGATTTTTAACAGAAACGTTGTAACGAGAGCAAATTGTATCAACAATTTCTTTTTTTCCGTAGACAATAACCTGTCGTTCGATTTCTGGCTCAAAAAAGGCGAAAGCGGAAACGATGTCAGCAATTCCACTCTTTTGAAACATATTAACCGTTTCAAAAAGGTCTGCTTTATCGTCTTCATTGTTTGCCATTAAACCAAGACCAAGACAAAGTGCCGCACGGGTTGTGTCAACACCATACTGCTCTTCAAAGTTTTCGATAATATTAGTAAAACTACTCATAAACACTCTCCTGTTTTAAAGAAATAGGTGGGTAGCACATATTGTGCCACCCACCGTTCGGTTTGTTTCGATGGGTTAATACCTCTTAATATCCCTTATAATCACCGGGAATATTGCCAAGGTACTGCCAATCCATGCCTGCAGCTCGACCAACTTTGAGTGCTGTCTTGAACTGCAGCGCAACATTGTTCGGGTTATCTCGTACCACAAAAGCATACGCATTTGCGATAGCGAGGAAGCAATCAAATGCTGTTGCCGGATTCTTACCGTACAGACTCTTAAAGTTCTCTGCCGCCTCATGACCAGCCTTTTTGGCAATATCCAAGTTCGCCATTGCACGCAAAAGTGCGTTGTAGGCGTTTTTCACCTGAACATTCTGAAGACTGTCAATGTTTTTAGCTGCGTTGTTCATCATTGTATCGGACTGCTTGAACGACTCGACAATACTGTGCATCAAGCCGTCAACACGTTCCGTATAATTTCCGCTTCCGGTATGAACAACACGAAGACCCTTCTCACTGTCACACATTGGAACGGTTACTCCGCTATGACCAGAAAGCGCAAACGCCGGGATAATGCGGAACGCACTGCTCGCAGTATTACTCGAAGCAAACTGCAAAACGGGATAGTAACCACCCTGATAGAGCGTGTTAAATCCCTTAAGAATCTGGTCTTTATACGCAGAAAGGTTCAACTCCCAAGTTGTCGTCGTATGAGAAATGTACATATTCTGTACAGTCGCTTTCGGATAGGTCTTCTTCCAGAAAGCTTCGAAAACCTTTGCAATGTCACTGAGCTTGCCATAGGCGAACTTCTCAGAATTCATTGCGCGAATTTTGTTACAATTCTCAATGATGGAAACGCCTTCAGAGCTGTTCTTGAACTGCCCGTTCAACTCCGTTGCTGCGTCTTCTTCGGATTTCTTCCAATGGCGCTCAAAACCATTTCTGGTAAAACCAGCACGGGTAGAAAGACCCTCAATGGCAGACCAACCGATGGGAATGATTCGACCACCATCCATTTTCAAAGCCAAACCCGTACCACCATGACTCTTCATCGTGGAAAGCACAGCTTCGACATCAGCTTTCATGTTCGCTGCCATCTGTGCCACATGCAGCGGGGCATCCATAACAGAAACCACCTTAAGATTTTTCTGAATCGGGTCGATTCCAATGCCAGTCGCCTGCATATCCTCATCGTGCGTATACACGGTTTCGGTTGCGGCGATGTCGCACAGAGCTTTGTAAAAATCTTCCCACTTCACGAAGGAACTTTCCCAGTTATCGCTGACAAAGTTTGCATAAAGTGGTGCCGTCGATACAACGGGAGCTGTATTTGCGTTTGCTGCAGGTGCAGCGGCAATCGTGTTCTGATTGGCAACATGCGGTACACTTACAGGTGCAGCCGACTTCTGCTGCGGCTGAGCCGCCTGTACAGAAGGCTTAGACTGAACCGGATTAACGACTGCTTTACTCTGCGTCGTTTTTGCAACTACAGGTGCGGGTGGGATAGGAGACGCGACAGGCTTAGCGTTATCATACATGGCATCGTCTTCGTTATCGGCGATTTCGTGAATGTTGAACTTGAAGAATCTCTTGATGTCTTCATCATCACCAACATCACGAATAATGTCCTCAACCGTTTCGACAGACGGCTCAAAAGTGGAACTCTTAAATTCCATAAAGTCGTTGTAATCAAGGGCATCAATGAGGTCATCCGGGGTAAGTCCATCAACGGAAATGTCATATTTTTCCGCAATAGCAGCCATAACGATTGCAGGACCGTAGTCGTTGACCCATGTGGCAACAACGTCAAAACCAAACTCATCGTTCACAATTTTTTTTAATTCAGCAATTCGAATAGACATAGAATTTTCTCCTCTGCTGCATTTTGCAGCTTTTAAAATTCACCATTTGTGGTGTTTTCTTGGGTGTTTCCACCTGTTTTTTTGCCCTTAATTTGTAGGGACTTCCATCAAGCAGTAAGTTTACTGCTTACACAAAGAAAAGTAGCCCGTGTCATACTCTTGGTTTGAGTGCTGACACTGCTACTCCTTTCATTGATTTTCTTGATATTTCGTGGTTACTTTTCTTGTGCTTTTGTACTATACCAACATTGCACACGCAAAACATAAACCGCGTACTGCTGATACACAGTGCGCGGTTGTCATCAAGTTGCGGCGAGATTTCACATCGGTATAAATCCACTTATCCACTGTTCTATTTTTTTTCGTTCATCCCTATTGCTTAGGTAGTAACCAGTTTTCAAAACAGACTTTTTTTCAACAGAATAAATTGATTCACATTCATTATCCACAATACATGCTTTACAATTTCCGTTTTCATCTGATAAGTAAATTTGAAGATTATCTTTACTAACACCTATACATTTTTTTAAACTCACAATAGTCAAATTACTGCTCGTTCTATTACTCCAGTTGTTTGAAATTACCAAACCATAACGTAACTCATCAGCAGATGTTGTAACACTAATAACATCACCCCACTTGTAGCCGTTTTCACATAAAAGCGGAGAAAACAGTTGCTTGTTCCAGATTTTTTGGGATGAAATCTGAATAGATACTCCTTTTTTTATATTATTCCAAACATCTGGCATAGATTCTTTAACATTGAGACGAAGCCCAATAGAAAGAATTTCGGATTCTATTGACGTTATATTTTCGCACAATGCAATACTATCTCTCGTAAGCGCACATTCTCGTGCTGGCACGTATATATGTGTTGGTAAATCCTTTTTATGTGCTGTTGTCATTGGTATGATGACAGTTTCGTGTCTTATTAAATTGTTGTGCAATACAATAGCTGGTCGTCTTCCCGTTTGAATACAACTCTCATCTTTACTTTTTAGTGGAGCCCAAACGACATCCCCAATTTCAAATAGCACTTATTATCATCTACTTCCTTTTATTTCTGCGATTACTATACCAACATTGGAAATGTGTACAAAAAGCCCTCTCCTAACGCATTCTGCTACACGTAACAGATACATTAGAAGAGGGCTTCTTTATTTAGTTTCCATCAATTTAAGAAGTTCATTTTTATCGAACCAGACATACTCCGATACCATGATTCGCTCATCTCTCAAACAACAAACCACTTCATTTGATGTGTCATCCATAAGGATGTCGATGTATCCACATCGACCAGAAATAAGGCGTTTTGCTGCTTTGTCTACTACGGAATCACGAAGTACATAGAGCTCCCCATGTGCTATTTTGTCGTAGTTATCAGAGGTCGTTTTTTTCTTATGAAGATAATATTTTACACAATAAGTATTATCGCTAACACCTTGTTTTGTAAAGCATTTAGAAACTTTCGCCTTTTCCTTTTGCTCTTTAAATTCGAATCGCATAATTTTCCTTCTTTGCCTTTCAAATATCTAAAATAGCTATAATTCACATATAAGCTACAGTTTTCTTAAAGAATAGAGATTAAAAATCTCTTGATTGTTTATCCATAAAGAATTATACTTACTTTGCATTTATTCGCACTAATCGTAATTTTGGGCAAAAAAATAGCAGAGGCATTGGTATCCACCGATTGGCCCCCTTCCGGGGGCGGTTTTGCCCCTGCCGCTTTCTACTACCTCAACGATAAGCCGTTGAGCCCCTTTTCAAAGACGTGTCGCCTTCCAAGTTGCCAACCCGCACAGCTCAGTGTTTAGAGCCGTAATCGCGTCGCCAATAACAGTAACTCTACTGATACCTGCGGCTGAATTGTAATCTTGTATGCCATCCAAGAAAAGGGGAATTAGAAATTGACTATCTATAATATACCAAAAGAAAAACCAGCGGGTTAAAAAATCCGCTGGCGCAATGTTAATTTTTTGTGAACAATTTTCCGATTATATTTATTCCTTTTACGTAAGGGTCTTCCCAGTAGCGTGAGTCTTTTGAGTTGTTTCTGTTATCTCCCATTACAAAATAGGAGCCATCTGGCACCACAAAAGGTCCGAAATTCAAATTTGTGTTTGGCTCTTCCTTGAGCCAGCTTGTTTCATCATAGTAATTCCCGTTTATGTATGTCTTTCCATTTTTTATTTCAACAATGTCTCCTCCAACCCCAACAATACGCTTAAGGAAGCATCGTGGGTTGTCTTTACTTTGAGAATCTTGTTTTGCTGTGGTTTGGAAAACAATAATGTCGCCCCTCTGTAAATTATTCCTTTTCCCATACAGTCGAATTGCTGTAAACGAAGCGCCAGTCATTACTGTGTCTTCCATACTCTGACTTGGTACATATCCAACGCAAAACACACCTCTGAACAGAATGATAGAGATACAAAAAACAGCAAGTGGTAGCTTTAAAAATTCGTATATTTTTCGTATTATTTTATTCATAAATCATGGCAAGGAATTCCTCAACTTCAATCGTATGGGAATTGCTCGTTCACATCCTTTCTAATAAATTATACCTATATATTTTTGAAAACATACTTTCTATTACTACAAAAACAAAAAAAGACATGTGCTTGCTATTTCTAGCAAACACATGTCAATCCTTTGTCACCATTATCGTTATAAAAGTCTTCTTGACTACCGAGACATAGTGCAGAACACTATGTTGTCAATGAGACTTTTTGATTGAATTGTATTTCTAACGACAAAAAATACAATTTCGTGTCACATGTCGAAGCTCAGCCCGGACATGATTATTCACTAAACCAACTCGGTATTGGTTTTTGCGCTAGGGAAATGATGACAAACTTGCCCCAAAGAAGAGGAAACGTCACACGCATGAACCTCTGCTTCCGATGAAACGGTCAGAGGATACAAGCAATGAAAACGCCTCAACCACTTTCACGGCCTATGACTAAACGTCAAAAGTCTTGAAAGTGTTTTTGTGATGGCAAGACCTTTCACCACGTTACCTTACTCCTCCACAGGCAAATGCGGAAGTAGTAAACTTGCAGTTATGCAAGTGTGGCGCACCAAAAAGGATATTACTCCTTTTTAGTGGCAGAGGGGGAAGTTTCCTCTTCATCGTTCCCGCTTTGGCAGGTTCGGAAGAGCGCGGAGTGGCATCTCCACACCGTCCGAAGCACCAGAATGAGTACATCCAAAAAGATGATACCCACTCCGAGTCGGATGATGAGGAAACCCATTGCTGTCAACATGCTAAC
>ENA-OQHI01000462-OQHI01000462.1-human-gut-metagenome-genome-assembly--contig:-NODE-462-length-26722-cov-4.662864_pt1 | contig 26722 bp, 22 predicted proteins | sample MGYA00242561_ERZ504713 | MGnify/ENA primary metagenome ERZ504713 (study PRJEB26092, sample SAMD00036217) | human gut metagenome | host: Homo sapiens | study: EMG produced TPA metagenomics assembly of... | reverse complement strand
ATGCCTGCAAATTTTTGCCTTGTCTGCAAAAAAATTTGCTCGAAAATCCGCATATATTTCCTACGAACACAAGCTCTTAGAAAAAAATCCCCGTTTCGAAAAAAACGGGGAATCTCTGGTGCGGATGACAGGACTTGAATTTTATTCCCCAGATGTTTCAACTTGCTGTAACATTCATTTTATCTCGTATTTGCGTCATTTTTTCATTTTGAGATGTTCTATGTTATTGCCCTTTACACTGCCTTTTTGAAACGTATAAAGGACAAATAAAGGACAGCGTTATGTTTACGCTCCTGTTATTCTGTTTTAGCAGAACATCATCCGAACACTGCAAATGTCCATAAAATTGGGAGTAGAGCTTATTGAATAATATATCTTGGTGAAAATCGCTACTCAATTTTACATCTTTATGAAAATACGTTCTTTTAGTATAATTTTACTAAAAGGATGTGATTTCGTTGTACAAATTGACTAGATGCGGCATTTCTTCTCAAAAAACCAAAACAGCAAATCAATATGTCACAAGAGATGCTCAGACACTGCTAAGTGCCTTATCGAAAATGTCGATAAAAAAGGCTACAGCTGAGATACAGACAGAGTTGGACAAACTACATGAATTCTACCAAGAAGCAAATAAAACGTCAATTACGATACCTGAGATTTTGCGAATTGGAATATACTATCTGGCATATCGTTATGCCAAGGAACAAGAAATATCCGGAAGGTCAAATCGTATCTCTATTGAGAAATACATAGAGCATGAACTTGGGCTGAGTAAGAATGCATTTAACAAATGGCATATGCACCCTAGAAATGATTACGCTTTCTTTCAAGATAAGGTTCGGCTGCACATTTATCGACCCGGAAGAAAAACTGGCAATTTGCTTAATATGATTCGTTATCTGGCGGTCACCTCAGAGTGCGAAAATTTTGTTGATGTCTTTGGGGGTACTGGAGCCGTCAGCGTTTCGATTTCTGCTTACTTTGAAAATGTATATACCAACGAGTTTGATATGATATTGGCTAATTTTCTGCGTTGTGTGAAAGAAGAACCCGAAGAAGTCATTGAGCAATGCAGAAGTTTTTGCAAGATGCTTACTGAGGATGATTTCACGACACATCCTAAATTTTCTGATGTAATCAGTGAGATGCAAAAACGGCGTGTAAAACCTTATTATGCTACATCGACCGGAAAATGTATGAGTTCAATTCTTGCTTTCTATACGAGTGCAAAATCCGTCTTTGGACATGAGGATTTGTCGGAAGATTTGATAAAAAGCAATCCAGTCACAGTTGCCGCTATGGCATACTTTATTATGGGTTTCAAGGTCAAAGCTCCAGTTGCAGATAATAATATTTCAGGGTTAGATGTCAAGTCTTACATTGACTATTTGATTCGTTTGGGATACAGCTATAAAGCTAAAAAGCCCAGAAAAACGAAGTTGAAGATTGAAGACTTAGATACCAAAACAGATTTGAAGATTCGACTTTCCATGGCAATCCTCAATAATACAGATCAGTTTGATGAAATTGATTTTGGGAAATTGCACGGGAAAACAGAAATTGAAAAATACAGCAAGAGACTGCAAAATGTCAGTCTGTATTCAAAGGACTTTGAAGAACTGTATCGAGAGCTTGCAAATGGGGTACTCAAAGACAAAATGGCGAATACGATATGGTACTTTGATCCACCCTATTTCTGCACAGTACAGTATGATATTAAATTTTCCGATGACCAGCACGTTGCACTCATTCAGATTCTAAAAAGGATTTCTGATGCCGGAGGAAAATGGGCATTTTCCTGTAAAGAACGTATGACAAATAAAAGCGAGTCTGAGAAAAAGAAGAAAAAAGCAAACGAAGAAGGAAAAAATATCATCCAAGATTTCTATACTTATTTTCAGGCGTTTCTTGCGGATCAAGAGCTTGTGCTAAAAGATAGGGTCTATGTGTGTCAAACAGCATCAGTTCCTACAAGAAATCATAAGCTATATGTATATCACACTTCTAATGTCGCAGAAGATCGTCCGGTATATGAAATTGTCATAACCAATTTCCGCTGTGACACGAAAGATGCAAATTCTCCTAAAGAGCCTGTTATGGATTGTCCGGCAATGGTGCTAAAAAAATATGTAAATATGCCGGGTATCCCTGATGTTCAGGTAGAACGATATGAAGATTTTTTAATCCGTATAGAAAAGGAACTGAGTTCCGATACGGAATCAGACAGTTCTAATGAGATCTGTGAAAATGCGTTATTGAGTTCTTGACGGCTCATTTTTCACCCTTGAATCCTGCTGATATGCAGCTGTTGTATTGAAATTCGCCAATATAATTGGGGGATTGAAAGTATATCAATTTCCCCGATTTCCGGCGGAGTTGAAGCGTTTACGAGGCGTAACTGGGGGATTGAAAGCGAGTTGGTATCGCCGCTTATAGATATAAAAATGCGATTCTTTACAAGAAAAATCGCACGGTTCATTAGAAATTTGCACGGATACTGCACTTTGATACTTTGATGTCAACAATGAGTTTTAGGGCTTTTGGCAAGAATTTTGCAGAGATCATAGCGAATATCCTGTTTTTCTCCGTGAAAACAGCGTAAAAAACGTCCTCTTTCTTTTTCAAGCGTAATATGAATGGGAAAAGAGCGACTTCCCTTTAGAAATGGGGAATTTCACAAAATGACTGGAGTTTTTTAGACTGCACTGACTTCCAACTTGAGTTTTTTTCTTGGTAATATACCATTATGGTAAAGGTACTACGGAATTATTCAAGATTCAAATATAGAATGATATTTCATTCGAGTTTCAGTATTAAAAGTGTAACATACAGTATAACTTTTGTAAACTGAATAAAGATCATAATTAATAATAATAAATTAATTGATCAGAGCGATAAGCAGATAATAAGAAGAACAGACATGTACACTTTATTCAGATTCAGTTCTGAATAGTTAAGGAGAGGTGGAAATAAGAAAATGAATTTATTGCTCAGATGCATATTGAGATTTTTGAATTTGCGGCAAAGTAGCAGAGCTTTCTATGTTATGTCGTTGATGCAGGAATGCAGGGGTACTAAGAAAGCACATAGATACGAGGATTCTTTCGCAGTCTATGTGCTTGGTCATTCAGATTTTAATGGAGTTTTGGATAGTCCAGCCAGATACGCATTGAGGAGCTGTTTATCTGCCTTTGACAAGGTACGATATCTTTCTAATAAAGTTCGTTCCTCTGCGGAGATAGCGTCTGTATTGAATACAGGGGTACTCATATTCTCAAAGAATTCTGACATGGTGATTTGAAAGCCGTTACATATTTTTTCTAAGGTGAGAACGCTTGGAACAGTACTGCGAATGAAAATGTTGTTGAGCGAGGAATAAGAAAGTCCTGATTCTTTGGCAAGACGATAGATTGACCAATCTTTTGCTTTGAGAAGTTCCTGCATTCGTTGTAAGACGAAGTTTTCGTTGTTGAGTTTCTCCATAAAGGGGTATCACCTCGATTGTAAGTTATACAATCATTGTACAACATAACCAAGGTAAATGGGTAGATGCAATTTTGAGATGTACATAATATAGATTTTTAATGCTCAATAGAGAATTATCATTGACTTTCACTTCTGAGAGTGATATAATAAAATTACAGCGATATGAGTTATATGATAACAGATATAGAATATTCGGTAATATCGCAAGTTTTATAAGAGAGGTTCTTTTTATTGTGGATTTCAAAGAGAATATAAAAAGGATCTGGGGTACTACAACGAAGAAGAAAATTGTTATTTCCGCTGCTGCATTGGCAGTTGTTGCAGCTGGGGGTATCACAACCGGAGTTGTCGTAAACCACCAGAAAGATTCAAATCAGAGTATTTCAGTGGATGCAGAGAAGACAGAGCAGACATCCACATCAACGAGCACAACCAAGGCAACCACAACAACCACGACAACGACCACCACAACATCGACATCCACTTCCGAGACGACAACGTCCACGACCGAGAAGCCGAGGGAAGACGCAAAGGACGCAGATAAGGGCAATAACGATGACGGCGGTTCTGCGGAGACTCCGGTAAACGATAATACGGGTAGTGGAAATAGTGGCAATACGGCGGCAGCTCAGCCGAGCAATTCAGGTGGTTCGAGCGGAGGCAATAATACGCCAGCTCCTGCACCCACGCCTGCACCAGCTCCAGCCCCTGCACCGACACCAGCTCCTGCACCTGAGCCTACACCTGCTCCTACTCCACAAGAGTGGCATAGTGTTTGGGAGGGTACACCGAATTATAATTACGCAATTAGTTTAGGCTGTGATGCTGCTAAGGCAGGAACTTATGCAAATCTTTGTAATATTTGGGGTGCAGATAGAGTTTCTATTGGTGACCCAGAGACAGGTGCTGGCACAACACTGTGGGTACTGACTGACCCTGATAATGATATTTGGACTTGCGGAGGTTAATTTACACCATAAAGACCTACTACTCCGATATGTCAGATGAGAATAATAGTCAATGAATAAATATAGCCATCCGATATGGGTGGCTATTTTTATGACAATTATTTTCAAGACCACTTGACTTTAGCTAATATAAATGTTATAATGATTACGTTACTTAATAGCACCTAGTAACGTTCTAATGATTTCGGTGATGCAGAATACAGCTGTTTGTGTAAGGATGATTTGAAGAGTTGCCATTTTGTTCACCTCTTTTCGTTGGGGTATCTAGATGTTATAATAGTTACGTTAAGTGGTATTGTGATTAGTTGATAGCATCAACGATGACATCAACAATTTTTGATGTAATATGGATAGCGAGTCCAATAAGAATTGCTTGCAATGTCAGCATAATATCACGACCTTTCTTAGAGGTGACTGGTGGAGCAGTCACCTCTTTATTTTTAGCCTTATCAGTGGTTTTGAGGCTAAAATAATAATACCATACGCTCGGTATATAGTCAATAAGATTCTTTGTAAGTATTGAAAAAGTTTCTATGGTCAATTTCAGGTGTCAAGGGGTATCTAATATTAGCTGGTATATAAGAAAGGGATACTATATCACAGGTTTTTACAGTGGAGATTTTAATTTTTGTTTTGCTATGCGGAAAAGCAAGAGAAATAATTGTAAATTGATTTACCTTGTTGATTGATTTATTAAGATATTTCTGACATTTCTTAATGAGATGACTTGACATAAAGAGAGAAAAATGGTATAATGATTACGTTGATTGGTATTATGGTTACTTGATAGCATCTAATGCTATCTTGATGAGTTGCTGTACGCAGAATGCTGCGGAGCTTTTAAGAATAAGTAGCAACATGATATCACAACTAAGAATGAATAAAGAAGATAGAGATTACTACGGTGTAATCTCTTTTTTTTATGCCCTACTTCCCCATTTGGCAGTTGAGAGAATGATAGGGTATGTGAGCAGACAAAAAGATTCATATGATATGAATCACCACGAACAATCTTGTATTTCCAGTATAGCAGATGACAAAGAAGATGTCAAGAATAAAGCTTGATATTGTTATAAAAATCTGTGATTTATACAACTCAGTTGAGTTCTAGCATTGCGTTGTTGTGATATTTTCTAATGAGGGGTACTGATTCTCAGAATAGGATAAAGCTGTCTGAGCAGATGAAAAACAAGGCGTAATTGGGGATTCAACAAGACTAGGATTTCAGCTGTAATCCTCTTATTGGGGTACTACAATTTATAAAACTGCAAGGCTGTTGCATCAAATCGGTGCAGCAGCCTTTTCTTTTTCCAGAGATATTGTGCTTTAGAGAGAATGAGATGGAAAACAGCGTAATACAAGATCAAGGGGTATCTTATTTCCACGTTCGTGGTATATAGAAAGTGAGATGCAAAATAGGAAGTGTTTCTTTTCTTTTTTGAAAAGAAACGGCTGCAAGATGCAGTCACTGAAATTCAAGGAGGTTCAAATCATGAAAACAGGTTTATCCCCTACAGATACGTTATTTTGGAAAAGAGTTGAGGATTTGTCCTATGATGAAATATAAAATTATGCACAGAGATTCTGTGATTGCAGAAGCAAACGGTTTTGAAGTTACTGAGATTCTGAGTTTTGATTTTAATCAAGCACTTATCGGCTCATGGCTGCCTGAAATAGCAACATACATGAAAGAAACGGCTCAGGCACTCTTGAATAACGAGAAAGCCCTTGAGATCATGAAACGGAATGCTCTGAACAGAACGTCTATTGCATATGCTGCAAATTATGCCGAGAAGTGCGTAAAACAGCATATGGCAGATGCGTTTAATGAGATGTTTTTTCCGTGGGTAAACAATCAGGTTCTTCAGATGGCAGAATTTCTGCTTTCTTGGTTAGAGAAATCATAAGGGGTATCTTACAGATGCTTTTGGCATAAAAGCACCAGAACTGCATTTGTAAGATTCACAGCTGTTTTTGACATTGTAAAATTCAGCATGGTAAGCTTTCAGAATTCATGGGAGTTTGCCAATCTAAATGCTGAAATATTTTGAAAATTGGGAGCTTATTTCGCACTTGAAGTTTTTATGGCACTTTCGATTTTACCTGAAATTTTAATTGGAACTTATTATGAGATTTCAATAATGACAGAAGATGCGTTCAAAATCATATAAGCTGAAATCGTGCAATCCTATAGGAAAACGATGCATCTAATCTATGAATTGGGGTACTCAACTAGAATCACCGTACCTAATAGCAGACAGAATTTCAAGCTATTTCTTCGGCAGCGAGTTATGGATGCAAAAATCTTTCAGGGGAAGTTTTCAAGAAAATATTGTGCGAGAACAAGCCTGAATCATGGGCAGACAGGCAGAAAAAATAGAGATATTTTGTGCTTTGAGTTTCTATAAGGTTTTTGGATGTGAAAATAACCCTGTAGAAAAATCCTTGATTCCAATTTTCCAGTATGCTATTCTTGAAGCAAAAATACAGACAGAAAGAAGGAAATACATATGCAAACGCCAGAACTATTATATCTGCATTCACAGTGGAGTTATGCCTTTCGATGTCAGCAGTTTCAGATTGTTGCTACGGAGCAGAACAATTTTTCGGTGATTTATCTCGTAAAAGGGGTATCTATCCAAAAGAAACTGACAATCATGCAGATATGCGAAGAAACTTGCAGAAACATTTTTCCAGAAGAATTGACTCAGCTGATTATCGACTGTTGGGAAGATATTATCAAAGAGCCAGGAGAACTGCTGTTTTGCAGTGTAGACGATTTGATTTTTTGGCTTGAAGCATATCAGGCTTTTTAAGAATCAGAATCCGTAATCTGTGATTGCTTTTGATATTCCTGATACCAGGCACTCTGCTCTGCCTGGCTCATGTTCTCCCACTCTTCCTCCCGCTTTTCAATTTTCTCAACGGTGTATGCGTCCATGCCGTAGCACTCATTTCCGTCCATATCCTGATAAACCGCAATATCGTCTTCCAAGCCGTGATAGATATACTCGTGACGCATCAGGTTGCGAAAGGTGATATAATCCACTAAATGTTGATTCATGGTCTGCATGCTGCCGTAGTGCAGAGAGAGCGTTTCTACGATTTCAGCATAGTCCTTTTTCCCTCTGGAAAAATACAATTCTTCGAGAATGGCAGCAAGCACGTTGTCGTTGAATTGCAGGGTGACTGCGTCCTTGTCTGCCTTGACCAGCGAAACGTCGAAGTCCCGCAGAATCACCGCAAGAGCGGCAATCGTTTGTCCGGAAAACCGATCCTGGCTCTGGATCAGGCTGTCTGTGCTGACCTCAAAGTAATCCGCCAGTTTCTTCAAAATAATCGCAGACGGAACGCTTTTCTTATCGATATAATTGCGAATGGACTTGGGGTTAACCAAAATTTCAGCCGCCAGCTTGTTGATGGAGATGTTCCGCTTCCCCATGAGCCTTTGCAGCATGTCCGAAAAGTTCTTTTTCCACGCAGTTTCGTCAATTTCATAGTTATTCATCATGAAAATTCCTCCTTTGAGAATTGTCCTGTAGAAAAATCCTTGATTTCAAATGTCTTCTGTGATAAAATACAGTCAAGATTATAGTCTTGACTTATAGAGATAAAATTCCCAACAAATCTTATTATAACAATTTTTTTATTTTTTGTCAAGGCACTTGAGATGGAGGATTTGTTATGCTATCACATAAAAAATACATGGAGATTCAGAACCTGAACCCAGAAATCGGTGACATGTTTGAGCCTGGAGATCAGATCATCATTCAAGAAAAGATTGATGGCTCGAATGCCAGCTTTCAGTATGATCGGGAAACAGACAGCGTGATTTGTTTCAGCCGCAATCAGATCTTGTCGCCGGAATTGAATCTTCGCGGCTTTTACGAATGGGTACAAAAACTGGACAAAGAGCAAGTACATGCGGTTCTGGGCGACAATCTGCGAATGTTCGGAGAGTGGCTGGTACGGCATACTGTACCCTATCCGAAAGACTGCTATGAAACGCTGTACTGCTTTGATGTGTTCGATATGGAACAGCACTGCTACTTGCCGCAGGATCAGGTAAAAGCCCTTGCGGAGCAGCTGGGGCTGCGATATGTTCCTGTGTTCTATGAGGGACCTTTTACCTCGTGGGAAGACTATCAGCCATTGGTGGGAAAAACAGAACTGGGCGGTGAGATCGGTGAAGGAATCATCATCAAGAATCTGAGCACCCTGAGCGGCAATCTTGCATACACGAAAATCGTACACGAGAATTTTTCTGAAAACAAGAAAACGTGGAAAAAGAAACAACGCCGGAAGCCCAGTCCGGAGGAACTGCAAGAACACGAGCGTCTGCTGGAACTGGCAAAAACAGTTGTTACCAGACAGCGTGTACAGAAGATGCTCTACAAGCTGGTAGATGAGGGCGTGATTTCGGAGAATTTTTCTCGACAGGACATTCCCGCTATTTTTCAGCATCTGCCTTCAGCCATCTATTACGATTGCCTGAAAGAGGAGCCGGAAGTGGTCAATCGAATTGAAAAGTTTAGCAAACTGTCCAGCGAGATCAGCCGCAGTTTGGTAAAGGAAATTATCGCCGAAAAGGAGAGTTAATATGCGAAACATTGGTCTGGGAGATCGCATGAAGCAATACGAACAAGTCACACAAATCCGCTTGATACGGCGTATGCCGGTGATTCTCCGACTGGACGGAAAAAGCTTTCACCGCTTTACCAGAGGCTTTAAGAAGCCCTTTGATCCGGTAATGCTGACGGCAATGCAGAACACCATGCAGGAGCTTTGCAGCCGTGTAGAGGGCTGTGTGTTGGGTTACACGCAGTCTGACGAGATTTCTCTCGTGCTGTGTGATTATCAGCAGCTGGACACAGAGGCATGGTTCGGCAACAAGCTGCAAAAGCTTTGCAGTATTTCTGCAAGCATCTGCACCTCTGCCTTTCAGAAATATTTTCGGGAGGCAGCTTCCACTCTGGGATATACCGACTATCTGAAACGAGCAGATCAGGCGAATTTCGACAGTCGAGCATTCAATCTGCCAATGGAAGAAGTGAATAACTACTTCGTCTGGCGGCAGCGAGATGCGATACGAAATTCCATACAGGCAACTGCACAAGCCTATTTCAGCCACAAGCAGCTGAACGGTGTCAACTGCAAAAAAGCTCTGGAGATGCTGCAAACAGAGAAACAGGTCAATTGGAATGAATTTCACACTTCTCTGAAACGTGGCACTTGCTGTATCAAAATGCCGCAGCTGCTGAACCAAGGCACACCCAGTGAAATCGTTCGGGAGAAATGGTGTCTGGATTTAGAGATACCAGTATTCTCAGAGGACTGCACCTATGTGGAGAAACGCATTCACTTTGAAGATGCCGAAGCAGAGGAGGACATATGATCTTTTTTACCAGTGATCTGCATTTCGGGCATGAACATATTATCCAGTTCAACCACCGCCCTTTTCGGAATGTCACCGAGATGAACCGGCAGCTGATCTCCAATTACAATGCCGTGGTGCAGCCGGAAGATACAGTTTACCTGCTGGGAGATCTGTCTTTTCAGATTTCCGTTGAAAAGGCGAATGCACTGATCGCACAGCTAAACGGAAAAAAGCATTTGATATTAGGCAATCACGATAAGTCCTATGCACCGGAACTGTTTGAGGAAATTCTGATTTATCGGGATCTGCGGGAAATGCAAAAGTGGTGGGTGCTGATGCACTACCCACTTCTGGAGTGGAGAAGGGAACGCCATGGGGCGATCCACCTGCACGGGCACATTCATTCCAAAGGACTGGACAACAACCTGTCCAACTTGCAGAAAGGAATTCGCCGATATGATGTAGGCGTTGATGCAAACGGGTACTATCCGGTTGCCATGTCCACGATTCTGGATTTCTTTCAGTTATTTACCTTACAGATTTCATAAGCACACAAATTATAGGAGGCATGAAAATCAAATGTGTGACATCATAACAACCATTCAAGATGCAATTTATCAAATTGAAGAAGATTATCATGTCAAGGTAATATATGCCATAGAATGCGGCAGCCGTTTGTGGGGATTCTCAGCTGCAAACAGCGATTATGATGTGCGTTTTGTCTATGTAAAGCCAAAAGAGGAATATTTGAGGTTAGACCCATTTCCAGATGTAATACATCGAAAAGTGAACAAGATTCTGGATCTGGATGGTTGGGACTTGCAGAAAATGCTTCGCTTATTGTATAAATCCAATCCCTCTGTCTTTGAGTGGAATCAATCTACAATCATTTATTGTAAGACACCCCAGTGGGAGAGAATTTCTGGTGAGATTCCTCGATATTTTCAAGTTGCTACGGGATTTCAACATTATCTGCATCTGGCAAAGGGAAATTGCCGTTGGTTCTTAAAAGCTGCTGAGGTATGGGAGAAGAAGTATTTTCATGTGCTGCGTGCCATTCTTGCTTGCTATTGGATATTGCACCATCATACGCCGCCGCCATTGAATTTTATTCAGTTATGCGATGCAGAACTGGATTGTTCCATTCGTCCGGCAGTAGATCAGCTGCTGGAAAAAAAGCGTGCCGGAAAGACCAAGAGAAAAGGAAAACGCATTGAAGTTTTAAACGATTACATTGCAGTTTCCTTTGCAGATTTAGAAAAGAAGATCGCACAGCTGCCGAAAGAGCCATATCCTGACTGGCAAGAGTTAAACAGACTGTTTCTGGATACGCTGAATAGCTGCTCTTTTGCGTTCATGTCAGGAGGCATATCATGATACTGATCACCGGAGATTTACATGGAGAGCATGACATTCAAAAATTTTCCGTCAGCTGCTTTCCTCTGCAAAAACAGCTTTCACGAAAGGACTATGTAATTATCTGCGGTGACTTCGGACTTGTCTGGAGAGACAGTTCGGAAGAACGTCAATGGCTAAAATGGTTAGAAGACAAGCCGTGGACAACGCTATGGATTGACGGAAATCATGAAAATTTTGCACGATTAAAGGCGTTTCCAACGGAAAGATGGCACGGCGGTTTGATCCAGAAAATCACACCCCATATTTTTCATTTATGCCGTGGACAGATATTTCAATTGGAGGAATATCGTATTTTTGCAATGGGCGGTGCAGAAAGTCACGATAAAAAATATCGGAAGCTAGGGGTATCATGGTGGGAGGAAGAACTTCCTACAGAAGCGGAAATTCAAGATGCCACAATTGCATTGGAGCAAGCGAACTGGAACGTGGATATTGTACTCACCCACAGCCTTTCCACAAAAATTCAGCACGAGATGTTTGAAGGGTTAAGCTATACAGATAACCGACTGACAGATTTCTTCCAAGAACTCGATGAAAAGCTGGATTTTCGGTTTTGGTTTTCCGGACATTATCATTTGTCCCAGCGATATGATGCACGGCATATTTTGCTCTATGATGCAATTGTACAGCTCACAAAGAGCGGTTTTCTGAAACAATTTCCAAGTTATGTGCAGTTGGATTGAGAGCGTGTCCAGAACTGCAAGCTATTCACACAGACGTGAACCTCTCTCAACTGCATTCTAGCACGCACGATTTCCGGCGAATATGAAAGAGAAAGGATATTGACTTCGGAACAATCAAACGAAGATACTAGCGTGTTCGTATAAAATACCGGTTCAGATTTTGAATCAGTATTTTATTTCATGTGAGAACGCTATAGGTGACGGAGAATGATGAAAGGCACATTCAAAGACGGCTTAACAGCAACAGATTTGAAAGCAATGGGTATCAAGCTTTCACCAACACAATTTGACAGCAGCTTGCACTTTGACATTTCTGTCACTGGTGACAGAGTGGAAATCCTGCAGCGGCAGGAGATTTTTTTCAATGTGGTAAATTTCAATCTGAAAGCAGCAGGATTAAGCTTTATTCTCCGATTGGAATATGCAGAGCTGTGCAACCCGATGTATGCAATTCAGAAGAAGATGAAGCCTGCCGACTTCAAGGTTCGTGTTTTTGGCTCAGTTCGAGAAAATCATACGGCACTCATTAACTGGCAGCTGGAAGACATTAGAGCGGACATCAAGAAGATCTGGAAGAGCATTGTAAGTCAGATTCAGATGGTGAGAGCCATGAATGACGTAATCCCTGATGCAGACAAAATCATGGGAGCGTTCAAAGTCAAAGGGGTATCTCAGGATTACACTGGTACAAAGGTTCTTCTTGGTGGAGAGTTTGCAGGAATTCAGCCGAGCATTGCGAATATGACAAATGTTCGTGAGTTTGCTCAGACGCAGAATGGTGATATCGTGATGTATTTCAGTGGCAAGTATGCTACGTTCACATTGACAAATGGTGCTAAGGTTACTTTTGTACTGGAGAATCCTGCAACAGGCATGAAGAGCGAAAAGGAAGACCTGTATAAGGGTATCTTTTTTCAGAATACTTACTACAAGGAGAAGGTGTAGGTATTTTCGCATTTTCCAAATTTTCTTGTTTTGACCTTTTCTAAATTTGAATGCAGATCGTATTATTTTGTTTTAAGTTTTGCTGATTCCAATGCAATTTGTTTACTTGAGATTCTTTCATGCACTCAGCGGTGGTTTGCCAGGTATCACAAATCGGTACAATATTTAGTGACATTTTTGTTACTAAAAAACCTTTTGGGCAATGCTTTTCAAAAAAGAGACCTATTTTTCGTGTGTTTTTGAAATTCAGAATGACTGTGCGGCTGTGAGCCATTCTGAATTTTGAAATCACAAATTTTCTGCAAATGTATTCTGTCACAAATTCTTAATCTTGAGAAGAAAAAAAGGTTTTTTGAGCCTGCAAATCAGATCGTGCATATCCATAAGCAAGTGCGTTTGCAAAAGTATACTTTTATGGACGGACTGATTTCAGGTCGATTTAGCGTCTATAAGAGTGGTAATTTTTATTTACGAACGTTTTTAAATAAAAAGGGCTTTTATGCACGGATTAGGAGGCAGAGTTATGAAAAATGAACGCATATACGGGTATGTTCGGGTATCCAGTCAAAGTCAAAATGAAGATCGGCAAATGCGAGCGTTGCTGGAATTTGGCGTGGAAGAGGACAAAATCATTTGCGACAAAAAGTCTGGCAAGGATTTGGAGCGTGATGGGTATCTTTTCTTGAAGCATCATATTCTTCGCCCCGGAGATACGCTGGTCATCAAAGAGTTGGATCGTCTAAGCCGAAATAAAAAGGATATCAAAGAAGAACTGGAATATTTCAATCAGAACCATATTCGGATCAAAGTCTTGGATATACCAACCACACTGTTTGATTTTCCGGAAGAACAGAAATGGGTAATGAATATGATCAATAATATCTTGATCGAAGTCATTTCCAGCATTGCAGAATCAGAGCGTATCAAGATTCGCCAGCGACAGCGTGAAGGCATTGACGCTGCTTTGCAAAAGGGCGTAAAACTGGGGCGAGTACCGCTTTCAAAACCTGACAATTGGGAAGCAGTCATGCAGCGTGTTGAAAATCAGGAGATAACGGCTGTGGAAGCCATGCGTATATTAAACATGAAGAAAAGCAGCTATTACAAAATGAGAAAGCGTTATCCGCCTCAATAATTGGGGGATTCATTTTCATATTAAAAAGGCTGATAAGAGCCAGTCCATGGCACGGAAACATAGCTTTTTAGGCACTAGAGCGTCAAATTATTGATGTTCTAGTGCTTTTTTTATTTTTAAGTTCTGAAAAAGGGCGCGATTTTTCCGAGTTAACCGTAAAGGCTGTTTATATTCTTTTATCATGTGAGTATTGATATGAGCTGGTTCTTAGTAAGTGTTCAGCTGAACAAGTGCAGACGTTGTTTGCAATGCAGATTGTATTTTGTAAGTTCAGCTAGAACGTAAGAATATATTTTTCTGGATAAATGGAGGTAAAACAATGACAGCAAGTAGAAAGAACGAGATTATTGCTCAGCTTGTGGGTATCTTGAACGAATTGATTGAAGTTGACGATTCTGAGGAGGTGACCGAGATCTCTCCCGACACCGTGGAGATGCTGACGATCAAAGAAAGCACCGAAGTGGTCAAGGGACTGTCCGAACATACGATTCGCAAGCTGATTCATCAAGGCAAGCTCCCCTATGTAAGAACAGGAGAGGGCGTTAATGGGAAGATTCTCATCAATAAAGTAGATCTGCTTGCATTCTTTAATAAGCAGCAGACAATGCGTTCCGCTTGCTGAGCATGGCTTACTTTTTTGCTCTTGGAATCGCAATACCGGACAACACAAAAATACCAATGAACAACAGCGATGATTTCGGGATGTTCCCAATCCAAGCTGTTAGAAAGGAAGTCAGACAATGGCTACATTCAGAAAAAGAGGTAATTCTTATCAGATCAGGGTATCCTGTGGATATGATACATCAGGAAAACAGGTGATACAAACCATGTCCTGGAAACCGACTATTGGTATGAAAGACAAACAAATTGAGAATGAGCTTCAGAATCAGGTTGTTCTCTTTGAAAAAAAATGCAAAAGCGGTCAGATCACATCCAACATCAAGTTTCAAAGCTTTGCTGAACAATGGTTTGAAGAATATGCAGTATGCAATCTTCGTAGTAACACCTATGCGTGTATGAAACAGCTTACTATAAGGGTGTATCCTGCAATCGGACACCTCAGATTGGACAAAATCACAAGACGTGACATTCAACAATTTATAAATGATCTTGCTCTTAACGGCAAAAGCTTGAAAGACGGCAAACCGTTATCGAGAAAGACAGTAGTTCATCATCTTAGTTTTATTAGTGACGTATTCTCCTATGCTGTAAAGATGGAAATGCTCACGGACAATCCTTGTAAGAATATTGACATTCCGAAAGTTGCAAAGAAGAAAAAAGAAAAGGATATCTATACACTGGAAGAGATTGCACAGCTCTTTCAATTGCTGAAAGATGCTCCTTTGAAGTATCGTACTTTTTTTACTTTGGCGATATACAGCGGATTCCGCAGAGGAGAGATGCTCGGCTTGGAATGGAAGGACATCGACTGGGACAACTGTGTAATCAGCGTCCGCAGAACATCCAATTATACCGCATCCAAGGGTATCTATACAGACACCACAAAAACAAAGAAATCCCAGCGTTCCCTCAAGTTCCCTCAGTATGTTATGGATACGCTTCGTGCATATAGGGCAGAACAAGACAAAGAACGGGAGAAGCTCGGCACAAAGTGGCAAGACTGTGATCGACTGTTCGTCAAGTGGGATGGCACTCCAATGAACAATAATACTCCCTACGCCTGGTTTAGAAAATTTTGTAAGAAGAATGATTTCCGTTTCTGTGATGTACACTCCTTGCGACACTTTTACGCATCCGCATTGATTAATAAGGGTGTAGATGTTGCCACTGTATCGGGAGCATTAGGACATTCAACAATTACGACCACAATGTCTATCTATTGTCATGAACTGAACCAAGCTCAGGCAAAAGCATCTGCTGCTATTGCTTCTGTGCTCGATTTCGGCGAATCCGGACAAACTGCCTGCATAAAGGACAAATAAAGGACAGCCACCGGGAGAAAAAAAAGAGAAACGCTCAGAAACAACGCATTTGCGTCATTTCTGAGCGTTTTGTTCTGGTGCGGATGACAGGACTTGAACCTGCACACCTCACGGCACAAGAACCTAAATCTTGCGTGTCTGCCAATTTCACCACATCCGCATGCATGGTTACTTCTTTAGTATACCATGTTCCGTGCGATTTGTCAACCCGATTTTTTTATTGCAGATGCCAAAAGAATATGATATGATTATGGTATGATAAAAAGAGCGGTGCAGTGCCGTTCGGAATTATGAAAAGGAGAAACCATCATGCAAAAACTTCATTCGATTCCCTGCCTGCTGCTGGCAGCGGTTCTTTTGGCTGGCTGCGGTGCGCAGGAGACAGCGCAGGATTCCCGGCCCCCGGCGGAATCCATCCGCACCTCCATGCGGGAGGACTATACCACGGCGGAGCTGGTCTCAGACATGGGGCTTGGCATTAACCTTGGAAACACCCTGGAGGCGTGCGGCGACTGGATTCAGGGGGACAGCGTGACCAGCTACGAAACCGCATGGGGAAGCCCTGTGGTGACAGAGGAGATGATCGCCGGCTATGCAAAAGCCGGATTCCAGACGGTGCGCATCCCTGTGGCGTGGTCGAACCTCATGGCGGAGGACTACACCATTGCGCCGGAACTGCTGGAACGGGTGGAAACTGTGGTGCAGTATGTGCTGGACAATGACATGTATGCCATCGTCAACCTCCACTGGGACGGCGGATGGATCGCCGGCTTTTCCACGGATTTTGACACCTGTATGGAAAAGTACACCCGCATCTGGGAACAGGTGACGGACACCTTTCAGGACTACGGCGACCATCTGATTCTGGAATCCCTCAACGAGGAGGGCTGCTTTGACGACCTGTGGAACCGCTACAGCGGTTCGGATTCCGGCAAGGCGGAGGCATACGGCATTGTCAACGATATCAACCAGACTTTCGTGGATTTGGTGCGCAATTCCGGCGGAAACAATGCCAGGCGGCATTTGCTCATCGCCGGTTATGCCACCGATGTGGATTTGACCTGTGACGAGGCGTTCCGGATGCCGGAGGATCCGGCGGGACGCTGTGCGGTTTCCGTGCACTACTATTCGCCGGCAACGTTCTGCATTCTGGAGGAGGATGCGGATTGGGGCAAAGCTCGGAGCCGGTGGGGTTCGCCACGGGAACAGCGTGTGCTGGAGAGCGATATGGACAAGCTGAAGGAAACTTTCGCAGACAAGGGCGTGCCCGTCATCATCGGCGAGTATGGCTGCGTCGTCAGAAACAAGGAGGAGGAGTCTGTGAAGCTGTTCCTGTCCTCGGTGGCTGGGGCAGCACGGAGCCGCGGCATGTGTCCGGTGCTGTGGGACGTGACCGATGTGTTCTATGACCGGACAGCCTGCCAGATGAAGGACGAAGACCTGCACCAGCGGCTTTTGGCGGCAAAGTAATCGCTTGCTTTTGCGATAGTGCAACGGAATTCTGCACGATTGCGATTTATATTTAGCTGTCTTGCACAAAAAGCGGCGGATTTTTGTGCGTTCCTTATAAACTTATGAGGAAATTGCAAAAAAACGCTTGCAAAATTTCAGGGAATATTATATACTGGTAAATGGAGAAGTATGGCGCAGATGCGATGACCTGTATTTCGTATTGCTCAAAAGGCGGATACATAGGAGATTTCCAGCGGGTTTCCGCAGCTCCGATGGAATGCAGAAGTATGTGTCAACATCCGGAAAACCTTGCAAATTGGGAGCGGAAAGGGGGTGCCGCAGGAGGAGCGCAGGTTTTCAGGTACGGACGTGCGGCGCTTTTGCGCATACGTGCGGCAGCATTGCCGCAGCTCACAGAATCTTTACCAAAAAAAGAAAGGACACAAGAGAAACATGAAGATGAAAAAATTCATATCGTCTCTGACTGCTGCTGTTATGGCCGCAACCACCGTGCTGACCAGTGCGCTGGTCACACCGGCAATGTCGTTTATGGCAAGCGCAGCAGACGATGACGCATTCGGTCAGGTATGGCTTGCCGGAAGCATCGGCGGCATTACAGGCGGTGTCAAGTCGGATGAAGTTTCGGTAATTGCAGATGGCACCTATACCGTTTCTGTAGACAATATGTCCGAGATGGACGGATACAACCAGTGGTACACCACCATTCAGACCCTGTATCTGGAGAGCAACATCAACAGCTATACTTACGAGAACATCAAGATCAACATTGACAGCATTGTCATTGATGGTACGGAAGCAGAGTATACCCAGAGTGAGGGTGCACAGGCAAAATCTGATGACGGCTCTTCCATTCGTGTCAATATCAAGAATACCTGGTCCGGAAACAAGACCGATGATCTGAGCGGAGAGTGCAAGGACAGCATTGAAATTACCTTTACGGTTTCCGGCACCGGCAAGCAGACAACTCCGGTAGTTACCACGACCACCACCGCAGAAACCACAACGACCGCAGCGGGCGGAACCACCACAACTGCGGCAGAAACTACTACGACCAAAGCAGCAACCACGACTACTGCGGCTGCCGTAGAGGGCAAGAAGGTCATTCCGATTAATGACACCTTCAACAACCTGCTGAAAAAGGCACAGGCAATCAACCCGAAGGAAGGCATGGTTGGCTGGAAATGGGACGAGGATCTGGGCGTTACCGATGCAACCAAGGTCATCAAGGTTGAGATCAATCTCTCTGCTGACGAGACCATCGGCGACCTCTCCTATAAGTTTGGCTCTTCCACCAGTGTGGATCCGAAATACTGGACAGAGTCCAAGCAGGTAGACGACACGTTCAATGATACCAAGGCCGTTCTCTCCTGGGATATTGACAAGGCAACTGCCAATATCATTCAGACTGAGTATGACGGCACGCTGAAGTTCGGCGCATGGGGCGGTCTGGATGACTACACCATCGACTCTGTTGTTGTTTACACCGATCCGAATGCCGTTACCACAACCACGACTGAGGAAACCACCACGACTACAACAGAAGCTACCACCACTACCACGAAGGCTGGTACGACTACCACTGAGGCAGTCACTACCACCACAACCGAGGCTGTCACCACGACTACTGCGGAAAAGGCAACCACCACTACCGCAGCTACCACAACTTCTGCTGAGAAGGACACCACGACCACTGCTGCAACCACTACCACGAAGGCAGCAGAGGAAACCACTACAGAAGATGTGACCACCACTACCACCGCAGCAACCACTGCTGCAACTACGGTTACTACCAAGGCAACTGAGGCAACTACTACAGAAGAGCCGCCGAAGGGTCTGGGCGTTGTCGTAGAAATGGAAGACGTCTATGTAGAGCCGGGCCGTGAGACAGACGAGGACAACCCTGTTGTTCAGGTAAAGATCAAGAATGCAACACCTTCCATGGGCTTCCAGTTCACACTGGATATTCCGGAGATCACCGCAAGCATTCTGAAGCTGGACGTTTTTGCGCAGGCAGGCAATCTGACTGGTTCGGCACTGCTGGCTGGCGGTCAGGAAAATACCATGGGCTTCAAGGATTATCTGCAGGGTAAGGCTGTAACACAGGAACAGCGCTGGATCTACTATGGCTGGGCAAGCTCCACCATTCCGGAAACCGTTTCGGATGACGCCATTGTATACGGTCTGGATTTCGACATCGCAGACAATGCGGTTGAGATCGCAGAGGCTGCCGGTCTGGAAAAGAAGACCGATCCGGCAACCGGCCGCTCCTACTATGAGTTCCCGCTGAACTGGGCGCCGGACGGCACACAGTCCGTTACCTACGACGGCCCGGACGGCAAGCCGGTTACTGTAAACCTGAAGAACTATCAGTTCATGGATGAGGACAACATGGATATCCACAAGACCGATGTGGTTTACCACAGCGGCAGCATCCGTGTTTATGCAGATACGGTAGAAACTACCACATCCACCGCAGCAACTACAGTCACTACTACCACAGCAACCACCGCTGCAACTACCGCTGCAACTACCAACGAAGAAGAAAAGCCCATCAATCTGGTTCTGCCGAAGCAGTTCGTAGATCCGGGCGAGGACGTTGCACTGAAGGTCAGCGTTACCGGCGGTGTAAACAGCTATGGTATCGGCGGTACTGTTGAGATTCCGGAGCTGACCTCCAAGATCCTGAGCTATGACCTCACATTTGGTCTGGGCGGCGTTCTGGATTTCAACTTTGGCGATAACAACCTGAGCAATACCGGCTGGTACAACGACTATAAGAACGGCAACGGCACCGGCGAAGACAAGGATCGCTGGATCCAGTTCGTTGCATCTTACAAGGCTGATGCACACATGCCCAGCGAGGAAGATGGTCTGGTTACCCTGAATATGTCCGTTTCGAAGGATGCAATTCAGATCGCAGAAGAAGCTGGTCTGGAACTCAAGACCATGACGGAAGAAGACGGCACAGTTGTCAGCTACTATGAATTCCCGCTGTCCTGGGCACCGTACGGCACCGATGCGGGCTGGAGCGGCGACAGACCGGTACAGCTGAAGCGGTTCCAGTATCTGGATGACACACCGGCAGAAGGCGTGGATATCTTCCAGGATCAGGTTGGCGTGAAGGACGGCGCACTGTACGTTGTCAAGGATCGTTCTGCTGTAACCACTACTACCACAACGACCACAACCACAACCACTACGACCACAACGACCACAACCACAACCACTACCACTGCGCAGCCGACCACCACTTCTACGACCACCACCACTGCACAGCCGACTACCACTTCTACGACCACCACAACAACAACTACTACCACAACCTCTGCTACCACCACTACCACAACAACTACCACCACTGACGAAACTACCACCACCACTACCACCACAACCACTACCACTACCACTGAAGAAACGACCACCACAACAACCACCACAACTACCGAAGAAACGACTACCACAACCACAACAACCACAGAGGAAGTGACCACAACGACCACAGAGTCGACGACCACAACCGCTACGACCACAACCACCGCAGAAATCACAACCACGACGACACAGCACACAACCAACACACTGCCGACTTATACACAGCCGACAAACACCAGAGCAACCCGTGTGACTACTACCACAACCACAACCACCACTACCGCAGCAACAACTACCACAACCGAAGAGACCACCACAACCACTGAAGAAACCACCACAACCACGACGGAGATCACTACGACGACAGAAGAACCGGTTGTTAGCACCACAACAACCACAGAGGAAGTTCCGGTAGTTACCACCACTTCTATCTCCATTGAGGTCAATGCAGAAGCTGGCTTCTATCTCTCTGTAGATGAGCGCCCGTTCAATGCGGCTGACCTGCTGAAGGCATTCTCTGTAAACGAGGACGGCGAAGCAACGGATATCACCGCAGACATCACTTTCGATTATGCTACACCGAAGGCAGCGTTTGATGACAAGAACGAGGCTTACTGCGCAATTGAGCTGACACCGAAATACAATGGTGAAGATGTAGACGGCGCTGCAAAGCCGAAGGTTTACATCGGCATCAAGGGCGACGCACAGCTGGATGGCGACGTCGATATGGATGACTCCTTCGAAGTACTCCAGTACTACTCCTACAAGGCAGCCGGCCGCTTCCCGACGCTGACGGACGGCACCGACGAGAACCTGGAGAAGCTGGCATACTTCCTGGCTGATGTTGACACCGAGTCCAAGCTTGGTAAGAACGAGGACGAAAAGGCACTGTCCATGGACGATGCGTTCAATATCCTCCAGTTCGTTTCTTACAGAGCTGCCGGCAGAGATACCACTTGGCCGGACGTTGTAACCTCTCTGAAATCGCTGGAAAACTCCATTTGGTTTGAAGGCTAAGCCATACTGCTGGAAAAGCATTTGACAACAATTGCATGACATCTGCTGCGTATGCAGCAAAACCGGTACGGCGTGTTTCGCCGTGCCGGTTTTTGTTTGCAGGAAAAGCCTTGCCAGAGCGATGCTTTTTCCGGATTCTACTTTATTTTTTTCGAATTGCGAAAAAAAGTTGTCATATTCTATTGCAAATTTCGGTGAAATCGGCTATACTGAGAAGTAGTACATGGGCAACATGGACATCGGGAACATTTGCACAGAAGGAGGAGTTACATTGAAGACAATTACAGAGGCAAAGAAGCTGCTGACATCCGGAGCATTGGACGAGAAGCTGGAAGCGCTTTGTGCGTCAAAGGATGCGGAGATTCTCGCCGCCTATCGGGAACGGCTGATACAGGCGCTGGACGCATTTGCAGCGCAGTTTGGCACGGAGCGGGAAGTCGCACTGTTCTCTGCTGCCGGCAGAACAGAACTGGGCGGAAACCACACGGATCACCAGCGGGGACACGTCCTCGCTGCCAGCGTCAATCTGGACATCATCGCCGTGGCTGCCATGCGGGACGACGATCTGGTTCAGGTCAAGAGCAAGGGATTTCCTATGGATATCATTTCTCTGGAAGAGCTTGCGCCGCAGACGGACAAAAAGCCGGATTCCGCAGAGCTGGTGCGTGGCGTTGCCGCACGCTTCCGGCAGCTGGGCTACAGTGTGAAAAGAGGCTTCGATGCCTACACCGAATCACAGGTGATGCAGGGCTCCGGACTGTCCTCCTCCGCAGCATTTGAGGTGCTTCTTGGCAATATCTGCAATACGTTTTATGCAGAGAACCAGTGCAGCGCCGAGGAGATCGCAGAGATCGGACAGTTTGCCGAGAACGTCTATTTCCGGAAGCCGTGCGGGCTGATGGATCAGATGGCATCGTCTGTGGGCGGTGTGGTCGCCATTGACTTCGCAGACGCTGCCGCACCGCAGGTGGAGCCGGTTTCTTTCGACTTCTCCACGTCGGGCTATGCCCTGTGTATCGTGGACACCGGCGGAAATCATGCCGACCTGACGGCAGAGTATGCGGCGATTCCGGAAGAGATGCGCGCTGTGGCAAAATATTTCGGCGCACAGGTGCTTTCCGAAGTGTCGGCAAATCAGGGGATGCAGGCAATTCCGGCACTGCGCAAGGCGTGCGGCGATCGGGCGGTGCTTCGTGCCATCCATTTCTATCGGGAGGACCGGCGTGCACAGGGCGAGTGCGATGCGCTGGAACGGGGCGACTTTGAGGCATTTCTGCGCCTGGTGCAGAATTCCGGCGAGTCCTCCTACTGTCTGCTGCAAAACGTCTATCCATGTTCCGCACCGCAGGAACAGCCCATCTCCATTGCTCTCGCTGTGGGAACGGCACTGCTGGGCGGACGTGGTGCCATTCGGGTGCACGGCGGCGGATTCGGCGGAACCATTCAGGCGTTTGTTCCGGACGTGCTGCTCACCTGTTTTCAGGAGGGCATGGAGGCTGCACTGGGCAAGGGCTGCTGCCACATTCTCCGCATTCGCCCTGTCGGCGGAACCGTCATTTTAAATTGAACAGAATAAGCGTCTGATATGCTAGAACACAGCGCAGACGCTAAGAGAGGAAGCGTAGTATCATGGGAAAAATTCTGGTAACCGGCGGCACCGGTTTTATCGGAAGCCATACCTGCGTGGCACTGACCAACGCAGGCTATTCGGTGGTCGTAATGGACAATCTGGTGAACTCCAAGGTGGAGTCCATCGCAAGAATTGAGATGATCACCGGCAAACACATTCGGTTTTATCGCACCGACATGCTGGACGAAGAGGGCATGCGCCAGATCTTCGAGGACAACAAGATCGATGCGGTCATCCACTTCGCCGGTCTGAAGGCAGTGGGCGAGTCAGTACAGAAGCCGCTGGAGTACTATCACAACAACATCAGCGGTACGCTGTCCCTCCTGCGGGTGATGCGGGAGTATGGCTGCCGGACGATGATCTTTTCGTCCAGCGCAACGGTATACGGCTGCAACAACCCCGTGCCCTATCAGGAGGATATGCCCACCTCTGCCACCAATCCCTATGGTTATACCAAGGTGATGATCGAGCAGATGCTGCGGGATATTTGCGTGGCAGACCCGCAGTTCAGTGTAGTAGCGCTGCGGTACTTCAACCCCATCGGCGCTCATGAGAGCGGTCTGATCGGGGAGAATCCCAACGGTATCCCCAACAATCTGGTGCCCTATGTGGCACAGGTGGCGCAGGGCAAGCTGGAAAAGGTCAGCGTCTACGGCGACGACTACGACACACCGGACGGCACCGGCGTGCGGGACTACATCCATGTCATGGATCTGGCGGGCGGTCATGTGGCTGCACTGGCATATGGCGTCAACCACCATGGCTTCGAGGCCATCAATCTGGGTACCGGCAAGGGCAGCAGCGTGCTGGACGTGGTGCACGCCTATGAAAAGGCATGCGGAAAGAAGATTCCCGTTTGCATCACCGGACGCCGTGCCGGTGATGTGGCAACCTCGTATGCCGATGCCACAAAGGCAAAGGAGCTGCTGGGCTGGGAGGCAACTTCTGATTTGCAGAAGATGTGCGAGGACAGCTGGCGCTTTACAGAACAGAATCCGGCGGGGTTGTAAGCCATCCCGCAGGAAGGAGCACATATGACAGGTAGATTCGGAGATGCCATCGACAATTTTCTGATTGTCGTGGTGGCAATTGCAGTGGTACTGCTGCTGGTGGTCATGCTGGGTTCCCGGCAGAGTCCGTTTCGGCGGAAGCTGAGCCAGATTCTGGTACAGAATCCCCGGACGGCAAAGCATCAGCCGCTGGAATTCAATCGGGAATACTATATCACAGGAGAAAAGACCATGCGCAGACCGATTCGCGGAAAAAATCCGGCCCGAACCGAACAGGCGGTTCTGGTGCAGAAGGTGGACGAACGCCGCCGTACCATCGACCCCAGCGGGACACTGAAGCTGTACAACGAGTATTATGAGCTGATCTTCAAGACGAGAAAGGGCGACATCCTGCATCTGGTGACCAGCAAGCAGGCGTATGTCAATATGCCGTTTCACCAGCAGGGAACGCTGACGTTCCAGGGAGAGCGTCTGATTCGCTTCCAGTATGCGGACGGCGAGGTCACGGAAAATCAGCAGGCATTCCACACAAGCACCGTCAGCACGGCTGTTGCTGCCGGCAGACGATAAAACCGACACGAAAGGAGCGTTCCCATGCAGGACGAAGAGCTGGAGTTTGAGAACAATCTCATTCAACTGGAGGACGAGGACGGCAATCCCACCTCGTTTGAGTTTCTGGACTTGATCCCCTATGAGGGAAAGGAATATGTGGTGCTGCTGCCCGCCGATGAGGATGCCGACGAAGTCGAGATTCTGGAACTGGCAGAGCTGGATGATGAGATGGAGGAATACCGTTCCATCGAGGACACCGCCATTCTGGAAGCAGTGTTCAAAATTTTCAAGGAGAAGTTCAAGGACGAATTTAATTTCGAAGACTGATCTTTCCGCTTTATTCCAAACCAAAACGCCCTCCGCAGGATGATCCCTGCGGAGGGCGTTGCTTTTTGTGCGGGATTCTGATGCGTTACGGAACGATCAGAACCGGTGTTTCAATGGTGACTTCGTTGTAGATCTTCTCCGCCATGTCCCAGGGCAGGTTGATACAGCCGTGAGAACCGTTGGTGAGGTAGATATCACCGCCGTATGCGCTTCGTGCCAGATCGTGGAGTCCGATGCCGTTGTTGTCAATGGGCATCCAGAAGTCCACCCATGTGTGATAGCCCTCAACCTCGTAAGTGCCCAGATACTGTCCCGGAATCTTCGTGCGAATCTTGAACACGCCCGGCGGGGTCAGACGGTTGGGGTCGGAGGCAAGTCCGGTTACCACGTCGGTATCCAGAAACAGCGAGCCGTTGACGTAGAACCAAAGGTGCTGGCGGCAGATGTCCACTTCAATGTAGGTGGCACCGGTGTAGTCCACGCCGGCGTGGGAGTGCATCCGGAAGCCCTCACGGTCGTAGATCGGTTCCAGCGTGGTGGAACCGCCTGCCTTGATGGCGTCCACCAGTTCCTGCGTGGTCTGTTCCACATTGGTCAGCCAGCCGTAGGTGCTGTTTGCGCCAAAGGCAAGCTCCACGGTGCCGTCTGCGGTGGAGTTGAAGGTGCGGGTGTAGCCGGCTGCGTAGGTGTCGTACTTGTCGGCGATGTTCTCCTGTACCCATGCGGTCGCCTTGTCGGTGTCCACGGTGATCTCATCGTCCTGTACGGAAACCCAGTCCAGAATGGTGGAGTGTTCCAGCACTTCCGTGCCCACCGGATCCATCATCTCTTCCCGGTCAGTCATGTCGAACGTAATGTCCGCAGCGCCGATCTTGTTGTACAGATCCAGTGTGGACTGAAGGCTCTCTGCGGTGACGGATGCCTTTTTGTAGCAGTTGCTGTCCGCCATCTGAATGACGTTGTTGCCCTCCCGCATCTGCGCAATGGCGTAGTCGGAGAGGACAGCGGTGTCCACCATGTTGCCGTCGTTTTCCGGCTGGATGGAGTAGGAGCCGTCGCCGTTGGTGACGATCTTGGCGTCTGTCGGCGGGGTACTGCCCCAGTCATAGGCGGCGATCAGACTCGCCAGTGCATCCTCAGAGTAGGACTCCTGAAATTTCACGGTGTATTCGCTTTTGGAGAAGAGCTTGGTGAACCATGCGCCGTGGCTCTCCTCAGCGGGTTCGTCCAGACTGCCGTCCGGTATGGCTGTTGTACCGCCGAAGGAGGCAGCAGGGAAGGTGATGGGGTCGCCGTCCTTGGGAACAAAGGTGATGCCTGTTTTCTGGGCGGTGCTCAGCAGGGCGGCAGATGCCTCGTCGCCGGTCTTGCCGGCACTGTTT
>ENA-OQHI01000456-OQHI01000456.1-human-gut-metagenome-genome-assembly--contig:-NODE-456-length-27083-cov-3.496112_pt1 | contig 27083 bp, 19 predicted proteins | sample MGYA00242561_ERZ504713 | MGnify/ENA primary metagenome ERZ504713 (study PRJEB26092, sample SAMD00036217) | human gut metagenome | host: Homo sapiens | study: EMG produced TPA metagenomics assembly of... | reverse complement strand
AAAAAGGAGGATGCAAGATGTACGAGAAAGAGATTGAGCAGCTGCAGGCAATGATTGATGAGAGTAACCGGATCGTGTTTTTCGGAGGAGCCGGTGTATCAACAGAAAGTAATATTCCGGATTTTCGAAGTGCAACAGGAATTTATCATCAGAAATATAAGTATTCACCGGAACAGGTGGTCAGTCATAGCTTTTTTATGAAATATCCGGAAGCATTCTATGAGTTTTATAAAGAGAAGATGATGATTTTGGATGCGAAGCCAAATGCTGCCCATCTGAAACTGGCAGAATTGGAGCAGACAGGAAAATTGCAGGCTGTTGTGACACAGAATATTGACGGACTGCATCAGGCGGCAGGAAGTAGAAACGTCTATGAACTTCATGGAAGCATCCACAGAAATTACTGTATGAAATGTGGGAAGTTCTATGATGCGGAATATGTGAAGAATTCAGAAGGAATTCCGAGATGCAGTTGCGGTGGGATGATTAAGCCGGACGTAGTACTTTATGAAGAGGGACTTGACCAGAAGACGATCCAAGGGGCAGTCGAAGCAATTTCATCAGCCGACATGATGATCATCGGAGGTACTTCCCTTGTTGTTTATCCGGCAGCCGGTTTTATTGATTATTTTCACGGAAAACACCTTGTTGTGATCAATAAATCAGAAACAGCCAGAAGTGTCCGGGCAGAGCTTGCAATATCGGCTCCGATCGGAGAGATTCTTGGTGCGATTCAGGTGAGTGACGAATAAAAATTTTTTTTCTGCAAATACTTCTGAAAAGGAGGATGCTGTCAGCAGCAGAAAGAAGTATGGGAAGAAAAAAGAAAAAGACGATCAATCTTACTAAACTTGAACCGGAAGAAAAGCTGAAGTATGAGATAGCAGAAGAATTAGGCCTTTTAGATCGCGTGATGCAGGATGGGTGGAAGTCATTAACATCAAAAGAGACAGGACGGATTGGCGGAATGGTCACCGGAAGAAGACGAGAGATAAAAAAACAGACAAAAATTGCGGATAAAAATGATGAAAGATAAACAAAAGTAAAATTTTGAATGACACAGCTTTTGACAAATAAGGATAAATTTGGTAAAATAGACAGAATGGGGAGAAATTATTTTGCGTTAGAATTCGCAGAGTTTTTGGAAAGTGATAACTTTGGTGGCATAAATGACAGAAAAAATTTCAATATTTGATGTGGAGATTTCCTGTATCAAGGCAAAAGAAGCAATGATGCAGGCAATCGGATTCATGAAAGACGATTCCGTCAATACCATTGAACTTGTATCGATGGAATCTCTGATGAAAGAACATGAAAATCCGGAATGGAAAAAAAAGGTTTCTATGCAGGATCTGGTCCTTCCGGGAAGTGTAGAGATTCTTGAGGCAGCGAAGACGGACGATGCAAGATTGCTGCGGGAGACAGATGATAAATTATTCTTAAGAATGTTTTTGAAATATTTGCAGAAGAATCATCATAAGATCTATCTTCTGGCAGCAAGTCAGGAGGAACTTGTGAAAGCAGAAGAAGCTCTTGCAAGGTATAATCAGGGGATTCGTGTGGTAGGAGATGCCGTGATCCATCCGGAAGACGGAGAGCTGACGGATGCAGACCGAATCCATGGAATTGTGAATGCAGTCAACGGCTCAGAGGCAGATTGTATTTTATCAGTCCTTCCATCGCCGGTGCAGGAAGATTTTATTGAACAGAACAGGGCATTGATCGACACAAGAGTCTGGATTGGCTGTGGATCAGTTCTGATGCGCAGTTTTGATGACAGAAAAATGACGAGCAGAATAAAGAGAATGTTAGTAAAGAAAGTATTTCGCTATAAAGTAGAGAAACAGAATTAGTTTTTGTGAAGAATGCTAAAAGATAAAAATGTGAATATTTCATGGATTCGACGAAGAAATGCATAAAAAAGATGGATTTCCTCTTTCTTTTTTTGCTGTTTTGCCTTAATATAATATAAGAGTATGTGTGCAGATAAATAATGCATACGAAAAAATTGTGGAATATGCACATGCGTGTTACTACTTACAGTTTGCTGTGACCAGCAATACATCGTACAGAGTGGAGGAAAAAAGGATGATTTCGAATCAGATACTTCAAAACACTATTGAAGGATTAAAGGGAATATCAAGGGTTGATTTCTGTGTACTCGACACAGAAGGAAAAGAACTTGCAGCAACATTTGATATGGCAAAGGATTGTGGGGAAGCGGTTCTTTCTTTTGTTGAATCACCGGCAGACAGCCAGGTGATCCAGGGATGCCAGTTCTTTAAGATCTTTGATGAACAGCGTTTGGAATATGTTTTGCTTGCAGATGGCGAGACAGAAGATGTGTATATGCTTGGTAAGATTGCGGCATTTCAGATCCAGAGTCTGCTTGTAGCTTATAAGGAGCGTTTTGACAAAGATAACTTTATCAAAAATCTTCTTTTGGACAACCTTCTTTTGGTTGATATTTACAATCGTGCAAAGAAATTACATATTGACACAGAAGTAAAACGTGTTATCTTTATTATTGAAACATCGCACGAGAAAGACAGTGCTGCACTTGATAATGTGAGAAATCTTCTGGGAGGAAAGTCAAGAGACTTTATCACAGCTGTTGATGAGAAGAATATTATCGTTGTGAAAGAACTCTCAGATAAGGACGGCAATAAGGAACTTGAGAAGATGGCGAAAGAGATGCTGGATACGCTCCAGGCAGAGGGAGGCGACGAGCAGATCCATATTGCATATGGAACCATCGTAAGTGATATCAAGGAAGTATCCAAGTCATACAAAGAGGCGAAGCTTGCACTTGATGTAGGTAAGATTTTCTTTGATGAGAAGGATATCGTTGCTTATACAACACTTGGAATCGGTCGTCTGATCTATCAGTTGCCGCTGCCACTTTGTAAGATGTTTATCAAAGAGATTTTCGAAGCAAAATCTCCGGATGACTTTGATGAAGAGACATTGACAACGATCAATAAGTTCTTTGAGAACAGCCTCAATGTATCAGAGACATCCAGACAGCTCTATATCCACAGAAATACACTGGTATACAGACTAGATAAGCTTCAGAAGAGTACCGGTCTGGATCTGCGTGTGTTTGAGGATGCCATTACTTTCAAGATTGCCTTAATGGTAGTAAAGTATATGAAGTATATGGAGACATTAGAGTACTAGAACCGTAGGAGTATAGATAAGTTTTAGGAGGAACATATGATTGAATTAAGGAATGTGACGAAGGAGTATTCCAAAGGTCACGCAGCCTTGAATGGAGTTTCCGTGAAGATTGAGCGCGGAGAATTTGTATTCATCGTTGGTGACAGTGGATCAGGTAAGTCTACATTGATCAAATTGATCATGAAAGAGTTGAATCCGACCGAGGGTACAATTATCGTCAACGGCCAGAATTTGAACCGTATGAAACACAGAAACATTGCTAAATACAGAAGAGGACTTGGAGTTGTATTCCAGGATTTCCGTCTTTTGAAAGATCGTAGTATTTATGAGAATATTGCATTCGCATTGCGCGTGACTGAGACACCGACCCGTGTAATCAAGAAGAAGGTACCGGCGGCTCTGTCACTGGTTGGACTTGCACAGAAGTACAAGTCATTCCCGAAGGAACTTTCAGGTGGAGAGCAGCAGCGTGTAGCGATTGCAAGAGCAATTGTAAATGAACCTGCCATTCTGCTGGCGGACGAGCCGACAGGAAACCTCGACCCGACAAACTCATGGGAGATCATGAGTCTGCTGAAAGAGGCAAATGAGCGTGGAACAACAGTACTTGTTGTTACACATAACCAGGAGATCGTAAACGAGATGAACGAACGCGTCATTACTATGAAGCAGGGCGTAATCGTCAGTGATGAGAAAAAAGGTGGGTATATAAATGAGGATTAGTACATTTGGATACGTTGGAAAGCAGGGCGTTAAGAATATCTGGAGAAACAAGATGTTTTCACTCGCATCCATAGCGACGATGTCAGCATGTATTTTCCTGTTTGGATTGTTTTTCTCGATACTTGTTAACTTCCAGTATATTATTAAAAGCGCAGAAGAAGGTGTTGCAATCACCGTATTCTTTAATGATGACGCAACAGAGGAACAGAAGAAAGAGATCGGTGAGCAGCTTGAGTCCCGTGATGATGTTTCGGAAGTGAAGTATGTGTCAGCAGATGATGCATGGGCAGAGTTCCAGAAAGAGTATTTTGGAGACAACCCGGAACTTGCAGAAGGTTTTAAGGATGATAACCCGCTGGCACATTCTGATAACTATGAAGTCTACATGAAGACTGTAAAAGGTGATAATAAGGATCTGATCGCGAAGAGTAAGTCTCTTTCAGCTACGCAGCAGGATCTGGTTAAATTTGCGCAGAGTCTGGACGGAGTCAGACAGGTCAATAAGTCAGATGTTGTAGCGAACACACTTTCCAGTGTGAATATGCTTGTTGCATATGTTTCAATTGCGATTATCGCAATTCTTCTCGGAGTATCAATCTTCCTGATCAGTAATACGGTAACAACAGGTATTACAGTCAGAAAAGAAGAGATTGCAATCATGAAATATATCGGAGCGAAAGACTTTGTTGTAAGATCACCATTCGTGATCGAAGGTCTGATCATCGGATTATTCGGTGCAGTTATTCCGCTTGCCCTGTTATATTTCCTTTATGACAAGGCTATAGTATATATTATGGAGAAGTTTAGTATTCTGAAGAATATCATTACATTCCTTCCGGTTGGAAATGTATATATCTATTTGTTGCCAATCGGGCTTGCAATGGGAATTGGAATTGGATTCCTCGGAAGTTACTTCACTGTTCGTAAGCACTTAAGAGTGTAATAGGAGATACCTATGAAAAGACGGATGAGAAAGGTGACAGCACTGGTTCTGTCAGTCGGAATGATGCTGTCAATGACAATTACTTCCGGTGCTGTGACAATTGATGAAGCGCAGAAAAAAGCAGATGAGCTGCAATCACAGAAGAGTGCAGCTGAGGCTGAAAAAGATACACTTGCTGCGAAACTTAATTCCATCATTGACCAGATGAACAAGACGCAGGAAGAATTAAGCACTAAGGAAACTGAAATCTCAACAGCTGAGGAAGAGCTTGTACAGGCGAAGGTTGATGAGGATGATCAGTATAACAGCATGAAGAAGAGAATCAAATTCATGTATGAGGGTGGTAATACCCAGTTCCTTGAGATATTGATGTCCAGTAGTAATATTGGTGATCTTCTTAATAAGGCAGAGTATGTATCGAAGCTCTCTTCTTATGATAGAGATATGCTTACAGCTTTTCAGGACACAGTAAAGGCTGTAGAAGAGAAAGAAGCAAAACTGCAGGATGAGTATGAAAAACTCAATACATTGCAGAGCAGTCTGGTGAGTCAGCAGACAGAGGCGCAGACACTGATCAGCAGCAAGGAAGCACAGATTGCTGAGATTCAGGATCAGATTACAGATAATGCAAATCTTCTTGCAGATCTTAAGGCGAAAGCAGAAGAAGCAAAACGTCTTCAGGAAGAGCAGGCAGCGGCGGCTGCTGCAGCTGCTGCGGCGGCAAAGAAGAACAATAGCGGAAGCAGTAGTAACGGAAGCAGTAGTTCCAGACCGGCTTCCAGCGGAAACGTGGTGAGCGGAAGTGGATATTTTACACATCCATGTCCGGGAATGACGTACCAGTCCAGTTATTTCGGAGAGGTTCGATCTTTCGATTCAAGACCACATAAAGGAAATGATTATGCCGCACCGACAGGAACACCTACATATGCAGCAGCCGCCGGAACAGTCATTACGGCAGGCTGGAGCAACAGTGCAGGAAACTGGGTTGTTATAAGCCATGGAAACGGATTAGTGACAAAGTATATGCATCACAGTTCAATTTGTGTGAGTGCCGGTCAGAGAGTAGCAAAAGGACAACAGATTGGATATGTTGGTTCTACAGGATATTCAACCGGAGCACATCTACATTTCCAGGTGGAGCTTAACGGAACACCAGTGAATCCGAATAATTATATGTAAGACAAAGGGATTCAAAATCTTCCTTTCATGTTTACATGAAAGTGATTCAAAGAATAAAGGGGGACAAAGTGGAAGATTCTGCTTTGTCCTTTTCTTTAAATAACAGCGAAAGGGACAGACAATGGAACAGAAAAAGAAAAAGGGATATGGAGCCGGGATTGTTACCGGAATTCTTGCAACAGTTCTTGTCAGCCTGCTTCTCCTTGGGGGATTCAGGGTCATTACGAACACAGCCGGCAGTTATGTATCCGGTAAAGTGACAGAAAAAGAGGTATCAAAAAAACTGAATAAGCTGAATGCTTTGATTGATAAATATTATCTGTATGAAGATGAAATTGATACAGATAAGCTGGCAGAAGGAATTTATTCCGGATATACGAGTGCACTGGGAGATAAGTACACTGTTTATTATGATGAAGATGAGACAAAAGCTCTGATGGAATCAACAAGCGGAACATTTTCAGGTGTGGGTGCAACGCTGACAAAAGATGCGGATACGGGCTATGCGACAATTGTAAATGTCTATGAAGGCTCTCCGGCAGAGAAAGCAGGACTGAAAGCAGGAGATATCCTGGAGAAAATCGATGACCACGAGGTTGGTGATGAGCAGCTTGATACGGTGGTGTCCTGGATCAAAGGGGAAAAGGGAACAGATGTAAAGATTACAGTTCTCAGAGACGGAGAAGAGCTGGAACTGACTGCTACAAGAGATACGATTGAAGTGAAGACAGTTTCGTATGAGATGAAAGAGGATCAGATTGGATATATCAGAGTGTCTGAATTTGATACAGTAACCTATGATCAGTTCAAAGAAGCATTGGATGATCTTGAAAATCAGGGAATGCAGGGACTTGTGGTTGACCTGAGAAACAACCCGGGCGGAAGTCTTGATACAGTTACAAATATGCTGCGTCTGCTTCTTCCGGAAGGTACAATTGTATCAACAAAGGACAAGAATGGAAAGACAGACGAAATCACTTGTGACGGAACGCATGAATTTAAGAAACCAATGGCAGTTCTTGTAAACCAGTACAGTGCCAGCGCATCTGAAATCTTCAGCGGTGCAGTACAGGATTATGGAACAGCGAAGATTGTCGGAGTGACAACGTATGGAAAAGGTGTTGTGCAGCAATTGATGGATCTGGGAGATGGAACCTGTCTGAAAGTGACGATTGCAGAGTATTATACTCCAAATGGAAGAAGCATCAATGGAAAAGGTGTTGAACCGGATGTGAAAGTTGAATACCAGTATGATGAGGAGAATCCAAAAGCAGATAACCAGCTGGATCAGGCATTAAGCACAGTTCAGGGAGAAATTAGTGAAAGTACACAAAACCGATAGGTTGAAAATATCTTGTTTTGATGAAAAGTTAAAATGTGTGACAATTTGAATAAAACCTCTTGAAAATCAAAAAACTCTGTGCTAATATTGAAAACAAGTTTTAGCAGACTAAAGTGCTGAACCAGAAAAAGGCAAAGAACAAGACTCTGATTCACAGAAACTGACAGGAAGTTGGCGTCACCGACTGAGAGCGCCGGACAGCGGAGCGAATCAAGGGAACACTTGGGAGCTGGCTGTCTGAACAGATGAGGTAGGGCAGCACGTGGAGCATACGTTACATGCAAAGAGTGGAATCTGGCTTACACAGGGATAAGATTTGAAATGTGAAGACTGAGATTCAATGCGGGTGGTACCGCGGATATTATGATTGTAATTTCCGTCCCGGGATACTGATGTATCCCGGGACTTTTTTATTTAGAAAGCTTCTTCCCGGGATGCTGGAATCTGAAAGGAGAAGAATTATGGAATTTGTAACAGGTGTAAAAAAGAAGGAAACATTGGAACTGAGTGAACTTCTCGAAGAGGGAAGAATTGGAACCGAAGTGAAAGTAAAAGGTGCGATCCATACGATTCGTGATATGGGAACAATTGCATTCATTATTCTCAGAAAAAGAGAAGGACTTGTTCAGTGTGTATATGAAGAAAATATTTCCAAATTTGACTTGAAAGATGTGAAGGAAGCAGATACAGTAGAGGTAACAGGTGTGCTTGCAGAGTCTGCGAAAGCTCCGAATGGGATTGAGATTCGCCTTGGTGAATTGAAGATCTTAAGTGAGCCGGCAGAGCCAATGCCGCTTCCGATTGCAAAGTGGAAGCTGAACACATCTCTGGAAGCAAAATTAAACTACAGACCGATTTCTCTGAGAAATATCAGAGAGCGTGCGAAGTTCAGAATTCAGGAAGGAATCGTAAGAGGGTTCCGTGATTTCCTTTATAAAGAAGGATTTACAGAGATCCATACTCCGAAAATCGGCGCCAAGAGTGCAGAGGGCGGTGCGAACCTTTTCCGTCTGGAGTATTTCCACAGACCGGCGATCCTTCAGCAGAGCCCACAGTTCTATAAGCAGATGATGGTCGGAGTATTCGACAGAGTCTTTGAGACAGCGCCAGTATTCCGTGCAGAGAAACACAACACAAAGCGTCATCTGAATGAGTACACAAGCCTTGATTTCGAGATGGGATATATTGATGGATTTGAAGATATCATGGCAATGGAGACAGGATTCCTTCAGTATACAATGGAACTTTTGAAAAAGGAGTATACAAGAGAACTTCAGATTCTGAACATTGAAGTGCCGAAGACAGATAATATTCCGGCAGTAAGATTCGACGAGATCAAACGACTGGTATCCGAGAAGTATGACAGAAAGATCAAGAACCCATTTGACCTGGAACCAGAGGAAGAGACATTGATCAGCCGTTATGCGAAGGAAGAATGGGATGCAGATTTTGTATTCGTTACTCATTATCCATCAAAGAAACGTCCATTCTATGCAATGGATGATCCGGAGGATCCGACTTACACGCTCAGTTTTGACCTGCTTTTCAGAGGAATGGAGATCACAACCGGCGGACAGCGTATTCATGATTATCATGAACTTCTTGCGAAGATGGAGAAGCGAGGTATGACAGATGAAGGCATGGAGCAGTATTTAAGTGCATTTAAGCATGGAATGCCACCACACGGAGGCCTTGGAATAGGAATGGAACGTCTGACAATGAAGATGATGAACGAAGACAATGTAAGAGAAACAACATTATTCCCAAGAGACTTAAGTCGTCTGGAACCATAAGAAGAAAATACAAAAAACGGGTCAATCCTCTGGATTGAACGAAAAAACTGTTGGATGTGAAGGTCTGAACTGAGAAAGAGAACTGCCCACAGGATGTTGTGGTCAGAAACTTAAGGAGTAGAAACGAGGGAGGATCTTTATGTTTAAGAAAAAAGAATGTTATCTTTGCGGAGGTAAATTAATTAATGGCCGTTGCAGTTCCTGCGGGCTGGATAACACAAAGCTGGACAAAAAGAATTACAGGCTGAATGAGAGTAGTTTTGACCGCAAGAAAAAAATGACATATTCCCAGAAACGACAGAATGACACTGGAGAGACAAAAAACCGGGAGAAAAAGAAGGATGCGGGACATCTCTGTGAGAGTCATAACGGACGGAAAAGAACGCAGACAGAATATCAGCAAAAAGAAAATCCGCGGATGGAAATCCCACAGACAGGGCAGATGCAGCCAGGTGGGCCGACAGTATTTAATCCGGCAAGGAAGGCTCATACAGGATCTTATGAGGAACAGAAAAAAGCAAGGAAAATCAGTGGAATTCTTGCGGGAATTATCGTGGCAATCGTATCATTTACAAGCATTGCAGGTTCCGTTGGTGATTTCATTTCCTCATTTGGGGATGATTTCCATTCCTCAGATTATGACTGGAATGATGATGGCAGCGAAGTGGATTTTGAGTATGATCCATATATGAATACAACGAGAGAACTTTCTGAGACAGGAGCAACTTATGATTGTGTATTAGGATATGGGGAGTATGAGATCGGAGCACAGATCCCGGAAGGAACTTATGAAGTGGAGCTTGTCTCAGGAGAAGGCTCCATGCAGCAGGATGATCCTGAGAATTCGATTTATTACTATTCTTATTTTAGTGAAGATGAGTCAGATACGGATGCAGGAGATTATCTGGATGATGTGAGACTGTATACAGGAGGTCATCTGAAGATTGATACGGGACTGGTTGTCCAGTTTCATTCTGAGAATGCACAGACGGAACAGATGCAGCTGGAAGAAAATCCGCTGACGGAACAGGTAACATTGAAAGCCGGAAACACTTATACGGCGGGAACAGATTTCCCGCCAGGATGGTATGATGTGACCGAGGCATCAGGAGTCGACTGGGCGGAGCTTCATTACAAGATTTATCTTGGTGATTTTTATGATAAGGAAAATGAAAATCTCAATTATGAAAATTATGGACTCTGGTTTTATGATACAGATGGATCAGAATCTTATAGAAATGCAGTTTTCCCGGAAGGAACGGAGCTGGAAGTGGATGATGGGGACTTAATCCTGACGCCGTCCGGCTCAGTAAAAAACCAGAACTATGACAGTTTCTATGATATGTACCGCTACAGGTCGCAATAAGCTGAGAAATTTATGATACTGATTTTGGAAATTGTCAGGATTAGCAAAGACAGAGTAGAAAGAAAGGATGATTAAATTGGCAAATAAAATATCCGATGAAACAATCGAGTATGTAGGAATCCTTGCAAAGCTGGAACTTTCAGAGGAAGAGAAAGAAGCAGCGAAAAAAGACATGGAGCAGATGCTGGATTATATAGATACATTAAATGAACTTGACACAGCAGGAATCGAACCGATGTCTCATGTATTTCCGGTACAGAATGTGTTCCGTGAAGATGTTGTGACAAACGGAGATAACAAAGAAGCGACACTTGCGAATGCACCACTTCGTAAAGAGGACAGTTTTGAAGTGCCGAAGACAATTGGTTAAGGGAGTGAGAGCAGATGGATTTATTAAAACTTACAGCCCTTGAACTGGGCGAGAAGATCAAAGCAAAAGAAGTAACTGTACGAGAAGCAGTCGATGCAGTGATTGGACAGATCAAAGAAGCAGAGTCAGAGATTCATAGCTTTGTGACGATAGATGAAGAAGGTGCTTATGCACAAGCGGAGGAAATTCAGAAGAAAATAGATGCGGGCGAACTGACAGGTCCACTTGCAGGAGTTCCGGTTGCAGTAAAAGATAATATGTGTATCGAGGGACAGCTTACCACATGTAGTTCAAAGATTCTTTCCAACTTCAAACCGACCTATACGGCAGAGGCAGTTGAGAACCTCAGAAAAGCAGGAGCGGTTATCATTGGTAAGACAAACATGGATGAATTTGCCATGGGAAGTACAACAGAGACATCTTATTACGGACCGACACGCAATCCGCACAACACAGCGCATGTTCCGGGAGGTTCTTCCGGTGGTTCCTGTGCGGCAGTGGCAGCATCCGAATGTTATTATGCACTTGGATCTGATACCGGCGGATCCATTCGTCAGCCGAGTTCTTTCTGTGGAGTTGTCGGACTAAAACCAACTTATGGAACCGTTTCCCGATATGGACTTATCGCATATGGATCTTCTTTAGATCAGATTGGACCGGTAGCGAAAGATGTATCGGATTGTGCGGCAATTCTTGAAGCAATTGCATCCCATGATCCGAAGGACAGCACTTCCATGGATCGTGATGATTGTGATTTCACAGAAGCACTTGTAGATGATGTGAAAGGACTCCGTATTGGAATCCCAAGAGACTATATGGGAGAAGGCCTGGATCCTGAAGTAAATGATGCTGTGATGAAGGCAGCAAAAGTACTCGAAGAAAAGGGTGCGATTGTTGAGGCGTTTGATCTGCGACTTGTAAAATATGCAATTCCTGCTTATTATACGATCGCAGATGCAGAGGCAAGTTCTAACCTGGAACGTTTTGATGGTGTGAAATATGGTTATCGTACGAAAGATTACGATGGACTTCATAACATGTACAAGAAAACACGTTCAGAAGGATTTGGTCCTGAAGTAAAGAGAAGAATCATGCTTGGATCTTTTGTCTTAAGTTCAGGATATTATGATGCTTACTATCTGAAGGCACTTAGAACAAAAGCTTTAATCAAGAAAGAGTTTGACCGTGCATTCCGTAATTATGACATCATTCTCGGACCGGCAGCACCGACAACGGCTCCGGAGCTTGGAAAGAGCTTAAGTGATCCGATGAAGATGTATTTGGGAGATATTTATACAATCTCAGTCAATCTTGCAGGTCTTCCGGGAATGAGCGTTCCGGTTGGAAAAGACAGCAAAGGACTTCCAATCGGTATGCAACTGATCGGAAATGTATTTGAAGAAAAAACTTTGATCCGTGCAGCATATACCTATGAGTGTGCGACAAAGAAGATGCATGAAACACCGGCATCTGTCGGTCTTATGTCAGAAAAGGAGGTGCGTTAACAATGGCAAAGCAGTATGAAACAGTCATTGGACTGGAAGTGCATATTGAGCTGGCTACAAAGACAAAGATCTTCTGTGGATGCAGCACAGAATTCGGTGGCGCACCGAATACACATACTTGTCCGGTATGTACCGGTATGCCGGGATCGCTTCCGGTGTTGAATAAACAAGTTGTAGAATATGCTATGGCGATTGGTCTTGCAACAAACTGTAAGATTACACAGGTGTGCAAATTTGACCGTAAAAATTATTTCTACCCGGATAACCCGCAGAACTATCAGATTTCCCAGCTGTATCTCCCGATTGCCAGAGATGGATATGTAGAGATCGAGAGTGGTTCAGGAAAGAAGAAAGTAAGAATCCATGAGATGCATATGGAAGAAGATGCAGGTAAGCTGGTTCATGATGAGTGGGATGATACTTCACTTGTCGATTATAACCGAAGCGGTGTGCCACTTGTAGAGATTGTATCTGAACCGGATATGCGTTCCGCAGAAGAAGTTATTTCTTATCTTGAGAAGCTTCGTATGATCGTGCAGTATTTAGGCGCATCAGATTGTAAGCTTCAGGAAGGTTCTATGCGTGCAGATGTCAACCTGTCTGTCCGTGAAGTCGGATCCGATCAGTTTGGTACAAGAACAGAGATGAAGAACCTGAACTCATTTAAGGCAATCGCACATGCAATTGAAGGCGAGCGTCAGAGACAGATTGAGTTGATCGAAGAAGGAAAACAGGTTGTACAGGAGACAAGACGCTGGGATGACAACAAAGAGCATTCTTATGCAATGCGTTCCAAAGAGGATGCACAGGATTATCGTTATTTCCCGGAACCGGACCTTGTTCCGATCGTGATCAGTGATGAATGGATCGAGAAAATCAAATCTCAGCAGCCGGAACTTCGTACGGAGAAGCTGGAGCGTTACAAGGAACAGTTTGATATTCCACAGTATGACGCAGAGATCATCACAGGTTCTAAGAAAATGGCCGATCTTTTTGAGGCAACAACAGCAATCTGTGAGAAACCGAAGAAAGTTGCAAACTGGCTGATCGGAGAGACCTTCCGTCTGATGAAAGACAATGGAATGGAGCCGGAAGATTTAACATTCTCTCCGGAGAACCTGGCAAAATTAATTGATCTTGCGGAGGCAGGAACCATTAACAGTTCTGTGGCAAAAGATGTATTCAAGCAGATTTTCCATGAGGATATAGATCCTGAGAAATATGTCGAAGAACACGGGCTTAAGATGGTGAACGATGAAGGTGCACTCCGTGAGACAGCTGCTAAAGTGATCGCAGACAACCCACAGGCAGTCGCAGACTTCAAAGGCGGTAAAGAGAAAGCAATCGGAGCACTGCTTGGACAGACAATGCGCGCCATGAAGGGGAAAGCAAACCCTGGAATGGTGAATCAGGTGCTGCGGGAGTTGTTAAAATAAAAATTGATTTGTCTGTTAGGATTCTTGTAAATGGAACAGATACATTTATTGACTAAGAGCCAGAACAGTTACCGTGAGTGGTGCCTGTCTGGCTCTTACTAACATACGGAACAAAGTGTATTCGGAACGCTCCTGCCTTACATGTGTCCTCAACAATAAAGAGACAAAAGCACTTGGTTATTCAAACGAGAAGTGATAGTTCAATAGTGACGGAGCCAATCAGACAAATCTAATTTGTTGTATTGACAGTTTGAAAAATGTCTGCTATATTACAAGTAGAACACAGAGAAATAATAAACTATATATGTTCAAAACAACAAGAGATTCGGAAGGATGTGGAAAGAATGAAACGAGATTATTATGAAGTGCTTGGACTGTCAAAGGGCGCAGAGGATAAAGAGATAAAGAGAGCATATCGTAAGCTAGCGAAGAAGTATCATCCGGACACGAATCCTGGAGATAAAGAAGCGGAGAAGAAATTCAAAGAGGTGACGGAGGCGTACTCTGTACTGAGTGATCCGGAGAAGAAGAAACTGTATGACCAGTTCGGTCACGCTGCATTTGACCAGAGTGGTTCCGCAGGTTCCGGATATGGAAATGCAGGTGCAGGTGGCTTTGGAGGATTCGGTGGAAACGGTGGATTCAGAGGCGGTACTTACCGTAGTTATGGCGGACCGGGAAGCGGATATCAGGAGTATCATTTCGAAGGTGGCGACATGGATGACATGTTTGGTGACATTTTTGGAAATATGTTCCATGGAGGAAGTGCTTCAGGTCGCAGCAGAAGGTCATCAGGATTTACCGGAGGATTTGGAGGTGAAAGCTTTAAATCAAAAGGTTCTGATATCAAGGCAGGTATCACTGTAGGATTTGACGAGGCTGCATTTGGTGGAGATAAGGTTATTACTCTGAGTAATCCGGAAAATCCAGGACAACCGGGACAGTCACTGAAGGTTCATATTCCGGCAGGTATTGATAGCGGAAAGTCAATCCGTTTAAGAGGAAAGGGAATGCCGGGAACCGGTGGTGGTGAAGCCGGAGATCTTCTGTTGAAAGTAACAGTTGCTCCGAAACCTGGATATGAGCGAAAAGGTATGGATGTATATACAACCGTATCTGTTCCGTATACAACAGCTGTTTTCGGAGGTGAGGCATTGGTCCATACACTGTATGGAGATGTTATGTGTAAGATTAAAGAGGGAACACAATCGGATTCCAAGATTCGTCTGAGAGGTAAGGGAATTGTTTCGATGAAAGATTCATCCATTCACGGAGACCAGTATGTAACGATTCAGATTGAAGTGCCAAGAAACTTAAGTCCGCAGGCAAGACAGAAATTAAAAGAGTTTGAAGAAATCTGTCAGGGGAGTTCAAGAACAGCATAAATAAATGAAAAGACCAGAGGCTTGTTTTACAAATTGAAACAAGAATCTCTGGTCTTTTCTGCTGTTTAGAATATTGCTGTAGCTGTTTAGAAGTTACTGTGAGCAGTAACGTTTTGCACAGGTACAATTTATAGCCACTGACTCAGAAATTTAAAGCCAGTAACAAACGAATTATAATTGGGATTCTGCTAGTCACGTTCCCAACGACCGGAAGCACCACATGGAAGAACCAATCCTGAATCTGTAACAGGAAGTCCGATCTCCTGAGAATCTACATGTCCGTTCCAAGGTTTTAATTCAGTTGAGATCATGTAGGTAAGTACGGCAGGAGCAAGTCCTGTTGTATAAGAATTCACAAGGAAGAACAGTGCATCCTTGGAAAGAATCTTTGTACAAAGCTTGATGAGTGGATGGATCATATCTTCAATCTTCCAGATCTCGCCTTTTGGTCCACGCCCATATGATGGCGGATCCATAATGATTGCATCATAAGTGTTGCCACGGCGGATCTCGCGCTCAACGAACTTCACACAGTCATCGACAAGCCAGCGGATCGGTGCATCTCCCAGACCGGAAGAAACCGCATTCTCCTTTGCCCATGTCACCATACCCTTAGATGCATCTACATGAGTAACCTGCGCTCCGGCAGCTGCCGCTGCAAGTGTAGCACCTCCGGTATAAGCAAAAAGGTTCAGCACCTTGACCGGACGTCCAGCATTCTTAATCTTTTCAGAGAACCAGTCCCAGTTAGTTGCCTGCTCAGGGAAGAGTCCTGTGTGCTTGAAACTAAATGGTTTTAAATTAAATGTGAGAGAACCGTAATGGATCTGCCACTGCTGTGGGAGACTAAAAAACTCCCATTCACCGCCACCCTTTTTGCTACGGTGATAATGTCCGTTCATCTCTTTCCAACCGCGGTTCTTCTTAGGAGTATCCCAGATGACCTGCGGGTCCGGACGGACAAGAAGATAATTTCCCCAACGCTCAAGCTTTTCGCCACCTGAGCAGTCAAGAATTTCGTAATCTTTCCAATTATCTGCAATCCACATGAATTAGTTAATCCTTTCTAAAAAAAATACTTGTAATCATTCAGAGACAATCTCAAAAAACGATACATTTTGAAATTGTTTCGTTTTATATCGTCTATAACATTTCTATTATAATCGAAAGCCCTATGGTAATGCAATGAAAATTTTGTGATTGAGAAATTATTGAAAAAATACTGGAAAAAATGCACTAACAACCCACTAAAATGGTAGAAATATAAAACAAAGCGACGAAATCATATAATACCTATTGACGTAGTAGGTTAATAGGTGTATCATACGCCTATCGAATCTGAGATGCGAAAAGTAACAAAGTTACATCAAATGATAGATGGAGTGATGAGTATGATAAAAGTAGAACATGCAAACAAAACATTTTCCGGGAAATACGGTACAGTACATGCGCTGCAGGATGTCAGCATTCATGTAGAGAAAGGTGACATCTACGGAATTATCGGATTTTCCGGAGCAGGTAAATCAACTTTGATCCGGTTGGTAAATGGATTAGAGACACCGGATACGGGAAATGTTATAGTCCAGGGAGAAAATCTTGGGAATCTGAAAAAAACGCAGCTTCGCAAGCTTAGAAGAAAAATCGGAATGGTTTTTCAGCAATTTAATCTTCTTGAATCAAAAACAGTGTATCACAACATTGCATTGCCATTGATTCTTGAAAAGGCACCAAAGGAAGAGATTGATAAGAAAGTAAAAGAAGTACTCCGGTTTGTAGAACTGGAAGATAAGAAAGATGTTTATGTAAGCCAGCTTTCGGGAGGACAGAAACAGAGAGTGGGAATCGCAAGGGCACTGACAACAACACCGGACATCCTGCTCTGTGACGAGGCAACAAGTGCACTGGATCCACAAACTACAGAATCCATTCTGAAACTGCTTAAGAAGATCAACCGGGAGATGGGAGTTACAATCCTTCTGATCACACATCAGATGCAGGTTGTTCAGATGATCTGTAATAAAGTAGCAGTTATGGAGAACGGACAAGTAGTGGAGGCCGGAAGTGTGCTTGATGTATTCGGAAAGCCACAGGCACCTGTTACAAGAAGATTCGTTCAGACTGTAGTAAATGATCAGATTCCGGAAAGCATTCTAAGTCTTGTGAAAGAACAGAAAGAACATTTCTGGGTAGAGAGGCTTAAGTTTATCGGAAGTAGTGTAAAACGACCTGTGATTTCAGATATCTGTCATGTGGATGGAATTGTAGTAAATATTTTGGGAGCGACCGTGCAGGAATTGCAGGAGAATGTAATGTGTGTGTTCATTTTGCAGCTGATTGGAACGGAAGAGAAAATATTAGAAGCTGAGAAACAGATTGATGGGAATGGAGTCATCAGAGAAAGAGTGGAGGTAATTTAATGGAACAAGAGTATTTTGGAGTATCACTGGAAAAGTTATTGACCAGTGGGGGACAGACATTATATATGGTTGCGTGGTCACTGATCATTGGAACAATCATAGGAATTATTTTGGCACTGATCCTTGTACTTTGCCGTAAAGGAGGACTGGTAGAGAATCTGATCCTTTACAATATTGTAAGTATCTATATTAATATAGTAAGAAGTATCCCATTTGTGATCTTACTGGTAGCGATCATGCCGTTGACAAGGGCAATTGTTGGAACGACCATCGGGAGTACAGCATCACTTGTCCCGCTTGTTATTTATATCAGTCCATATCTTGCACGCTTGATGGAAAATAGCTTACTGGAGATTAATCCGGGTATTCTGGAAGCGGCTGAAGCAATGGGGGCATCTACCTGGCAGACGATTCGGTATTTTCTGCTTCCGGAAACACTTGGATCTATCGTACTCGCATTGACAACAGGTACGATCGGGTTGCTTGGAGCATCAGCAATGGCTGGATATGTAGGCGGAGGAGGTGTCGGAGACCTGGCACTGACTTATGGATATCAGAGGATGAATACACCATTGATGATCTTTACTGTAGTTGTACTGGTTGTATTTGTACAGATCCTTCAGCTTGCAGGAAATACAATTTCAAGAAAACTCAGACAACATAGATAATTGATTAAGAAAGAACGAGGAGAATTATATTATGAAAATCAAGAAAATTATTGCAGGATTATTAGTAGCGACAACAGCATTCAGTCTGGCGGCATGCGGAAATTCAGGTTCAGGAGATACGAAGAAAAGTGACGCGGATACATCAGAGAAAAAGGAAATCGTCTATGGAAAATCCCAGGGACCATATACAGAACTTTTCGAAGATGCAATCGTTCCAATTCTTGAAAAAGAAGGATATACTCTGAAAGCTGTTGACCTTTCAGATCTTCAGACAGCAGATGTTGCACTAAATGATGGAGATGTAGATGTCAATGTAGAACAGCATACAGCATACATGGACAGTTTCAATCAGAGTTATAACGCAGATCTGGTTGCAATCAGTCCGATTCCAACTGTTCCGGCAGGAGTTTATTCAGAAAAATACGATTCTGTAGATGAAATCCCGGATGGTGCGAAGGTTGCAGTCCCAAATGATGCGTCCAACACAGCACGCTGCTATCTGATGCTTCAGAAAATCGGCTGGATCAAGCTTGACGAGAATGCTGATCCATCCACAGTTACACAGGATGATATTGTAGAGAACCCACATAATATTGAATTTACAGAAATGAACAGCATGACAATTCCGGCAGCAGAATCTGATTTTGATTATATTGCAATCACAGGAAGTGTCGTATATAATGCAGGCATTGATGCTTCTACAGCATTGGCCAATGAAGATATTTCAGATTATCTTGTACTTCAGGTTGTTGTAAAAGAAGAGAACAAAGATGCAGATTGGGCACAGGCAATCGTGGACGCATACCACTCAGATGAATTCAAACAGTATATGAAAGAAAACAATGATGGATTATGGTGGATCCCGGAGGAGCTTCAATAATTAAGAAAGGCAGTGATGAAAATGGATCAGACAGAAAAATTAATCCTGGAAGCAATCGATCAGCACAGAGATGAGATCATTGAATTTGCCAGAGATATATACGATCATGGAGAACTTGGATATAAAGAATTCAATACAGCAGAAAAATTCATAAAGAAGATGAAAGAATTAGGTCTGCGCACAGAAACCGGACTTGCAATTACAGGAACAAAAGCGTATTTAAATGAAGAAAAGAAAGATACAGCAAGCCTTGCACTTCTTGGAGAACTTGATGCACTTAGGATTCCGGAGCATGCTCATGCGAATCCAGAGACAGATGCGGCACATTGCTGCGGACATCATGCACAGATGGCTGGAATCTTTGGTGCGGCACTGGCTCTTACAGTTCCGGAGATCGCGGAAAAACTGGATGGACAGGTGGTATTTTTTGCAACACCGGCGGAAGAGTATGGTGAAATTGGATTCAAAAATGAGCTGCGTGCACAGGGAAAAATAAAATATGGCGGTGGAAAATGTGAGCTGCTTCGTATCGGTGCATTTGATGATATTGATCTTTGTATTACACATCACATTGCGCCGGGGGATGATATCATAGTAGGAAGTGGAACCGGAAATGGATTTGTATCTAAAGTGATCCGTTGTTTAGGTAAGGCAGCCCATGCGGCAGGAACACCGGAACAAGGTGTAAATGCTCTGTCGGCGGCGTCACTTGGTCTGCAGGCACTCGGTCTGAATCGAGAGACGTTCCGTGATGAGGATTGTGTCCGTGTCCATCCGATCATTACAAAGGGCGGCAACCTGGTAAATGTAGTGCCTGATGAAGTTGTAGTAGAGACATTGGTAAGAGCTAAAACAATCGAGGCATTTACAGATGCAGCGAAGAAAACAGACCGATCCTTTCACGCAGGAGCTACTGCAATGGGAGCGAAGGTTGAAATCACAACACTTCCGGGATACCTTCCGACACTTGCGGAAGAAGCACTCCCAGAATTAAAAAGAGCAGCAGAACTTTCTGCACCGGAAACAAATGTGATCGAGGCCTCAGGACATACGGGAGGATCAACAGATGTCGGTGATGTCCAGCACTTAATGCCTGTATATACATTTAATACAGGTGGTGTAAAGGGTGGACTCCATCAGGTAGAATTTGAAGTGACGGATGAGGAAGAAGCTTATATTGTCACTGCGAAGATGTTTGCACTTGGAGCCTATGGACTTTTGAAAGAAAAAGCAGCAAGAAGCAGAGAGCTTGTTAAAAATTATAAGCCGGTATTTGAAAATTCAGCAAAGTATGCGGAGTTTATGGATCAGTTTGATTCGAAAGAAGTATTGGAATAATTCTATACATTTCCCTACTTTTATGATATAATTTAAAAGTTATTTTAATGATTTATCGATTTAATGTGATGAACAGTCGACGCAATAATATCATAAAAGAAAGGAATTGAAGAAGTATGTTATCTACGATAGAATCAGTAAATAGTGCTGTGAATAACTTTATCTGGGGCGTTCCGGCTATGATCTGCATTATTGGAGTCGGGCTTTACTTAAGTATCCGGACCGGCTTCCTTCAGATCAGAAAATTTCCGTATGCGATGAAAGTGACAATCGGAAGGATGCTCCGCAAAAGAGATGCATCTGACGGTGCACTGACTCCGTTCCAGGCAGTTTGTACCGCGCTGGCGGCAACTGTCGGAACCGGAAATATCGCCGGGGTTGCCGGAGCAATCGCAATCGGAGGGCCGGGCGCAGTGTTCTGGATGTGGATCTCAGCACTTCTTGGAATGTGTACAAAGTTTTCAGAAGTTACTCTTGCAGTTCATTTCCATGAGACGAATGCGGAAGGAGATCGTGTCGGTGGACCGATGTATTATATCAAAAATGGTCTGAAAAAGCATTGGCACTGGCTGGCTTATCTGTTCGCTGCATTCGGGGTTTTGACTGTATTTGGAACGGGAAATGCAACACAGGTGAATACAATTACAACAGCAATCGATTCTGCACTTTTTAATTATGGAATCATAGAAAAGGATTCTGTTGGAACATTGAATCTGATTATCGGAATTGTACTTGCTATCCTGATCGGCATGATCCTTCTTGGAGGAATTAAGAGAATTGGTCAGGTTACAGAAAAGCTTGTTCCATTTATGGCAGCAATTTATGTGATTTTGGCACTTGGCGTTGTTGTTCTGAATTTCCAGAACATTCCGAGCGTATTTGGATCCATTTTCGAAGGTGCATTTTCACCGGCATCTGTGACCGGAGGCGCCGTGGGATCTTTCTTTATGAGTATGAAGAAAGGTGTTTCCAGAGGAATCTTCTCTAATGAGGCAGGACTTGGTACAGGTTCTATCGCACATGCATGTGCAGATACGAAAAAGCCTGTAAAGCAGGGATTTTTCGGAATCTTCGAAGTATTTGTTGATACCATTGTAATCTGTACATTGACAGCACTCGTTATTCTGTGCAGCGGTGTTCCGGTTGGATATGGAGAGGCGGCAGGAGCAGAACTTACTATTCTTGGATTTACATCCACTTATGGAAACTGGGTATCTATCTTTACAGCGGTTGCAATGTGCTGCTTCGCATTTTCTACGATTATCGGATGGGGATTATACGGAACGAGATGTGTGGAATTCCTTCTTGGTACAAAAGCGAATAAGCCATTCATGGTACTCTATGCGTTGGTTGCAATTGTAGGTGCTACAATGGAACTTGGACTGATGTGGAATATTGCCGAGACATTCAATGGTCTGATGGCGATTCCAAACTTGATCGCAGTGTTCTTATTGTCAGGTGTAGTTGTAAAACTTGTGAAAGAATATTTTGCAGGAGAAGGAAAAGAAAGTTAAAAACAGAATAAAGAATTCAAAGCTCTGATGATTTAAAAAATCATCAGGGCTTTTTTGAGTGCATAAATATACAAAGCAATTTATAAAAATACCATAGAAATTTTCACATATTAGCAAATAAAACAAAAAATATAAGAAATGAAAAAGAAATTGGAATAAAAATAAACAAAAATATAAGCTGAATAAAGAAAGAAAGTGTGCAATTTTACGAAAAAGTGAAATTTATTATATTTTTTGTCCTATTTCGTCCAAGATTTTATTCAAGGACTATGATATAATTCTTAGACGGTCAAATGTGAAAAATATATGTTTAAAATATGATAAAAAAGTAAATATTCTGTGAACTGCATAAATAAACAAAGTAGGTAATATATGCGAGCGAAGTGAACAACAGTTGTTATATAAGCTGTTGAAATAGAAAAGAAAAGGAAGGAGGTTTCTACAGGCAGTAATGTCTGTAAGGTTGCGACCCACAAACAAATGGGAAAACAACAAAAGGACAGAATGAAAGCTGTTCATTTAAGTAACTAGGAGGTAAAAGAATGAAAAGGAAGTTTAGAAAACTTGTCGGAATTACAACAGCAGCTGCAATGGCTGTTTCCTTAGTTCCAACAACTGCTTTTGCAGAAGAGCCGGCAGTAGTTGCGGCAGAAGAAACTGCAAAGAATGATAATCTTTTAAGAGTCTGGTATGATGAACCGGCAAATGATTGGCAGACAGAGTCATTGGCAATTGGAAACGGTTATATGGGTGGTCTTGTATTCGGTGGTATCAATAATGACAAGATCCACATTAATGAGAAAACTGTTTGGGAAGGTGGCCCGGCGGCTTCTTATGATTATACTTATGGTACAACAAATCCGATCGATACTGAAGAAGATCTTCAGAAGATTAAAGATAATCTGAATGCAATGCGTGAAAGATTAGATGATAAATCTAAGTTCGTATTTGGTTTTGATGAGAATTCCTATCAGGCAAGCGGAACCGATACAAAAGGTGAAGCAATGGACGAATTGAATAAGTTGATGGGAGATCTGACAGGATACGATGCACCGACAGATTATGCAAACTTATTTATTTCCAATGATCAGGATGCGTCAAAAGTATCTAATTATGTCAGAGATCTGGATATGCGTACAGCTTTGGCAACAGTAAATTATGATTATGAAGGTGTTCATTATACAAGAGAATACTTTAATAGTTACCCAGATAATATTATGGCAGTACGTTTAAGTGCTGATAAAGCTGGAAAAATCAGCTTTAAGACAAATTTGGAGAACTTGATTAATGGAACTGCTTATACAAACACAGTTGATGGTGATACTATTACAATGCGTGATGCATTAGAAGGTAATGGTTTGAATGTAGAAGCACAGCTGAAAGTGATCAATGAGGGCGGAAGTCTTTCCTCTAGCACAAACGGCGGAAATCCTGCAATCAGCGTATCTGATGCAGATGCAGTTACATTGATCTTTGCTTGTGGTACAGATTATAAGATGGAGCTTCCAAATTTCCGTGGAGAAGATCCACATGATGCAGTTACAGCAAGAATCAAGGCAGCATCTAAAAAAGGATATGAAGCACTGAAAGCAGATCATGTAGCGGATCATTCCGAATTGTTCTCACGTGTAGAACTTGGATTTGACGAAGAAATTCCACAGATTCCAACAGATGAACTGATTAAAAAATACCGCAATATGATCGAGAACAATGGTGGTGATATTCCTACTTCAGCAGAGCAGAGAGCTTTGGAAATTATGTGTTACCAGTTCGGTCGTTATCTGACAATTGCTGGTTCCAGAGATGGAGCACTTCCGACAAACCTTCAGGGTGTTTGGGGAGAAGGCTGGTTCACATGGTATGGAGATTATCACTTTAATATCAATGTTCAGATGAACTATTGGCCAACAATGGCAAGTAACTTAAGTGAATGTATGAAACCATACAATGATTTCTTAAATGTGCTGAAAGAAGCAGGGCGTAATGCGGCAGCGGCATCATTTGGTATAAAGAGTAATCCGGGTGAAGAGAACGGTTGGCTTGTAGGATGTTTCAGTACACCGTACATGTTCTCAGCATTGGGACAGGAAGATAACGCAGCAGGATGGAATCCAATTGGTTCTGCATGGGCACTTCTTAACTCTTATGAGTACTATCTGTATACAGGAGATACACAGTACTTGAAAGATGAGTTATATCCATCTATGAAAGAAGTTGCAAACTTCTGGAATGAAGCTCTTTACTGGAGTGAGTATCAGAAGCGTTATGTATCTGCTCCATCATATTCACCAGAGAATGGACCGATTGTAAATGGTGCATCTTACGATCAGCAATTTATCTGGCAGCACTTTGAAAATACAATTCAGGCGGCAGAGACATTAGGCGTTGATGCAGATCTGGTAGCAGAGTGGAAAGAAAAACAGTCCAAACTTGATCCTGTATTAGTTGGAGATGACGGACAGGTGAAAGAATGGTTTGAAGAGACAACGATTGGAAAAGCACAGGCAGGAAATCTTAAAGAAATCGATATTCCACAGTGGAGACAGAGCCTTGGTGCACAGAATTCAGGCGTGCAGCCACCGCATCGTCATTTATCTCATCTGATGGCATTATATCCGTGTAATCTGATCAGTAAAGACAATCCGGAATTTATGGATGCAGCAATCGTATCTCTGGAGGAAAGAGGACTTGATGCAACAGGTTGGTCAAAGGCTCACAAACTGAATCTTTGGGCTCGTACAGGACATGCTAAAGAATCATTCCAGCTTGTACAGTCAGATGTAGGTGGAGGAAATTCAGGATTCTTAACAAACCTTTTCTGTTCTCATGGTGCAGGAGCAAACTATAAAGAAAGACCAATCTTCCAGATTGATGGTAACTTTGGTTATACAGCCGGTGTTAATGAGATGCTTCTTCAGAGCCAGCTTGGATATGTACAGTTCCTTCCGGCTATTCCGGAGCAGTGGAACACAGGTCATGTAGAAGGTATCGTTGCAAGAGGTAATTTCGATATCGATATGAAATGGTCTAATGGAAAAGCAGACCGTTTTGCAATTACTTCAAACAATGGTAATACATTCACAGGTGAATATGACAATATTGCAGCTTATACAGTAAAGAAATCTGATGGAACAAAAGTAGAAGTACAGGTTCTTTCAGATAATAAAATCTCTTTCCCAACAGTGGCAGGAGAAACTTATACAATTGACTTTAATGCATCACCAGATAAACTTCAGGGTGTAATCGATGCAGCAAAAGAAATTTCAGCACAGATGACAGATGAACTTCTTGCTGAACAGAAAGCACATTTGGATGAACTCATCCAGACAGCAGAAAAAGCAATCGCAGAAGAAGAATCTGACGAATATGAGAATCAGTCACAGATTCTCAGCAAAGCAATTCAGGTTGCAAAAGCTGCAATGACATTAAAAGATTCCTATTATCCTGCAAAGGAAGTATATGATGGAAGAGATCTGGATGAAGACTGGGCAAGCTATATTAAGACAGCAGCAGATTTAAATAATCAGTTATCTTCAGCCGTAGAACTTCTGAAAGATACAGAGGCAACAGTAAGTGAATTAGAGCTGATGAAAGAAAGTGTTGATCATGCGAAGGATGCTCTTCCGGAGCTTTGGAATAGACTGACATTGAAAATCACACCAGATAATCAGTTGACACTTGGAGAAAATGATTTAGTTGAGATTGCAAGTGAATTTGATGATCTTCAGATCAGATATACAACAGATGGAAATGATCCAATGTGGTTCTCTGATGAGTATAAAGCTCCATTTGCTGTTACAAAATCAAAACAGAAAATCAAAGCTGCTTTGTTCCTTGGCAGACGTCAGATGAGTGAAGTATTTGAAGCCGAATATCTCAGTGAAGAAGAATTAAATTCCGCAGAAGGTATTGAGGAGAACTACGTTTCTGCTACAGATAACAATACATCAGGAGATAGCGAAGGAATTGCAAATGCATTGGACGGAAAGAATAATGGTACAGCATGGTATCCGACAACTTTCCCAACAACTCTTGAAATTGAATTTGAAAAACCAGTTAAAGTAAATACAGCAGAAGTTGCATTAGATTGGTTCTATGAAAACTACTATGACATTACAGATATGGATATTGAATACTTGGACGGAGAGGAATGGGTTCCAATAGTTGAAGGAGCATCATTAGGAGAAATCTCAAAAGTATTTACATTTGATGAATTTGAGTCCAACAAAGTAAGACTTAAGATTAACAAAGCATGGAAATATGCTTATTATGGTTATATCGGAGTTGATGCATTCCGTTTATTCTATCTGAATGATGAAGTTACAACAGACAAGGGTGCTTTGGACCGAGTTATTGCAGTAGCACAGAAATGTGTAGAAAATGGTGAAGTAGATGCAGCAATCGATAGCGTAAAAGATAGCTTTAATCACGTATTTAATTATGCAAAAGATGTAAGTGATAATATCCAGTCTAGCCAGGAAACAATCGATAATACAACAGTAGCGTTGATTGAAGAAATCCAGAAGCTTGGCTTTGTAGCAGGTGATAAGGAAAAACTTAAAACACATTACACATTATACAAAGCATTAAATCTTGATCTGTATATCGATGGCGAAGCAAAAGATGCATTTAAAGATGCACTTGAGAACGCAGAGAAAGTAATCGAAGATGGAGATGCATTAGAAGTAGATGTTCTTGAGGCAGACCAGAAACTTCTTGATGCAGCAAATGCACTTGTTAAGAAAGGTGATAAAAAATCTCTTAAGGCACTTGTAGATTCAACTGCTGATTACAAGAAAGAGAACTATCTCAGCGCAGGATGGAATACATTCGAAGTAGCACTTGAAGCAGCAAAGAAAGTACTTGCAGATGAGTCCGCAACACAGGAAGATGTAGACAAGGCAAAAGAAGTTCTTACATCAGCAATGACAGCACTTCGTTACAAAGCAGACAAGTCCGTACTGGAAGAGATCATTGGAAAAGCAAAAGCAATGGATCTGACCGGATACAGCGCAGAAAATGTTGCACTGTTCAATGCGGC